>Ga0315287_10000555_pt1 | contig 32936 bp, 25 predicted proteins | sample YL17G11_0_MG_FD_205037 | JGI IMG/M metagenome (GOLD analysis project Ga0315287, IMG submission 205037) | Sediment microbial communities from Yellowstone Lake, YNP, Wyoming, USA - YL17G11_0 | ecosystem: Environmental > Aquatic > Freshwater > Lake > Sediment | place: USA: Wyoming | collected...
ATGTTGCCCGCGATCGTGGCCCGATTCCGGATGGGCCGCGAGGCGATCCGGTCGAAGTGGCGGCTCCAATCGGGGAACAGCCCTCGGATGACGGAGGAGGCCTCGATCGCGGCCAAGGATGTGGCCGCCCCGATGCGGCAGTATCCGCCCTCAACGCGAAGCCCCTGCAGGTCCTCGCGCCGTGAAAGAAAGGTCAACTCGGCGGCGGCGAGCTCGTCCGCCCGGGTCACGAAGAGGTCGGTTCCGCCCGCGACCAAAATGGGGGAGCGAGCTTCTCCTTCTTCGCCCTCGACCTTCGAGGATATGATTCCCACGACGGCAGAGGCCGACGCCTCGGCAACCACTCCCGCGTCAGCCATTGTCCCGTTCTTTTTCCCGGAGTCCGCGACCGCCGTATTCGCCCCTTGATTAATGATTCGGGTGCGTATTTCCGTCGCGAAGGGTTGTCCCGGGAACATGCTGAGAAGCCGGGAGGGGATGTCGAGGAAATAGCGGGGCAAGACCCCTCTCTCGACGAGCGCGGCGATTCGTGCGGTCGAAGACGGCTCGCCCGTCGTTTCGAGCCCTTGGAATTGTTCGCCCAGGCGGGCGATCGACCGCCGGATGGCCACATGCCCCGTGCATCGGCAGATGTTGCCGCCCAGCGCGGCGATCCCGTCAGCCTCGGTCGGCGTGGTGCCTCCGAGAAGGAATCCGGTCAAGGCAACGACGAGTCCGGGCGTACAGAACCCGCATTGGATCGCGCCTTCCTCGACCAGGGATTGCTGCACCGGGCTTAATTCCGGCTGGTTGAGGCCCTCGATAGTCACGACGTGGCGGCCTTCCGCTTCCCCCAGGGGGAGAAGGCAGGAGTTGACCGCGTCATAGGCGACACCGCCAGGACGCGGCGTTCCGAGCAGGACCAGGCAGGTGCCGCAGTCGCCTTCGCGACAGCCGTCCTTGGTTCCCGTGAGACCGAGGTCCTCCCGCAGGACGTCCAGGAGCACGGTCCCGCGGCCTCCGTTAACCGTCTGTTCCCGATCGTTCAGGAGAAACGTTAAAGGGGGAAACAATCCGCCATTTTTCCCGGTCACGAATTTAACGTCGCGGTGATCGCTCATCCTGTACCGTCGATAAGCATAGATTCCGGTTCAAATGAAGTCAAGGATAGTTGGAAGACGGAGAGGGCCGTTCCGTCGGCCGGCGACGCGGCGCGCGACCGTTTTCCCGTTCTTGATTTTGGCCCGAGATCGGGAGTAATGTTGGAGGGTCTTTCATCAGACGTTTGAAGAGAGGACACCCCTTTGAAAATCTGTATTTATTGCGCGTCGAGCGCCACAGTCGACAAGTCGTATTTCGACGCCACCGAGCGGCTGGCCAAAGAGTTCCTCCGAAAGAATATCGAAGTCGTCTGCGGCGGCGGAGCGGGCGGGCTCATGGGCCGGCTCGCCGACACCATTATTGCCGGCGGCGGGAAAATTAAAGGGATCATGCCCAAGTTCATGAACGAAGTGGAATGGGCCCATAAGGGAATCTCGGACTTCGAGCTGACCGAGACGATGCCCGAGCGGAAGGCGAAGTTCCTGGAAGGCATCGACGGCCTCGTCGCCCTCCCCGGGGGAACCGGCACGCTCGAGGAACTACTGGAAGCCATCACCCTGAAGAGACTGGGCCGGTTTACGAAGCCCATCGTAATCCTGAATACGAACGGATATTACGAACCGCTCCGGCAGATGTTGGAAAAAGCCGTCCGCGAGAAATTCATGCACCCGCGGCACCTGGAAATGTGGTCCTTCGTCGCCGAACCGGAGGACGTGATCCCCGCTCTCCGGACAGCCTCTGCTTGGGGCGAAGACGCGATCGATTTCGCCGTGAATCGCGGGTAATCGTCCGCAATCCCGGTGCCTAAAGCCCGACTTCGCGGTTGAAGTCGGCGATCAGGCGCTCGAAGGCATTGATTTCGCCGTCGAACATCTCTTCCCAATATTCCGGCTGCCACTGGGCGTTCAGCTCTTCGCTCGTCTTACCCTGCTGCTCGACCCAGGTGAAGTATTTGAGGTTGTGGATAGCTTTCCGGTCGTAGTAACCCAGCTCCTTGAACCAATCCGTCCCCTGGTGGCCAATCACGGCGGCATGGTCCCGGGCGGCGTCGATCTCGCGATAGGTACCTTGGCTCTGATGCATTTCCTCGAGGCGGGAGCGGTAGAGGTCGACGGAATCCGTGAAGATGGTGACGATCACGTCCTCCGGGCCCAACTCGAAATAGCGGGCCGTCTTGACCGCGGCCAGAAGGTTGCAGATTCCCGAGATGCCCAGGAGCGACAGGCTCCGGCCCTCGGCTTCCGACACCCCAAGGCCCCGCAGATAGCGGAGGCCGGCCTCTTCGTTGAAGAGCCGCAGGAGGCGCAGGCAGTCCTCGTCGTCGATCGCGGTCACGGCGTCCGTATTTCGCACGTTGTGCACCCAGGGCACGTGCTTGTCGCCGATGCCCTCGATGCGGTGGCCGCCGAAGCCGTTCAGGAAGAGCGTCGGGCATTGCCGCGCCTCGGTCGCGACGACGCGCAATCGCGGATGGAGGGTCTTGAGATAGTCGCCGACGGCGATGGTCCCGGCCGAACCGGTTGCCGAGACGAACGCGGCCAGGCGGCCGCGCTCCGGCCGGCGGGCCTCATAGACCTCCTGGGCCGCGGGGCCGGTGACCTGGGAGTGGAAGATGGGATTGCCGAACTCGGCGAACTGGTTGAAGATCATATTCAGGGGATCGGCGGACAGCTCATGGCACTTGTCGTAAATCTCCTTGACGTTCGACTCGCAGCCCGGAGTGGCGATGACCTCGGCCCCGATCGACCGCAGCCATTCGAAACGCTCCCGGGACATCTCTTCGGGAAGGATGGCCACGGCGCGGCAATCGAGCAGGGCGCAGTCGAAAGCGCCGCCGCGGCAGTAGTTGCCGGTCGACGGCCAGACCGCCTTGTGGATTTCGGGATCGAACTCGCCCGAAGCCAGGCGCGGCACGAGGCACCCGAAAGCGGCGCCGACCTTGTGGGCCCCGGTGGGAAAATGCTTGCCGACCAGGCCGACAACTCTCGCCTCGATTCCAGTGACCGCGGGCGGAAGTTCGAGGGCGTTGACCGGGCCGTAGAGCCCGGTGTTCACGTCGTTCTTCCAGCTGATGCGGTAGAGGTTGAGAGGATGGACCTCGTCCATCCCCAGGCCCGGCAGCTTCTCTCGAATGGAGGCCGGGATCTTCTCCGGGTCGCGGAGCTCCTCGAACGTGGGGATGACGATGCCCCGCTCGCGGCAGCGGGCCGCCGTCTTGCGGAGAACCGCTTCATTTGTGGTCTTGATGATTTTGGACATGGGATTACCTCAACGGATGCGCGGCACGCCGGTTTCGGCCAGTCGCCGCAGCGACGCCCGCGGGTCGGGCACGCGGGTCAAAAAGATCAGGGCGGCGATGACGAAGGGCTTCCATGACGCCTCGCGGTAAGTCTCCAGCCGGTAGCGCTCGAACACCTCCCGGCTCACTTCTCCCTGCGGGCAGGAAACGCCGCTGATGTCTGCCGGCAGGCAGTGCATGTAATGAGCAGAGCCGGCGGCCGTGCGTTTCATCAGGGCTTCGTCGCATTGCCATGATTTGTGACGACTGTTTTCCTCCAGGCCTTCTTTTTCGAGAGCCAGCAATCCCGCCCGGTCCGCCTTCCGCAGAAGCTCGGTCCGCCGCCGCGCAACCCGCATCGGCGTCCAGGATTTGGGATAAACGATCTCGGCGCCGTCGAAGGCTTCGGCCATGTCATGGCTGACACGGAACGCGCCGCCTGAAGAGGCGGCCTGTTTGGCGGCCAATTCGACCACTTCGGGCAGAAGGTCGTAGCCTTCGGGATGGGCCAGGGTCACATCCATCCCGAAACGGGGGAGGAGACCGATCAGGCCCTGCGGCACGGAGAGGGGTTTGCCGTAACTCGGCGAATAGGCCCAGGAGATGACGAACTTCCGGCCGCGCAGCCCGTCGAGGCCGCCGAAGCGGCTCTCGAGATGCAGCAGGTCGGCCAGCGTCTGGGTCGGGTGGTCGATGTCGCACTGCAGATTGATCACCGGCGGCCGGCGAGAGAGCACGCCCTGGTCGTATCCCTCCTGCAGAGCCGCGGCGAACTCGCGCATATAGCGGTTGCCCTCTCCGAGATAAATATCGTCGCGGATGCCGATGGCCTCGGCCAGGAAGGAGATCATGACGGCCGTCTCGCGCACCGTTTCGCCGTGGGCGATCTGCGACTTGGCCTCGTCGAGGTCGGAGATCGTCAATCCGAGGGCGCTCGCGGCCGAGGCGAAACTGAAGCGTGTGCGCGTCGATTGGTCGCGGAAGATCGACACGGCGAGTCCCGTGTCGAATACGCGTAGGGAGCGCCCGGCGTTGTGCAGCGAGCGCAGGCATTGCGCAGCGAGCAGGATCGAGCGGATCTCATCAAACGAATGCTCCCAGGTCAACAGGAAATCCCGGTTGAGGAGGTCGGCTTTCAAACCGTCCAGTTCCCGAAGCTTCGCTCCCAACGAAATATCCGTCATGCGGTCACTCCTTATTCCGGTAGTGGGCAGCGGCGGCCATGATGGCGTCGATGATCTGCTGGTAACCGGTGCAGCGGCAGAGGTTGGCGGCGATGGCCCGGCGCGCCTCCTCCCGGCTCGGCTCGGGATGTTTCAACATAAAGGCGTGGGCTGTCAGGACCATGCCCGGTGTGCAGAATCCGCATTGGATGGCGCCGGCATCGATAAAGGCCTGCTGTAACGGATGCAGGCTGCCGTCCGGGCCGGCCAGCCCTTCGATGGTTGTCAGGCTCCGGCCGAGAACGTCGGCGACGAGGGTCCGACATGCCTTTACGGGCTTGTTGTCGGCCAGGACGGTGCAGGTCCCGCAAACGCCGATGCCGCAGCCGCGCTTGGCCCCGGTCAGGTCCAGGTCATCGCGCAGGAACGTCAGGAGGTTCTTGCGCCGCTCACCGGTCGTGATGCGCACATTCCGGCCGTTGATGACGAGGGTGGGAGAAGCGGCCGTTTTCATTTTTCACCCCCAACGGGCAGCTGAAAGCGCCGCCGCCCGGTGGCGTGGAAATAGGCGTTGGCGATGGCCGGGGCCATGAGCTCGTTGGCCGGTTCGCCGATGCTCTTCGCGCCCGACGGAGACAGGGGATCGCGGTTTTCCAGGACGATGGCGGTCATGTCCGGCATATCGGTCGAACGCGGTATGCGGTAGGTGTCGAAGTTGAGGGAGCGCAGCCGGCCCCCGGTCATCGCCACCTCCTCGAAGAGGCCGTAGCCGGCGCCCATGGCCATACCGCCGTAGAATTGGCCGAGCAGCATGGCCCGATTGACGGCCCGGCCGATGTCGTGGGCGGCCCAGGCGTTGAGAAGCCGGATGCGGCCGCTGCGGCGGTCGACGGTGAGTTCCACGGCCTGACAGCCGTAAACCCAAGTGAAATAAGCCTTGCCCTGGCCGCAGGACTCGTCCCAGTTCACTCGGGGCGCGGGGAAGACGCCAAGCGCGTAAGGATACTTCTGGTCGCGGTAGAGGAGTTGGGCCGCTTCGGTGAAGCCGATATCCCGTCCGCCGGGCGTGCTCAGGCGGCCGCCGGCGAAGCGGACCTCCTCCGGCAGGCAGCCGAGATCGGCGGCGACGGCGCCGGCCATCTGCAGACGGATCGTTGCCGCGGCCCGGCTGACGGCGCCGCCGCCCATGATCGTCCCTCGGGAGGCGACCGTGGTGCCGCTGTCGGGAACGGCCGACGTCGACGAACGTCGGTAGACGATGCGGGCCCGGTCGACTCCGAGGTCTTCAGCGAGGAGCAGGATCATGGCGCTCTCGGCGCCCTGGCCGTTCTCGTGGATGCCCGCTTCGAGAAGGACCGAGCCGTCGAATTGCACGCTGACCACGGCGGCGCAGAAATCGGTCCCCTCGGCGCCGAGGCTGACGCCGCGGTAGCTCATGGCCAGGCCGAGGCCGTAGAAATCATCTTCCCCCCGGCCGCGGGAGCAGCGTTTTAGCTTGGCCTCGTACCCGCTCTCGGCCAGCACGCGCTCGAAGACCTCGGATAGGCTGACGGCGTGGCCTTCGAGAACCTGGCCGGTGATTGTCGCGCTCCCCTGACGCACCATGTTGCGCCGGCGGAATTCGACACCGGAGAGGCCGGCCTTCTCAGCCGCCATCTCGACGAGCTGCTCGATGGCGAAGTTCACTTGCGGCGAACCGAAGCCGCGCATGGCGCCGGTGAAGACATGGTTGGTATAGACGCTCGACACCTCCCCGTCGACGTGGGGCACGACATAGGGGCCGCAGCATTGCACGGTCGAGCGCCAGGTCACCCAGGGCGAGACCGAGCAATAAGCTCCGCTGTCGGCGACGATACGGCACCGCACGGCCTTGATCAATCCGTCGTCGCCGACGCCCATCCGGTAACGCAGGCGATAGGGGTGGCGTTTATAACTCTCACGCATGGACCACTCGCGGTCGTAAGTCATCTTGACCGGCCGCCCTGTCAGCAGAGCGGCCAGCGCCGTCCGGGCGCAAACCAACGCCGCCGTGTCGTCCTTGCCGCCGAAGCCGCCGCCGACGGGCGTGCCCACGATCTCGACGCGGGCCAAGGGCAGGCCGAGAAACTCGGCCACGAAGCGGCGGGTGGAATACGGGTGCTGCATACTGCCGCGCACCTCCACGACTCCATCATCCCGCACGAAGCAAAGCGCGGCCTCCGGTTCGAGGTAGGCGTGCTCGATGAACGGTGTTTGGAATTCCTGCTCCACGACATGCGCCGATTCGGCGAAGCCGAGGGCGATGTCGCCCCGGCGGATCACATGGCGGCAGATGAGGTTCGTGCCGTGCTCTTCGTGGACAAGAGGAGCGTCCGGGGCCAGAGCCGCTTCGGGGTCAAGGATCTCCGCCAGCGGCTCGGCGCGGATAACCACCCGCCGTCCGGCGGCGACGGCTTGGGCCCGGGTTTCGGCCACGACGACGGCGGCCACATCGCCATGACAGCGGATCTTGTCATCGACCAACACGGGGAGATCCTTCCGGATCTGTCCGCATCGGTTGACACCCGGAATGTCCCGCGCGGTGATGACGCGCACGACGCCCCGAGACTTGGCCGCGGCCGCCGTGTCGACCTCGATCAGCCGGGCATGGATGAAGTCGCCGTAGACCGGAACGGCGTGGAGCAGTCCCGGCAGCTTGAGGTCGTCGGTGAACCGGGCCCGGCCGGTCACCTTGGCCGCGGCGTCGTTTCTCCAGGCCTTGTTATTCAATTCGTCCATAAGCACCTGCCCGAAGCCGCGTCGGCCCCGATCCATGCGCCGTCGGCCACCAGTTGCCGGCCGCGCAGGAAAAGATGACGTAATCGCAAAGGACTGCGGAAGCCGGGGTAGGTCTCCGGACTGCCGGCCCTGCCCGAAATCAGAGGCTCTTCTTGGGTCGATATCTCGAACACGGCCACGTCCGCGTCCAAGCCGGGGGTCAGCGCGCCTTTGCGTTCTTCGAGGCCGGCCAGGCGGGCGGGATTTTCCGCCAGGCGCAGGCTCATTTCGGCGAAGGCCCGCTCCGGCCGCTCCCGATCTAAAGCGAAGATAAGATGTGTCAGCGACCCGATCCCGGCGAGGCCCATGGGAGCCGAGCGCAGATCCTCCCGGCCGCGATCCTTGTCTTCAAGCGTGAAAGCGCAGTGGTCGGTGGCGTAAGTGTCGAAGGCTCCGGCGCGCGCCATATCGCGCAAGCGGCCGGCGTCGGTCGCGTCGCGCAGCGGCGGCGTACAGAGCCAGCGGTGGCCGTCGGCGCGCCGCAGCCAGGTGTCGTCGAGAAACAGGTATTGCGGCGCGGTCTCGCAAGTCAGGTGGGCTCGGCCGCGCGATCGGCCGATAACCTCGGCGGCTTCGGGAGTCGAAACGTGCACAACGTGGAACCAAGCCCCGGTCGCGGCCGCGATTTCGGCCACGCGCTCGACCGCCCGCAGCTCGGCCGCGGGCGGCCGCAGCTGACCGTGGTCCGCCGTACAAAGCGGCCCGGTGTCCGAATCCCTGGCTCGGGCAAGGACATCCTCGTCTTCGGCGTGGACCAGCAGGCGAGCGCCGCCCGGCGATAGGCGTTCGGCGATTTCGGCCAAACGCTCGTAGGATGTATAAAGGCCGTTCTCTCGGTAGGTCGTATAAAATTTGAAGGTGCGCCGGCCCGACTCCAGATGCCGCAGAATTTCCATCCAATCATCCTCGGCAAAACGAGTCGGCGTCAGGTGCCAGAGATAGTCGCAGGAGGAACGGCCGGCGGCCCGGCCTGAGGCGCGTTCGACGGCGGCGGCGAGGGGCTCTTCGGGCTTCTGAGTGATGAACCCGCCGAGGGTCGTGATTCCTGCGGCGGCCGCGGCTCGGCTGCCGCTCGCCCACGTGTCCGCCAAGCGGCAGCGGCCGATAATGTCGTCGATGTGAACGTGCAGATCGATGAGCCCCGGCAGAATGTGGCACCCCCCGGCCTCGAGGACTCGGGCGCCTCCGGCCAGACCGCGGCAGTCGCCGACGGCGGCGATGATGCCGTCTTCGATCAGCACGTCTCCGGACACTACCCGGCCCGGCGAATAGATCGTGCCGCCGCACACCAGAGTCTTCATTTATTCCTCCGCCTCCGCGGGCAGGCCCGCGAAATCGGACGGCACGGCGGCCGGAATGAGCAGCCGCGAGAGCGGGACTTCGATGTCTTTCAAGCCGTGGCCGGTGATGAGAAGCACGATCTGTGCGCTGGGATCAAGCCGACGGCGGGCTTCGTCGGACAGAAGGGCAGCCACGGCCGCCGCTGCGGCCGGCTCGGCAAAAATTCCCGCTTCGCCGGCCAACAACCCCTGGGCCTGCAAGATGAGCTCGTCGCTGACCGTGAGCGAAAACCCGCCGCTCTCCAGCACGGCCCGGCGCGCCAAGTCCGGATTGCTCGGTACGGAGACGGAAATCGAATCGGCGACGGTTGTTGGGGAGGGGGCCGGCCGGAAACTCCCGCGGACGATGTAGTCATGGATCGCGGCCGAGGACTCGGCCTGCACGGCGATGAGGCGCGGCAGACTCTCCGAAAGCCCGGCGGAGCGCAGGTCGTAGAAGGCTTTGTAGAGGCCGCTGATAATGACCCCATCACCCACCGGGACTAGGATGGCCTCGGGAATGCGCATCCCGTTCTGGGCGAAGATCTCCAGTCCGGCGGTCTTTTTTCCCTCGATCGTCAACGGGTGGTAGGCGGTGTTGCGGTTCAAGCCGCCGCGCCGCTGGGTATACTCCAGGGAAAGCCGGAAGGCGTCATCGTAGCTGCCGCGCACCCGGATGACGCGGGCGCCGCAGATCAGCATCTGGACGAGCTTGGCCCGAGGCGCCGCCTCGGGGACGAAGATAATGGCGCGGCGACCGGCGGCCGCGCAGACGGCGGCCAGCGAGCTTGCGGCGTTGCCGGTCGAAGCGGCGACGATCGTCCCTTCGTTCAGGCGGGCGGCTTCGGCGACGACCAGAACCGAGGCGCGGTCTTTGAGTGAGCCGCTGGGATTGAGCCCGTCGTTCTTGATCCAGAGACGCGGCCAGCCCAGCCGTTCACCCAACCGCGGCGACGGGGAGAAAGGCGTGTTTCCTGCCGGATAGACGGGGTAATACTCCCGCTCCACCGGAGAAAAGAGGTCCCAATCAGGCTGGGAGCGGTGGAAGCGCTTGGCGATGTCCTGGTAATCGAACTCAACCTCAAGAACGCCGCGAAGCGGCATCCCGGGCGCATAGTCGCGGCCGCACGTGGGGCAAAGGTAGCGGACCTCGTCCCGTCCGTAGGTCCTGCTGCAGAGGCTGCAGCGGTATTGAAATTCGGTCATGATGCGGGATCAGTGGTCGTCCGACAGCGTCGCTACCAAGGCCGCGTAAAAGGCCGCGGCGAGGGGGAGATCCTCGACCGGGCAGGACTCGTCGACGGCGTGCGCCTGCGGCTCGTGGCCGGGTCCGAATCCCAGGCAGGGGATGCCGTAGAAGGGCATGATGCCGACGCCGTTGGTGCTGAAGGTCCACTTGTCGACCTTCGGCTCCCGTTTGAACAGGCCGCCATAGGCGGAAATCGCTTTCTTCAGCCAGGGGGAATTTTCCTTCAAAACCCAAGTGGGAAAGTACTTTTCGTAGGGGACGATCCTCCCGGTGTAGGAGGGTTCGCGGTACTCGGGAACGAAAACCCGGGCCTCGGGGACATCGGCGCGGCCCGCCGCCTCGCGCACTTCGGCGACGGCGCTCTCTTTGGTTTCGCCGACGGTCAGGCGCCGGTCGAGATGCAGGCGGGCCGTATCGGGCACGGCGCACAGCGAGGGCGAGCCGGAGACGATCTCGGTCACGGCAACCGAGCCCTTGCCGAGGAAGGCATCGACCGCCAGTCGTTCGTTCAGTCTCTCGATCTCCAGGGCGAGACGGGCGGCCTTGGTGACGGCGTTGTCGCCGCGCTCCGGCGCGGAGGCATGACAGCTCCGGCCGCGGACCTCGATCTCGATCTCCATCCGGCCGCGGTGGCCGCGGTAGATATTAAGGCTGGTCGGTTCGGTGAGAACGACCAGCTCCGGCTTAATATTCTCTTCTTCGATCAGGTATTTCCAGGCCATCCCCTCGCAATCCTCCTCCTGTACGCTGCCGATGAAAAGCAGGGTGAAATCACGGCCCAATCCCAGCTCGCGGACGATGCGCCCGGCGTGGACCATGCCGGCCAATCCGCCTTTTTGGTCGGCGGCGCCCCGCCCCCAGACCTTGCCTTCGGAGACGCGGGGCCGGAATGGATCGAAAGACCACTGCGACCGGTCGCCGGCCTCGACGGTGTCCACATGGGCGTCGAAGGCAACGAGGCGAGGGCCGCTGCCGACGCGGCCGATGACGTTGCCCAGTCCATCGATGCGAGCTTCGTCAAAACCGAGTCGTCGCATTTCGCCGGCAATCCGCTCCGTGACTCGTCCTTCTTGACCGGAGGGGGAGGGGATAGCGAGTAGGTCGACTAGAAAATCGACCATATCCCGTTCCCCCTTTTTGGCCCGCTCCAGGATCGCCGCGTAATCGCTCATGGGACCGCCTCGCTTTTAAAAACGCCGCCAAAGCGCGGTCGCCAACTCGCGGCTGCGGGCGGCGACGCTCTCTTCGTCGATATCCAGCGTCAACGATTTGTTCTCCATCAGGACGCGGCCGGCGACGATCGTGGTGTCCACCGTCGATTGCGACACGCCGAAGACGAGGTGGCCCAGCACGGATCCGGAGTCGAGCGGCGTGGGCGGATCGTAGTCGACCAGGATCACGTCGGCCGGCCCTCCTTCGCGAATCCGGCCCAGAGGCAGCCCGAAGATGCGCTCGGCGATAACCGGGTTGCCGGCGAACAGGGCGCCGGTCGCCTCCATGAAGCCTTCGGCCGGATCGCGCCGGCCGTAATGCTGGGCCCAGAGCGCGACTCGTAATTCTTCGAGCATGTCTACGGTCATTGCGTCCGTGCCCAGTCCGACCAGGACGCCGGCGGCCTTCAGGGCCACGAGGTCGGCGATGCCCACGGCGTTGTTTAGATTGGACTGGGGGTTGTGAACGACCATGGTGCCGGAGGCGGCCAGCGTCTCGATCTCGGCTCGGTCGACGTGCACGGCGTGGGCGGCGATCGTCTTCGGGCCGAGGATGCCGCGGTGTTTCAGCCGCTCGACGACGCGCAGGCCGTGCCGCGCCAGACAGTCCTCCTGGTCGCTCGCGGCCTCGGCGACGTGGATGTGGCAGCCGACGTCCAAGTCGGCGGCCAGGGCCGCGGCCCGGCCGAGCGTCTCGTCGGAAAGGGTGAACGAGGCATGAAGGCCGACCAGTCCCCGGAGGTGTTCGCCGCCCTGATCCCGGCAGAAGCGCACGGCGGCGGCGTTTTCTTCCAGCCCTGCGGCTGCAGACTGCGGGCCGTCCCGGTCGGAGATCTCGTAAGCCAGACCGATGCGCAGGCCGGTCTCCATCCCCGCTCGGGCGATGCGCTCCAGGGAGCCCTCGATCGCGCCGGGGCTGGCGTGATGGTCCACTAGGGTCGTCGTGCCGTGGCGCACGGCGGACAGCATCATCAGCAGGGCGCTGTAATAAGTGTCTTCGAGCGTCAACTTACGGTCGAGGCGCCACCAGAGGTTGTGCAACACCTCGTTGAAATCGTGGGCCGGGGCGGCCTTGCCCAAGCCGCGGACGAGCGTGCTGTAGAAATGCATGTGGGCGTTGACGAGGCCCGGCATGACCAGCTTGCCCCGGGCGTCGAGCCGGCGCACGCCTTCAGAGGGCAGCTCCCGCAGGGGGGCGATTATCGCCACCCGTCCGTCTTCAAGCAGGAGGCCGTGCCCGTCGAGCAGGGCGAAATCCTCGCCGCCGGTGAAGATCGGCCCGTTCGTGATCAATAACCGCTCGGCCATTTAATCTTCTCTCAGCGACGCGCGTTCGGCGGCGCTCCGCTCCCGCATCGAGAGCGCGCCGGCGAAGCAACGCTGCACGCAGAGCGAGCAGCCGATGCAGCGCTCGGGATCGGTTCGGGGAATCCCGCGGCGATCGAGCTCAATCGCCTGATAGGGGCAACGGCCGCAGTTGCCGCAGTGGACGCAGAGGCGGCGCTCTGCGGTCGAAATCCGCTTTTGAGCGGTCAGGCCGGGGAAATCGCGGATCGGTTTGGGCAGGGCTCGGCCGATCAGCGCGGAAACGGAGCTGAGGCCGAGCGCCTCCAAAAGGCCGCTGAGACCGGCGTGCAGGTCCTCGACGATCTCGACCCCATAGTGCAGGGCGAGCGTGCAGAACTGCACCGATTCGGCCCCGAGGGCCAGAAAATCGGCGGCCTGGCGGTAATTCATCGGACCGCCGTTTCCGGATATGCGGCAACCGAGGCCGGCCGCTTTGGCCAGAGTCAAGTAGCTGATGGGCAGGATACCCTCGCCGGAGAGGCCGATGACGATCCCCTCATCCCACTCCGCCTTCGCCCCCGGCCGGAAGGCGAGGCCGGGGAAGGAATTGGCCAGCGTCACGCCGGCGTGATGTTTCGGGTAACGACTGAAAACGGCGCGGACGGCCTTCAGGATCGGAACGATGGCCGTCACCGCACCGGTCAGCTTGAAGAGTTTCGGAACGTCCGGCCGGGACGCGCCCGAAAGCACTCCTTCAACGATCTGCGCGGTCAGGTCGGCATCCTGGGAAACGATATCGCCGCGCGTGCCGTCTCCGCCCTGGGGGCAGGAAAGGCTGTATTCGATAGCCATGGCTCCCGCCGCCTCCAGCTTGCGCGTGTTGGCCTGCCAGACCGCGCGGTCAAGCTCGATGGCTCCCGTGACCGGGCCGCCGGTCGAGGCCACGGTCAAGCGATCGGGGAATTCGCGGCCCAGCTCTTCAATTTCGCGGCAGACGCGGTCCAGGGCGTGCCCCGAAACGTTGTCGCAGTTCCCGTAGGTCTCGCGGCCGAGGACGAACATGTACTCGGCGGGGATGTGGATCGGAAGGCCGTCGAAGGCTGTTTTCAGAACACCGCCGGCCCAGCCGGCCCTGTAAGCCAGGCGCAATTGCTCGGCGCCGTCGCTGACCGGCGAGGCCGAGAGGAGGAAGGGGGACAGGATTGTCCGGCCGAAAAATTCAGTCCGCAGCGGAATGGGCAACAGGTTGCGGCCGGGCATGAGGACGCGGCTCTTGCCCGCGGTCTGCTTTGGTGTGCGCTTGCGGGCGAGTCCGTCGAGCGCCCGCTGGGCGGCATTTTTTCCAGAGGCTACGGCGGAGACGACCGTGCCCGGACCCTCGGCCATGTCGCCGGCGTAATAGAGCCCGCGGCCTTCCTGAACGGGTAGCCGAGAACGGCCGCCGATGGCGACGATCATCTCGTCATAACTTCTGGAGAACGCCGGTTGGCGTGGATCGGCGGTCATTCGGTCCGGGCTGAAAGCCTGGCCCCGGGGCAGACGCATCGGCTGGACGCGGGCCGATTTCCGGCCCGCGGCGAGGCGAATCGCGGTTACGGCGGAGCGTCCGGCAATCAACACGCCGGCTTGCCTCAATCCGGCCCGTTCCGCCGAAGTCAAGGGCATCTCCCCGGGGGTCTCCAAGCAGATCATCTCAACTGTGGCCCCGCGGCGCGCGGCCGTCTCGGCGCAGTCGGCGGCCACGGCGCCGCCGCCTATCACAGCCACACGGCGGCCGGCCAAAGACTTGCGGGCCGGCTTGGACAAATAGCTGATCCAGTCTTCCGCCCGTTCCTCGCCGGGAATCCCCAGGTGGATCGGCATATCCAGCCCGGTGGCGACAATGACAGCGGCGAATCCCCGTTCCAGAAGTGATCGCGGATTGTCCACGGATCGGCCTAAGCGGATGCGGATGCGGCCCAGCCCGGATAGAAAGCGGATGTCCGAGCGTAACATCGCCTTATCGAAGCGGTCATCGGGAATCAGATTGACCATGCCGCCGGCGCGGGCCTCGCGCTCGAAAACATCCACGGTCAACCCGTTCTGGGCTAGAAGCGCCGCGGCCGCGAGTCCGGCAGGTCCGGCGCCGACGACGGCGGCGCGAAGGCCGGATTCTGGGGCGGCTGAAAAGTGGGGCATGACCTTCAGCCGCTTGGCTCGGCGGATGATCTCGGCCTGGACCTCTGGGATGCGGACAGGCCGGTCTATTGTCTCTTTGACGCATGCCTTCACACAATATCGTTCGGGGCAGAGGGCGCCGCAGACGCCGCCGAGGGGGTTGGCTCCCAAGATCAGGGCCGCGGCCCGGCGATAGTCGGAAGCCCTCGTCCGCGATTCTAAGGCGCGGCCGAGGGGGGCGGAACTTGATCCCCAGGCCACGCTTGGGGCACCGGCTTGCGCTGGGGTGCTGGCCAATGCGCCCGCCCTTGCCGCCGGCGCTTCCGTCGTTCTTATCGCCATAATGAAGTCAGCCGGGGAGCAGTCGGCCGGACAGGCCTCGCGGCAGGGCTTCTCGCGGCAGTATTCGCACTTTTCGATCTCGGCCCGGAGCTGGGCCTTGGTCAGGAATTCGCGGCTATTTCTCATGCCTGTTTTCGGTCCTTCGCATCCGGACGGCGGCGCTCAGTTCCGCGAATCCGGACGAAAGGTTGTCGCGCCAAGACCAGACCGGCATCAAGAGCCAAGGCCCGCCCCCCTTGAAATAAAACCGCGGACCACGGTCATCAAGGCCAGACTCAAGATGACGGCCGCGGGAATTCGCCAGGACGGTCTTGCCGCGAAGCCTCGCGCTTTTTCGGCGGTTTTGAACCCGAGCGGTACGGTCAGCATCGATAACCCCACGGCCAGCGGCGCATAAGCCCAGACTGTTGGAATCGTGCTCCCGGGCACGAGGCAGGCGGGAATTCCGGAGGCGAACTTGACCAGAGGAAAGGCCGCGGCCGCGATCAACGCCGATATCCCGCCGCACAATATCCCGCGCCGCTCACACGATGTCATTAACCGTAGGCGGAGAGTCCCCGCTATCTCGGGCTTTAAAGACGGTTTCAGCCGATTCAGGAGAAGAATCCCCACGGCCAGAAATCCCGCTCCCTCTAAAACGAACGCGAACACCGGATGGACGATCGTCCCCGACCGGAGAGGAAGGCCGAGCAGAAAGGCGTCGAACATCTTGAACACGATCGCGACGCCGACCAGGAGAACGACGTTTGCGGCTTTTCGATCCAAGACCCAGGCCGCGGCGATGAAAAACAGGGCCGCGGCCATCATCACCGAGCCGGAAATCGAAGAGGCGCAGGCTTTCAATCCGGCCCCCAGCCCGCATTCGGCGAGTCCCCAGGCGGACCCGAGGAGAATGATATACCCAAAGGTCTTTTTGTTCATGACCGGCCTCCCGACTCCTGGAAAATAAGTATCACTGTTTCCGGGGATTGTCAAAAACGAAATGAACAAAATTCAAGGACGTCTTTTCATTAGGGTCCGGATATGTTAACAATAAAAAGCCCGAGGGGCAGAAATGACGACAATCTATTTGGATCTGGCGGCTCGAATCCGGAGAGAAGAGCCGGTCGCGCTGGCCGTGATCCTGGAGGCGAGAGGCTCGGCGCCCCAGGGAGCCGGGGCGGCGGCTATTTTTACCTCCCGCAGGCTGGTCGCCGGAACGATCGGGGGAGGATCGCTCGAAGCCTCCATTTCCAGGACCGCGGCGGAAGTCCTCCGGACGGGCGAACCGAGGGTCGTCTCGTACGCCTTGAAAGGGGTCACGGTCGAGGGGGAAGAACCCATTTGCGGGGGGAACGTCAGGGTTCTCGTCGACCCGCGCCCGCGGAGAGATATCCGCGCCCTTTTCGGCCTGGTTGATTCGCTCGGACGGGGTGGGCGAGGAGTGCTGGCGACTTCGGTGTCGACAAAACGGAGCGGCAAGATCGGCCTGACCCGCCGTTGGATTCCCGCCGCATCAATTTCCTCATCGGACCCGGAAATCGCGGAGGCGCTGGTGGACGGTCGGCCGCGGTTGGCTGGAGCCGGGCCGGCGGGGACATCCATAACGCGGAAGGAAGACGAACGCTTTTTGGAACCCGTCTTTCCCCCGTCTCGCCTTGTGATCGCCGGAGCGGGTCATATCGGCCGGGCGGTCGCGCATCTCGGCCGGATCCTGGATTTCGATGTGACGGTCATCGACGACCGCCGCGAATTCGCCAACAAAAAAAACCTTCCGGATGCCGACCATATCGTTTGCCGCGACATCGGCCCCGCTCTGGGGGAAATGATTCTAGATGAAAATACGTATATCGTCATCGTCACCCGGGGCCATCAGAAGGACACGGAAGCCCTGCGCGCCTGCGTCCATACTGGGGCCGCATACATGGGAATGATCGGGAGCCTTTCCAAGGTCTCGATCCAACGCCGGGAGTTCATCGTCCGAAAATGGGCGACGGCCAAAGCCTTCGACCGCGTTCGCGCGCCCATCGGACTCCCTATCCGTTCCCGGACCGTTCAGGAGATCGCCGTCAGCATCGCCGCGGAACTTGTCCTCGCCCGGAGCCGGAACGCCGATCGGGAAAGGTCGGCCGGATGATCTGGGCGGTCGTCCTGGCCGCGGGCAAATCCGAACGGATGGGAAGCCCCAAAATGCTTCTTCCTTTCGGGAGAAAGACGCTCATCGAAAACGTCGTCACCGGAGTCATGAAATTTCCGGTCGACGGGATCCTCGTCGTCCTGGGCGCCCGGCGCAGCGAGATCGAACGGCGGCTTCAGGCCTATCCGATGAAACCGGTTTTCAACCCGGATTTCGAGCAGGGGATGTTGTCATCCATCCGGAAGGGTCTGGAGGAGCTTCCCGCCGAGGCCAGGGCCGTCCTGGTCGTTCTGGGCGATCAGCCCTGGACTCCGGCCGCCGTGGTCGAACGGCTCGTCTCCGGTTTCGAACGGAAAGGGAAGGGGATCGTCGTTCCGGTCCACCGCGGCCGACGCGGCCATCCCGTGCTGATCGATCTTAAATACAAACGGGAGATCATGGCCCTGGCCCCGACGGTCGGGCTGAGACAGTTGCTGCTCCGCCACCCCGACGACATCCTCGAAGTTCCCGTGCGGACCCCGTCCGTTCTCAAGGACATCGATCATCCCGAGGATTTCCGCCGGGCTTTGAAGTCCCCTCGGCGGTGATTCCGTTCTTGAACCCTTCGTTTGTCTCGCGGGGGTGCCTTGCCCTCCTCCGTCCGATATTCTGGGGATGGCGAGTTAGACTGAGGAAAGGGATATCATTACGGGAAGGGTTGATGAAGGCGTCCTTCGGACAAGGATCCCGTCCTCGATGAAGACCAGGGGGGCTCGCTCGATCTCTGGCCAACCCCTCCGGCCTCCTGTATAATAACCGACCGCCCGAGCGACGATCGGGCTGAATTCAAAGAAAGAGAATGATCATGACAAAGTGGTGGCATCTCGATATCGAGAAGACGGCCGACGAGCTCGAAACGAACCTGCAAAACGGTCTCTCCGAGTCGTCGATTCCAGGTCGAAGGGCGAAATTCGGAGTCAACCAGCTTCAGGAAAAGAAGGGCCGGACTCCGCTCCGGATCTTCCTCGAACAATTCGGTGATTTTATGATCTGGGTCCTGATCGGCGCGGCCCTGGTTTCGGGTTTTTTAAAGGAGTGGGTCGACGCCTTGGCGATCGTGGCCATCGTGATCCTCAACGCCGTCCTGGGATTCATCCAGGAACACCGGGCCGAACGTTCGCTCCTCGCCCTCCGGAGGATGGCCGCGCCTTTTTCCCGGGTCATCCGAAGCGGCGCCCGATCCTCGATTCCGGCCGCCGAGCTGGTCCCCGGCGACCTGGTCGAGCTCGAAGCGGGTGATTTGATCCCGGCCGACGGGCGGATCATTCAACATACGCCCAACTTTTCCGTTTTGGAAGCCAGCCTGACGGGCGAATCGACACCCGTCCAGAAAACGGAGACCACCTTGGACGAGAAAGAAGTGGCCTTGGCTGACCGGGCCAATATGGCTTACCTCGGTACCTCCGTCGTCTCGGGCAAAGGCCGGATTTTGATCGTCGAAACCGGCATGAAAACCGAACTCGGGCGGATCGCCGGGATGATCCAGGCGATCTCCCACGAAAGCACGCCTCTCCAAAAAAGGCTCGAACAATTCGGCAAGTTCATCATTTACGCTTGCTTCGCCTTGGTCGCCATCGTCTTCGGACTCGAGCTTCTCCGGGGCGGCAAAGTCTTGGATATGTTCCTTACCTCAGTCAGTTTGGCCGTCGCCGCCATTCCGGAAGGTTTGCCGGCCGTCGTCACCATCGCCCTGGCTTTGGGCGTTCAACGAATGGTCAAGCGTCATGTTCTGATCCGCAAACTTCCGGCCGTCGAAACGCTGGGTTCGGCGTCGGTTATCTGCTCGGACAAAACGGGGACACTGACCAAAAACGAGATGACCGTCCAGGCGATCTGGACGGCGGGCGGCCTGATCCGAGTCTCCGGAACAGGATATGAGCCGGTGGGAGATCTGACCCGCGAGGGCCGAACGGAGGGGATCGCCGAGCACCCGGATGTCGTCGCTTGTCTCGCCGCCGGCGTCCTCTGCAACGGCGCCGAATTGGTTCAAAGCGACAGCCGGTGGAAAATCGTCGGCGACCCGACCGAGGGCGCACTCCTGACCGTCGCGGCGAAAGCGAAGATATGGAAATCGAAACTGGAGGCCAGGGCCCCCTATGTCGAGGAAATCCCGTTCGATTCCGAACGCAAACGGATGACGATCATCCGAAAAGACACCGCGAGCGGGACGCTCACGGCCTATGTCAAGGGCGCTCCCGATATTCTTCTCGACCGCTGCATCGCGATCCTTGAAAACGGCCGGAGCCGGCCGTTGCGGAATGACGACCGCACCCAAATCGGCCGGATGATCGAGCAGCTTTCCGATCAGGCCTTGAGAGTCCTGGCCGTCGTCCGTCGGGACATCGTGACGGCCCCGGCGGCCTGGGAAGAGGCCTTTGTCGAGAGTGAGTTGACGTTCCTCGGTTTAATCGCCATGATCGATCCCCCGCGGGAGGAGGCCAAAACGGCCATTGCCAAGTGCCGGGCGTCCGGGATCGCCACCGTCATGATCACCGGCGATCATAAAAACACCGCCGTAGCGATCGCCCGCGAGCTGGGCTTCTATGACAAGAACAGCCGGGCACTGACGGGCGAGGAGTTGGACCTTCTGAGCGAGGAGGCCTTCGATCGGGAAGTCGAACGGACGGTGGTCTACGCCCGCGTCTCGCCCGAGCATAAACTCCGGGTCGTCCGGGCCTGGCGGAAACGCGGCCAAGTCGTGGCCATGACGGGCGACGGGGTCAACGATGCTCCGGCCGTCAAGGAAGCCGATATCGGCGTGGCCATGGGGATCACCGGGACCGACGTAACCAAGGAAGTCTCGGATATGATTATCACCGACGATAATTTCGCCTCGATCGTCGCCGCCGTCGAAGAAGGCCGGGGTATTTACGATAACATCAAAAAATTCATTCACTATCTCCTCTCCTGCAATACCGGCGAGATTCTGACGATGTTCGTCGCCTCTCTCGTCGGATGGCCCGTGCCCTTGTTTCCCATCCAGATCCTGTGGGTCAATCTGGTGACCGACGGCCTCCCGGCTCTGGCCCTGGGGATGGATCCGGTCGCCAAGGACATCATGACCCGTCCCCCCCGGCGGAAGGACGAGCCGATCATTACCGCCCGAAGGGCCCGCTTGATCATCGCCCAGGGAGTCTTCATCAGCTTCTGTGCGCTCCTGGCGTTCGCCTTCGTTCTCTTCATCGAGAAAGAAGATATCGGCCGGGCTCGGACGGCGGCTTTGTTCGCTCTGGCGGCGAGCCAGCTCTTTCACAGCCTGAACTGCCGCAGCCAGCGGGATTCGATCTTCAAGCTCGGGTTGTTCACGAACCCGAAACTGATCGTCGCCATCGGGACCTCGTTCGCCCTTCAAATCGCCATTCTCTACCTGCCGTTCACCCAGAAGATTTTTAAGGTCGAGGCCTTGAGCGCCGTCGACCTGGCCGTTGTCGTGGCCGTGTCCTCCCTCCCCCTCTGGGCGATGGAATTGGTCAAGCTCTTCAACCGCCGCCGTCGGTCCACGGTCGAAGTTTAAAGGACGCGGAACGATGATCCAGGTCGACAATCTGACCAAGCGCTTCGGCGGCCAATCCCTGTTTGAAGGGATCGGGTTCAAGATCAACCGGCGGGAACGGGTGGGCTTGGTCGGACGGAACGGTCACGGGAAGACGACGCTGTTCCGGCTGCTTGTCGGGCTGGAAGATCCGGACGAGGGGACCATCGCCGCGCCGCGCAATTACCGCGTCGGGTATGTCGAACAGCACCTCGGCTTTACCGCGCCGACTGTATTCCAGGAAGCGGCCTTGAGCCTTCCCCGGGATCAGCGAGGCGACCTCTGGCGGGTGGAGAAGATTCTCGCCGGCCTGGGGTTCGGGGCCGCCGACCGATTGAAGCATCCCTTGGAGCTCTCGGGCGGTTTCCAGGTCCGGCTCAATCTGAGCAAAGTCCTCCTGGCCGACTACAACATGCTCCTGCTCGACGAACCGAACAACTATCTCGACATCACTTCGATCCGCTGGTTGGAAAAATTCCTCGTCGCCTGGCCGGGCGAGATGATGCTCATCACCCATGACCGGAGCTTCATGGACAAAGTCGTCACTCACACCATGGCCATCCATCGGCGGAAGGTCAAAAAAATCGAGGGCGACACGGGGAAGCTCTACGGCCAGATCGCGATGGAAGAGGAGACGTACGAGAAGACCCGGGTCAACGACGAGCGCCGCCGCAAGGAAATCGAAAATTTCATTGCCAAGTTCCGGGCCAGCGCCCAACTGCAGGGCCTGGTTGAGTCCCGGAAGAAGACGCTGGCGAAAATGGGGCGCAAGGATAAACTCGAATCGATCCGGTCGCTCGAATTCGCCTTTACCTACAAAATGTTTCATGGGAAATACGTCCTCAACAGTGACGGACTGTCTTTCGGTTATGATCCCGAGAAGCCGCTGATCGAGAACTTCGGGTTGAGCATCGGCTCCCAGGATCGGGTCTTCATGATCGGTCCCAACGGCAAAGGGAAAACGACTCTCCTCAAGCTTCTGGCCGGCCGTCTGGAGCCCCAGGCCGGAACGGCCGTCAGCCCCATGGCCGTGACTCCCGGGTATTTCGAGCAGACCAACGTCCAGACGCTGAGTCCCCAGAACACCGTCTTGGACGAGATCCAGAACGCCGACACGGCCATCGAGCCGGCCAAAGCGCGGTTCCTCGCGGGCATGATGATGTTTGAGGGCGACGACGCGCTCAAGAAAATCGCCGTGCTTTCCGGCGGCGAAAAAAGCCGCGTCCTCTTGGCGAAGCTCATCGCCGCGCCGGCCAATCTGCTGTTGCTCGACGAACCGACGAACCATTTGGACATGGACTCGTCGGACGCCCTCCTCGCCGCCCTGGACGATTTCGACGGGGCGGTCATCATGGTGACGCACAACGAAATGTTCCTCCACGCCCTGGCCGAGCGTCTCATTATCTTCCAGGACGACCGGATCATGGTCTTTGAGGGCTCCTATGAGCGTTTTCTGGAGCGGATCGGCTGGTCCGTGGAGGCGGAGAAGTCCCGGCCTCGAGCGGACGAATCGCTTCCATCGGCGCCCGCGGCGTCGATCATCAACCGGAAGGAACTCCGAAAAGTCCGCTCCGAAATTGTCGCCGAAAAATCACGCGTCCTCCGGCCGCTCGAACAACAGATGACTTCCGTGGAGAAAAATATCGAGCGGGTCGAGGCGGACATCGCCCGGATGACCCAGGAGGTCGTCGCGGCGTCGCAAACCCGGGAAAGCGGAAAAATCGTCGATCTCAGCAAATCGATCCATCAGCTCCGACGGGACCTGAATGGATATTTCGATGAATTGGAACCGCTCCTCCAGGACTATGAATTCAAACGGGCGGAGTTCGACAAACGGCTGGAGGATCTGGAGTCCAGAGAAAAATCCCCGACGGCTTGAATCCCTACTTTTTTTTATCGCCGTACCAGACGCCGGCGGCCATGTATTCCGGATGTGAAAATTCCTGAATCCAGACCCGGATCGACTCGATCGGAGCCCCGATGGATTCCTGAACGGCGGCGGTGACGGAGGCAAGCAGGGCTTTCTTTTGCGCGTCCGTCCGGCCTTCGAGCATATGGATTTCGATCAGCGGCATGGCCATCTCTCCACCATTGGGAAAATCCTCCGACATCCTTTCCGAAGGCGTCGGAGGAATCCATTATACTCCAGGAAGCCGGCCCGCCCGCAACGCCCTCCCGGCTCCATGCCCTCAACCGGACACCTCCGCTCCCGCCGTCATCTCCCCGTGTTCCTTTTATTTCTACGGTGATTGGCCACAAAATCCGGATTCACTTGAGGGTGAAGCGGACGGTCACGGTGAAAATGACGCCGCGGGGACGGCGAAACGCCGAATCCAGGCGTAAAAATCAAGCCCCTCCTTGAGCAGAGATCGCCCCGGAGAAAAAGGGCCCGTCCCCTCCGTTGCCCGGGACGGGAGGATGTGCTATAAAAGGTTTAGGTCACCACTCCAACCCATTTATCGGGAGAAACCGCATGGTCGAAACGCTCAGCCAAATCCCATTGAACACGCTCCGCTCCTACGCCAAGCCCGACCAGATGATGGTGAAGACAGAGGGCCGATATGTCCCGATCTCCACTGCGGAGTTCTATGATCGGATCCGGTTCATCGCCCTGGGCCTTCGCGATCTCGGGCTGGCGTCCGGGGATCGTTTGGTCATCCTGTCTGAGAACCGTCCTGAATGGGTTCTGACCGATTTCGCCAACCTCGGCCTCGGCGGGGTCACGGTTCCGATCTATCCCAATCTGATGCCGGAGCAGATCCGGTACATCATCGACGATTCCGAGGCGAAAATCGTCATCTGTTCGACGCCCGCTCAGCGAGCCAAGGTCGAGGCCGTGCGGGCGTCTTTGCCCAAGGTCACCCATTTCATCTCCTTCGAGGCCACGATGGATCCGGGGGTGATTCCGCTGGAAGCGGTGATGGAGCGGGGCCGGCGGATGGACGCCGCCGATCCCTCGGCCTTCGAGAAGGCGGCGGCGGCCGTCCGGCCGGAGGATTTGGCCTCGATCATTTACACGAGCGGAACGACCGGCGTTCCCAAGGGGGTCATGTTGACCCACGCCAATTTCTTCAGCAACGTCAGAGCCCTTGACGCCGTCACCGATTTCCATACCGGCGATACGATTCTGTCGTTCCTGCCTTTATCCCACGTCCTGGAGCGGATGACGACATTCTCATTCCTTTACAAAGGGGCCACCCTGGCTTTTGCCGAAAGCATCGACACCGTCGCCCAGAACCTCCTGGAGGTACGTCCTTCCATCATGGTCAGTGTCCCGCGCCTATTCGAAAAACTGTATACGAAAATCATGGACAGCGTTTTGGCGGGATCGGCGCTCAAGCGGAAAATATTCTTCTGGGCCCTGCGAGGCGGGATCGAAGCGAGCCGGAAAGCTCAGCAACGCACCGCGGCCCTCTTTCCCCGGAAAAGCCTTCGTCTCCGGATCGCCCAAAAGATCGTCTTTTCCAAGATTCTGGAGAAAACCGGAGGCCGGGTGAAATTTTTCGTTTCCGGCGGAGCCCCCTTGTCCCGGGATATCGCCGAATTTTTCCATGCCATCGGCCTGGTCATCCTCGAGGGGTACGGCTTGACCGAAACCGCTCCGGTCGTCGCCTGCAACACCTTTACCAAACTGCGGTTCGGAACGGTCGGGCCGGTCGTTCCCGGCGTCGAAGTCCGGATCGCCGCGGACGGCGAGATCCTCGTCCGCGGAGCGAACGTGATGCGCGGATATTACCGCAAGGAGTCCGAAACGGCCGAGGCGCTGGCCGGAGGATGGTTCCATACCGGAGACATCGGGCATCTGGACACCGAGGAATTCCTGGTCATCACCGATCGGAAAAAAGACCTGATCGTGACAGCCGGAGGAAAGAACGTCGCCCCCCAGCCGATCGAAAACCTTCTGAAGCAGAACCCCTATATTGCCCAGGCGGTCGTCGTCGGGGCGCGCCGAAAATTCATCTCGGCCCTTATCGTGCCCGATTTCGATAAGCTCGGACATTACGCCCGTCAGAAAGGATTCGGAGGGCTGTCCCCCAGAGATTTGATCGTCCGCGAGGACATCCGCGAATTCCTGATGACCGAAATCGACCGGGGGACGCCGGGGTTGGCCTCCTACGAGAAAATCAAGAAGATCATCCTTCTCGATCGGGATTTTGAGCTGGAGCAGGGAGAGTTGACGCCCACGCTCAAAGTCAAACGCAACAAGGTCGAGGAAAAGTACAAGGATCTGATCGACGGCTTGTACAAGGAGTGAGGAAGGAGAGCGGTTCCATGCTCATTCGAATCGGGTTGGCGGTGGGATTGTCAATCGGCTTCGGGCTCGGGTCCTCTCTCGGCCGGATCGAGCCGTTTCCTTCCGGGATCGTCCAAGTCGATATCGCCGCGGAGATCGCGGCCCGGATCGACAAAGCCCGTGAAGTTCTGCGGGACGGAGGAAAATTCGATGAGGTCTTGAATCTCCTCGCGCCCCTGCTTCCCCGCCTGATGATGGTCTCCGACGCGAAACAAAGAGTGGAGCTTTCCTCCGAAGTTTTTCTGCTGCGGGGGATGGCCCTGGTCGGATTAGGGGACGAGACGTCCGCCCGGCGGGAATTCCGCAGCCTGTACGAATTAGGGATGGAGACCGCCAAAGCGGCCACGAAGAACGTTTTCGACCCCAAAATCGTCTCCCTGTTGAAGCAAGCCGAAAGGGAGAAGCAGGGTTTAAGTACCGATTATACCCTGGGGATCGTGTCCGATCCCCCGGAGGCGATCATCCGGATCAACGGCCGCGAAATCGGGTCGACCCCGTTTTTGTTCAAAGCGGTTCGCCCGGGGAAAGTCGTTGTCGAACTCGACCGGGAAGGATATCGGCCGATTCGGGATGACGTGACGATCGATCAAAACGAGACCCGTCGGGAATACACCCTGGAATATATCGGGCTGACGATCCGGATTCGCTCGATCCCTCCGGGAGCGGATATCGTCCTCGATGGCCGGGAAACCGGGCTGGCGACGAATACCGAGCTTCCGGGTCTCCCGCTCGGACCGCACAAGATCCGGCTGAGTTTTCCGGCCCATCGAATCTGGGAAACCAAGGTCGAATCGTCACCCGGGAAATCCCTGATCGAAGTCGAAGCACGTCTTGTCGCCTCCCACTATGTCCCGGACGGTGAATGGGGCGGCCTGGAGAGCTCTCTTCTGAAGTCTCCGACCGTCATGGCTGTCGCCAAGCCGGGCGTATACGCCGTCGCCGACGCGAGCGATTCCAAGATCAAGATGATCGACCGTTCGGGGGCGCTTCTGTGGAGCGCCGATCCGGGCGCCATGGCTGAACTGGGACTGCTCTGGATCGGCGGACTGATCGTTGATCGGGCCGGCGACATCATCGTCGGCGATCCCGAAAATCACGGTCTCATCAAGTGGAATTCGGAAGGAAAACTCCTCGGCCGATGGGGTTCGTTCGGAGCAGGGGCGGAGGAATTCAACACCCCTCTCGGTCTGGCCGGCGACGAGGATGGCCGAATCTATGTCGCCGATTCGGGAAATCATCGGGTGAAAATCCTTTCCCCCGAGGGGACGCTGATCAAGATTTTGGGCGATCCGAATATCGACCCGGGGCGTTTCAACGGGCCTCGGGCCGTCGCCGTTGTCGGACCGACGATCTTTATCCTGGACGCGGCCCGGGTCCAAAAGTTCTCTCGGGAAGGCGCGTTCCAATCGGCCTGGACTCCTCAAGGACCGGACGGAGAGCCCGTCGAAAACCCGCTCGGTCTGGGGGTCGATGAAGCCGGATGCGTTTATCTGACCGAATCCAAATCATCCCGGATCTTCAAATTCGATTCCGAGGGCGTCCCCATCTGCGTTTGGGGAAAAGCGGGAATGGAATCCGGCGAACTCGGCGAGCCGTGGGGAATCTTGGACGACGGGACGGGCCGCATTTTCGTCGTCGAGCGGGGAAACCATCGCATTCAAATATTTGCGGCCGGACCGCGGAAAGACGGTTGACATCTTTCCGGCCGATGCGATCATGGATCGGACGGACTCGAGAAGGAGATAGAGCATGCGTATCACCCGGTGGATTCTTGGGTGCGGAGTCGTTCTGGTTTTGTCCTCCTGCATCATTCCGGTCTATATGGATGAAGGAAGCCGCTTCGGCGGAAACACGGCGGCCTTCTCTAAAACGATCCCCTTCGAGCCGGGCGGGGTCGTCAGCGTCGATAACGGGCACGGCGATATCGTGATCCGCGGCTGGGATCGCGACGAGATCGAGGTCACGGCCGAAGAAACATGGGCCGATTCCGCCGGCCGGGGGGTCTCGGTTCGGCTGTCCCGCACGAACGCGGTCGTCCCGCGCGTCACCGTCGATTCTTCGGATCGTTCGGTGAAAATCAAGGCTCGCCCTAGGGATCCGGACCTGGAAGACGACCGGGCCGTTCGTCTCGTGATCCAGGTCCCTCACAACGTGGAACTTCGGGACGTCGCCGGCCGGCGGGGCCGGATCGACATCGCCGATCTCTATGGGAGGATCCGGCTCGATCTGGAGGAAGGTGAAATCCAGGTGGAGAATTATTCGGGATCTCTTGAAGTCGACTTAATCCGAGGTACGATCCAGGCCGAAATTCTCGACCTCCGGGACGATGATACGGTCCGTCTGGTGCTCAAGCAGGGCCCGGTGACGATCCTTCTCGAGCCGGGCTTCAACGGCCGGATCGAAGCCAGCGCGCCGAACGGGACCGTGATGTCCGATTTCGTCATCGATCCTCCCCTCGAAGGAAGACGAGCGGCGGGATCGATCGGCTCGGGCCAGGGGGCGATGATTATCGTTTCCTCGCTCAATGGCGACGTCCGTCTTCGAAAATCCAAGTAAGTCGGGAGGAGATCATGGACGAAAAGCAAAAAATTATCCGGGTGGGGCTCATCGCCTTGATCGCGATCGTCCTGGGCCTCAGCGCCTATTATTATTTCTTTTCCGGCCGGGGCAATAACACCGGGGCGGGCGTGCCCCCGACTCAAGCCGAAAAGAGCGAAGGCCTCCTGCCGGGGATGAAAGACGCCGCTCCTGTCGCGCCGATCCGGGCGGCCTTGGACCGAAGCGACGATGCCGTGCGGGATCTGATCGCCGAGCTGTCGCGGAATCCCGTCCTGGCGAAATGGCTTCAGAGCAAGGATCTCATCCGCCGGTTCGTCGCCGCCGTCGACAACGTCGCCGGCGGGGCGAGTCCCCGGATCCAGCTTGATTTTTTCGTTCCTTCGGGGTCATTCAAAACGATCGTTCGAGGGGGGGCGACATTTCTCGATCCGGCTTCCTTCGCCCGCTACAATATCGTCGCCGACGTGTTCGATTCCGTCAGTCCGACCGGTTGCGCCCGAGCGTATGAAGCGAGCCGGGAACTCCTTCAACAGGCTTACCGGGAATTGGGTTACCCGAAGGGAGATTTTCACCAGGTGTTGTATCGGGCGATCATCGAAGTCCTCCGTACGCCCGTCGTCGAGAACGCCGTCGAGGTCGAACAGGGCGTCGCGGCGTATCTGATCAAGGACCCGAAACTGGAGGAGCTCGATGCCGTCCAGAAACATTTTCTTCGCATGGGACCCGAGAATCTCCAACTCATTCAGGTGAAGCTTCGGGAAATCGCCCTGGTCTTGGGTTTTACCGAGGCCCAGCTTCCGGTGCCCCGGCCGTACCGGCGGAATCCGTAGCCATCATTTTTTCGCGGGGGAGAAGCGGAAGGGGTTCTTTTTGTCGAAATCCGGGTTGAGGTGTTCCTCGGGTTCGAAAAGATTCGGTTGGGCGAAAAGGGTTTCGAATCCCAAATGATGGGCCCGGTTCAAAATCAATCGGTATTCGTCGAGCGTCAGCGGCCGGGCGATCTCCTCGGGAGCCCGCCAGCAGGGGCGGTATTGGCTCATCAAGCTCAACGGGACGGATGTCGAAAACGTCGTCGCCAGCCACTCCAGGACGGCCAATGAATTCGCCGTCTGGCCGGGCAAGACCAAGTGACGAACGATGAGTCCGGCCTGAGCGATCCCGTGTTCGTCGATGAAAAGGTCCGGTTTTTGAAGAAACATCTCCTGGATCGCCGGCTTAGCCCGGTCAAAATAATCGGCCGCCCCGGAATAGCGGCGAGCGGGTTCGGGAAGGGCATATTTGCAATCGGGGAGATAAACGTCGACGATGCCGGCCAGCCTCTCGATGACTTCGACGGCTTCATATCCGTTGGAATTATAGACGAGAGGGAGTGATAAGCCTCGGGCATAGGCGATCCGGAGAGATCTCAGGATCGGAAGAATCAGGTGGGTCGGGGAGACGAGGTTGATGTTAAGGGCGCCTTGTCGCTCCAAGTCGAGCATGAATTCGGCCAACTCGGCATCCTCGACCGTCCGACCTTGACCCAGCCAACTGATCTGATAGTTCTGACAGAAGAGACAGCGCAAGTTGCAGCCGCTGAAAAAAATCGTCCCCGATCCTCGGCCCGACGGGGAGGACGCTCCGGGATCGGCGCAATCCTGCAGACCGCTGAGAACGGGTTCCTCCCCAAAATGAAGCAGCGCGGAGGAGACCGAAGCCCGGGCGCCGCTCCGGCATACGCCGGCCGCTTCTTTCCGCCGATCGACATGGCAGGCCCGCGGGCAAAGGGTACAATCGGATTCCAGGCGTTCCAAAGCGTCCAAGGCGCGGTCGATTCGGGCGATTTTTCGTTGGCTCACGACGGATCCTCGATTGATTCGTTCGCCCGAATCCCGGACCGATAATCCATGGGGCTTCAGAAGGCGCCGAGTTGACAGCCGATGATTTTTCGGCCGGTTCGGTCGGCGGCAAACCCGGCCTGGAGGCGGGAGACTCCGATTCGTTCGGTCGCTTCCCAAATGCGGACACAGGACAAAGTCCCGGCGGGATCGGCGACCCCGTTCAAGGCGTTGATCAATCCTGTCGGTTCCGGACGATCGGCTGTCCCGGCTTGAGCCCAGCCTTTGGCGTGTCCCGGATATCCGAATAATCCTATTTGACAACGGGTGAGATGGATCCCCAATGCGTCCAAAGTGCGACCGACCGCTTCAGGCGCGACTCCCATATGGACCGCGATTTGCATCGCCGTCGCGCAGGACATCATTCCCTCGGCGTCCAGCCGGGGCCGGATTTCCGCGGCGATCCGTTCGTCGGGCTTCAGATCCAAAGGCAATTTTTTGTCGGCGAGAGCCACGGGAGACCTCCTCGGTCGAGTTTTGAATATAAGGGGCTACGGGGGAGAAGTCAATATGATATAATGAGCCGAATTTCAATTCTCCGAACGGTCGAGCCTAAGGAGTCGGACTCGATGGCTCGCCGTCGTTGTGCCGGACGCGAACCGGCCCACGGCCCGGGTGGAAACGCCCCGGCCCCCCGCATCGGAAAGGAGGATGCTCGTGCTCGTGAATCGGATACTCGCCCGGCTGGCTTGGGTTATCATCCCCGGATTACTCGTCGCGTCTTCTCCCTCCGGACAACCATCCCCCCTGGAATTGAAGGATGCGGCCGGCCGGGTCGTCCGATTCGATAAATCCCCGAGGAAAATTCTGATTATCGGCCACGGTCCTCAGATTATCGCCCATCTGATGTTCATGTTTCCGGAGAGCAGGGACCGGCTGATCGGCTGGGAGCGCCGGGGGGCGACAGGTTCCGATTTTATCCCTTTCATCGACCCCGATTACGCGAAAAGAGTCTTCCCCGGCCCCAATCCCGGAGTCGAACAAGTCGCCGCCCTTCACCCGGATGCCGTCTTGATAAGAGGGATCTCCCTGGAGGCCAAAGGCGAGGCTCTCCTCAAAGTCGGAATCCCCGTTGTGTATCTGGGGCTCGAAAATCCGGCCCAATATCGTCAGGATATCGACCGAATCGGTCGTTTATTGGAAAATCCCGGCCGGGCCGAGACGGTGAACCGATTCTATCAAATCCGGTTGGACCGGATCGACCGGGGATTATCCGGCTTGCCGGAAATGGAAAAGCCGTCTGTGCTGCTGGGAATGACCCTTAAACGCGGGGGTAAGATCGCGATTGAGGTTCCAGCGAGGGCGTGGATGCAAACCATTCAGGTCCTCCGGGCCGGCGGTCGTCCGGTCTGGCTGGATACGGCGGCCATCTCGACGGGTTGGACGGTAGTGAACATCGAACAAATCGCCCGATGGGACGCCGAAATAATTATTCTTGTCATCATGTATGCGATGGATCCGCGCTCGACGATCGAGGAGATCCGAGCCGATTCGACCTGGCGGGCCATGCGGGCGGTTCGAAACGGCGAGATCCGGGCGTTCCCCTCCGATCTCTACGGCTGGGATTCTCCGGACCCCCGCTGGATTCTCGGCCTGAGCTGGCTGGCCCGAACGCTGCATCCCGGCCGTTTCCAGACCGTCGATATGAAAACCGAGATCGAAGCGTTCTTCGGGGAACTCTACGGGATGACAAAGGCGGACGTGGCCTTGAAAATTCTGCCGACAATCAAAGCCGATTATCGATGATATTCGAAACGCACCGAATCGGCCGCCGACGGACCTGGATTCTGGCGGTTCTTTCGGTCGTCATCCTCGCGGGCTCGGTACTTCTCGGTCGTTATCCGGGCCCGATCGTCACTCCCATTTCCGTCATTGAAAGCGATGCCCTGGCCAGGGATTTGATTCTCCATGTCCGCTTGCCGAGAATCGGCGCGGCCTTTCTTCTCGGAGCATCGCTGGCCGCGGCCGGAGCCGTCTTCCAGACGGTTTTCCGGAATCCGTTGGTGGACGCGGGCTTTCTCGGCGTTTCGCAGGGGGCCGCGTTCGGCGCTTCCCTGGCGATCGTTTTTGCGGCCGGGAATGCGGGCGTCATCCAGGCCGGGGCCGCTGTCTTTGCCTTCGTCGGGTTGGCCTTGAGCTATGGCTTGGCCCGGCGGATCCGTCTCGGCGACGAGATTCTGCGGCTTGTCCTGTCCGGGATCGTGGTCGGCGCGTTCTACGCAGCCGGAACGGGAATCCTGAAGTATGTCGCCGACCCGCAAAAACAGCTTCCCGATATCACCTACTGGATGCTCGGAGGATTATGGGGAATCACGGGGAGAGACTTTCTGGAACTGCTGCCCGTCGTCGTCCTGGGGCTTGCTTATATCCTGGCGATGCGCTGGCGGCTCAACTTGTTGGCGATGAAGGATGAAACGGCGTTTTCCCTCGGCGCAGCTCCGGGACGGGAGAGGTTGGCGATGTTGATCGTCGCCGTGGCCGTCACATCCGTCGGCGTGGCCAAGGCCGGCCAAGTTGCGTGGGTGGGGCTGATCGTTCCCCATATCGCCCGCCGTCTCGTCGGTTCGGAGACGCGGACATTGCTCCCCGCATCCATTCTGCTGGGAGGGATTTTTGTCCTGGGCTGCGACGATTTGGCCCGGATCGTTTTAAGCGGCGAGATCCCCTTGGGAATATTGACATCGTTCCTGGGAACGCTTCTGTTTCTGGCTTTGTTGCTCAGGAAAAAGATCGGAGGCCTTGAATGATCGAGCTTCAAGGTGTCTGGTTTTCGTATAACGGCCGGTCCTCGTCCGTCTTGAGCGACGTTTCGGTCATCCTGCGGAGCGGCGCGGTTACGGCGCTTCTCGGACCCAACGGGTCCGGAAAAACAACCCTCTTGAACCTCCTTCTGGGATGGTTGAAACCGGGGGAGGGCGAGATCCGAATTTCCGGCCGAACCGTCGGAACGCTGTCCGGACGGGATCGAAGCCGATTGATCGGCCACGTCGCGCCCGACGAACCGGCTGTTTTGGAATTGGATGTCCGGGAATATGTCTTTCTTGGCCGAACGCCCTATTTAGGGTTATCGGGACGGCCGGAACCGGACGACCTTCAAGCCGTGGAGTCGGCCCTGGAAACAGTCGACCTCCTCTCCAAGGCGGGCCGACCGGTGCGGACCCTCAGCACCGGGGAGCGCCAATTGGCGGCCGTCGCTCGGGCCTTGGCTCAGGATCCCGATCTTTTTCTTCTCGATGAGCCGACCTCGCATCTCGACCTGGCCAACACCCGTCGCGTCCTCAGACTTTTGGACCGCCTCCGGTCCCGCGGGAAGACGATTATCCTGACGACGCACGATCCGAACACCGCCTCCGTGCTGGCCGACGAGATCGTCATCCTGCGGGCGGGGCGAGTCTTGGCTTCCGGAACGCCGGCCGCGGTGATGACCGACGAAATATTAGGCGCGGCTTACGGCGTCGAAGTCGATGTCCGCCTGATCGACGGCCGTCCCCATGTTCTCGCCCGGCTTTGACAAAGGCCTCCTTTTCTGTTAGCGAAAGTTGAAAAGTGAACTGTTATAAAGCCCAAAAGTGAACACGCGAAAATTCCTTAATAGGGAAGATGAGGGACTGAACGAAGCGTTGCTTCCACCAGAAGC
>Ga0315287_10000556_pt1 | contig 32929 bp, 22 predicted proteins | sample YL17G11_0_MG_FD_205037 | JGI IMG/M metagenome (GOLD analysis project Ga0315287, IMG submission 205037) | Sediment microbial communities from Yellowstone Lake, YNP, Wyoming, USA - YL17G11_0 | ecosystem: Environmental > Aquatic > Freshwater > Lake > Sediment | place: USA: Wyoming | collected...
TCTCTCTCTCTCTCTCTATCTCTCTCTCTCTCTCTCTCTCTCTCTCTCTCTCTCTCTCTTCTCAGTGTCAACGTCCAGCTCGGACCTCGCGAGGAGCGGCTGCTCATCACGGGCCTCCACACAGTCGCAGACATCTCCTGCGCAGGTGAGGCAAGAGTTTTGTTTTATTTGGTCTCCACCTGGCTCTTTCCTCGTGTGCTTCTCTTAAAAAAAGTTCTCGTTGACCTCGCTTCTTCGTTAAAAAAACAAATATCAATCAATCAGGCTGCGCCGCCGTCCTCGGATGGAAGTACGAGCAGGCCTTCGAGGAGTCCCAGCGGTACAAGGAAGGGAGGTTCATCGTCGAGAAGGCGAAAGTGGTCAAGGAGGGGGAGTGGTGAGATGCCTTTTGCGTCTTCCTTGCCCTGCCCCCCCTCCCTTCCCCCTTCATTGTATTGCCGCACGCGCGTGCGAGTGCGTCCTCCTACCTCCCGCCCTCTTGTCATATGCTTGTATCTATTAAAAATTTTAAATCGCTGGTTTTGTAATAACAAAGAAAAACATCGCTCGTTTCTCTATTTCTCTCCTCTCTCTCTCTCTCTCTTCTCTCTCGCTCTAGATCGTTCCCTTCCAATGCTTCAGAGCTCATCGATAAAGGCAGTGTCCTGCGAGAACAGCCCGCCGAAAAAGCCCCCCGATTTCTTCGCCGGTTCAGAAGACGGGGAAGCGCTCCGAGAGCCGCCTCCTCCGCGCTTGGCAGCCGGCGCGGCCGCCCTCTTTGGCGGCGGCGGCGGCGGGGCAGCGCGCGCCTTGACCCTCGCGGGCGGAGGAGGCCGAGGAGCGACCGCCCTTTTCCTCCGAGTGACCGGCTCTGCCACCACCGCAGCGGCGGGCTTGCTGCTGCCTGCTCCGCCCCCGAAGAGGCCGTCGAAGAGGCCGGGAGCGGGCGATACCTTGGCCGCGGGCTTCTGAGGAGGTGCCGGCCTCTTCGCCCTGGGAGCGGGCGGCGGGGGAGGCCTCGCGGCGGCGGCGGCCTTCTTCGCCCTGGCCGCCGCGGCGGCCTCGTCGCGCTTCTCCTTGATTCCAGAGAAGAACGTCGCGAGCGGGTTCGCAAGAAGCTCCTCTTCCAACTCCTCGTCGGAGGAGGACGAATCGTCCTCGTCGAGCTCCACGGACCCTCCGAAGAGGCCCGAGAAGGCCGCGACGAACGGTGGGGGAAAAGACGACGACGGCGAGGAGGGGGGAGGCGCCGCTCCTTTCGGGGAGGCGGACTTCGAAGCCCTCGCCTGCTCCTCCTCGGCTCTCTTTTTCAAGGCGTCCCCAAAGTTTGGGATCGAGATCTTGGGGAGGGCCAGAGAAGGAGGAGGAGGGGAAGGAGAAGAAGAAGCAGACGCCGACGCGTCCGAAGCGACGCCCTTCACCCTGGGGGACGAGAAGAGCGGTTCCTCGTCCTCGGCCGACCCCACCGTCGAAGCGGGCACCGCCGCCGCGACGGCCGCCGCCGTCGGCACCAGCGGGACCTCCCTCCTCGCCCAGAAGGCGATCTCAACGCTCTCGCTCCTGCTTCGGGGACTCGCCAGGGCGTCAAGGAGGGCCACGAGGGCCGCTCCGGTCTGCCTGGTCGAGATCGCGGCGGCGCCGGGGCCGCGCGGGAGCGCGGACGGGGGGGCGGCCTGCGCGGGAAGGTCTGCCCACTCCCCGTCGGTGCCCGCCGCGTCATCGAGCGGCGGCAGCGTCACGACGGCGAAGGGGACGCCGCAGGCCCTGACCGCGGAGGCGGCGGCGGCGTCGGTCGACGGGTTGGCCTCGGTGACGAGCACGACGCGGCCGGCCCTGGCCTCGGCGGCGTCCTCGGCCGCGGCGGCCAGCTCGCGCGCCGCAGCGCCGCCGAGCGCCCTGCCGCCGCCGACGAGCAGCATCGTCGAGCCCGGGGGCAGGTCGTCTTCCTCGAAGCCCTCGGACGCGTCGACCAGCGCGAGGCGGGCAGCCTCCGACTTCTTCAGTAGCTCGAGCTTGGTGAGGAGGACGAGGTCGAGCGTCGCCGTCTCGACGTCGTCGACCGCTGTTTTTTCCCGTTTTTTTTCCGTTTTTGAAAGAGGAGGAAAAGAGGGTGAGGGTGAGGATTGCATTCTCGATAAGGGAGTTCTGCGGCGCACGCTTGTGGCTCGTTTTTTTTCCCCTCCTGTTTTTTTCTCTTGTCCTTTGCTCTCTCCCTCCCCCTCGCTCGCCGCTCTTTCCTGTCCTCTGCCACCCCCTCTTTTCGATTATGCACGTGCATTTCAGTTCCCACTTTCCACACAACACAAAGCGCACCTGCGACGACTCTCTTCCCGGCGCGCAAGAGCGAGAAAATGATCCGTCTAGTGATCGGACTCTCAACGCCGGCGGGGACAATTATTGTGTCCGCCCCGCTTCCGCTCCTGTTCTTCCTGTCCTTTCCAGCAAAACTCAGCAGCTGGGTGCCAATTTTCTCGAGGGCGGCCTGCGAAGAAGAGGATGGCTTAGAAGCAATCGTCTTGGTGGCGCGGACAGCGGTAGAAGAAGATGAGGGACGGCAAATTGGCAACGGCAATCGACGCAGATTCTTCGCAGAGCTAGTAGCGCCGCTGACCGGGGCCCTGCTCGCGCTTCGACCCACCACAGGGCAGGCGAGGCGCGTGGTGCATCCAGCAGTGATCGAGGGGGCAGTCATTTTGAAACGCAGCAGGAGAGGGAACGCTGGAGCGAGTCTCCCTCCGAATTCGAAAGTGAGAAAAAATGTTTTTTTTTACCCCCTCGAAACTCACTTCCTTTCTTTCACTCTCTCTCCTTCAAAGAGAACGAGCGCGTGCTGGCTAAAGCTTAAGCTAGAACATCATGTATGCATCCTTCTGCCCTGTTGCTGCGCCGCGGTGCCGCCCCACGACTGCGTTCGCATCAGCGGCTCCGCAGCAGCAGAGAGCAAGAGCTTCGATGCCGACATTCAAACGACGTCGCAGCATTATCGTCGTCGCCGAGGCGGCATCTCCTTCGTCGGCCCCCAAGCTCACCAACAAGCCGGCATGGGCAGGTATGTCTGCGATCGAATTGGCAAAATCGGAGGAAGCAGAGCAGAGGGATGCGTGTTACCGATCTTGACGATGTCGACGACGACGACGACGACGACGACGACGTCGCCTTATTGCGACGCCGCCCCCAAACTCTCTCTAGCTTTTTATCCTTATCTCTCTCACCCTCTCCTCTCCTCCCCCCTCCCCCCGACCAACCCCACTCCCCCAAAAGGCGATGACCCCCTCTCCCGCTTCGTCAACGTCCTCATCTCCATCAAGCCCCTCTACGCCGCGATGAAGGCCGGCGCGCGCGTCGTCCTGAAAAACTCCGCCGAGAAGGCGGGAGTCCCCTGGGACAGCGCCGCGCAGGCGCTGGCGCGCGGGCCCGTCGCTGCCGAGCTCGAGGCGCTGCGCTGCGCGGTCGCCAACCCGCGCGTCGTGTACCCCGACTACTACACGCAGCCCTTCCACGCGTACGACGACGGGAACCTGTGCTGGCTCGCGGCTAGGGAGATCGAGGCCGCGACGGCGAGCATGGCGGTGCGGACCTTCAGGAGCTCCGACCCTGGCCTCGATGCGGCGCTGGCGCAGGCCAAGCTGCGCGGGGGGATCCACGCGCGGATCAGGGAGTACTGCGCCGCGGGGGCGGGGGGGAGAGGGGTTCCCTCTTCCGCTTCGTCTTCTTCTTCCGCTCTTTCTTCTTCTTCTTCCTCTTCTTCTTCTTCTTCTTCTTTTTCGGGGCCCGGTCCTCTGTTTGAAGACATCCTCGATATCGGTGAGGTGTTATGTTTCTCTTTTTCGAGGCTCTCCCTTTTTCTTCCTTTCCGAGGTCATCGGGGTCGAAATCGAAAGAAACTCACAACCTTCCCCCCCCTCCCCCCTCCCCCCCCCACTCCCTCCCCCCCCCACCCTCCCTCTCTTTCTACTTTCTCTCTCTCTCTCCGCACGCGCACGCACACACACACACAAAACACACACACACACACACACACACACACACACACACAAACACAGGCTGCTCCTCCGGCATCTCCACCAGGTATCTCGCGGCAGAGTTCGCTCCCGCCAACGTGACTGGCCTCGACCTGTCGCCGTACTTCCTGGCACTCGCCGAGTTCCGGGAGCGGCAGCGCGAGAGGGGCAGGGGGGGCGGAGGAGGAGGGGGAGAGCTCCCTTCCTTCTCTCCTTCTTCCTCCTCTGTTTCCGCCGCAGCGACGGCGCGGGCGGCCCTCCCGAACCCGGCCGCCGCGGGGCCCGACCCTCCCGGGAGGCGCCGCATCGCCTACCTCCACGCCAACATGGAGGCGACGCCGCTGCCCGCGGGCTCCTTCGACCTGGTCTCCGCCAACTTCGTCGTCCATGAGTGCCGCCCGTTCGCGATCGACGCTATGTGCCTCGAGGCCGCGAGGCTGCTCCGCCCCGGCGGGGTGCTCGCCGTCGCGGACAACGACCCCGCGAGCGAGACGCTGCAGAAGCTCCCCCCGGCGCTCTTTGCCCTGATGAAGTCGACGGAGCCTTGGTCCGACGAGTACTACTGCTACGACCTCGAGGAAGGGATGCGCCGGGCAGGTTTGGAGGGCGTGGTGACGAGGGAGGCGGACCACAGGCACCGTTGCGTGCTCGGGCGGAAGAAAAAGTGATGCGTGAAGCGGAGGGGGAGAGAGAGAGAGAGAGTGGTGGGGGTGCGAGTTTTGTTTTTTTTTCCTCTTATGCAAAACAAAAAAAATCCTCCTCTCTCAGATCAGAGCTCCCTCCCTCTCTGTCCTTCTTTCGTTTATACTTTATCGCGTTCGGTTTTCTCTGTCTCTCTCTCCCTCTCTCCGAGGGGCTCTCACTCTCCCTGCTGCTCTCTTCTTCGCCGCCTGCGCATCGAGCAAGCAAGAAAGAGACGAGCATGGCCTCCTCTGCGATCCCGTCGACCTCCACAGTCGACTACAAGAGCGAGCGCGACGTTGTCGACGCCTACACCCGCCTCCGCCAGGAGCTGTCCCAGCTCGCAGACCGCGTACAGGACCTCGAGGCGCAGCTGGCGGAACACGCGCTGGTGGCAAAGACGATGCGGCCGATGGAGAAGGGACGGAAGGCGTACAGGCTGGTAAGCGTTTGATGATTGATCGACCGAGGACGATGGCATCTCGACTCTTCTTCATCTGCTTGGAGACTCATTGACTTGCCCCCCCCCCCCGACCTCAATCTCTCTCCCGTCTTTTTTACAGGTCGGCGACGTCCTCGTCGAAAGGACCGTGGGAGAGGTGCTCCCGGCCGTGGAACAGAACTTGGCGCAGATCGAGGAGGTGAGAGGGGAAGGGAGGTTGAAGGCGTTTTTTTCTTTTTTTCTTTCTCTCTAGTCTCTTCCTCTTCTTTCTCAACCTCGACCCTCTCTAAACAAAATACCAAAATACCCCCCCCCCCCTCTTCAGGTCCTGAGCAAGCTCCGCGGCGAGGCCGAGAGGAAGGACAGGGAGCTGGAGACCCACGTCCAGAAGTACAAAATCCGTGTGAGCAGCGGGCAGGAGCAGCAGGAGGCGGCGACGGCAGCGGAAGGTGTAGGCGGCAACGGCGGCGGCGGCAGGCAACAGGGCGTTCTCATCTGATCCAAATCATTATCAGAATCATTTATCCGGCCCGCCCCGCAGCAGCCCCCCTGTAATCCATTGCCTTCAGCCCTTTCCTCGTCAGTTTGTATTTCCCTCCTTGTTTTAAAGTCGCAAAGAAAAAAACAAAGAAAACGAAACCATTTTAACTTTTTTCTTTCTCTCTCTCTCTCTCTCTCTCTCTCTCCCCCTCTTTTTTGCCTCTTTCTCTTTTGCGCTTTTGCTTTCTCTAAGTCTCCGCGCAAGTGGCCCTTTATTGACTCTCTCCATGGAAGAAAAACCCAAGAACATGAGAACAAGAAAGCCTCCAAATCAAGAAAAAAAAGAAATAGAAAATCAGGCAGCCGTGAGCTCCGCCGCCTCCCTCTCGGCCGCGGCGCTCTGCTCGGCGTCGATCGCCCCGGCGACCCCCTCGACCGCGGCAGACAGCCGCGGACCACCTCCCCGACGTCCGTCGTCCCCGCCGCCGCCATTCCCAGCCCCTCCTCCCCGCACCCGCGCGCCCCTCGCAGCAAGCGGCCTGGCCAGGGCGCCCAGAACGCCGCAGGCCGGGGGGCTCCTCGGGCGACCACGAGGGGACGCGGGGCGAATTCGCCTCCCCTCCCGCAGCGACGAGACGGGACGAGACGAGCGCGGCTCGATAAAAAAAGCAAAGAGCGTTCTGTTTCGTCCGTTGGAGTGTCTTCCGATTCAGAGAAACTCCGGATTCTCTCTCTTCAAGCGCCCAGCGCCGCGCGGGCCTCGGCCGAGGCCTTGACCGTGTTCTCGAGCGAGGGCGGCACCTCCGCGGTAAAAGTACTGCTGCTGCTGCTGCTGCTGATAAAACTGCTGCTGCTGATAGAACTGCTGCTGCTGCTGCTGGTAGAACTGCTGCTGCTGGTGCGAGAACGGGTGCGAGAGCGGGCCCGGGCCCCTCCGCACGGCGACGACCGCGGCCCCGCCGCCGGGCCCGATCACGCGCCCGCCGGCGCCAAAGGGCCCCGCCGCCGCCGCCGCCGCCGCGACGGGAGCGCCGCTGCCGCCGAGGAAGGCGCCGGGAGCAGGGCCCCCGGCCAGGCCGAGAGGCGCGACGCCGGCTGCTGCCCCGGGGGGGCGAGGGGCAGCGGCCGCGGACGAGGGGGCCGCGGCGGTCATCAGCGGGGGGCCGACGAGGCCGACGCCGAGCCCGAACGCCGGGAGGCCCCCCCCCGCGCCGCCGAGGACGACCGGGGCGCCGTCCCCCGCGGGCAGGGCCGACGCCGCGTCCGTCAGGGGAGGCTGCGGAGGGGCCGCGACGCCCCCCGGAGCAAACTGCTGCTGCTGCTGCTGCTGCTGAGGGAGCGCGCCGGGCGCGGGCGCGCCCCGAAACGGGCCGCCGCGGTAAAAGCCTCCGCCGCCTCGGCTGCCGCCGCCGCCTCGCATCTGCCACAGCTGCTGCTGCTGCTGCCACTGCTGCTGCTGCATCTGCATCGGGCCCCCTCGCATCTGCACGGGCGCGCCCCGGCCCCCGAACCAGAGGACACCGCCCCGCCCGACGCCCCCGCTCCCCACCGCCGCCGCCAAAGCAGCGGCCCGCCGCAGCTGCTTCTCCCGCAGCTCCCGCTGCCGCTGCTGCTGCTGCAGCTGGATCTCGCCCTGCGCCGCCTCGACCCCCTTCCACTCCCACGCCTCCAGGTCCGCGCGGGCCGGGCCGTCCGCGGGCGCGTCGCCCAGCGCCACCACGACGGCGTCGGCGTCCGCGTCCGCCGAGGCGCGCAGCACCGCCGAGAACCCCTCGCGGCGGCGGTCGACGGCGACGAAGTCGGCCGCGAACTTGCGAACCACGCCGGGCGCCTCCTCGCTCGAGAGCGTCGGGTGGCCCTCGCGCGCCGCGGCGCGCTCGAGGCAGAGCTCGAGCGGCGGCGTCAGCTCGAGCGCGACGGCACGGACGCGCGCCGCGTTCGCCAGCGTCGCCCACGTCAGCCGCTGCGCGACGTCGGCGTTGCACCTGTCGACGACGACCGAGCGGCCGCGCCGCAGCGCCGCGACGACGGCGGCCTCGCACTTTTTGCGGTTGCCGAGCTCGTCCTGGTTGACTCGGACGAAGCCGGCCGCCTCGAGGGCCAGGGCCGCGCGCGTCTTCCCGGAGCCCGGGATTCCCACGAGGACGACGACTCTCTGCGGCGGGGTGTCCGGGGAGGCGAGCGGCGGGGGCGGGGGCTTGTTGAGCGCCGAAGGGGGGACGGCGGCGTCGGCGTCGGATCCCGTCCGTGCCGCTGCCTCGGCTTCTCCGGCTGCTGCTGCTGCTGCTTCGGCTTCGGCGGCGGGAGGAGCTTGGTAAGCTTCCTTGGTGGCGACTGCCTCGGCGGGCGCAGCAGCCGCTTTCGGAGGCGCCGGAGCAGCAGCAGTATCCGGAGCAGCAGCGGGAGCAGCCGCAGGCGCAGGCGCGGGCGCGGGCGCAGAGGCTGCGGCGGCGGCGACGGGAGCAGCAGCAGCCGGTTTCGGCGCAGCCTTAGGCGCCGCCGGAGGAGGAGGATCCCTCTTCGCTAAGAGCGCCGCGGCGTAGGAGAACGCGCCGGCGACGGTGCGCGGGGCCGCAGCAGCGGCAGCGGGGGCCGAAGAAGAAGTCGACGAAGAAGAGGCCCCGGCGGCGGGGGCGGCGGCGGCGCGGGCGTCTGGTGACGAGGTCAGCGCCGACTTGTCCGCGCCGTCCGCGTCGCGCTTCTCCGCGGCCTCGCCGGCCTCGGGGGCCTTGGCCGCCGCGCCTCCATCGGACGCGGCGGCTTTATCCTTATCGCGGCCCCTGGAGAACTTGAAGACCATTTCGCTGTTTCGGAAGGAGGGGAAGCTCCGAGCCTCCTTCAATCTCGAGCTCTCGACGATGGGAAGAAGAGGGCGATTAAACGGCGTTCGAGATCGCGGAGAAGGAAGGAGAGGCAGCTCTCACTTCCCGCGCTCCTTCTCTGCCTGCGACTGCCTCCCCTTTAGAAAGTCGGAGCAGGCGACGATCCGCCGATTGGGTGGGAAAGATGCGACTCGCCAGCCGTCGCTGAGAGAGAGAGAGAGAGATAGAGCAGAAAAAAAATAAAACTCTCAGGGCTCTTCTCCCTCACTGTCCCTCCTCTCGTCGCTCCTCTTCCAAGCCCTCTCTCTTGAAGGAGGCCCGATCGGCCCCCGATTGGCCTCTCTCTGTATCAACGTCCCTCTCCGTTCGGCCTCCCGATGCACGCAGACACGTCCGCGTTGTCCCTCGCCTTTCAGCAATGGCTGAAAGTGAACGGGGTCCGCCTCGGTGAGATAGAGCTGTCGAGCATCGACGCCTCAGAAGGCAGAGGCAGCGCCGGCAGGAGCGACGACCGACACTGGCCGCGCCGCCGCCGGACCGTCCTCTCGACGGCGTCCTCGGCCCCCGGGTCCCTGATCGCCCGCGTGCCCGACGGCGCGGTGCTCACGGTGTCCTCTTCGAGCGCATCGGAATCGCTCGAGGCGGCGGGTCTGGGGAACAAAGCGGCTAGAGAAGAAGAAGAAGAGGGCGCAAAGAAGCCTCGGTCTTCGTCTTCTTCGTCCTCGTCTTCGTCTTCGTGGAGGGAGGCGGCGGGACTCGCGCTCGCCCTGCTCGTCGAGACAAGACTCGGAGAGGACTCGCGCTTCGCGCCGTACGTTCGGTGGCTGCTCCGGGAGGGCGAAGACGGCGAAGGAGAGGAGGAAACCCGCCCGGTCACCTGGGACCCTCGGGCCGCCGCCCTGCTCTTTGCCGGCACGGCCGTCGCACCTAGGTTGCTGCGGCTGCCTCCTTCCTGCTCCGCCGCGGGGGGAGGGGGCCTCCACGCGCCGTCCGCGGCCCCGCTGGCCTGGTCCAGGCTCGCCCGGCCGTGGCTGTCCCGAGTCGGACTGGAGGAGGCGGGCAGAGGAGGAGGAGGAGGACGAGGAGGAAGGGGAAAGCCAGAACGCCTGCCGGCCTCCTCGCCTTCGCTCAGGGCCGAGTTCCTCAGGTGCCTCGCCGTCGTCTCCTCGCACGCCTTCGTGCTAGGGGAGGACCAGATCCTGGCCCTGGTCCCCGTCTTCGACGCGCTCGACCACGCGCCGGGGCCTCCCCGGGTGCAGCTGAGCCACTCCGGTCCCAAAGGCGGAGCCGAAGGAGGCGCCGGCGCCGACGCCGGTAGCTCCAGCGACGACGACGGGGGCAGCGGCGGCAAAGAGGAAGAGGAAGCGGGAGAGGGGGAGCGAGAGGAAGGAGGCTTCCTCGAGATGCGCTCGACGGCGCCCCTCTCGCGGGGCCAGGAGGTCCTCAACTCGTACGGCCGGCTGTCTACGACGGCGCTCGCGCGCAGGTACGGCTTCGCCGTCGCGGATAGGGCGGAGATGCTCCGGTCGGGGGACGAGCGGCTCGAGGTGGGCGCGGGCGAGGTCGGCGCCGCCGCCGCCGCCGTCTCCGTCTCGCTCCCTTCCTCGTCGCCCCTTCGCTCTCTTGCGGCTGCCCCTCCCCTCCGGGCCCCCGCCGCGTGCCTCCGAGCCGCCGCGGCGTCGAGGGGCCGCGCCCTGTTCGTCTCTGTGCCCGGCGGCGAGCCGTCCCTGGGGCTGCTGCTCGCGGTGCGGGCGTCGCTGTCCGCGACTGGGACCCGGCGACGACGCAAACCTCGCGAGGAGGAGGAGGAGGAGGAGGAAGGGGACAAAGGCGAACGCGCCTCTCTCGTCGAGGGCCGAGTGCTGCTCGAGGTCGCCCGCAGGCGGCGCGCGGCGCTCGAGGCCGGCGGGCGGCGAGCCGCGAGGGCGCTAGCAAAGCTGGGAACGAAGAGGAAACGAGGAGGAGGAGGAAGAAGCGAAAGCGAAGGCAGCATCGAGTTTCCACCTGCCTCTGGGTTCGAGCTCGCGGCGGCGGTCAGGAGGAGCGAGCTCGAAGGGTGCACCTGCCTCGAGTCGTGGGTCAAGAGGCGGATGTAAAGCAAAAAAAGAGAACCGAAACGAAAGAAAAAACAATTTTACTTTGGGAGTCGATCGATCGTGCTGTCTACATCTCTCTCCGAATCCTTATCTCCACCCTCTCTTTTCCTCGACATGGCGGCGCCCTCGCCCGCTGTCGCGGCGGAGATCGAGTCCCTCGACCGTATCCTCACGCGCCTGGCGCTGACGAAAGAGGAGCAGCTGGAGCAGGCGAGTCGAATGGATAGCTCTCATGTCTTTCGCGCCGGCCGAGAAGGGCCAGAGAGGCATTCGATCGCGCAAAAACTCAACCTCCCCTTCTCTTCTTCTCCTTCTCCCTCCTCCTCCTCGTCCACCCCCTCTTTTCCAACAGGTGCTCTCCAAGCTCATCCCGCTCGTCGTCGCCAAGCTCTCCACTCCCCATCCTCCGGTGCAACATAAATGCCTTGAGATCCTCAAACACGTCAACGCCCGCGTGCGGGCGAGGGAGAACGTCGGCCTGCCGCTGCTGCAGGTCGCGGCGCTCACGCGCCTGGGCGGCGGCAGCCCGGCGGGAGCCTCCGCCCCCTCCGCCGCCGCCTCCCCGAGCTCCGCGCCACTCGTGCGCTCCTTCGCCCTGGTCTACACCGAGATGGCCTTCGCGCGCTCCGACCCGCGGGCGCGGTGGAGGGCCCTTCCCCTGCTCGCCCGGGGGATCGGGGCTCCCGGCCGCCCCCCGCAGCAGCGGGGGAAGCTGCTGCGCCTGGCGCTGCTGGGCTCGCTCGAGCGCTGCGGCGCGGGCTCCTTTCCGAGGGAGGAGGGCGACGAGATCGGGGGCGGAGACGCGGGGTTCCTCTCCTCCGCGGAAGACAGGGCGGCGCTGGCCGCCGCCGCTCTGGACTTTATGCTCTACTCCCCTCCCTCGGCCCCGAGGAAGCATGCCGCTGCGGGTGCTGCCGCGGGGGGCCAGCAGCAGCAGCAGCTCGGAGCGAGGAGCCCGGCGGCGCTGCTCGAGGCCGCCGTCGCGGCCGCGACCACCGCAGGGGGGGGCGAAGGCGGCGACGGAGCGGCGGCAGCGGCAGCTGCCGCTCTCGCCACTGCTTCTGCTTCTGCTTCTGCTGCTCAGCAGTCTCAGTACCGAGGCAGGCTGCTTGCCGACGGCCGCGTCGTGCCGGGCGGAATGAGCCCGGACTCGGTCTCCTGGGTCGAGGGCGCGGCGGGGAGCGAGGCCTTCGCTTCCTCGAAGAGCGACCTCTCGACCAAGAAGCTCGGCGTCGTCTCCTTCTTCGCGTCGGCCGCCTACTGCGCTGCGACGGGCGACGACGACGCGAGGGCCTCACCCGAGGCCGTCCTGGTCTTCTTGGCCGCGGCGGCGGACAGCAGCTCGTCAGATGACCGCGTCGCCCGCGCCGGCGACGACGCGCTCCGGAAGTTCCTGGCGCCCCCGACCAACGCCAACGCCGCCGTCCCCTCCTCTTCCTCCTCCGCCGCTGCTGGAAAGGTCGTCCCCAACATCGAGAGCGAGGCCCTGGCCAAGGCGCTGCTCCGCCTCGTGCTCGGAGGGGGCAACGGAGGGAGCTTGCTTGGCGGGAGCGGCGGCGGCGGCGGCGACGCCGAGATGGCTGAGGCGGCGGCCTCTCCTTCCGCCGCCGAAGTAGAAAACTTGCCCTCCTCCGCGCGGGAGCCCGCGGCCCCGGCCCTCGCCGTCCGTGCCCTCAACATTGCCGCGCGCTCTCGCGCTGCGGCCAACGCCTTCCCGGAGGCGCCCATGGTCGTCGAGGCGACGGTCTTCGCCGCCGACCCCTCCGCTGCTGCCCCGCCAACTGCCGGAGCTCTGAGGCGCCCGCGCCCGCCCGCCGCCGTCGCCGCCGCCGGAGCAGAGTTCTGCGCCTGGGTCCTGCGCCACGCCGACGCGCAGAGGCTCCGGGCCGTGGCTCCGGTGGTGCTCGGGAGGCTGCTCGCGCTGCTCGAGGCCGGGAGCGGGGGCGAAGGCGGGGGCGGCGAGGGAGCAGCGGGGGCAGCGAGAGTCGAGGGCGGCGGAGAAGTGACGGCGGCGGTGGCGCTCCCGGCTACCCGCTCCTTCGCGTACCAGGCCATCTCTCAGCTCGCCTCCCGCGCCCCGGAGGCGCTTTCGAGGTCTCCCGGCACGGCCCGCAGGCTCTTCGAGGCCCTGGCAAGGGAGCCCGCGGGCGTGAGGGCGTCCGCGCAGGAGGCCGTCGCCTCCGCCGCGGCTGCCTTTGCCGTCAAGCGCCGCGGGGACAGGAGGGGCAAGGGGAGGAAGAAAGGCGCTGCCGACGAGGGAGATGCCGAGCTCCTCGAACTCCTGCTCGACGCCGCCTCCTCCTCCTCGCAGCACGAGGCCGTGCGCTCCTGCGCCGCGACCTGGGCCTCTCGCCTCTTCGCCGGGTCTCACGCCGCTTCGAGGTGGGTCTGTCTCGTGGCCGCCGGCGACGACAAGCTGTCGGTGCGAGAGGCCGGGGAGGCCGGCCTGGAGCCGCGGAGGAGGCACGCGGGGGGGGCCGGGGAGGAGGTCGCTTTCAAGGAGAGCGAGATCGAGAGCGAGAGCGAGAGCGAGAGCGAGAGCGAGGACGAAGGCGGGGTCGAGGAGATCGAGATCGACGGCGACGACCGCCGCAAGCGCACCAAGACGAGCGACGGCGATGACGGCGACGACGGCGGCGACGGCGAGCGCGCCGACGACGGAGAGGAGACCGCCCGCTCCTTTTTCCCCGACGCCGAGGAGATGCTCTCCGTCGCCCTGGAGCGCGTCCCCGCGCTCGCTGCCGCCGCCGCCGCCGTCGCCAGCGGCGCCTCGCTGCCGACGTCGGGCGAGCTGCCGCTCCCGGCCCGCACCTTCGGCGCGCTCGTCCGCTTCCTCGGCGCCTGCCGCACGCACCGCAGGCGAGGAAAGGGGAAGGGGGAGAGGAGGGGGGCTGCGAGCGCCTCTGCTGCTGCTGCCGCTGCTGCTGCCGCTGCTGCTTCCGACGCGCTCTTCTCTGTGTACGAGCTCGCGCTGGGGCCCGCCTGCCCGGGGCCCCTGCGCGCCGCGGCCCTCGCCGCCGTGCTCGGGGAGTGCGCCGCTCGCTCGGGCGAGGGCCGCGACGACGCGGCGGGGCGCGCCGTCGCGGCTCGCTACGGCGGGGACCCGACTGCTTCCTCCCCTTCTCCTCTCTCCCGGCTGCGCCTGGCCAGGATCCGAGGGGAGCTGGCCCACCCTGACGCGACGGCGAGGGCCAACGCGGCCAAGCTGCTTGGGGTCGCCGCCTCGGCGATGATGGCGAGGGGGGGGGGCTCCGAGGAATCCTCTGCGCTGCTCGCCGACCTCGCGCGCGTCGCCTCGGCCCGCGCCGCCTCGGCCCCCGTCGCCGCGAGGCCGGGCTCTGCCGGCGGGACCACGGCGGGCGCGGCGGCCGCCGCGGCGGCCCCTGCTCGCCCGCCGCGCCACGAGGAGCGGGAGGGGTCGGCGCTCGCCGCGGGCTTCGTCCTTGCCGCTGCCGCCGCCGCTTCTTCTTCTTCCTCTTCTCCTCTTCCTCCTCTTTTGCTCGATCCTGCCGTGGCCTCCTCCGCCGTCGGCGACCTCGTCGAGATGGTGAAGGCCTACCCAGGCCTCTCCGTGAATCTTGAGGGGAAGATAGTGGAAAAGGAGGGCGCCGCCGCCGCGCCTCTGGGATCCGGCGGAGGCGCAGGCGGAGGGAGCAGCAACGCCGACGCGGTCTCGCTCGCCGGCGCGGCCGCCGTGGCGCTCGGCGCCGCCGGGCTCGCGGCGCCGCTCCCGCTCTCTTCCTCCGCGGAGCGCCTCGCCGCCGTCTCATCCCTCGCCGCCCTGCTCTCGGCGAAGGATCCCACGACGGCCTGCAAAGCCGCCGTGTCGCTGGGGCAGATCGCCGCGGGAGCGAGCAAGCACGCAAGTGACGGAGCCGACGGCGGAGCCGCCGCCGACGACACCGCCATGGCGGCGGTCGACGCCCTCTTGGCCCTCGGCACCCGCAAGCCCGCCGCCGGGGAGCCCCTGGTCCTCGCGGCCGCCGAGGGACTGTGCTTCGCCTTCGGGGGGCACGGTGTGGGACCCCTCGCCGTCGTGGCGGCTCCCTTCTCGTCGCTCGCGGTCGCCTCGGCCGCGGCCGCCCAGACGGAAGAGTCAGAGTCGAGCCCGAAAAGCTCGAAATCGACCGCGCCGCCGCTCGAAAAGGCGCCGCCGCCTGCCAAGCTCGCCGCGGTCCGCGAGCGCATCCTCGACGCGCTCGCGAAGGAGGCAGACAGCGACGCCACGCTCACGGCATCGACCTCGTCGGACGCGCGCGCGGCGGGGTGCGCCTGGCTGGTCGCGCTGCTGTGCCTCTGCGGCCGCGCCGCGGCGCTGCGCGGCGCTGCGCGGCTGGCGGCGGCCCAGCAGGCGCTGCTGCGCCTCCTCTCGGACACCTCTTCGGACTTGGTCCAGGACGCGGCGCCCCGAGGCCTGACCGCGGCCTACGCTTTGGCCGGAAGCGACGACGACGACGGCAGCGGAGGCGAGGGTGCGAAGCGCCAGGCGGAGCTGCTGGCGGGCCTGACAGCCGCGATCGGCGGCGGCGGCGCTGGCGGCAAGAGCGCCGGCACCGGCGTCGCCGCCAATGTCCGCGGGGCGATCAAGGTCGACGCCTCGTCTCGCGTGCTTCCCGAGGGAGCGATGGGCACGACGCCCGACGGCGAAGGGCTCAGCACCTTCAGGGAACTGTCCTCTCTCGCGGCCGAGGCGGGGGACAGCTCGCTGATCATGAAATTCATGAACATCGCGCACGCGGCCTCGGCGGCGTCGTCGGCCCGCGGCGCCGCGTTCGGGCTCGCCGCGATCGGGAAGACCATGCTGACTCCGGCGCAGCGGAGGGGCCTGGCTGCTGCTCTGCTCCCGAAGCTGTTCAGGCTGAGGCACGACCCGAGCGTGCGCGTGAGGGAGGCGGCGCTCGCCATCTGGGACGCGCTGGTGGTCCCCGACGACGACGACGACGACGACGAAGGAGGAGAAGGGAACAAAGCGGAGGCCTCGGGGGGCAGCAAATCTCGCCGCCGCTCGAAAAAAAAGAGGCCGTCTTCTTCCGTTTCCGCGGCTGCGAGGGCCGTCGCGGCCTCCGAGGCCGTGGCCGCGAATTTCGACCGCATAGCCTCCGAGGTCGTCAAGGACGCGTCGGGGAGGCTCTGGCGGTCGCGCGAGGCCGCCTGCCTCGCCGGCGCCGAGCTCGTCGCGACGGCGGCGACCGGAAGCGGGAGCGTGAGCGGAGGAGGAGGCGAGGGAAGGAGGAGCTGGAGCTCGACAGTCGGCCCGCGCGCCGAGGAGATGCTTCGCGCCGCGCTGCGGTGCGCCGACGACGTCAAGCCCTCGGTGAGGCTCGCCGGGCTCAAGTTCGCCGGGGCCATGCGCGGGTCTGCTATCAGGGCGTGCTCCAAGTGGAGGAGCGAGCAAGGGAGTTTGAGTGGCAGCGGCAGCGGCAGCGGCAAAAACGCCGCCGTGGCCGCAGCTGTAGCTTCCGCCGCCGCCGCCTCCACGCACCCGGAAGAGGTCCAAGAGGCGTCCCGCGTCCTCTCCATCTTGCTTCCGCCCTTACTCAACGAGCACCTCCCTTCGTCGGTGCCGGCGGTGCGCGCCTTCGCCCTCGATGCCGCCGCGGCGCTCGCGGTCGACGCCGCGCCGCGGTCGGCCCTGGACGTGCCGCTGCTCTCGCTCGTCGTCACGCCGGCGCTCGAGGCGCTCTCGGGCCTCGAGGACGCGCGCCTCAACTATCTGGAGCAGCACGTCGAGGCCGCCGGGGACTCGCGCGTGTCCTCGGCGGTGGAGGAGATCCGGCTGGCGGCGGCGCGGGCGGGCAAGCTCGGGGCGCTGCTGGACGCCGCGGCGGAGGCCGCGGCCGCCGCCGCCGCCGCGGCGCTCGAGGCGAAAGAGCCCGATGGTGGGGACGACTCGCAGCAGCAGCAGAAGCCCCCCCTCGCCACCCTGACCCCGCTGCTCGCCGCCGTCATCCGCCGGGGCATCGGCGCCGCCACGCGGGCGGGAGCTGCCCGCTTCGTCTCGACGCTCGCGGCCAGGGCCCCGAGGGAGGCGCTCGCGTCGCCCGACGTCGCCGCGCCGCTGCTGTCTGCCCTGTGGTCGGGCGCCAAGGCCGAGCGCGGCGTCGGCGTCCGCAAGGCCTACGTCGCGGCCGCCGCGGCGCTCGTCGCCGTTTCCCCTCCGAAAGCGGCAGCGGGATACGTCGACGGGATCGTCAGGGCGATGGACTCCGGAGGCGGAGGCGACGGAGGCGGCGACGGAGGCTCCAACCCGAGGACGAGGGAGCTCGCCGGCATGGCGTCGCTCGCGCTCCTCCGCTCGACCGGCAACGGCGGCGCGGAGGCCTTCGCCTCCTTCGCCTCGGCGCGCGTCCTGCCGCTCGCCGCCGTGGCGCGCAGGGACCCCGACGAGGCCGCGGCCGCCCCCTGGCAGGCCCTCTGGGACGACGCCGCCCCGGGCGGCGCCGCCGCGGCGCGGCTGTACGGCGACGGCGTGCTGCGGTCGGTCGTCGCGGGCCTCGCGGCGGGCCAGTACTCGGGCAAGGTCGCCGCCGCCGAGGCCGCCGCGGATCTGGCGAAGAGCGCGGCGGGCGACGCCGCTCTGCTGGCGAGGCTGGCCCCGCCCCTGGCCGACGCCCTGGCCGCGCAGGTTCCGGGGAGGTGGTTTGAAGGGAAGGACAGGCTCGTCGCCGCGCTGGGCGCCGTCGTCGCCGCGGCGGGCCCGCTGAGCACGGGCGAGGGAGAGCGAGGGGCGACGGGCGCCGCGCCGCCCCCTCTCCCCGCCTTTGTCTCCTCGGCTGCCTCCGCGCTGGCCGCCGCTGCCAGGAGGCCCAAGGCCTCCTTCGCCGGCGCGGCGCTCCTGGCCCTGGCCGCCGCGGCGCCGGCGCTGCCGAGGGGCTGCGGCGCGGCGGGCGAGGGGTTTGCCGCCGCGGCCGAGGGCTTGAGCCTGGCGGCCGCTCCCAGAGAAGTCGTCGCCCCGGCGACGGGCGCCGCCGCGGGCGCCGCCGCCGAGGAAGACCCCGACGCGCGCCGCCCCCCGCCCGCGGCCGCCGCCGCCGCCGCCCTGGAGGCCCTGGCCGCCGGGCTGACCGACGGGGAGCTCGAGCGGCACGGCGGCGCCGCGGCCGCGGCGATCTCGTCGGCGCTGTCCCCGGCCGTGGCCTGGGGCACCCGCGTCGCCGCCGCAAAGGCCGGCGCGGCGCTCGCCCGCCGAGGAGGCGGAGAAGGAAGCGCTCCTCCCGCTTCGTTCCCCGCCTGGATGGACTCGATCGTCGCCGGGCTCGAGTCCGCCTCGGCCGAGGGCAAGGTCTCGGCTGTGCGCTCGGCCGCGGCTGACGCGCTCGGCGCCGTAGCGGCGCTTGCCTCGGCTTCGGCCTCGGCTTCGGCTTCTTCGGCGGCTTCGGCGGCCTCCAAGCGCGCCCTCGAGGTCCTCGACGCGATGGCTTCGGGCGACCCCAGCGACGCGGTCAAGGCCAGGGCGGTGGCGGCGAGGAGCAAGGCGACCTCGATGCAGCTCGGGTGATCAAAGAGAGAGAGAGGGAGAGAGACAGAAGGAGAGCGAGGGCGAGAGTAAGAGGAGAGAAAGAGAAGAGAGAGGGGTAACCGAGTTTTTTTGCTTTTTTTCCGCTTTTTTAAGATAGAGATGATTTCACACCGTCTCCAAAAAGAAAGACCCTTCTTTTTGCTCTGCTTCTCGTCCTCTTCGCAAGGCGATGCGGAGAAGATCGAGAGGAGCACGAGGGCGTCCCGAACAAGCGCGGGAGTTGAGATCGAATTTTGAAAAAGGAACAAGCGGCGGCGGCAGAACTAAAAAAAAGTATTTACGCCGTCTGAGGCAGCTGCTCGAAGGCCGCGTCGGCGCTCAAGCCCTCCCACTTCCCGGCCAGCCCCTTCCACTTGAAGTTGCCTCCCTGCTTGCCCACGCCGGGGGAGCCCAGCGCGAGCAGCTTCTGCAGCGCGAGCGAGAAGTCGGCGTTGAAGGCCCCCTCGTCGGCGGCGTACCTCGCGGCCGAGTCGGCGTAGATCTTGGTCACGCGCATCGCCATGTCGCTGGGCAGCCTCCCGACGGGCTTGCCCTCGAACGAGCCGGCGGCGCCGGCCTCGGGGTCCCCGGGGGCCAGGACGAACATCGGCAGCCCGGTCTCGGGGGCCGAGGCCTCGACCCACGAGCTGTTCATCAGCTGCACAAAGTACTTGTTGGACGGGCGCGGCCAGTCGTCGCCGCTCGAGGTGAAGGTCATCGCCCAGCCGGAGGCGTCGGTCCCCGCGCCGCCGATCGAATGGCCCCCGCCGATGATCGCGACCGTCTCGCGCGGCGTGAAGCCCCAGTTGGCCATGAAGTAAGCGAGGCCGGCGCCGTTGAACATGCCGTCGGGGAGGCGCGACGAGAACGGCGGGTGCGCCGGGCCGGCGCCCTCGGCGTCGATGCGCCCGGGCTGCCACGCGACGGGCGGGCCGCCGGCGACCTCGACGGCCGCGGAGCCGGCCAGCGTGTACAGGTCGGCGTAGGTGATGCACGGGAACTTCTTCTTGACCTTCTCGAGGGCCTCGACGCTGTCCCTGACGGTGCCCCCGTTGGCCGGCGCGTCGGCGTCGGGGGAGAAGCGGACCCACGCGCCGTCGCAGCCGCCCGACGCATCAAGCACGACAAAGGTGCCGCAGTTGTGGAAGGCCAGGCGCAGCGCGCCGGGGAGCTCCAGGTCGGTCTCTTTCTTGAAGATCTCGGCGACGATCTCCCGGTACTGCTGCGGTGAGCACGATGACGGCTTCGACCAGCGCGGGGCCTTCCACCCGGCCTGCCGGGGCGTGTTGGGAAGCTTGGCCTTGTCGCTCCTCGCCGAGGTCGGGAGCGGCTTTTCGTACTCGGTCGCGTCGATCTTGATGTTGCCGATCGCGCCCAGGAGCTGGATCAGCGGCGAGCCGGGAGCCGTGCAGATGCCTCCGGCCGGGTCGCCGAGAGAGTTGACGGCGGGCTGGGAGCCGGTCGGCGGGGCCGGGGGCTCCTCCTTCTTCTTCTTCTCGGCCTCCTCCTCCTTGGCCTCGGCCACGTCCTTCTTCGCCGGCTCGCCGCCGGCTGCCGCGGCGGCCTCGGCCTCTTCGCGCTCCTCCTCGGCCTCGTGGTCAGGAGGGGCTAGCTTGGGGTCGATGAAGATGACGGGGGCCAGCGGGGTCGGGGTCGAGGCCTTGAACCAGATCTTCTTGGCCTCGGCGGCGGCAGGAGCGACGGCGGCAGCGGCGGCTGGGGCGGCGGCGGCGGCGGGAGGAGTCTCGGCGAGGAGGCGGCGGTTGTTGCTGTTGGAGGCTGCTTTGTGAGTGAGTTTTTTTTTTCGCGGGGGCGTGAGGAGTGAGCGACAGAGAAAGAGAGAGGAAGCGAGAGGGAGAGAGGGAGAGAGGGGCGTGTTGATGGAGAAGGGAAGGCAGAAGGGGACAGGATAGCTTCCCTGTCTCCCTTTTTTTAGGGAGACAAATTTAGGGCTCGGCGGAAACGCCTGGGACGATCCGGCCCCTTGTCCCAGAAAGTCGCGCCCGCCCCTCCATCTTCAATCGGCGCCCCTCGATCGGATACATGCGACGCTCCGTGCTCATCGATACCTTGAAGCTCCAAAAAGGGGCAGCCCGCGAGCGCCGGCCGAGACCCAGAGATGACTGCGATGGCCGCGAATGCCGTAGCGAACAACAGGAAAGCAGCCGCGCGGCGGCTGCTGGAGGCTCGTCGCATCGTGGCTTTGAAAGGCAGGGGGGGGAGGGGGCTAGAAGGGAGCGAAAGCAAGCTCTCGAGGTACGATCGGTGGGGAAGACACGCGAGGAGAGCCTCTGCGCTGTGGAGCCGATTCCAGACGAGGAAAAAAAACGGAGTGTGAAGGCTTGTGCCCGCCATCCGTCGCACTTCATCCTTTTTTTTTCTCCGCCGAGTTGCTTTCTTTCTCGCTTTCTTTCCCCGGGGATCGAGGGGAACGAGAGAGCTCCATGCCTCCCCAACGATGGCGTTCCGCGCCCCGGCTGCTCCCAAAGCTCTCGCTAGTCGCAGCGCTCGTTGTGTCGTATTCATGCGCGCACCCGCAGGGGCACGCCAAACAGGGCCAGCATTCGAGGCCGGCTCCCGCTTCCGCTGCTCGGGCAGCATTGTTCTCGAGGTCGCCGTCGTCGCCGTCGCCCTCCTCTGCCCCCGACCCTGCCGCCCCCGACCTCCCTTCCGTCTCGGCCTCGGGCTACGTCCCCAACGGCGGCGCCGACCGCGGCGGGGGCCGGCTCTTCTTCACCTACTACGAGAAGATTAACAGCAGCGCCGGCTCGAACGGCGACGAGCCGATCTTCCTCTGGCTCGAGGGCGGCCCGGGGTGCGCGTCGTCGTTCGGCGACTTTTACATCAACGGGCCGGCCCGCGCCCTCGCGTCCCGCGACGAGAGCGCGGGCCGTCGCAGGGCCACGGGGAAGCTCAGAACGAACCCGCACGCCTGGAACGTGCTGGGGGGCCTGCTGTTCATCGACCAGCCTGTGGGCACGGGATTCAGCGTGCCCGGAGGAGCGGGAAAGGCGATGATTCCTCGCACCGAGGTCGAGGTCGCGGCCGATCTGTACTTCGGCCTCTGCGAGCTCTTTGGGCCAGGGGGCCCGCTGGAGGCCCTGGCCCCGCGGCCTCTGTTCGTGGCGGGGGAGTCCTACGCCGGGAAGTTTGTCCCCTCGATCGCGCATTACATCCTGCAGGCGGAGGCTGAAGCGGGGGGAGGGGGGAGCGGGAGGAGGAGGAGAGGGGCAGCGACGGCCGGACAGCGGCTGAGGGTGCGGAGGGAGCTCCGGAGGGAACGGGACGCCTCGAGCGGCGCGCTGTTGCCCCTCCGACCCCCTCCTTTCTATCTCGCGGGTATTGCCGTGGTGAGAGTCGTATCCGATTTTTCTGGAGTATTTTCTGGAGAGAGAGAGAGAGAGAGAGAGAACACCGACGCGAAAGGGAGAGAAAAAGAGAGGGAAAAACTCACTTCGTAAAAAAAAAAACTCAAAATCAGGGGAACGGCCTCGTCGACCCCGGCTCCCAGGTCCTCTCCCACGCCTCTTCCTTGTACTACCGAGGCCTCATCGACGCGACCGAGCGCGCGAGGACCATGGCCGCGGCGCTGCAGGTCTCGGCGCTCGTCCGCGCGGCTGCCTTTTCCGCGGCACACGCCGCCCGCGCCCGCCTGCTGGAGCGCCTCTCGGTCGTCTCCGGCGTGGGGACGCTGCTCGATGCCCGGAGGTACGAGGACTACGACGCAGGACACGCCGTGGACCAGTACTTGAACATCCCGCGGGTGCGCGCCGCTCTGGGGGTCAACGAGTCGCTCTATTCTTCTTCTTCGTCCGACTCCTCGCCGTACAAAGCCTGCTCCGCGGCCGTCGCGGCCGCGATGGACGGCGACGTCATGCGCTCGACCGCCAAGCTCTTCCCCGACATTTTGGAAGCGGGCATTCGAACTCTGATCTACGTGGGGGCTGACGACGTGCAAGACGGGGCGGCGGCCACGGACGCGTGGCTCTCGCGGCTGAAGTGGAAAGCCAGGAAAGAGTTCGGGGGGGCGCCGCGCAGGCTGTGGAAGCTGAGGGAGGCCGTCGTCGACGACGAGGCGTTTGGGAGCGGCTGCACGGACGGAGAGGGCGGCTCCTCTTCCCCTTCTTCTTCGGAGAAAGGTCTCGAAAGGAACGGAGCTGCCGTCGTCGGGGTCGCCACGGGCTCGCTCGTCGACGTCGATGTCGAGCGAGCCACTCTCTCTCCCGCTTCTTCTTCTTCTTCTCCTTCTTCTTCTGACGCGGATGCTGCCGCTCCCGTCGTGGGCTACTGGCGAGAAGGCGGCGGCTTGAGCCACGTCACGGTGCGCAACGGCGGGCACATGCTGCCCCACGACCAGCCAGTGGTCTCCCTGGCCATGCTGGCGAGGTGGAGCGCGGCAGTCCTGGCGGGCTGCTCCGGACCGGGGTCGCGGCCGGCAGTGTCTCTTTCGCCGTCGGCCGCCGCTGCGTAGGAAAGGAAACTTCTCCCTCTCTTGCTCATCACTTTGTGGAAAAAGAACGAGTCCTATTTTATCACGAGTTTTAGTTACTAGCCAGAGTGTTGTTTTTCGAAGGGGGGGCGCGCCTGAGGATAAAACGTTTAAAACATGCGAAAATAAAATTGTTTCAATTTTGTTTTTGTCTTTCGGTCGTTTTTGTTCCGTGATTTCTCTCTCTCTCAAAACTTCCACCTCTGGTCGTCACGCCGGCGTCTCCGTCGTCTCCGCACCGTCGGCGGCCAGCACGGCCGCGGCGGCAGCGTTCGCGGCCGCCTCGGCCGTCGCCGTCGCCTCCGCCGCCGCCTCCGCCCGCCGCTCCATCTCCGCGTCCGCCGCCGCTGCCGCTCTCCTCGCCGCGGGCGAGTCCCCCAGAGCGAGGTCCGCCTCGTACGACGGCATCACCGAGTCCCGCAGCCAGAGGTTGATCATCGCGCGCGCCGCCGCGGGCTGGTCCGCCGGGACCATGTGCCCCGCGTCGGCGACCGTCGCGACGGTGAGCCCGCCGCCGCTGCGCAGCGTGCCGCCGCTGACGCCGTCGGAGGGGCGTGGCGGCAGCGCCATCGGGGTGGCGTCTTTGAAGTCGGGGGCCCCGGGCCAGTCGAGGGCCGCGATCCACGGCTGGGACGAGAAGTAGCCATCCTGTGGCGCGCGCGGTTGTTGGTCGTCGTGGGAGCGGGGGAGGGAGAGATGGGGTCCGCGGAGAGGGGAGGCACGTGAGGTTTTTTCACCCCCTGTGGTTGGAAAAAAAGAAAACGCCCCCATCGCAAACCCCGAAAAAAAAAGAAGAAAAAGAAAAGAGACTCGCCTTGGCGTCCTCGACCCCGAAGTAGAGCAAGAACGGGACCTGCGTCACCACCTCCGCGACGACGGGGGCCGAAGACACGGCCTTGTCGTCGTGCAGAGCAGCGGCCACGGCCTTGGCCCGCCGCTGCCACGTCGGCGCGTCGGGGTCGACCCCCAGAGCCGCGCGCGCCGCGGGCGTCCGGAGCAGGCTCCTGACTCTGTCGCCGGCGTCGTAGCCCTCGCTGCGCCTCCAGTCGAGCAGCGTCCCGTTGGCGCCCAGCGCCGACCGCGTCAGCGAGGAGACCATGGCCTCCCGCACGGAGTGCGCCTCTGCCCACAGGCCCTTGGCCGCGAGCGAGCTCAGGTTGGCCGCCCGCCGCTCGTTCCGGCGGAGCGTCGTCGCGTTGATCAGCCCCCGCGCGAAGAGGTAGGGCCCCATGCGAGCCGCCTGCGAGGGCGGGTCCACCAGCCCGTTGCCGACCGCCGCGCCCCTCAGAGCGAACGCCAGGGGCGAGGAGGCCGGGGGCAGAGCGGCGGCGGCCGGCGAGCCGCCGCCGCCGCCGCCGCGGGCCTCTGCCTGCTCTCGCGCGCCCCTCCTCGTCGCCTCGTCGTCCGACGCGAGCCTGAGCGCCAGGGCCGCGGCCTCCGGGACGTACTTCCCGGCGTACGACTCGCCCGCCAGCACCAGGGGCCTCCCGGCCAGCTGCGGCCTCTCCTCGAAAAAGTGCTGCAGGCCCGACACGAGGTCGACGGCCGCGGCGGCCGAGGTCGCGGGCAGGCGCCTCGCCCCGGCGAGCGAGAAGCCGACGCCCAGCGGGTATTCGACAAAGAGCATCGCCGAGTCCCTGGTCCAGCTCTCCGGGTTGCGGTGCAGCGAGCCGTCGCCGCCGTCCTGGATGACGTATCGCCCCATCTCGAAGAAGGCGCCGAGCAGGGAGGAGGAGCCCGGCCCTCCCTGGAGCCAGATGATGATCGGCGTCGAGGCGTTGGCCGAGGTCGAGAGGGTCGAGAGGGAAGGAGAAGCTGCCGCAGCTGTTGGTGCTGTCTTTTTCCTCTTGGACCCAGCGGCGGCATTCGATTCGAGCTTCAGGACCGAGTCCGCCTCCTGGTAGAGGAAGAACAGCTTCGCGTTCTCCTCTTCGGAGCCCACGCGCATGTACCCGGCCTCGGTGGCGAGGTCCGGCGGGAGGCAGGGGTCTCCCGGGGGAGCGTCGGCCGGGCACGGAGGGAACGACGCCTGCTTGGATGCGGCGGCGGCGTTTGAAGAAGTCGCCGCCGTCGGCGATGTCGACGACGCTGGCGAAAACGCGGACGCAGCAGAAGAGGAAGAGGAAAATCCTCCGCCGCTGTTGCTTCCTTCGCCGCTCGCTACCCGCGCCAGCGCCAGCGCCACGAGCGCCGTGGTCAGCCGGGCGTGAGAGCAAGATCTCTGTCTTGTCCTCATGCGTCTGCTGACGGCCATCGAAGCTGCTGCTGGCCGCGAAGCGGCTCTGAGGGCTCGCAGCATCGCTCGCGCCGTCCGTCTTTTTTTTTTCTTCGACGGTGCCTTCGAAACTTTTATGCTTTTGAAGCGCTCGAAGGGTGAAAATGCATGCAGCGAAGGTCACTCTCTTTCTCTCTCTCTCACAGCACTCGGCGTGTCGGTTACGAAAAAAAGAAAATGATCGACCGGCGCCCGCCCCCTGCTCGCCCACTCGCCGTCTCTCCCGCAGCCCTGCGAGACGCCACGGGACAGGCCAACAGCTTCGAGATGACGCCGATACGGAGGAAAGAGGCCGTTGTCGACGGAGAGGCAGCGGCAGAGGCAGAGGAGGAGGGGAGCGTCCTCGAGGTCGCCGCTGTCTCCACCGCCCCTCCTTCTTCTTCGGCGACCGCCGCCCCTGCCGCCGCCGCGCCCATCGAGCAGCGCCGCCTCGAGGCGCAGAGACACAGGTACGCCGAGGTGTGGACCAAGGACCCGCACGGAGGGAGGCACAGGCCGGTGAGTGGAGCTGGTGAGCGCGGAAAGGAAGGAAAGGGGTTTTCTTGTCCTTTTTGCACCTCGTTCTCACGAAGAAAAAAAAACGAGGGAAAAAAAACCTCGTCCCCAGGCCGGGCCTTCGGTCAAGGGCCTCGACCCCCTCTCCCGCGACCCCGCGTCAGGCGCCCTCTTGCCCCCTCCTCCCCTGGGCTTTGAAAAACCGCGGAGGCCCGGTCCCACAACCAACTTCGTCGGGGACGCCATGCTGGGAGCGCCGATGCAGCTCATTGGGGCCAAGCTCGCGGCGGCCGACGCCAGAGCTTTGAGCTCCTCCGTCGCCCTGCTTTGTTCCTCTTCTTCTTCTTCTTTTTCCGCGGCGAAGAAGCCGCTGCCGCTCGCGGCTCCGGCGAAGAAGCTGCTGCTCTTGGGAGGAGCAGAGGAGACGCCGGGAGAGGCGCTCCCTCTCGACGGCCCTCCCCCGGTCATCGTCGTCGAGAGCTACGGCTTCGCGGAGGCCAGGGAGGTCGCGGCGCGCCTGCTCGGGAGGAGGCTCCCGGAGAGGAAGCGGGAGCGGCGGGGGGGACGGCAGGGCGCTGCCGAAGGCAGCTGAGATGGAGAGAGAGAGAGGAAGAGAGAGAGAGTGACTCATATTTTCTTTCGTGATCATCACTGCAATGTTTCTTTATTTTGAAACGAAAAGTTGGGACTGAAACGCGTGGAACAGAAACGAAAAGGAGAGGCACTGGAGGGGCTAAATTTATCCCTCTCTTCTTTCAAACTCTCGGTGCAAACCCGAGCGTCAGCCCCGTCCTCGAAAGGTCGTTCGGCTGCGCCGAGAGCACCTTCACAAAGTCGACCTCGAGGTTGCCGACGCGCGTGGGCCAGACGAAACCGGCACCCTGTTATTTGTCGTTGTGGTCGAGAGTTTTTTTTTGTGTGTGTGTGGGGGGGGGGGGGGATGAGAGAATCGACGTGGGCTCGAAAAGAAAAAAACGAAAAAAACGAAAAAAAACATCTCCTCACCGCCGACCATCTCCAGGTCGAGCACAGCTCTCCCGCCGCCGCCGCGACCGCCGCCGCGAGCGGGAAAGAAGAAGACGGAGACAGCAGAGAGGCTGCGGGAGTCGCACCCCGAGAGGGAGACGCCGCGGCGGAAGAAGCGGCGGACGGGGAAGAGGCACCGGTGCGCGATAGCCCTCCACTTCCGCCGCCGAGCAAGCTCATGCCGGCACCGTTGGCAAAGACGTGCCCGAAGATGCCGATGTCCCGCAGGTTCTTCCAGGGCAGCTCGAAGCGCAGCGCGGCGAGGACCGACACGGAGAGGTCCGCGCCGACAAAGTCGACCGCCTGGGCCGCCGTCGCGGCGGCCGCGGCGGCGGTGGCACGGGCGTCGGCCTCGGCCCTCGCCGCAGCGGCGCCGGTGACGTCGGAGCCCCTCGCCGACAGAGGGGGGCCGGCGGGAGAGGGAGACGTGGCGGCAGAGGCCGGGCGGGAAGGCGACGAAGACGCGATCGCGCCACTTCCGTGGCGCTGGTCCGTGGGCCCGCACGCGCGGATACCGAAGCCTCGGAGCCCTCCGCCGACGCCGCCGAGGAAGAAGCGGTCGCTGATCGACGACGACGACGAAGAAGAAGAGGTCGCCGCCGCCGAGGTCGTCCTCCGTCCCGCTGCCCCGGCACCGCCTCCCCCGCCCCCCCAGGGCAGCAAGACCCCCGCGTCCGCCGTCAGTTCCAAGCACACGTTCTCCGAAACCCTGCTGAACAGGCTTGCGGCGACCTGCTGCCTGAAGTGGCGGACGAGGCTGCTGCTGCTGCTGCTGCTGCTGCTGCTGCTGCTGCTAGAAGAAGAACCGCTGCTGCGACCGGAGCTCGACGCGAGCGCCGCGCCGACGCCGGCGACCTCGAGCGACACCCTCGCCGCCGCCCCCTCCTCGCGGCACCCTTCGCCCAGGGTGCCCCCAAACCTCCTCGTGTACCTCAGAGCCGACTTTAGCGAGTTCCCGGCCTGCGCCTTGACCGAGGCCGAGGCCCGCCGCGTGGCGTCGGCGAGCGAGCGCCAGGCCAGTTCGTAGGCGAGCGCGTGCCTCCCGTCGGCGCTCGCCGCGCCCGCGGAGAGGCTCCGGCTCAGCTCGTCGAAGCTGGCCGTGGGAGCCCAGGAGCGGGACCGCTGGTGCACTCCGGCGTCGACGCTGCAGGGCAGGCCCCATGGCCGGCGCCTCTCGACCGTGAGGGAGGCCTCGTCGAGCTGCCTCGACCCCTTCTCGAAGGCGAGTGTGATCCTCTCGGCGCGGCCGCCGGCGTTGAGCAGGGAGGCCAGGAGCTCGACCGAACCCTCCGTGCCTTGGACGTAAGTTCCCGTGTTCAACGAAAGTCTGGGCCGCTCGGCAAAGGTGGCGACGACGCGGCAGGCGCCGGGGACGGGCTGGCGATGAGTTTTTTTTGTGTTTTTTTCGAGAGAAAAGGTCGAGGTCGTCAGGAGAGAGGTTGATCTCCATGCTCCGTCGATCAATGGAAAAAGAGAAAAAAACAAGACTTTCTCTCTCCTCTCTCTCACCGGGCTGCACTCGTCGAGCACGAGTTCGACGGCAGAGAAGATCCCGAGCGTCTGCAGGCTCTCCCAGTCGGAGAGCAGCACGGCTTTGACCTCGTCGAGCGTCCTCGCCTCCCTCAGGTTCGAGAGCTCCCGCTCGACAATCGGCCGGCTCGTCCTCTGCAGGCCCTTGATCGCGACGGCGGCGACCCGGAGCGGGGTCGCGCCCGCGGCCGCGATGAAGTCGTCGGCGTCCCTCTCATCGGCGTGCTGAAAGTCGATTCGCGGAGGAGAACTTGATGGTTCATCGCCTGCCCCGGAAGAGAGCGTCGCCGGCGGAGGAGAGAAAGGGTCGTGCGAAGAAGAAGAAGAAGAAGACGCCATTGGACAGTGAGAGTTTTCCAGAGTTTTAGAGTTTTTTTTTGGAAACGAAAAATAAATAATTAGACCTCAAAGTCCACGCCGAGCGTGACCCTTTCTCCGTCTCTAGACACCGCATTGCACTTTCCCAGATGCAAAGCTCGGAACCCCTTTGCCGAGCCCGCGATTCGAGAGGAGTCGGGCGCGCGGAGGATGCGAGCAGCAGCCGCGGCGGCCTCCGCGGGTGTCAGCAGCCCTTCCTCTTCTGCGCTCTCGTCTCCGCCTCGTCTGAGCTCCCCGGACGAAACGCCGAGCTTCGTCGCCGCCGCCTGGAGCAGCTTGCGCGTGGCCGCTTCCGCCCTTCGCAGCTCGAGCAGCTCCGAGGTCGCGGCCGGGGCCGCGGATTCGACGTCGGAGAAGACGGAGAGGGCGGAGGGAGAGTCCTTCAGGCCGACAGTGATGGTTCCGACAGAAGAAGAGGGGGGAGCGGCGGCGGCGGCAACGACGACCGCGACCCCGGCGTGCCTTCGTTCCCGAGTGAGACAGCTCGCCGGGGCCGCCGAGGCGAGCTCCCTCACGAGCGAGTCATAGTGCGACAGCGTCCTTTCGTCCAAATCTTCTTCTCCTTTACCGAAAAGGCGACGGCGAGAGAGCGATATCGAATCAACCCCGAGAGCCGCCGCCGCGTGCGCCTCGGCCTCCGCCCTCCGCCCGGCCGCGCCGCGGAGCGCCGCGGCCCCTCTCGCGGGGTCCGAGGCCTCTCCCAGGATCTCAAGCCAGCTCTGCGTGTCGTCCGAGACGTCGAGGGAGACGGAGCCGCTCAGCAGGTCGACGCCGCTGCTGCTGCCTCGGGGTTGTTCGCTCTCGGTCGTCCTCTTCCTTTTGACGAGGAGAATCGTCGAGCCGCTGAGCGGGTTGTTCGCGTCCTCGTCCTCCCCCTCCTCGAGGCGCCCCAGAAAGTCCTCCACGGTCTCCGCCAGCCTCCTCACCTGCCTGGCAACCTCTTCCGGCTCAGGGGGAGGAGGATGCGGAGGAGAGCCAGAGGAACTAGAAGAAGAGGAGGAAGAGAAGCCCTGCCCGTAGCGGACAGCGATCCCGCGCACGATCTTCAGCGCCGCCCTCCGCCTCGAGGCGTCCAGGACGACGGGGGAGGCGGCGCGCGCTGCCGCCGCGGCGCGCCTCGCCCTGGAGGCTCGCAGCGCGGCGGCGAAGAAGGCCGCCGGGTCGCGGAGCGAGGCGAGGAGCGAGTCGTCGACGTCGTCGAAGGAGGTGGAAGGAGGAGGTTGGGCGCCCGACCGGCGCTCTCCTTCTCCGTCGTCCTCAAAATAGCATTCTTCTCCTCCTCCTGCTCCTTTCTCCGCGAGGCCAGCAGCGACGAGCAGGGGCCGAAGAAGCACGAGCGGGTCTCGCGACCGCCGGGCCGCGGCGGGGGAGGGAAGCGCGGCGGAGACCGCCGAGACGGCCCCCTCCTCGCCGCTCCTCCGGACGAAGAACCGGAGCCTCCTCGCCGATCCGCCTACTCCTCCCCCCCTTTCGACGTCTTTCGACCACTCCCGGAGCTCGTGGAAGGCCACGGAGTTGACCCTCTCGGCTTCTGCGTGCCCGTGCACGGCATCCGGGTGAATTAGAGCGTAAATGGGGCGCAGCGCGGAGGCGAGAGAAGAGGAGGTAGTCACCGAGGAGGAGGCCGCCGAAGAGGAGGTCGAGGAAGAAGCATCTCCCGGCCCTCCTCTGCCCGCTGAGCCGAAAAAGGAGCGGCTGCTCCGGGAAGCTGCTGCTGCCGTGCTCAGTGCACCAGCGAGACGAGACTGGGCTCCTCTCATGATGCGACAAGGAGCGCTAGCTCGGGATGGAGAGGAGATGTGGCCGCGCCATTGGTTTCGATGCGATGACGGTCCGGAGGCGATTGGCAAGGTTTGCGAAAAAAATGTTTTCTGTTTTCTAGTACTTTTTTGGTTTTTCATCTACACTTTTTTCATTATACTAATCAATGGGGCTCGCGTCGAAAGCGAGAAAACCCGTCAGAAGAATCGTCATAAAAATAAACGAGCACAGTACATGTACAAGTGAACGGGCAGACAGCGAGAGACCTCTCTCGCTGTCTGAGGGAGCACGCCTTCGCTCAATTCTTCCGATCAAAGAGCCCCTTCCCGAGGGCCACCTCGGGCTGCCACCCCTCGAGCGACTCGGGCGCGTCCCTCGTCCCCCTCCCGGCCCCGGCCGCCTCCCTAAACGGCTCGACGCCCGTCAGGGCATTGTGCGCGGTATAAAGGGCCCTGTCGGCCGCCGCGGAGAGGCTCGTCGACGCCGCCCTCTCGCCCGGCGCCAGAGAGCACGCGTCCAGGAACCGCTGCGTCGCCGCCTCCCACGACAGCGCCGCGGCCTCGTCGCTCGAGACGGGGTGCGGGTCCCTCGACAGCGCGGTCCTCAGCCCCCGGCTGAACTCCCGCGGCGTGCGGTACGTCAGGCAGTTGCGGAACCGCAGCTTGAAGAAGGCGTTGCAGGGCAGGTCGGCCACCAGCACCCACTTCCCCATCGCGAGCGCCTCGGCCGTCGTCGTCGCGACGACGTCCGACGTCGACGGGTTGACGAGCACCCTGTAGTCGTGAAGCGAGGGGCTCAGGTGGTCCGCCGCGCCGTGGAAGCGCACGGGGAGGTTTCGGATGGAGGCGGACGAGCGGAGATCGGCGAGGTCGGGGCCCGTGCCGAAGCAGTCGACGACCGGGGGAGAGCAACACGACGATTTCTTCTTCTTCTTCTTCCTATCGACGCCGGTGCCGCCGCCGAGGTGCGGGAGCACGCGCCTCCGCCGGCGAGGGGGCACCGCCGCGGCAGCCGGGTCCTCTCCTTCGTCGTCTTCGTCGTCTTCCGTATCGGGGGAGATGCCGAAGAGCGAGGCCACGCCCCTGTTCGCCAGCAGCAGCGGCGGAAGGCTCCTCTTCAGCTTTTTCAGTCGCTCGGCCTCCCTGGCGTCCTCTTCCAAGAGGTCGAGCAGCTCGGTGTACCCCTTGGCCCACAGCGCCTTGCCGATGAAGTAGGCGCCGCGGCCGAAGGCGTCCGAGGCCGGGGGAGGAGGAGGAGGCGAGGTCTTGCGAGGCTGCCAGGGGAGGCGAATCCGAGGCAGCGGGTCAGAGCCGGGGAGGTCGCCTCCGTCGCTCTCGCCGCTTTCGTCGTCGTCGGTCGCCCCCCTCGAAGCCGTGCCGCCGCCGCTCCTCATCGCCCTCCTCACCGCCCTTCCCTTGCGCCGACCGACCTCCAAAAATGCCTGCGGCACCCCGTGCACGAACTCCGTCACCGAGCGAGGAAGGGGCTGCACCGCATCCGACAGCTTGACGACTTTATGCGTGTGCGCCCTCACCACGGCGCCGTTGAGGAATTTCAAAGCCGCGGCCTTGAGCGCGCCCCCTTCCTCTCGCGCTGCATAGTCCAGATAGTTGGTGTGCACGACGCCGACGACGTGCTCGAACTTGTCGGCCCAGCGCGCGCCGTGGTGGTACCAGGTCAGGTGCTCGGGCTCCTCCAGCACGGCGACGTCGGCGATCGTCTCCCGGCGGGCGCCCTCCTCCCCTCCCCTCCCCGCGCCGGCGGCGCCCTGCGCCTCCTCGCCCTTCCTCCTCCGCCGCCGCCTCTTCTCGGGGACGCGCCCGTCCAGCTTGTCGACGCACTCGGTGATGTCGCCCACGGGCAGGATCGAGCCCTTCTCGACCGCGTACCTCGCCGCGTAAAACCCAAGCTTGAAGTCGCACCTGAGGCCCGTGCGGTCCCTCGCCCACCTGCGGACCCAGGCCTCCTGCTGCGCCGGCGTGTCGAAGCGGGCGCCGCCCGGCGGGAACACCGCGTCCTGGTCCCTGCGGGGGAGCCACGGGACGAACAGCGTGACCTCGCGCGTGGCGTCGCCCTCGGGCGACGCCGCGTCGGCGGCGAGGTAGGCCGCTCGGAGCAGCGGGTTGACGGCGGTGCCCGTCATCCAGGGCAGCGACGCGGTCGTGAAGATGGCGATGCGCCTCCCGGGGTCGCGCAGCGAGGACGAGGTGGCCTTGCGGCGCTTGGCGGCCTCTCTCTGCAGGGGCCCGTCGCCGGGGAGGTCGTGCTCGCCCGCCGTCGGGGCGGGAGGAGGCGCGGGAGGGGAGGAGGCGAAAGGGAGCGAGAAGGGCGGCCGGGAGGGGCGTTGCTGCTTGCCGTTGCTGTCGACTGCTTTGCCAGAGCCCGCTCCAGCGGCAGCGGACGCGGCGGAAGCGGAAGAGGACGCCGCGCCCCTGTCCCCCCGCAGCGCCCTCGCCGCGGCCGCGAGCGGCGCGGGCAGGTCCGCGAGCAGCCCCTCCGCGTCGGCGCCGTTGGCGCCCCTGCTGACCAGCAGCGTCATCGTCGACGAGGTCGGCCACGCGAAGCTGGCCTCGGAGGGGGACGCGCCGCCCGCGGCGGCGGCGGCGGCCGCCTCCGCGGCCTGCTGCACCTGCGAGGCCGTGCTCTGCGCCTGGCGCGCGAGCGCGGCGCCGAGGTTGGACCAGTTGCCCGCGACGGTGTCCGCCGTCTCCTCGAGCGTCGAGGCCGCCAGGGCCGCAGCTCTTTGGAGGGAGGCCTGGGCGGTCTTGCGGGCGGCGTCGAGCTCGATGGCCTGTTGTTGTTTTTTTGGCGGGGAGGGCGCGCGCGAGAGAGAGAGAGAGAGCGAGAGAGCGAGAGCGAGAGGGAGAGGGAGAGGGAGAGGGAGAGGGAGAGGGAGAGGGAGAGAGAGAGGGAGAGAGAGAGGGAGAGCGAGAGCGAGAGCGAGAGGGAGAGGGAGAGGGAGAGGGAGATAGTCAG
>Ga0315287_10000558_pt1 | contig 32789 bp, 36 predicted proteins | sample YL17G11_0_MG_FD_205037 | JGI IMG/M metagenome (GOLD analysis project Ga0315287, IMG submission 205037) | Sediment microbial communities from Yellowstone Lake, YNP, Wyoming, USA - YL17G11_0 | ecosystem: Environmental > Aquatic > Freshwater > Lake > Sediment | place: USA: Wyoming | collected...
TGATTGGTGCGGGATATGCGGGGAATTTTTGCAGAGGTAAGAAATAAAAGTTTGTTAAAAAATTTGTTATTGTACTGTTACATCGAAAACCAGCTTTTCCACCATGGTGGTTTGGTAAAATTTTTTTAATTCAAGGTCGCCAAATTTCGTAAAATGGAGTGCAAGTGTGCGAGCAACTTTTTTGGCATTTTTTGGAACAAAATTGATATATTCTGCAAATCCCGCATTTTTTAGCATCTGGTTTTTGACAAACACTGCAAATATTTTCATATATCAATGGTGAACAAATATCCAATTGTATTTGATAAAAATGTTCAAAAATTGGTATTAAAGCTGAAGATTGATATATAACGCCTTCAGTTTTTGTACATTCTTCACTTTTACAATTTCGTTTTTCACAAACATTGCATTTGTTTGTTTTTGTATCTAAACCATTTTTTATAATTGGCTCCAATATATCGAATACAGATATAATCAAAATATCAATGAAAAATAAGTTATTTGCTTCTTTACAACAAGACAAACGAATTCCAAATCCTTCCGTATTAAATTCTAAACACAATATACCACTTTCAATGGATTTTCCGCATTCAACGCAAGTGCAATAAATTAAATTATCTTGTGTGATTGGATACATCGAACGAATTTGAAATGGTAAATATATAATGTTTTCTTTTTGACATTTTTTTTTCCTATTTTTACGATATGTTCCTAAACACCATTCAATGCCTTTTGAATCCAAATAATAATAAACTTTGTTTTCCATTTTTTTTTGTTTCTTAACAAATTATTTCTATATATTTTTTTTGTTTCACCAAAAAACACAAAAAAAAAATGCACACATTGTGTGCAAATAATTGCCAAAACGTTGCCAAATTTAAATGCAAAAATTGTTTAAACGTTTTTTATTGTTCTGCAACATGTCAGGCAAAACATTGGCAACAATCGCACATTAATTCGTGCATATTTTTTATTGGTCCTGGCGTGAAGCGAGATAAACCGTCTGAAGCAGAACAGAACGATGAGGCAGAAAAAAGAAAAAGAGAGAAAATGGATTTTTCGGAGATGCTTCAAAAATATAACGAAATGTCGTTGGAAGATCGACAAGAATTCCAACCAACGCTTACAAATGAGTTTGGTAAATTGTCAAAAGAAGACCAAGAACGATTTATAAAATTTATGCCGTGTGTTAATCAAACGGATTATTTTACGTTGGAAAGTTTTGATGAAATGGAAGAAAAAGATAATGTGGTTTATATTCAAGAAGGATCGTTAAAAATGTGTTACAATGTGGATCAATTGAATATTTGGTTATTTTCAAACAAAAAGAATATAATTAATCCTGGGTTAAATATTCCTTTTAGCAATGTGCAAATGCAAATAATTAAAAATGCAATAAAACAAAGGGAAGCCAATTTATTAAAAAATTTGTACATGGTCAAGGAACCGGAAGAAATTATTTTCAAATTGGTTAACAATTATCATATTACACCGCTTGAAATTGATTGGGATAAATTAAATTTAATAACATTAAACAAACAATACATGGCAATGCCGTTTAATATGTTGCAAGAAATTGACATGTGCGCAAATATGCATCGAAACTTTGCGGAAATGGTTGAAAAGGATGATGATTTTTGGTATTGGATTTTTAAAAAATTACTTCCAAATGTACAACAAGATTTGGGCGCAAAATATGGTAATTTGTTGATAAAACAGCAGAAAAACATTCAATATTTTTTGTCAATTGATTCGCGCAAATTTCCGCAAATTAAACCGGAGTTTGGAAATATTTATGACGCGTATGTGCGAACGTTTATGACAAATTATAAACCAAAATCAAATTATGATTTTTGGACTGAATTGACGGGAATAATTTCAATTAACAACGAGGAAGAGCATATAAAAGAAGTTGAAATAATTGGACGAAATTTTCCATTTACAAAAGAAGATTTGCACATATTTCCGATAAATACAGTAAATGTATCCATTTCGGTTGAGGAAATTTATTTTGCTCCACATTTTATCCATTTCACGCTCATGTATAATAATGACAAAATTTACGCATATAAGCCGCTAAAGCCAGAGGAAATGCTGGATTATTTATTTACAAAGGGAGGAAGAAAGCAATTAGCAGAACGACGAAAAAACCCAGAAAAAGATATGTTTGGCGTAAATTTAAAAGTTTGGGATACATTTAACAACGTTTCGTACGATTTTGAAGTGAAACAAAACAAGAATATATTTTATTTAATTTTAAAATTTATGCACATGATTACCCAATATTTTAATAACGTTTCAAACATTGAGTTATGGAAAATTGTAGCAAAACTTACTTGAAATAAAAAAATTTTATTTTTTTTTACATTGTAACTGTATCGTACTTGCTTAAAAACATGGAATGGCTTTCCAAATTTCTTTTCTTTTCGTTTGAATGTTTTTTCAACCAGGCTTCAGTCGTTTCCAATTTGTTTTTTTGCATCATTTTCATTGCCTCGTCGATGGAGCCCTCCATACACAATTTGCGAATAATTACCTCTTTTTTTTGTCCTAAACGATCAATACGTTGCGCTGCTTGTTCGTCCAAAGCGGTATTAAAATGCGGATCCATGATAACACATACGTTGGAAGCTACTTGTAAATTTAAACCTTCTGCGCCCGATTGTTTTACAATTAGTAAAACTCGTGTTAACGGATCGTCATGAAAAGTTTTAATGGCTTGTTTCTGTTTTTTTCTACCGTTTCCGCAATGAATGACGGATTCTACGCCAATTTGATCGAGCCAAGGCTGCATTATGTGTTCTAAAAAAACTTTGAAGCTACAAAAAACGACAATTTTGTCATGTTGTTTCAACAATTCATAAACTTGCACCATTTTTACGGAAGGTTCGATCAATTGGGTGTCAATTTTGACAAAATATTTTATAAGCGTTAAACGCAAATCCAAATTAAATCGACGAATACAGCACAGAAAAACGAAAATTCTTTTGCGCATCCATGGCGTAAATGTAGAATGAGTTGCCATGTTCCAGCCATTATTTGCGCAAGGTTTATAATTTGTATCTTGCATGTAATACGGTAAATGTTTGTGGATACATATCTGACGCAATTTCTGTACTTTGCTCAAAAAATTCGTCTGATTCCTAATAATTGCTTGATCCGCCAAAATTGAATGTTTGACGTGATAATAATTTATTCGTTGTTCGTAATCACTCCACGGCAATATCACCATTTCATCTATTTTGGCTCTTTTTGGTAACACATCTTTCAATTCTTGTATATCTTCTTTTAAACGTCCCATACACAATGTATTTAAAATGTTTTCACAATAAATTCCATCCGGATGATTGTAAATTTCATTCCAATTCAAATTGTAAAGACCTAAGCCAAATTTCAAAATACACATTAAATCTTTAGCGGTATTCATTACGGGAGTTCCGGAAATTGCGAGGCGATATTTTGCCTGAATAAAACCAATTGCGTGCGCGGTAGAGCTATGTTCGTTTTTAATTTTGTGCACTTCGTCTAAAATTAAAAAACTCCATTTTTGTTTCATAAATTGATTATAACTGTTTACTTTTTCCTTGAGACTTTTCATTTTAACAGTTCTACATATGCGCAACAATTCTTTTTTTCGTTCTTCTTCTCCAAAAAGCGCCATTACCGATGCTATCGATTTGTTATTAATTTGGCAAAATCGTTGCAATTCTGCTTCGGAAAGATTGCCGCAATCCAGATTATTTTGTATGTAATATTTAAACTGATTCCTGTACGTTTCGTAACTAGTAATGAAAATTGTCTTTTGATTCACCTTAATAAATATTGAAGGAAAAATCCGAACGTCTTCAAAATCAAATTCAAAATTATCTTTCAATTCTTTCTCCCAAATTTGTATACACGACGACGGAGCAATGATAAGGCATGGTAAAGAATCTCTATCGGGAATTTGTTTTAAAACTTCCAACGCTTGTATGGTTTTTCCTAACCCCATTTCGTCGTGGAATAAAAAAGAGTGCGCAATCTTTACATTATTTTCGAAATCCATGTACGAACCATTTTCAAGTCCATTTAAAATTGTTTTAATTCCTTCATTTTGATATTCATATAAAACCCTCTTTGTCATTTTTTTTAAAAAAAAAATGAAAAAAAGTGGTTCAGAGTATACAAGAAAATCTTTTGCAAATGGCAAAACAATTTTCAATTATTTATTGAAACATCCATTAGTAACAACAATAAACCTAAATAAATTGGTAGATAATGAGAACGATGATATACCAGAAGATCGAGAATCAGATAATTTAGTGATACCATACAGAGTGAAGATAAAACATGTTAGAATAATGTCACAATCTAGTAGCTTAATACTATTAAATTTTATATTAAATGAGAGTAATAAAACGTTGCAAACATTAACAATATCTACAACAATGCCGGCGGAGGATATTTATTTTAAAAAATTGTGGAAAATTGATCTTTTGTGTAATAATAAACAATTCAGATTTGACAATTTGGGCAAAAATTTTCCAATATTACAAATAATTTATCCGGATGATCAACAATTTCGACTATCTGTTATAACACAATCCGGAAAAATTTGTCGCGGATATCAAGAAGATATTTTACGTTTTTTAGAATACAACAAAAACAAGATGCGATGTACTTGCCTCATTTATTGGAAATTTAAGCAAATTTTTGGCAGAGATGTCGCAAAACTTATTTGTGATTTGTTGTTGTATAAAAATGATTGTCCGGAAAATTGGGTGCCAGAATTAAAAGATGATGACGGAAAAGTTTTAACAGGATCTGAAACAAACTTATTATTTGATCTACGAAATAATGTTGATGATATGTTAACGATTGGCGCAACACGAGTTGTTGACTCAGAATTTGAAACATCTGACATTAGACGAATTTCAGATCAATTACAAAAGGTTAACGAATTCTTTGGTCAAGTTTATAATAAAAAGTTTAAAAAGTGTTAAAAAAAAAACAAAATGAATAGTAAGGAATTTTTAGCTCATAAATTTGTAATTTTATTGCCAATTGCCTGTATATTGATTAATATTATTTTTTTGGTATTTTACATTTTTTTGGGATGGTTTTATATTCCCTATTTGTTGTGGATTATTCTATGGGATAGAAAAACACCCGAAAAGGGTGGAAGAAATAATATTGAGTGGTTTCGAAATTGGAAGTTGTGCAAATCATTTCAAAATTATTTTCCTGCACATACATTATATTCAAACTCTGACAAGCCTTGCGTATATGCAAACACCGACAAGCCTTGCATTTATGGCATTCATCCACACGGAGTTATTAGTATTGCATCGTGGACAACCATATTACACACCACTGATATACGTATTGCAACTTTGACGGGTAATTTTTATGTTCCAATTTACCGAGAATTATTGCTATGGTTTGGATTTGTATCCGCAAGTAAAAAAAGTATTATTAATTGTTTGAAACAAAACAAATCTGTTGGTATCGTAATAGGCGGAGCAGAAGAATCTTTATGTATATCTAAAGGAATCATTTTGGATAAAAGAAAAGGATTTATTAAAATTGCGTTACAAACAGGCACTTCTTTGGTGCCAGTATACAATTTTGGGGAAAAAAACTTGTACAATGTGAGCGAAAATAACAAAATTATTTTATACGTTCAACAATTATTGAAACGATTATTCGGCTTTACTATCCCAAGCGTTTTCCATTTATTTCCCAAAAAAGTCCCCATCTTGACAGTATTTGGAGATAAAATAACATGTAATAAAATTGAAAATCCATCCAAAGAAGATATTGACAATTTACATAATCAATACAAAAATGCTTTATTGGCTTTGCATCAAAAGTATAAAACATTGGGAAAAGAAGATGAAACATTGAAGATTATAATGTAAAAAGTAAAATAAATTTTATTTATTTTGTCTTTCTTATTTCTTTTTTTGATTGTGTAATTTCATCTTCTTTTAAATTTAAATTGTCAATATCGTTTCGCAATTTGTCTATTTCATCTCTTGTTTTGTCAGTTGCTTTTTCTAGTTGGGGTGTCAATTTTGGGCTCTGAATAACTTCAAGAACATGTTCTGCTCTAGAAATAAATTGACCACCATCATGTAAAATTGTGGAACCATCTTTGGCTGTCTCAACTTTGGTTTGTTCGCGTTGTGCACTTATAACAAATCCATTACCACGATTTATAAGTTTTTGTAATGAGTCCTTCGCCTTTGCTATCTTATCGGTTTCCAAATTTTCTTGAAATGTTTGGGCATTCTTTTTGATATTTTTATAGGCCTTCTTAATTTTCTTTTTGAAACTTGCCCGCCCAATTTCCTCCCAAAGAGCGTCGGTTGCGCCCTTGATGCTGGCATTAATTTTGGGGGAAACTTCCAATGTTTTGCCATTATTTAGGGCATTTTCTAGCTCTTGTCTGTAGGTACTAATAATTTGATACTGATTTTCAATAACCGGTCCCGTTAAAGCTCCTCCCTCAATTTTGTCCTCAAGCGCCATAACCAATCCGGTGACGTGCGCCAAATTGGTCGCATCACATTGGAAAGGGAGTTGCGTTCCGACTTCTGAAAGAGTTTTTTTTAATTTTGTTATTTCAGAAGGCTGCATTGATATAAAATCATCCAAATCTTTTGTAGGAATCAAAAACTCAATATCAATTAATCGTGCAGTTGTATTTTCATCAATTTTCCCCTTGACTCTATCCACTTTAAATGTTAATAAAATAGCATATGGTCCACGTGTGGCAATAATAGATTCAATATCATTTTGTTGCAAAGATGTCTTTCCAAATTTCTTTTGAAATTTTTCCTTAGACATTACAACACCTGTTAATTTACGTTTCCAATCTCCAATGACAGATTGCTTCCAATCTTGAAACATATAAACACCATTGATACTTGTCAAAGCCTTGTCATCAACTTCTGGTTTTGTTAATGTAACATAACATTGCAAATACCCAACTTTTGTAATAACATCTAAACCAGTTGTTGTATCATAATTATTTTTTATTCCATTTGTTTTTTCATATCCAGGAGTCAAAACATATCCCGATTCATTGTTGTTTTCGCGAGAACTCATGTATTTTTCGTTCATAACTGGAAGATATTCAGTGGAATAAGTATAATTTTGATAAATAATATTGATACTATATTTAACAACACCAATCGTAGAACTATTAGGCAATTTTCTCCCCGGTTTCATTGAACCTGCTTTAAATATGGTGGTTGTATCTGCCCCAATGACTTCATGTTGTTCGACAAAACCTTTTGGATTTACGTAACGAACAATGTGATTTTGGTCAAAAATGGTGTCTTTTTCTTCCAATTCTCCTTCAATATATGGCACAAATAGTGTAGTATCGGGCGAATCAACGGTGTGAACGTTGCAAAATTCTTGGTGAGCGCTCCAACCAATGTGTTTACATTCTTCGGAACAATAAAGATTTTTCAAACACAAATCACAGGTTTCGTGGCATGGTGTTTTTTGTTTACATGCAGCGCATTCCGACATTTTTTAATTTTTTTGTAAAAAAGTTTTTTTTTTGTAAATAAATTGTAAATTTTTATTATTTTTATTTTGCTTGTTCTGTTTGATCCCACTTCCATTCAGGATCATTTTCAATTTTTTCGCGGAGTTCTTCCAAAAATTCGTCCAAATATCCTTGATCAATTTTTATAAAACCGAGTTGGAAACAGTTGACGACTCCGCGGATAACTTTGAAATCGTTTGTTAAAACGCAGCGGAAACTTAGGACATGTTGTTTATTTTCTACTGTCCATACTTTTAAATGGTAAGTATTATTGTGTTGTTTAAATTTTATTTCGACGCCATTTTGATAAAATCCTTCTCCAACTATTTTGTTTTTGCTTTTTTCAGTCAAAAGTTGATCATTGAGGCGAGTTTTGCGACAAACATACAAAAAATTTTCTGGGAAAACACCTTTCATTTTTATTTTAAACAAAACTTTTCCCAAGTCATTATGTTGGCTGCATATTTCTGTATTTCTTTAATTTGCGCAATTTGTTTTTTGGAACTCGCGGTAACATAATCACGATTTTCGCGCAAATTTTTCACAATGTCTTTGGATTTATCTTCACCGAGATACCACCATTTGCAAACGTGCGCAATAAATCCGCAATTACTGACGCCATCCATGCATGTGAGTAAAACTGTTTTATTTTTTTTCAAATAATCCATAACGATTAGTTTGCATAATTCTTGAGTGGATTTGTTTTTATCTTTTCCGCCATCTTCGAAAATATCCTTTTGAGGAATTGGAAACGATATGCAAAGAATGTCCAAATGAGTGACGTCTGGGTCGTAATCAATTTTGTTTAATTTTAAATCTTTTATGGCTTCTTTGACATTTTCGTAAGCGGGTATTTTTGATTCGGCTGCTTTGTAATTTTTCAATTTTTCTACATACCAGTGAGAAGTTTCTGTTGGTTGTCTAAAATTTACAATTAGAGAGGGTCGCACACCGTTTACAATATTTTTTAAATCGGCGGATTTTATTGCAGGACAGGTTACTAATAATGGAGAAAGTATCTCTTGCATATTGCGAATTTAAAATTTTGCGCTTACGTCCCCCTCTAACCAAAATAAGTTATGCGGCAAAAGGATATGGAATTTTTGACGTCACCATCACAAAAGGTTACAAAGTTCCAGACGGAAAACCAGTCGAATTTCACGGAAGCCCGGAAGTGTGCACGCCATATTTTACACTAAAAGGCAAAGTTTCCATAGAATTAACAACCGCATGCGTCAAATTAAAATGCTGTAAAGGCGATTCTATCGGATATTACAAAACGAATCCAAAAGAATTATCCTACCAAAACATTGTGGATATTATATCTGAATTGAACATTGTCAGCAATAATTCCAAACATCGCGATGAATTGTATGCATTAGTTGCGGGAGAAAGTACATGTTCCATTGCCAATTTTAAAACAACGCGCGCATATTCAGAGTTACAGATTGAATACAATTCGGAATATTTTAGAATCGATTATGAGCACCCGTTGCGGATAGCGTTTGGAAAACAAAAAGAAATTCGTTTACTTTCTGTTGAAAATTTGAAAAAAGTTTCCAAAATATTGGCTGATACGCCGTGGTATTTGTGTTTTAGTAAGCATACGAAAGAATTTGATTTAAAAGAAGTTAAAAAAGAAGGCTTTTTAAATTATGTAAGGCAGTATAACAAAAAAGTTAATCCAATGATATCAACAGCTATTCGTATATTTGATTATGTCAAAAATCAAAAAAAATCTGGGCATGATATTTTCCAAAAATCGACATTATTTAAAAATTATTTTGAAACAAATTATCAAACGGCTTATACATTTTCAGACGACAAATACCAAAAAGAAGCCATTGATTTTTTGATGTATCACGCATTTATTACAGTAAGTGACGATTATATTGCCATACCAAAAGACGTAACATATAACAGAAGTATTATACGATCTTTGAAACGATTAAAAGGAAAACCATCACAAAGATTTGTGGACGTGCCGTGCATTCCTTCCAAAACACTGACCAAAGAGCAAGAACAATTTATCCAACACGTTTACACCAATCCTATCTCATTTTTAGAAGGAGCGCCGGGAACGGGCAAAACAGAAGTATTGGTGGCGCTAATGGCATATTTTGACAAGGCATTAGTAGTAACACACGTAGGAATGATGGTGGATTCGTTACAAAAACGATTTGGAGATCGTGTGGAAACGGCGCACACCATTTGTTCTGTTATTGCGGCATTCAAATATAATTCAAAAGCATACAAGGAATGGTTATGTAAATACGATATGCTAATTATTGACGAAGGATCGAACATGGATTGCGGATTATTGTCGGATTTATTGGATAGTGTTCCGCAAATAACTCGATTAATTATTGTTGGTGATAGCGGACAAATTTTTCCAATCAAATCTGGTTGTCCTTTTTTTGATTTATTAACGTGCTTTCCAGAGCATTCTTTCGAACTGACTGAAAATAAACGTGTGGAAATACATTCCAAAAATTTGGCGGACATTTCCACGCAAATTAGAAATGGTTTGTTACCCATTACGTTCAAAGATGACGATGATTCTGTCAGATTTTACCAAAGACCGGACAATGAAGAAGAACAATTCAAAATGTTATGCAATTTATTAATGTCATTTCCATTGTTAAAACCTTTGGAATTTCAGATTGTAACGCTTACAAATGAATGCAAAAATAAATTAAATAAGTGGATAGAAGAGCTTTTAATCAAGACAAAATATTTGAAAAAACCAAATGTGTGCATCAAATTAGGCACTGAATTTATTTATGCAGGCAAAAAAATTACATTTTCAAAAAACGTTAAACCACATCCAACAGGAGATTACGCAGGAGTAAAAAACGGTGAATTGGCAATTGTTAAATCCATTGTACCAATAAATAACAAATCAGCCTATATTCTTACATTAAACGAGAACAAAAAAGTTTTATTGAGTTACATTGACGATAAAGCAGTTAATCCGCTACAGATTTCTGCTGGTTACGCTACAACAAGCAATAAAGCGCAAGGATCAGAATGGAGTCACGTTTTGTTTTGGATACATGAAAAACCTAGCAAATTTTTTACCAGAGAATTTCCATACGTTGCGGTAAGTCGTAGCAAACGTCAATGCATAATTATCGCAAAAGATGAAAAAGATTTCCATAATTTGTGCGCAGATAAAGCAAGACCTCGCAATACGCTTCTAAAATATTATTTACAAAATGAAAACCCTGGCCTATTGAAAGACGTAGAATTATTTGAACATATCAAATTGCCTACCAAATTTAAACTATTGTCAAAAAACGTTGCGGCGGTTCCTGTATGGATTCCTGACAATGACACCACCAAGAAGGAAAAAGACGGAGAAACCAATACCAACATCTTTTGTGAAATGGAAGAAGACGTCTAACAAATAAATTACTAGATTCAACCAATTTTTCAGATTCTACTTCTAATTCGTTTAGTTGTAATCCGCGGTGTGTAATATTTTGTATGTTTTGATGCATTAAGTTTACTGTCAAATCTAAATTATTTTTTATTTTCTCCATTTTTACTTTTTCTGAGACCAATCCCAACCAAGCCCATAATCAAATGGAAAAGCTTTAGATATCTCGGTGTGCGTATCCTGATATTGTTCACCTGAATCAACATTTTCAAATAAACAAATACTACCAATTGTAACGTCTCCGTTGCTCTGACGATTTATTGCGACTCTTGTTCCTCCATTTTGAGCAAATTGTTCCAAACTTTTTATAACATCTGCGCGCAATCCATCATAATCCAAGCACATTGTTTCTTTTTGCCAATGTTTATTTGTGCTCAACCAATGAATATTTTGGCGCAAGTAGGCTAATTTGGTTTGGAAAGATGCTGTTTTAACAATTTGATAAATTAAATCCTGAATCTCTTTGTTTGTTGTTAGATATATTGCCAAAAAATCCTTGGAAAAATTATCTTTTGAAACAAACAAGTTGTTATGGTAATTTATCTTTTTTGCCACCATATATTGCAAAACGTCCTGCTCCAATTTCTCAAAATTTATCTCGCATTTTTCTTTATCCCAGGAAGGCAGCTTTGAAAATTGGCTAATTTTCCATAAACGTTTGTAAAGTTCTTCTTTTTCATCCTTCTTTTTTAACCAAAACTTATTCTCAAAATCCGTCATGGGATATGCCTTGTTCATTTCCTCGTACAAGAAATTGATTAAACAATTGGGCACATGTTCAAAAATTAATTCTGGACCAACATAAACATCTTGCCATTTATAGGTTGGAAAAACTTTTTGTTCTGTGCTTCTTTCTATCCCTTTCAAAATTACTCCAAACAATTTTCCATAATCAAAGTGCAACAATTCCGGAGACCAAAAAGCTTGCGCGCTCAACCATTCAATATGTTCGCGCAAAATTTTGAGCCGTTCTTGGAAGCATGGCGAGGAGATTAGTTGGAGAATGACTGTATTTAGGGTGGAATGACGCCATGCATTGCCTTTATATTGTGAAAATAAAGCTGAACGGAATGTGCCAACATCGCACCGTTTCCAAGTGTATTTGGAATTTTCAAGTATAATCTCGCCATTTAAACAAAATTGCAACAAATCTCTTTCTAAAATTTCCAAATTAAGTGCGTTTTTTTCTTTATCCCAACAAGGTAAAGTTTCCATTTTTTTTTTACCACACAAACCCTTTCTAAAAAAATTTTTGTTTTTCAATAATTAATTATTTTTTATTTTTCGGTCAATTAATTTTTTGGGTTAGACCAATCCCAACCAAAATTAAAATCAAATGGAAAAGCTTTAGATATCTCAGCCTTCGCATCTATAAATTGTTCACATGAATCAACATTTTCAAATAAAATGATATCCCTAACTAATAAATGTCCTTCACTACTCGATGGTTGAGCTTTTGTTTTTCCTTCTTTTGCAAATGCTTCTAATCCTCTGACAATATCTGCGCGCAATCGATCATAATCCAAGCACATTGTTTCTTTATTCCAATGTATATTTGTGCTCAACCAATGAATATTTGCGCGCAAGTAGGCTAATTTGGTTTGGAAAGATACTTTCATTGCGATTAAATGAATTAAACGCTGTATCTCTTTGTTTGTTGTTGCATATACTTCCAAATAATCTTTGGAAAAATTATCTTTTGAAACAAACAAATTACTCTGGTAATTTATCTGGTTTTCCACCATATACCGCAAAACATCCTGCTCCAATTTTTCAAGATTTATCTCGCATTTTTCTTCATTCCAACAAGGCAGCTTTCCAAATTGGCTAATTTCCCTTAAACGTTTGTATATGGCTTCTTTGTCATCATCTTTTGTTTCAATACTGTTCTTCTTTTTCAACCAAAACTTAAAATCCGTCATGGGATACGCCTTGTTTATTTCTTCACACAAAAAATGAGTTAAAAAAACTGGCACATCTCTAAAAATTATTAGTGGACCAACAGAAATATCTTGCAATCTAACGTGTAGAAAAACTTTTTCGTCTACAACTAGTTCTATCCCTTTCAAAATTGCTCGGCGTAACTTTTCATAATCAAAGCGCAACAATTCCGGAGACCAAAAAGGTTCCGCGCTCAACCATTGAATATTTCTGCGCAAAACTTTGACCCGTTCTTGGAAAGATGGTGAGCGGATTAGTTGGTGAATGGCTGTATTTAGGGCGGAATGACGCTTACAATATTCTTTTCCGTTGCATGTATTTTTATAGTGTGAAGCTAAAGCTGAAACAATATCAGAACATGTCCAAATGATTGAATCTTCAAGTATCAAATCGTCATTTAGTAAACAAAGTTCCAACACATCTCTTTCTAAAATTTCCAAATTAAGTGCGGTTTTTTCTTTATCCCAACCAGGTAAACTTTCATATTTTTTTTTACCACACCACATACCCCCTTTCTACGTATTTTTTTTTTGCAAAAATGAGAAAAGAATTTTGGTGGTGGATTTATTATTTTTTAATACTTATATTTTCAATAATTTGGTTATTAATTGAAAAACATTTCCAAGACAAAAAAAGAAGAAAAAATGACTAATCTTTATGAAATGGAACGTTCAAGACCAGAAATACAAAAATCAGACGAATTTAAAGAATATTTAGCATTTTCGCGCGAATATATTGAACTTAGGCAAAGATATTCATCCATTCAGTACTTGTGGAAATACGAAGAAGAGGAATTTAATCGCATTATGGACGCAAATAAGTCAACATTGCCAAAAGATCAAGATATTTGGTCTATAAAATTTTTGGAAAGAATTGGTGTAAATGTTCCGCAAAATCCAAGTCAAACTGTCAAAGATGCTTTGGCAAAATTTTTACTAATTCCAACAGAACAAACTAAAAGTATGCAAAAACATTGGCAAAGATTGAAGCAAGAAGATGATCGAAAACTATTAATTTTTACAGAAACAAAAAAGAATTACGACCTTTTAATAGAAAAACGAGAAAAGTTGAAACAATCTTTTAAACGTTCTTTGGAAGAAATTGTTGGAGAAATTATGGAATGTGATTATCAAAAGAGAGCATATTGTGTAGGAAATTGGAAAGAAGATGCAAAAACGTTTAACAAAATTGAAACTTGGACGATTGATTCAAAAAAAAAGGAAAAAATTAAAAGTGAATTGTTAAACTTTTTTTAAAAATAAAAAAAAATGATGCAAGAGGGTATTTTTTCACACATTTATAATCATTTGAAAAGTTATGAAGAGCTTGAGCAATTAAAAAATTTACAAAACAATACTACATTCTTGCCGCCAAATTGTTACCACATTCTTCTTTCTTTGGGCGGAAGTTTTTTGGACGTAAATACATTGGTGCAAAAATATACAAAAAATCTTTCGTATGAAAATGATCCGTTGTTTGTAAAATATTTAAAATGGCAACAAAATCAAGTGAAAGAAGAATATAAAAAAGCGCAATATTATTGGGATTTGTTGGAATATAAAGATACAAATTATCCGCCAGAATTCCAAATATGTTTTACAAAATCTGCCAAAGAATTGGGAGGATTTATTGCAAAAGAATACGATCATATGCCAAATGTTCGCTCAAAAAAGTTATTTTTAATGTTAATTTGGAAATATAATGGATTGTACATTCGAAGTCATCAGCCTAAAAGGAAACAAAAAGACACCGATTGTGATTTATATTCGGAAGCTGCGAATAGTGTTATGCTTTTTATTCAATATATTTCGGAAAATTATGTAATTGGGTTTGTACCGAGGCGTGCTCAAAAAATTAAGATTAAACAAATAACGCAAATGTGGAAGGAATGGATGACACAGGACGGATCGTATGCGAACATTTTGGATAATTTTTTGGGATATAATTTCAAAAGTCAAATTAGTATGTTTAAACAATTTATTTTTAGTTATTTGCATTCAAAAGATATTACTAACAAAAATGTTAAATTTTTTGGCTTAATTTCTAAACAATAATAAAAAAAATTTTACACAAATAATATTTTACAATATTGCTTAAATAGCTCGGGTTTTGTCGAAATAACTACAGATCGTTCTTTTATAACGAGATCAACATAAACGTATTTCAAATTATTATCTTTCGTTTTGATAAATCCATAATTAATTGCCGATTGTTCAACTTTGTTTATATCATCTACAGGAATTTCCGAGCAAATAAGGTCCCGTGTAAAAAAATGATTTACAAAAAACGCACCGGCAGCGCTGCCACTCATGTTTAAATTAAAATTTTATTATAATTTTCATTTTCCAAATACAAAACACGGCTACAGCTAAAAAGGCCACAATTGCCAAACCGTTACAAATTTCAATGGCCAAAATTGCTGACAAATTTTGCTGGAAAAAAATCCGTAATACGGCGTAAGCGCCAGAAGTAAAAATGTACAAAATCCAAATTGCAAAATGACAAATTAAAATTCTTTTTTCAGGCTCGTGTCTATAAAATTGCTTTAAACACATCAAATTAAAAAACATCCATACACCAATTATCAAAATTAGCAAATAATTTGCGTAATTTTTATTCCACGATGTAAAAGGAAATACAAACAAAGTCAAAATGACGGCAAAAAGTGTTGCGTAGGAGCTCAATAATTGTAATTTACTCCAATAAGGTGATCTTTCTCGTGTCATAAAATATATTCCCATACCAACTATCCAATACAATAATAAAACAGTATTAATCGCAATAATAACAAATGGCGCAACCAATGGCGAATCGAGTAAATTGTTTAGAGTAGGTATTAATTCTCTACAACTAACATTTAATGCACATACGAGTATGGTTGCTATAAAAAATCCTACAATGGTTACTAAGAAAAACAAAAAAAGACCCCATAGCGGTGTTCCTACCGGTTCTGGGTAATCTTCATCTAAATTTACAATTAAATTTTTTTGCATTTTTTTATTTTTTCTTTTTGAAGTTTTTTGAATCGGGTCTATTCAATCGGTGAACTCTCAAAATAACGCACGCTTTTCCTTCATCATCACAAGGAACAATGGAAGCAGATTGTATATATTCCATACAAGTTGGCCGAGTTGATTTATTCAAAAATTTGTTGTAGCATTTTAAAATATCAATTTCGTGAAGCCATCCCAAAATCCGCACAATATAATGATCTTCGGTTGGAATAAATGTCACTATCAATTTTGGCATTATGTCATCAAATTGAACAACGTGCAGCATTATTTCGCGCATATGCAATTTATCGCTAGCATCCACTTTTGAAAAATCAATGGATTTTGAAAATTGAATTTGCTTTTCAAACATTTCTTCTTCTGCCATTTTTTTTTTCACCTTTCTTTTTTTTAAATTAAAAAAAAAATGTATACAGGGGTTCTTCCGTATTTTAACAATGGTGAAAACGTTACCATATATTATCCTGATCACAATAATGTGGATCCGTTAAACGTTAAAACAGCGAGTCTCATTAGAACCATTTTGAATCGAAATTATATTGAAAATACCACCGTAACGTTTCAAAAATTGTTTGCAGATGATTTAGATGAAGCGGTATGTGTAAAAGAAATTAATTTTAAATCGTTTTGTTCAATTTCATTTGGAACCAACGTCGGAAAATTTCAAAATGGTTATGGACTCATTTGCGCTGGTGTAAAAGGAATAACAACAAAAACGTGGGAAATTTTAAGGCATAATGATAACACAGGTCACATAAAAACTTGGAGGCGTAAACAACTTGTTGATTACACCATTAAACTAACTCACGCGGACCAAGACATGGCAATTTGGAATAATCATACGCTAATTGATCCGGAAGGAAACGAAATTAGTATGCAAGAAATACAACAAAGGTTGTTGGATATTTTGCAACGGGTTTTGAAATTTGTTAAAAGTAAGTACCCAAGTACGCCCAATTTTAAGCCAAATTTTGTAACACCCAAAATATTGGTGACGGATGAGTTTCCAATTACGTTGTATTGTGGGCAAACATCACAGCAAACGTATTTAAAAAATATGTTTGAACAGTGCAATATTCCAAACGTAACGTTACCAACAAATGCAATGGTTTATGGCTTTAAACTTTGGGAATCGTTTGAAGAATGCAAACAAAGTTTGTGGTCGGATGTAAAATATATTTATTACATTCATTTGTTAAATTTGAATTACATTTATGTTTCCAATCGGGATGATCCAAGAATTCCTTTAATTAAAGCTAGCGAATATATTGTAGGAGTTTATAAAAGGCCTTTATATTATGCTGATCGTACAATTTTACAAGAAGAAATAAAAAAATGTTGTTTAATTTAAAAAAACATCCACCAATCTTTTTTTTCTGTATATATCACAGCCAACATTAACGAAACAAACCACAAAAACATACAAGAAAACATCTTCAACGTTAAATTCGACGAACCATTTTTGCCATGTTTTCCTGCAAATGAAACTTTTTTGGTTCTAAACGGCAACTGTGCGTAAACCACTTCCGAACCATCAACAACACTTTTGCGCGTTTTTAGCATGGCTCCAGGCGCAAACGCATCCACCAAATCGAAATATTTCTTTTTAGTTCCTGAAATATTTTCCAACGGAACGTCAAAATGCGTTAATCCACCTTCTTGCAATTTGTCAAAATCTCGCAACGATATATTCGGATTATCCGAATCTCTCATTTTATCCCGCACATAATCTTGGAATCTGTCATAAATTTCTGCTCTAATTTCCGAAGAAGTCATTTGCTTTTTTTTTATTACTTCACGTTATTTTTGTTTTAAAAAAAAAAAGAAATATTTATTTTGTAACATCTCTGGCACGTTTGTTGTTTTGATTGGTTTCCTCTTCATAAAGAGAGCCTTCTTCTTCTTCGTCTTGTTCTTCATTTTGAGAAAATGGCATAACAGCATAAATCACTTTAAAAGGAATTTTAGCCAATTCTTCCTCGGGCATGTCAATGGATGCGTCTGGTGTTGAATGCATGACGCGCCATTCGCAACCTTGGTCGTTCAAATCCTTCAAAAATCCTGTGTAGGAAGAAGCATTAACAACTTTATTGTTAATAAAATTGGAATTTGCGTCCAAATTGTTTTGATTTAATTTGGAAGGTTTGTTTGGAATATCCCTTTTAATGTAGGCATTTTCGTCGTTTGGTTTTGCTTGTAATTCTTTTTTAACGTACGCAAATGTTACTTTGGGGCATTTGGCCAATAAATATTCTCTCAGGAAAAATTCCGCATTATTAACGTAAACGCCAACTGTATGATCGTGATTGTCTGGATCAATTTTGGTCTTTTTCATATTAGTTTGACCACAGCAAACAAAAGGCACTTTATTTGCTGGCATAATTTTGGAAAATAAATCAATGTCAATAATACCGAATGCATTGTTTAATATATCGACTTCGTAAATGTCTCCCAAAACGCAATATCCCGCGTCATCTTGTTTTTGCCATAAACCAAATCTTAAAATCATGTTAAACGATGTTTCGCCTTGTTTTTGCCATTTGCAATCAATTTCTTTAATATCCACATAATTTTGCGAGACTACTGGTCCTTCTTCTTTGTTTTCTCTAAAAGTATCGTTTACATATAAAATATAAGGATTACCATATTTTTGTAGTGGATTTGGTTTTGCAATGGGTAATTGCTCCAAATTAATTTCTTGTGATAAATGTTGATATAACGATAAATAATTTGTTTTTGGAATAACTTGTATGCATGAAAATGATTTGTATTCCACTCCGTCAATTATAGCGTAATCTCCTTCAAAACCAATGCAAGTAATTTCTTGAAATGCTTTCAATTCATCCCAATTAATTTTGTAAAATGTGCTAATATCAATGGCAGATCCATTTTTAAGTATGGATGTACCAAGTATTGTATTTTGTGCTAATTGTAATTCTTCATCTAAATCTGGTGTAGTTGATTTTGTATCTTTTTGAATTTTTTTAATTCTGCTAATATTGACGTGATCGCGATGTTCAATTGTAATTGTATCTGTAACTCCTTTGACAATTGCTATAAAATGTCTTGGAGGATCTTTTTTTCCAGCTGTCTTTGTTTTTTGCTCTTTTTGTACTGATCCCAACAAACAGTGAAGCGTCATACTACCTTCTCTAGGTTTCCCCGCAGTTTCCGCGCGCTTTTCCTTAACTTTTTCAGTTATATGCGCTAATTCTGCGGTTCTTTGTTTAATTTGTTCCTTGCTAAATTTCTTGAACATTTTGTTTTTTTTTTAACTTTGTTTAAATAAAAGAACTCCTCTTTTGTTTTTTAAAAATTAAAAAAAAATTTGAAAAAAAATTTTTTTGAGTCGAAAAAAAAAATTTAATAAAAAAAAAATTTGGTAGAAGGAAGGGGTGTGGAATTTGTTTTGTTTTTTTTGGAAATGGGTGACTATCAAATATTTCTGTTTCGCTCAAAATCCCTATTGAAATTGCTCTTATGGGGAAGGGGGGAATTTCAATAGGAATTTTGGGTAAAAACAGAAATTTGACAGTCATCCATTTCCAAAAAAAAAAAAAAATGATTAGGAGAAAGTTCAGAGGAATGGAGTAATTTATTTTAGAGAAAAAGAAAAAAAATGGAAACTGGATTATTAATAACGGCAAAGATTGAAGATACAAAGCTGCCTCAATTGGTGAATTTAATTGTTTCTTCTCCTCCATATGGTATTGGAAAGAGTTATGAAGATTTTGAAACGCTTGAAAATTATAAAACGTGGGCAAAAAAATTAATTCCTATTTTAAAAAGTATGTTACAACCAAATGGAGCTATTTGCTGGCAAGTTGGAATACATGTAGGTAAAAACGGCGATTATTTGCCGTTAGATATTCTTTATACACCAATCTTTTTAAAAAATGGGTTTATACTGAAAAATCGTATTGTTTGGAAATTTGGATCAGGTTTGCATTCTAACGCTCGTTTAAGTGGAAGATACGAAATTATTTTGTGGTTTGTTTTGGATAACACAAACTATACGTTTAATCTTGATAATATTCGAATTGATTCCAAAGAACCAGGGAAACGTTCTTACAAAGGACCAAATAAAGGAAAATTGAGTGGGAATCCACTTGGAAAAAATCCTTCTGATGTATGGACAATTATTATGGATGAATGGGAACGTGGCGAGTTTGATTTTCCCAATGTAAAATCAAACCATCCGGAAAAAGAAAAAACACACCCATGTCAATTTCCCATTGAATTAGCAGAAAGATGTATTCTTCTATTTTCGAATGAAAATGATATTGTTTTAGACCCATTTGTAGGAACTGGTAGCACTGGGTGTGCCTGTGTATTCCATAAACGACAATTTATTGGAATTGATATAAATAAGGAATTTATTGATATTGCCAGAAAACGTATAGATAATGTTATTAATGGCACTCTAAAAACTCGCAAAATTGGAACACCAATTCAAGAAGCAAGTTTATCAACAAAAACTCGTCAAATTCCAGAAGAATGGAATATTATTAGACAAGAACAAACTAAAAAACCACGTCTTTATCCACAATGGAAAAAAGAAGACGAATAAAAATAATAATTTATTATCTCCCCGCTAATTCCCTTAAAATTCTGTGTCAAGTTCTTTTAAATTAATCAATAATAAATCCGATTCAGTTGGTTTAATATCACCTTGTAAAATTTGTTTTGCAAATCCAACATTTCCATTTTGAACATATTTTAAACATACAACTGCGTTTTTCCATCCACATTTGATTTGGCTTGCTTTACAACTAAAAGATGACGCCATCATTAATCCTCCTTCCTTTATATAGAATTGTTTGCAAATTTTACAATAAAAATACAACGCTTTTGTTGCTTCTATTATTTTAACTAATGTATTATTGTTTGGATGCTCAATGGCTTTGTTAATTAATTCCGACAAATTATCCATTTGAGATTTGTATCCCTCCATATTTTTTTAAATTTTATTTTTATTATTAGTTTGAACCCAAGACTTGGCATTTTCAGTAAAATGGCTAATATCTTCATCTGTAACTTCCATATCAAGAAATTTAGTAATCAAAGCCATATTATTTGCATAAATATGCTTTCCTTGTGGTCGCGTTCCTTCAAACAATTCCTTTCTGGTTATAGCCATTTTCGAACCAAATGCGTACTCTCCAATTGGAAATAAAGTAGGCTTTTCAATAAAGCGAACAATAAGTTCAATCAATTTCGCAACTGGAGTCATATAATACGCCTTTTTCAAGTATTCTTCGCTGGGAACATTTGTGGCATTAAACAAATTAAATAACGTTTCCCGGTGAAGTCCTCTTCCAGTATCCTTATGATTCTTGTCTGGAATGTAAAAACCTGGGTGAATAATAACGGAAGACATTTTCACCAATTTTAGCTTTTCGCCAACGTAAGGGTTAATAACGATTCTACCAGCATTAAAATCAACCACTGATCCCGAGCCAATTGCCAACAATGCGACATATTCTCTCGCATTGATGTCAATCAATTTCTGATCTGCTTCTGGTTTTAAATAAACCACGCAACTATATTTTTTGTTAATTATATCCTCATACGGAATTTGTTCGCCAAGATGCACGGAAATTGTTGTTACGTCGTGGGTATTTGGATCAATCTTTGGTAATAGATTTGCGCCCAAAAACGACGAAGCGCCAATAATTAAAACTGAATTTTTCATATTTTTACTTCAAACCCTCTTTCAAAATTTTTTTTTAAAAAAAAAAAAATGAATCAAGATGGGCGTGAAGGAGTTTTTGTTGGTGTATTAACTGATGCAGATCAAAAACAATTTGACGATCATATGTGTGCTTTCAAATTTTTTTTAAAAAAAATGGATCAAGATGGGCGGGAACGAGTTTTTTATGGTGTATTAACTGAGGCAGATCAAAAACAATTTGAAGAATTGTATGACAAAATGATAAAAATGCAAAGAACCAAAAACGCAATATTTTATTTTATTTTATGTAAACATTGTGAAAATTTGCGCTTAGTCGATAAAAACATTATAAGGAAAATTGCGCATTATATTTGGCAAAGCCATGAGGAAAATTGTTGGTTGTTTTAAATAAAAAAAGTAAGAAGAAAAAAAAATGAATTCACCACTTTTAAATGATTTAGCCAAAAAAGATGACGATTTAAAAGTAATTTCAAGCACAAGGTTTGAAACAGTTGTTGAAACTTCGCTAAATATTGGTACTCCAATACAACAAGAAGAACCAGAAACTGGTTTACAAAAAAAAAATATGGGAGTTGTTTTGCAAGTAATTAGGCATTTATTTATGACAACAACAATTATTTCGCTATTTTTTGCCGTATTTGGAATTGTTCCTTATTTTTTGTTGGTAAAACAACCAGTAATTTCTTTACCGTTGTTTGTAACAAGTCTCATAATACTTGTTGAATTAAATGTAGCAACTTTTTGGTTTCGCGACCACCATTACAAAGAATTACCAACAACGCTTTTAATTTTGCAAATATTTTGCGGATTTTCCTTTATAGTTTCCTTGTCAAGTTATTTAAAAACAATGGCATTGTTAAACGGAAGTATTATAATTTTTGTCGAATCGCTTTCTGTGTTAATTTACAATATTTTCTCCGTCAAAAACGTTAATCCGTATTGGGCAGGATTTATTATGCTTTGCGTCGGATTTCCTGTATGGATCGTTGGCATGTTGAAGCAACAAGAATATATCATTTATGCCGTAATTTTGTTTCTAAATATTTTTGGTTTTACGGCATATTCTATATGGCATGTTGCAAATTGTGCCAAATATCATACAAATGAGTTTATTATGCTGATGGTAGAATTTACAACCAATTTTTATGTTTTACCCATCAAAATAATAATAGCAAAAAAAAATACATGGATAAATGCCAAGTCTGTCATAAATTAGACGCAAATATATTATGCTCTTGCGGAAAACAAAGCTTTTGTTCCACGGAATGTTTGGAATCCAGTGAACATATTCAGGAATGTGATCCAAAACGATTAGATTTACATCTTTACGCTTCTTTGTTAGTTAATTTATTACCCGTCATGGATGCTTCCTCCAACGATAAAGAATTGCAACATTTACTAAAACAAGCGAGAAATTACATTATAAATAAATTGAGTGAATTAAAATAAAAACTTTTTTATTATTTTACAAGCATAATGTTTATCCACATATTTTGATACGTTTCAATTGATTTTTCCAATTCTTCCATTTTTGAAACAATTCCCCTTTTGTTTGTATACACAGAAATACAATTTTCTCCATTTTCTTTGTTTCGAATCCCTTTTATCACATAATTGATCGCCTTTTGTACATCCATTGTTTTTTGTTTTATACAAGTTATGTTATTGAACAAATTTGGTATTTCGTTATTACGCTTTAATTCTGATACTGGTCGCGGTTTCAACTTAAAAAACACATTTTCTCCAAATAATACTACACTAAATCTATCACAATTCCGCAACGTTTTAAATAATTCTATCAATCTTTTGCAAATGAATTTCAAATTTAGCGAATCATCTGATATTTGAATTAATACAAAATGCGTTATACCCCTTTCACACATTTTTTTTTTAATTTTTAAAAATATATCTTTTCATTATTTTTTTATTTTTTTTTAAAAAAAAATGATTTTGTCATTTATCAAAGAAAAATTGTTTATTGAACATAGTCCTGTATATAATTTTGGAACCATTGTCGGAAGACATGCCATATTGTTATGTGAAATTACACAAGCAGATAGAAAAGATTCAAAAAAAGGATTAATGACACTTTCCGTAGATTTGTACAAAATTAATGAGGAATGGTGCGACAGAGTGTGTTATAATGAAACGGATGATAAATCAGAATTTTGTCAAATTGTGCATAAACTTATTCATGCGTATTCGGATTGTATTGTAGATTATATTTTACAACGGCAAGGAACGCCGGAATGGAAAACCAGAATTGAATATATTGTAAAAAAAGAAACGGAATTTTTTAACATTTTGGGAAGTAATGATATAAAGTTTGTTTGGTATGAATATACAAGCATTTTACTTGAAATGATTGATTCTTTTGGAAAATCTTATTTTGACAATGTAGCAGGAAAAGCCGTTAAAACGGGTGTATTTTTAGGAAGTTGGTTAGACGAATCGTTATGTAAAAGAAACAAAAGAAAATAAAAATTTTTTTAATACAAACTGTTTATTAATTCTATCAAATGTTCTTTTAAAGTAAAATAAACCATAATTTTCCGCAAACCTTCATAAAGCTTTAAAAGAATTGTCAAAAACATTTGGTCAGAAGTTGCCACAAAATTTGGGTTATTATTAAAAAACCTTGCGCGCATCCAATAATATGATGTACAAGTAAACACATTATAATCAAGACAAAAATGAACCGATTCCTTTAAAAGATCATTCCATTCCTGGTTTATAGTCTTGTTGTGATTTAATAAAAATACTTGCGGTGATTCATCCCAATCACATGCCAAAATATTGAAACGAATTACTACACCAATAGCAAACATGGTTAATATTAACCAAACAATTACAAATAACACATGTAAACACAAATACAAGATTTTCAAAAATACGTAGCAAAATCGGAAAATGACTCGGACCAGTAACCAAATAAATTCTTTCCATTCCACCCCAGACCATCTCCTAAATCGTTTTATATTTTCTTCAACTAGCTTTTTTTCAACTTCATTTTCCAAATCGTATGTAGCCTTTATAATTTCTTGTCCAAACCACCGCCTAAACCTCTTATCCATTTTTTATTTGTTTGTAAAATTGTACCACCCAGAGTTTTTGCATACAAAGGTATGTTTATCAAATTGCAAGCATTTTTTACAATATCTTTCATCTTTTAGTTTCTTTTGAATCATTTCCGCAGAAAATGCGCTAGGTTCAATGGTAATAATTTGCGTAATATTGGCTGGATTTATGATAAAAACACCCAAAAAAAAATCACGTGTTAGCGCTTCTTCTTGCGAAATTCCTTCCGTTTGTTTATAAACGGTTTGAAATGGTTCGGATTGGATAAATTTTAAGTAACAACTCATTAACCTTACTTTTTTTTTAAAAAAAAATGTTTTTAATTTGTTTTTGTTTGTTTTTTCAAATGAGCTTTACGTTTAAGTTTACATCCACGGCACATGATAACACGTTTTGCTTTTCCATTAGGTTCCGTTACATGCATTATTCCGTCTTTTATCTCGGATTTTTCGCCTTTGGGGCAAGGTTTTGGCGGAGTTTCCCAAATCATTCCAGCGCATGTCCAATCTGTGTCTGTATTTTTTGTTTTGGTTTTCTTTTGTTTTGGTTGTTCTTCTTCTTGTGCTTCTTCTTTTTCTTCTTCTTCTTCTTCTTTTTGTGGCGATTCTCTCAAACGTTTTGAAGCAAATTCAGGAAATGATTTAATTTCTGCAATAATTTTTTTTAATGGTTCACGCAAAACAGCCGTGATTTCCTTGTTCCATTCGTTATGTTTTTCTTTTAAAAAGTCTTCCAAAATTTTGTCTGTCGCCATTTTTTATTTTTAATCACCCCACCCCTTTTTTTTAAAAAAAAAAATTTGAATTTTTATTTTCTCAGCAACAAAATTTTAAATATTCCCACATCGTAAATCTGTCCAAATATCCTCTAAAAAGTTCATCAGGTAAACATTTTTCTCTACGTTTAGGAATATCCGCTAAATCAAACCATTTAACCTCTGGTGTTCCGTCAAAGTCATTTCTATACCATTGCTTACTCTTGTAAAATTCACAAAGAACTTCACCAGCACGTTTTTGATCTTCTTGCGGTAAATTTTGAAATTCTGGCCTAGATTGTGGCGTAAATAGCGCTTCATCGACATTAAACATTCGTAGTATGCGTTGTTCCAACAAATTAATTCGCGTAATTGTTGTTTGTTCCATTATTTTTATAAATTCAGTTATAGCTTCTTTCTCATTTATTGATTTCGTTTTCAAATTTCCTTCAATCTCTTTTACCATTGCAAACAATTTAGCGTCAATTTTTTCCGCTTGTTTTATATAATCATCTTGTGCTTTCTTGATTCTTTCCATATTTGTATCAAAAAATTCCAAACCAGGATAACCATAACAATTTATAATTTGATGTAACAATGAAATTGTTTTTATGCTATCTGTGTATCGATTGGTCCATTCTTTTCTCATAATGTAACAAAGCAACGGACTCGTTTCAACTACCATTGGTAAATAATTTTTTTTATAAATTTGTTCATGCAATGCATCTTGTAATTCTTTGTCAATTTTGTATGCCATTAATTCTTCAACTTTAATATCCGGAAATACTATTCCTTTTTGTGTTGGTTGAACCATAATTCCAGATTTATGCACATTTAACATTTTTTTTTTTTTTACTTTCCCCTTGCAAAAAATTTTTTTTTATTATTTTTTTTTTACTACAAAAAAAAATGAGCGCCGGCTCTAAATGCGTTCCGAACGATTTTTACAAAAAAGTTGGGAAATTCCTCGTGTAAATTTTTTTTTACGCGCAAATTTTTTTATTTTTACCAACTTTTTATTACATGTCAGTTAGGGTAGTCGAAAAAGTTGTAAAAAAATCAGGAAACGGGTAAAATTTTATCCGTTTTTGAAAATTTTTACAACTTTTTCGACTACCCTAACTGACACGTAATAAAAAGTTGGTAAAATTTATATTTTTTGCGCGTAAATTTTTTTTTCTACGAGGAATTTCCCAACTTTTTCGAACAAATCGTTCGGAAGTCGTTTGGAGACGGCGCGCGATTCCGGATTGATTACTAAAGTGTTGCGGGGAATTTATTATAAAATCCCGCGCCGGTTCCAAATGGGTTCCGAACGATTTTGTCAAAAAAGTTGGAAATTCCTCGTGCATTTTTTTTTTTACCCGCAAAATTTTTTATTTTTACCAACTTTTTATTACGTGTCAGTTGGGGTGGTCGAAAAGTTGGAAAAATTTTCCAAAAACGGATAAAATTTTACCCGTTTCCCAACTTTTTTACAACTTTTTCGACTACCCCAACTGACACGTAATAAAAAGTTGGTAAAAATGTTTTTTTTTGCGCGTAGAAAAAAAAATGCGCGAGGAATTTCCAACTTTTTTGAACAAATCGTTCGGAAGTCGTTTGGAGACGGCGCGGGATTTTATAATAAATTCCCCGCAACGGTTTAGTAATCAGCGCGGAATCGTAAGCCGTCTCCAAGTGCGTTCCGAACGATTTGTTCAAAAAAGTTGGGAAATTCCTCGTGTAAACTTTTTTTTACGCGCAAAAAAAACCATTTTTACCAACTTTTTATTACGTGTCAGTTAGGGTGGTCGAAAAAGTTGTAAAAAAATCAGGAAACGGGTAAAATTTTATCCGTTTTTGGAAAATTTTACAACTTTTTCGACTACCCCAACTGACACGTAATAAAAAGTTGGTAAAAATGGTTTTTTTTGCGCGTAAAATTTTTTTTCTACGAGGAATTTCCCAACTTTTTCGAACAAATCGTTCGGAACCCATTTGGAACCGGCGCGCGATTCTGCGGTGTGGACTAAAGCGTTGCAAAGTAATTACCGCAAAACCTCGCGCCGTTTCCAAATGAGTTGCGAAGAAAAAAGATTATTATTAAAAAAAAAAGTTGGTTGTTTTTTATTTTTTTTTTGTTTTTTTTTTAATAAATGTCGGGGGTAATTTTGGAAACAATTCTTGATCTTTTTCGTTTAGAAATACAATTATTATCCCAATTATCTTTTGATTGTTTAAACTTTTCGTTTAAAATATCGTGAGGATAATTAAAATTACCAACGGGTCCATTGTAATTTGTTTTGATCCATTCAGGATCTCTTACATGTTCTGCTAATGGTCTTCCGCAAATTAAATGTTGTTGTGTAGCAGCCCATGTATCTAAATTTTTAACAATTTCGATACCTTGTTTTACTTTTTGTTGTTTATTGACGTCACCAAGATACAACTTTTCTGCTGGAGTAATATATTCTCGTCGTTTAAATACGGTACCATCTTTTCTTAATACACCACCCGCAGGAACATCTTGATCGTATTCGTTTACTGCTTGATTAATTGCTTCTTGCGTATACGTAACTGTTTGAACTACACTAGAATCATTTAAATGATTCCATCCCAAAATCATTTTGCCAGGTTTTGTATACCCGTTCATTGTAGCTAACTTAAATGCCGACAAAATGACTTGTTGATCAAACATTTCAATTGCTAGTGGGGAAAAGCGTACCATATTTTTTGCCGATAAATCAACAATATTAATTGGTGTTGGTTTTTCCAATTCTGTTCCAAATGGCACGTTGTTTAACATGGCAATATCTTGTTCGCTGGCAAAATGGCCAAATCCACCAGTTGTAGTTATGATGGGTTTTTTTAAATAACTCATTGCAGCTTTTCCATTTTCCATTAACATTTCTTCGTCAAAAAAATACAAAATAAGTCGCGCCAATTGATAAGTCATTCCGGTTACATCTGTATACGGATCAATAACTGCTTTTGCTCTAAACGATTTAACAATTCTTTCCATGTTTTCGCGAGAAATATCTGTAATTGGTCTATTTTGCAGATTAATCAAAACTTGTTTTAATTCTTGCGCGTTTTTTGCTTGTTTGTTTGGCTCCAAATTGAGTAATAATAAATCATTGGGATGAAATACGTCCAAAATTTGTTTAGCTTGTTCCAATGTTCTGTAATCAATTTCTTTAATATCTGTCAATTCTTGTAACAATGGCAAATACAAACAATTTTGAATTGATTTGGAAAATTCGCCAATGATTGCGTGATAGGTTGTCTGTAACAATCCTTGTTTGGGCTGTGATACACCCTTATGTCGGTCTTTTAAATCATCTGCTGGAATACTTCGGGTGTATCCGTTGCGAGTTCCGTTGACAATGGGAACAAATGGTTTTACTGATAAATCTTGTAATAATTGTTCTACCATGTCAACTTTTAAGTGAGGATTATCCGTTTCGGGCGCAATCATTGTAGCAACGTCTCTTAAATTTCCCTTAATTTCAAACATATTTAAATCTGTTACAAAATGGTTTTTAGAACCGTCAAATTCTCTGTTATGATTTGGATTTCTGTCGGTTTTAAAGCGTAATTTGCTATTAATGTCTCTAAAATAGTACCATAATGGTGACTTTGTTGTATCGTATTCTTCTCCATTTAAGGATATTTTTGCCATTGCTCGCAACACGCTACGAATTTCTGGTGCAATCCATTCCGTTGAATGTGCCGTCCATGTATAAAGAATATCCTGACAATCTGCGTACAAAAATGGCGCACATTCTTGCAAATATTCCAATTTGAAATCTTGTTTTTGGTAATGAGCGGCACCAGAGCTGTGAAATGTTAATAAAAGTGATTTTTCAACTACTAATTGAGTTACGTATTGTTCCATAATATTTAAACAACGTCCAGAAGCAAAATCGGTGCTAAGCACGCCCCAACTTTTTAAAGCTTCTGCCATTTGTGCGGAAATATCCTTGTAAAGGCCTAAAAAAGGATTTCGGCATGGAATGGCATAGAGCGCCATGGATTTGTATAGCATCATACTCAAAAATTGATTAACACTGAAGCGACGTATCAACTCATTTTTGTCAAGTGGATTAACATTGAATCCCCATTCTTCAAACGGTATATTGCTTCGTACTAATAAAATATTATGATATCTTGAAGATAAAGCAGATGTCGGATCAGGTTTAAAATTACATAAATTTACTTCCGAATATTCTTGAGCCTGTACTACCGTTCTGGAACCTCTTAATTTTCCTACGCCAGGAACGGAAACAAATTCAAACGTTTTTACAACGGAAACTCCTTCGGTAATTGCGCCCTTTTTTTTATCAACTTTTGTTGGATTGCTGGCAGCTCCCTTTTTTGTGACATACGTTATATCCAGTTCATGGCAGCCTCTAATTTCATCGTGGACAGACATATCTGTTTGATCCGCGGAATCTGTAATATTTGTAATAATGGTAAATGTTTTGTCAATACATAATTCTTTTAACGTGTTTAAAAGTTCGGATTTTCCATCTGCGGGTGAGCCATAAATGTTTAAATTGTAAGGTATTTTTTCACGTTTTCTGTAACTTGTAAATAATCCATGAAATTTGTGGAAAAGAACCGGTAAAAGTATTTTCCCCTTTTTGTGATATTGTAATAAAAGTGTTGTTAAATAATTTGCAAATAAACTCATAGAAGGATCCAATAATTCGTATGTAAAACTTAATGATTTGTGTTGTAAAATATATTTTTGGAACCAATTAATAGCTGCTTTTACTGTAGTGGAGACGGGTAAATAACTAATGTTTCCATCCAATTGAATAATACTTTTCAATTTTTGCATTCCAATTTGATTTGCTCTTTTTAAAGCAGTTTGATACTCAGTTGATTCTTGTACATTTTCACCATTCCAAAAACGTTTATGTAAATCTAAACAATTTGGTGGCAACAGCGCAATGGTATTTGCATATAACATATCTGCTTCAATTCCTGCATGTATGATCATATTTCCAGTTTTGTACGATAAAGGTTGCTGATAAAATTTCAGAACATCCGTTTTACTCACAATGCAATTGTTTTTAAGTTTTTGTAACATTTCTTGCGGTATACTGTCAATGTTTTGAAATGTCATTGGAAAATATTGGTACATTAAGCCGACATATGTTTTATTGTACCAAAATACTTGATCTGAACTGTATCTAAATGTTTTCAGATGAGCTGGCCAACATACCGCACCATTTTTCCCAACAAAATCGCCCGACACGTTACCACCTGCGTCCTTTAAACGCTGTAATGCGCGATATAGCGAACAAACTTGCGCAGGATGTGTAGCAGAAGTGGTGCAATCTGGGCGATCCATTTGTCCTTGTTGCAAAACGCGTTTGTCGTAGGAGGGAATTTCTCCGTTTGATTTATTGACGCAATCCAGCCAAGTGTTCAAACTCATATTAAATGCTGGAAAATTGCTTCCGGCTAAATCCATATAATGCGCCCAAGGTTCCTTATAATGCGGACTACCTTTGGATTTTTCGCGCAGTTCAGCTTCTCCAATTAATTTATAAATAAATTCGCCAGGATTCCATTTTACATCGTGTTGTAAAATTCTAATTAAATAACCGACAATTTGATCCATATTGTTGCGGTGAGGAATAGGAGTGACAGTAAATGTAACTTTTGGAAAAATGTTATTATTATTATTAGGCGGAATAGGTACCAAATAATCATCCGATTGTCTTTGTTTTCTTGGCCCTACAAATGAAAATACGCAACTTTTTTGCGCTAAAAGTTCAGCAACATTTAAATTTGGTTCTTGGTCTATCAATTCTTGAACAATTTCTTCGCCTTCATCTTCATCATCGTCTTGTGCTTCGTCTGCTTCGTCCGCACCAACTCTACGTTTTTTTTTAGATTTACTCTTTTTTTCGCGCAATTTCTTTTGTTCTTCCATTGCATTTTTTACGTCATATAATTGTTCTTTGTTAACCATGTGTATTCCAATTACATTATTTTTAATTCTTTTTTCATCACCAGGTTCTGGTGGAACGCAAAGCAAGCGTCTTGCCATTGCATTGCAACAAGCAAAATAACTTTTAGGACTTTCAATTTTGGAAATATTAATATAACTTGACCCAATTTCTGTGTCTTCAATACATAACATTAAAATCCATAAAATTGTCCAATAACATGTTTGTTTATATTCATTCCAAGAAACTGCACCATCGGCTAAATCTTCGCCTTTTATTAATGCAATATTATACTCTCTAATAACATTATCAATTGTTTTTACTTTTTGTTGTTCTACTCCCAATGGTGGTATAGTAGGAACGTTTTCTCTCAAAGATTTTATTAATTCATTTTGTTGCTCTTCATTCATTTTTTTTTTTACGAACACCTTCTTATATTTTTTTTTTATCTCATTATATAAAAAAAATTAAGTAAAAAAAAAATAATGGAACAAGAAGAAATTGTTTCTGTTAATACTCCCGATGGTCCTTCTGAAATTCGATTCAAAGGTCTTGGACCTCTTCCCTTGCAAAAAAAAAAAATTGAAAAAAAAGAAAAAAAAGAAAAGAAACATCACAAAAAAAAACATACACAAGAAAAAAATACTTTTAACAGATTGGATATTCCACTTGTCATATTATCCCTAATTACAATTCCAACTTTTTATTACTATTTGACCACTGCTCCGAACAACATTCAAAGTCATATTAAATTATTTGAACTGGCTCCTTTTGGATTCAACACAACTTCCGTCAAATACGACAAGGAAATTTCGATAGATTACGTGAAAAATATTTTATTACATTATAATCATCAGCCATTAATTTGTATGCATCACATCAAATTGTCGACAGAATTGTATCAAATTTGCTTGTTGGAGCGCACTTATCTTTTAATAAATCCGCACGTTCGTTTCATAAAAAACACAAATATTACCGAAATTTCCGAACTATCCATTAGCTGTTTGAAAGAACAACCGCAAAAACGGTTCGAATGTGTTGCTGTAGATTGGACGGATTCGTTTTATAATTTTAGTTCAACTTTTTGCGGAAATGTCGCGATGCATTTGCAAATGATGAAAGATGAGTTTGAAGGAAATAAACATTGTCTTTTAATATCTTAAAAATATATTTGTGTTAAGGTGTTTCCATGTCAATTTGGCTTAAATTGAAAAAGGAATATAATGTTGCACCACTAACATTGTGGAGTTGGATTGTAAGGAATAACCTAACTCCAATAGAAATTGTAATTGATTTTTGTAATTGCAAAGACTATGCAGAAGAATTTAAGGAAATGTTAATGTTTTTACACAAAAATAATCATTTTGTTGAATGTAA
>Ga0315287_10000559_pt1 | contig 32745 bp, 41 predicted proteins | sample YL17G11_0_MG_FD_205037 | JGI IMG/M metagenome (GOLD analysis project Ga0315287, IMG submission 205037) | Sediment microbial communities from Yellowstone Lake, YNP, Wyoming, USA - YL17G11_0 | ecosystem: Environmental > Aquatic > Freshwater > Lake > Sediment | place: USA: Wyoming | collected...
ACCTGCAGTACCTGTGGTTCCAGTTGGTCCTGCCGGCCCAGTCGGCCCTGTGTCTCCAGTGGTCCCCGTGGTCCCGGTTGGTCCCGCCGGCCCTGTTGCGCCGGTAGCGCCCGCGGTGCCTGTGGTTCCAGTTGGTCCTGCCGGCCCAGTCGGCCCTGTGTCTCCAGTGGTCCCCGTGGTCCCGGTCGGTCCCGCCGGCCCTGTTGCGCCGGTGGCACCTGCAGTACCTGTGGTTCCAGTTGGTCCTGCCGGCCCAGTCGGCCCTGTGTCTCCAGTGGTCCCCGTGGTCCCGGTTGGTCCCGCCGGCCCTGTTGCTCCCGTCGGTCCTGTCGGCCCTGTCGGCCCTGTTGGTCCCGTTGGCCCGCCTGCTGGCCCCGTGGGTCCCGTCGGTCCCATGGCTCCGGAGCCTCGAAGGCCCCAGATATAGGGTGCCGTGGCCTGCTCCATCACGTACAAGCCGTCCGTGTCGAACGAGTACGTCCCCACGAACGATGAAATCGTTACGGCCAAAATGCCGGCGTAGTAGTCCACCGGATCGGCCGCCAGCTCGCCCGGTTGAACCTGGTAGGGCAGGCCTCCTACGTAGCCCCCTCCTGACGTGTGACACAGCAGGTACAATCCTGCCAGACCGGTGAACACAGGCGCGCCGCCGTCGAAACCTCCCGACAGGAACAGTGACCTTTCCTGCAGCATCGTGTAGGAAGCCGCGTCTTGTGGCGACAGCGGAGCTCCTACCGCGATTGGAACGTACCCCGTGTCCGTCGCGTTTCGCACAGACAGCCGAGTGCCGTCCGAAGTCAGAACGGGCCCCCCATCCCCAACTTGGAGGGACTCACGAACGTTGAAGATCGGCAGGAATGTCACAGTGGTCTCCTAAAGGTCGTACCGAACCACAACCGCTCCCGAACCTGCCGCACAAGGAATGCCTGTGAGCCAAATCTTCGCGTCATCCGCTCCTAGCATTGTGTCTGATCCGTACACGATATACAGAGCAGAGCTCGTCAAGTCGTTTTGAAGGGTCGACATCCACCTGTCATGCGAGGAATCTGTGCCTACAGACACATAGGCTCCTGCGGTAAACGGCGCCGTGACCCCTACGCTCACTTCCACAACGGTCGCTCCAATTGGCAGCGTGCCAATCACAACCGGGTCCGTGCTGTTGTGATCGAAAACTGTAGAGATGTAGTACTTGCCAGTCACAGGTCCGCCTCCGCCGCCTCCGCTGACGATGACGGTCAGGTTGAGAAGGTCGATTTCGATTTGCTCCAGGGTGGCTTCGGTAGCCAGCGCTCCGCCTCCGGTCCCTCCGCCCACGACCAAGGGGTTGGTATCAGTTCCGATCGGAACGCCGAAGCGGTCGTGCAGGATCGCTGCAAGAGCTTTGGCCGGAGTAAAGAAAAATTCGTACAACGGGTCTAGAATTGACATGCTTTGGCTCCGAGCGAATAGCCCATCCTACGGGCTTCAGGGCTGCTGCGACAACCCGCCGGGCCGTGGTATAAGCCTGCCATGCCCGATAAAACTCGCATCCAAGTCGAGAGCGGCCGGCTCATTCTTTTGCCTTTGCGCCTGCCCCCACGAAGCCCGATGCAGGAGTTTTTCGCCGTGGCTCGCATCAGCATGACCCCCAAGAGGGTGATCGTGCAACTCGACCCAATCACGCGTATTCCCTGCGGTTTCACGGTTAGGCCAGTCTTGGGCGCAAACGACGCGGCGGTCGGCAGGTGCGAAGCCACCATCCGGGGCATCTACCCCTACCTGTACATCGGCGACCCGGCGTTCATTTCCTGCATGTTTTCGGACGCCAACCTGATGGCCCGCGCCCTTCGAGCCTCCGCGGCCCCCTACTTCGCTGGCGCTTTCAAGATGGGTTCGGGGGAGGTGGGGGTAAGCATCCGGTTCGGTGGACGCCTTGCTCTCGCCACTTACCCGGACACCTTCAGCTCGACCGAAGACTGCGATCGGTTTACAATGAAGCTGGAAAAGGTGCGTGAGGATCAAGACGAGGGGGGAGAGACGGACGGGCTGGCGGCAGCCTCAGCGCTGGGTTGAATCAGCCGCACCACGCAGGCTTGAACGACGTTGTCTGAGTTGAAGCGCATTTCAATCAGCGATTTCGACATGTCCAGGGGATTGGCGTAGGTCAGCACCCAGCACCCGCAATCGTCTTTGGATAATCGACCAACGAGCGTATCAATCATCAAGTTGGTTCCGTTTTGCATGACCGGAACGAACGTGAATTGATCGGGAGAGTAGGCCCCGATGCACATGGGCCGATCGAACTGAATCATCACGTTCTGGCCGCAAATTTTGTCAAGATTCACCGGTGACCGCCTTCCGTAGGTTCTCGAAATGAGATTCCAGAACGCAATTCCAATTCCAAGCGTCCAGGATGTCTTTTGCGTTGGCCCTGGCTTGGGTTTTCCACAAGTCGATGTTTTCTATCAGGTGCCCCAGGGCAGACCGAATCTGCAGGTGGTCAACAAATGGAGCCAGCCCGCCGTCGTCGTACCGAGTAGGCTCAAGTTCGCCCACAGGTACTTGCACCACTCCGAAAAAGTTGTGGGAATGCTTGAGCCACTGCAAGTGACCAGTTGACCGAGTGACCAGCACTGGCACTCCGCAGGCCAAAGCCTCTAAGGGAACAAGCCCGAAGCCTTCGGCTCTGGACGGCTGCACCACTGCATCGAAGCATTGGTACGCGAGCCTCATATTGGCTGGCGTCATGTTCCATCGCTGCATCACTCGGATGTTGGCCGCATTGCCGTACAGGTCCTCGATCACTGTCCGGATGTTCTCAGCCTGCAGGGGCGCCATCACCAACGTCAGGTGGATGCTGGGGCTTGCCACCCAAGGTTCAAAAGCTCGAATGAGCTCGACCGTTCCCTTGCGCTCTTGGGATGATTCGGCCAGGTGAACCAACGACACGCCGACTCGGCGCAGTGAGCTGAACATGGGCGTTTGCTTGAGCCATTCTGTATTCTCAACAGGTGAGTACACCCTGCTGATTCCGTGTGGGACCACCTCAACAGGCGGCCCTTCTCCGCGCATCGCGTTTCGAATCTGCGTGGCTGACCACCCCGAAGGCGTCCAGATTCGGGTGCAACCCCTGATTCGAATGCTGTCCAGCACCGGTTGGGGAATGTGAGAGGAATTGGCCGCCAGTACCAGCACCCGTTCCTTGTGGCCGTAGAACTCGCACAGCCCGAGCGCCCCTGGGTCTCCGCAAACAAGCCCTACTGGAGCGTTGGCTCCCTCGTATTGGTCGTCATCGGGGATGGAATAGTCGCACCTTCCAGCGTAAAGATGATGCTCGCTTGCGGCTTCCTCGATACCGTCCGCCACCACGCCGAAGCTGTTGTTGTTGCGACCAGGCCTGTACACCCTAATGAGCTTGGTCATGATGGCCTCTTGGGGGCGTCCACGTTGATTGCTCGAACGAAGTCGATGCCCGCCAGCTCGCACACCCTGTTGAGGTGCTCACGCATTTTGCGACCCACCGCATCCATGCTGAAGGCTGCGCAATCGAACTTCTCACACACTTCGCTGCGCCGCTGGTAGGCCTCTCGAAGCGCCGAAGCCAGCTCGCCCACTCTGTACCCGCTCCACTTGGCGTTAGGGCCAAAGCGGTACCATGGGTTGAAAGGCACCAATTCTTGCCCTCCCGAGATTCTGATGTCAGAATCCGGCTGCTCAAACGTGCAGGGGCCTCCATGCCCCGAATGGATCATTCGAAGGCCTGCAACTTTCGCGTCGAAGGCGGGCAAGTCGTAGCCCTCGCTTCGCCCGGCGCTCACGTACACGTCAGCTTCCCGGTACAGCTGCACGATCTGCTCTGGCTCAACCGAATGTCGCCAAACCACTGTGATGTGCTCCAGGGCTTGCGCTACAGACTTCCACCTCTCGGCAATGCCAGGCTTGAGCAGGCAGGTCTGAATCGCCACGTAGGGGTCTTCGGGGTAGTCCGCCAGCTTGTAGAAGGGCCGGCTCTTGAGGGTGATGTGCACGTCGTCTGTCGGCTCGAAGGCGACAAGAAACGCTTCGATGAGCTCCAGCTGAGCCTTGCGGGGCTCCCATTTGGCTATGTTCAGGAAGCGCAGGGTCGACGACAGCTGGCGGGTGAGCCCCAGCATCGGCGATCGAAACGCGATCGGGTGTGGAATCACCTTCACCTTTTCGCCATCCATCCCCGACTGCACGAGCCAGGTGCGGTTGGCATCGCTGGGCACCCAAACCATCGCCACCTTGCCCATCCAGCGCACAATCTCAGGGTCGACCACGTTGGACTCGAGGGCGGTGAAAATAACCGTTGTAGATCGCAAGTACTTCAAAGCCTCGGCAGTCCACACTCCTCTGGCCGGTATAGCCACCGCTTGCACCGCGTTGAGGTTGGGAAGGATATGGCGGACACTTGCGACCGTGCTGCCGTGTTTGAGGTCCACCAGGTGGTTGATTTCTCGACGAACGCCAATGGGGAGTTCGGAATAGTCGACGGTTTCCATCGCGCCGTTATTCCAATGCGTATTATTTTCCCCCTGTAGAAACACAGGAAGCCCTGTACGACGAATCGCACAAGCGTTGCGCCGAACCGCGGTGGCTACGCCGTCCGCTTCCGTTTGCCAGTGCCCTCGGTATACGATCCCGTATTCGTAGGCGGCGGGTTTGCTGAAGGCGAAGTACGAAGGAACGTCGTCAACGTTTTCCGTGAGCTCCGCAAGCTCGGGCGGATCCTGTTGGGTTTCGCCCATCATTTCACCCGGTACATGATGTTTCGATGAATCTTGAACGCGCAGCCGCAAAACTCGTGTGAGCATGCAAGCACGTCGGTGTCCATGATATCCCCGGCCGAAATGTAGCGCTCCAGGCCTCCAGGATTGGCTGCGTTCTCGACCACCTTCACCGCGCCAGCCGTGCGCTTGTCCACGTACCAAGCCCGGTGCCCGTCGCGAGCATGGCATTGAGACAGCCCGCTGTCTCTGCCCCTCCGGACGCACTCCGGGCAAACGAACACGAGCATGCTCTGGCCCGTCACATCGTCCTCGAAAAGGTCCACAAGCTGGTCGGAGATAAACTCCTTACCCTTACCTACGTAGGTGACATGCACTCGAGGACTCATCTGCAGGTCCGACAGGCGGTGCTCGAACATCATCCCGCCGCCCTGCTCGATGGGGGTGCGGCCAACCGCCTTGTCCATGGCGTCTTGCTTGCGACGCTGGTCAGCGTCTGCTTTGCGCTCGGCCATCATCTTGTCGAACGCGCCGGTGGTGGTGCCTCCCTGCACCTTGATGGTGAAGCTGCCAAGGTCGTGGCAGTACGCTCCCCCTTCCGGGCATGGAGCGGGAGTGGGTTCAGGCGCTGCTTCCTGAACGGTCGGCGGCGGCTCGGGGATTGGTGATTGGACCGGCGAAGCGCAGGACGCGTCGCAGGCTGACCCTGGTGTGCACGATTGTCCCATTCGCGCAGGATGGGCGACCGGCCTGATGCCGTCAAAGCTTTTTCGGGATTTGTGGGCTTACCGGCGCCGCGGAGCGTAGTAATTGAGTGCGGAGAATGTGGCGCTAAGCACGGTGAAACCGAGGCCAATCCACATTCCAACCTTCACGGGGTACATCCAAGCGTCCATGCGGGGCTGAAGTTGTGCCCACATCGCTTCGGTAGCCGCGTTCACTCCCGGTTGGAGGAGCTCAGCAAACGGGTCGCTTCCCAGGCCTCGAAGGCCAGCGGGCTTTTGCGACCGAAGCTGCTGTGCGTAGATGCGCCCGGCGGCTCCCAGTCCTGCCAGCATCCGAGGGCCCGCGGCATCCGGTCCAGGAACGGGCTGAGGCAGCATCGGGTTGCGGACGCCAGGCAGCGTGAGCTCTTGAGGCGAGCCAGTGTTGAAGGGGTTTGACGAGTAAAAGCTCATTCCGGGGCCTCTTTCGCTTTGCGGGCAGCTACAATCTCAGCATACCCCCCGTTGAGCACCCGGAGCAGGTGGGCATCGCTCTGGGCCCGCTTCACATCCTTGCCCGCCCGGTCGGGGTGGTAGGCCATGGCCGCTTTCTTGTAGGCCTTCTTGAGGTCCGCGTCTGTGCAGTCAGGCTCCACACCAAGCAAGCTGTAGGCCCAAGCGAGCGGGTCTTTGCCCGGCGGCGCGGCGGCTGGAGGTTGCCATTTCTTCGCATGCTTGCCGGCAATCACGATGCAAGGCCAGCACACCACGTCTGCATCCACCGAAATCAGCGCATGTTGCAGGCAAACGGGCCTTCCGCAAATGTGGCAGGCCGAGATGGGTGCCGTTGAGCATTGTCGACCGTTGGCGATTGCACAAACGGGCGGCAGGTTCCGGGACATGAGCCACTTGGAAGGAGCTTTGGCCGCCACCTTGCTGGCCCAAGGCAAAAGCAGCTCCGTCAGCAAGCGCTGGGGCCCCTCGGTTGAATAGGCCCTGGCGAAAGCGGCAATGGAGCCAGCCTGCTCGACCACTCGAAGCGGGTCCACGCTGGTTCGCTGACCCGAAAGCATCCCACGAAGCAGGTCTGTGATTCCGGACATGCGGCCAGATTAGGCCTTTACCTTCGAAGGGAGCAACGCTTTAAGCCAGCTTTCTGGCATGCTTCTCACAGTCACAATCGCTGCGGCAAAGCCCAACACTACGCTGCCCCCCACAACTACCCAAGCAGGCACCCGGGTTTGCGACAGCTCGCGAATATCCCTGGTGCCTAGCCCGGCCAGCATCCCAGCTCCCGCGAGCATGCGGTCAGTCAGGTGCGGATTTAGGAGCAGTAGGCTTGGGTTCAACGGATGTCCTTGTTTGAGGGGACAGGTTCAGTGGGGGTTCCGGTTTTGGGCCCGATGATGCGGATGGACGAGGACGGGTCGGCTGGAGCTGCGGGCATGAATTGCGAGGCCACCACGCCAGGGGGTGTGCTCGACTGGGGGGCCGGGGCAAGGCTCGAGAAAAAGCTGCTCGTCACGCCCTTGATGCGCGAGAAAGGCGAAACGCTGGCGGTTGCAGGGGTTGCCGCAGCCTGCGCGGCCACGTTGGCAAAAAGCGACGCTTTCGCCCCCGGTCCTCCACCGCTTGAAGCTGGCGCGCTGGCATCAACAAGTTGTCCCGTAACCGGGTCAACCACAAGAGTTTGGGCCGTTTCGCAGTACAGGCCCTTGCCTGCAAGCACGCCCAAGCCAACGCTGGCTCCAGCTAGCACTCCCGCAACCGCTGCCTTGCCATTGCCAAGCTTTCCCATGGCCAAAAGAAACGTGGCTGCCGCTGCAACCACTCCCACGCCTGCTGCAACAAGCGGGTAATTATCGCAAAGCGGATGGCTAGATGCCGACAGATCGTCTGCTCCCGAGAGGGCTACAAGGCAGGATGCGCAGGTCATGGGCCGATGGTACGGCTTCAGGATCCCCAGCGAACAGTGCGCGCGCCCGCGATCGTCCGCACGATGAGGTAGGCCCCAAGCGTACCCACCGCCACCGCAGCCACCTTCAACCAAGGGTTGGTCGGGGCAAAGTCCTGCAGCGGCGTGTCGGGAACGATGACAACGGGCACAACCGGTCCAGGGACGTCTGCCGAAGCGTTGGAGGCCACAGGTTGGGGTTGAAGCGAGGCTGGCTCCATGGACGAGCCCCACGCAAACGCCAGCCCATCTTGGCCGAGGTACGGAGGGAAGCGCGACCAAGCCATTGATGGCGGTACGGCGTTTATTTTCACGATCGACGACACGTACCCCACGTCCTTCTCGGCCTTGCCCGTGATCTGCCAAATCGCTGGCCTGGCGTCCCAAAAGGCGCGGGCCTGCTCAACGTAGGCTTTGCTGGTCGGCGCGTCGGCCACCACCGGCACGTAATCGTCAGCCATCGGCACCAGGCCCACGTAAAAAGCCTGCGATTGCCCCCGGGTGCTGGTGGACGAAAACACCGAGCTCAGGTACGTGAGCCAGTCCTGGCCCTGCAGCAGGTGCGTTCCGTCCCTCCAGCTGGAGTTTTCAGCAACCTTCCACGGCCGCACCACGATGTCGACGACCCAGGTGCCCTCGTCGGCGGCGAGCTGCTTTCGCGTCGGGCTGCCGAACAGGTAATCCATCGCCGACGGCTCCACGTACTCGACCGTTTCTCCCGGTTGAACTTTTTGGATGGTCACCGCCTGCAAATCGTAGAGCTCCAGCTCTCCGGCAACGGCAAAAACGCTTCCGACGCGCTTGACCAGTTCGATGAGGCCAGGGCCCGAGGCGTCAGGGAGCACCTGATTCCAACGGGTCACAACCAGCCTGAAAACGTAGGTGACCGCATAGCCCCAGTCGGGAGCTCTCGCGGCAGCATGCTTTTCGTAGGCGCGGAAAACGTCGGTGAAGCGAGTGTCAAACATGCGGAATCCTTCGAAGGTAGCCAGGGTCTCCGTCTGGCATTTGTCGCGCCGTCTGGAGCTTGGAGTGTACCCGCGAAGGATCCCGTGCGTGCAGTCTACCGCAAAGACTCCGAAAGTTCACGGAGCAACTTTGAAACAAGCGTGGTGGGACCGAGGTAGCCCGACACTCGAGTTTGCACGAAGGCGATTGGTGATTCCACCTGACGGAATACCACTCCGTAAATCGTCATCGCTTGCTCTTCCTGCAGCACCTCTGCCCAAGGTCGGTTTGCAGGCCCGAACATTCTGGGGCTTTGGGGCATCAAGGATGTGCCGAAGCCGGCCGCCGACGCGTACTCGCTAGCCCTGACGACCGCGAAGTTGTCGGCGCTCAGCTGATTGGCGAGATTGAAGGGGTTGCCTCCAGGGGGCGTCGAGCTGGCTGTGACCGTGCTTGGAATCGGGTCGAGCTGATACTTGAGATCAGCGGGGTACGATCCGTTGATTCGAATCGTGTAACCCATGGAACCCGACAGCCGTCCGTCGGGCAGAGGCATGAAGTCGTATGCATTGATACCCGAAAATCGGTACGGCCGAATTTCGTATTCCATGCACACCAGGGTCTGCCCCTGCTGAGGTTTGACCGTGCCCAATTCGAACTGGGTGGGATGCGACGGGTCTCGAGCCGGATCGAACCAGCTTTCGTTCGGCTCCGTGCGCTGAACGTACTCGAAGATTCGAAGCAGTGGGTTTCGAGCGATGTTGGCGAAAAACGCGCCAGATTGCACCACTCGAGTTGGTTTTTGGACAGAAGTGTCTGCCGCAGCCGCTGGATTGCCGCCGCTCGCCCAAGGCGAGGTTAGCGGGTCGCGCGGGTCGATAGGACACCCCTGCGACGTAATCGGGATGACTCCTGGCGGGACTCTTTGCATGGCGGCCTCCTTTCCGCAGATTAGCGGACTCGGGCGCCGGGCGGATTCAGAATCTTGAAGCCCAGTAGACCCACGATCAAAACCCCGCTCGGATTGCGGGTGATGATGTCCGACACGCCGTTTTCGCAAGCCCAACCCTGTCCAGCGCCCGGATCGATGCCTTCGTGGCCGTCGTACTGGCTGGCAAGGTAGGGCATGGAGCCGATGAGCGTCTGGATGTTGCCCGACGCGGGATTGTTCACGTGAGAGGGCTCAGCTTCGAACTCGATCGTCTCGCCAGGGGCGTAGAAATCGAGAACGGGCAGCTGCGTGCTCTGCGAAAATCCCGGGGCCCACAAGGAGCTGGGAACGTGCGCGTTTTGGCGCGGGTAGATGGAGTTTTTGACGGAGATCCAGCCGTCGAAACCCATGCTTCGGAACGGGCTGTGATTGTTGGGTGTGGAGGTCACCGCGGTCACAGGAATCGGCGTTTCGCCGCCTGCACACGAGCCGCCCACAAACCACCCATCATTCCAACCCTTTTGTGCGTCCATGATGTCCAGGACGCTGGAGATGGGTCGCTGCCTGCCCCAACTTCGGCCGACGAACCGAGGCGTGCTGCCTTCGAGGGTCACCTGGAACGTGTAGGTCGAAATGAACGTCGCGTAGCGGGAAACCGCCACGAACGGCCCGTCCATGTTGAGCTGGAACGTCTGGGTGATGGCGGACGTCTGGTTGGCCGGAATCGGGATCTGCACGGTCAGGTCGTAGGGGATTCGGCGTCCGGGGATGTCCTCAACCGCGAGCACATCGGGAGTGCCTTGGCCGCTTCGAGCCTTGAGGCCTTCGACCAAGCCCTGCAGCTGTCGCATTTCCTCGACGCGCTGCTGACTTTCCTGGCGCATTTGCTGAATGAGCTGAGTGACGCCAGCGGCCTGATTGGCTGCATCTCGCGCCATCTTGGCTGCGCCGGCAGCCGTGTTTCCGAGCTTCTGAAGGTACTGTTGGATTTCAGGTGTCATCATGGCCGATCGCTCCTTGGGAGACACTCGAGTTGAGTCGAGTGCGAACGGTGGAAAAGGAGCCCCCCGCTCCGCCTTAGAGGGTCAGCTTCAAGGCGGGCGGGAAGCAGTGGGGACATGTACGAAGGATCCTCTTCAGAGGATTACAGTACTACTGTACATCGCGGCTGAGGAGGCCGTCGATCGTTAGGGCAACCACCTTGGCGATCGCGTCCACGGCATTGAGGTTCGAGATCGGGCTGAGCATGTCTCGGCCCTGAGCAGTCGCGGCGCCGAACACAGTGGCGTTTCCGCCGCTGAAGTACGAAACGCTCGAAACTTGCGCCTTGATCAGCTGGCGCGGGGTGATCGTGATCGCGCGAGCGATTCGGAGAATGGCGGAATGCGTGGGCAGACCGTTGTTCTCGTGAATCAGATCCGAGACTCCGCCCAGGTCGCCGGAGAGCCCGCCGCCGTAGGGGAAGTACATGGACGGCATGGACTTGAGGGAGTCCTTGTCGCCGGCGCCCAGCGTCCAGAACAGACCTTCTGCGCACTGCCAGTGCAGGCGATAGACGTCGCGGTAATCGCCGGGCGCGCTGCCGACAGCAACGCCGCCAGCCGTGTCGGGCCAAACCCAGCCGTCGCCGAAGTGGACGACGCCGATGTCGCCGTTTCGGGTCGTGGAAGCAGCAGCCACCACGCGGACAACGGGAGCCTTGAACCACTGAAGTACACGAGCTGCCAAGATGATCATCGAGCTGTCGTTAGGCAGCACGGCGCTGGTCTTGAGGTTCGTGTACCCCTCGTCTCGGCCCTGAGCCAAGAAGAGGTCCGTCTGCGAGCCCAAGCCACCGGCACTGAAGCCAGCGGTGCGGATAAGGGCGTCACGGAAGGGCTGATGTACTCGCTCGCGGACATTGAGAATCTTTGCCATTTGCTTTTCTCCAGCCTGGGTTTCTGTTGTTCATCCGGACAAGTACCGGACCAGGCATTCCCGAGTTACTAACCCGATAGGGGGCAGAACCCCCCACCGGGAAACTGACCAATCTCAGCCGAACACGCCGTTGGACCCGCCGACATCAAAGATGCCCGTGTCCACAGTCTGCTCACTCGAAGCAACGCTCAGAGCGCCGCCGCTGGGGATGTAGTCGGACTGGGTCTGCATCGCGCCGAGACCAGCAGCCGCTTCCATCATGTTGAACTCGTTGCCCAGATTGCTGTCCGGACGAACGCCGTCGTTGATGTATCCGTATCCGTGCGCATCGGAGCTGCCGCGGAATGACGGGGACACTTCGTAGTCGCCGTAGCCCTGAACCTGGAGGTTCGAAGCCACGTACTCGCCGAAGTCCGAGACCGGGGACACCGATCCGTCGCCGGCGTAGTACTCACCCATGCCGGCCGCTGCCTGCATGAATGGGCCTGCCGCTGCCTGCAGGAACGGGCCTGCCGCAGCTTGGTACACGTTGCCGGCCATTGCGTAGCGCGGCTGCGTGGAAGCGTAGGCTCCGTAGCCGGCCGTTCCACGAACGATTCCCACAGCGCTCCAAGCGGGCGCGGCGGCTGCGCCGAGGACCAAGCCCTTGGCAAACAGATCGTTATCGAAGATCTTGTTGCGAAGCAAGAACGCAGCAACCAAACCGACAAGCCCGCCGCCCAGGCCAGCGTACTTGTTGGCCGGCATGGCCATTCGGCCAAGGCTGGACAGAAGAACCGAGCCCACGAAACCACCGACGGCGGCCAGGCCGGCCTTCAGGTAGTCCATGCCCTCGTTCATCTCGAACATGCCCTCGTTGCGACGATAGGACCGACGACGGCCCCAACGACGCCCGTAGGAGCGTCCGCGTCCACGCGAGTAGCTGCGGCGTCCACGGCCGTAGCTCTTGCCGTAGCGCTTGCGTCCACGTCCGTAGCTCTTGCGACCGTAACGCTTGCGACCGTAGCTTCGACGACGACCGGCGAACCGGTACTTGCCTCGAGCGTACCGACCCTTGAACTTGCGGAAGGTGCGCGAGCTGTTCATCGCGCTCATGAACGCCCGATACGTTCGGTAGTCGGGGAACATGAGTTTGGCTTGGCCTTCATTCAAGGCACTGATTGCCCGGAAGATCTGGCGAGGCATCACGCCGGCGCGCGCTGCGGCAAGAGCTTCCTGGGTAAAGCCAGGATCGCGGAATTTCTTCTGCAGGGCCTTGAAGCTGGCGGGCAAAGTGCCGACGCCGCCCCATTTGACATTGCGAGCCCACGAATAGGGGTCCGCTCCGCCGCCTACACCACGACCAGCCTGCCTGGAGCGGATGATGTTCATCAACTTCGCGGCTCGAGCCCGATCGGAGCCGGAAGCGGAAGCCGAGTTGACGATTCGGTTCAGATGAATCAGAGCCATCGGATAGTTTTCAGCTTTGATGGCAGAGACGGCGACCTTGAAATGACCGAAGGTGCTTCCAGCGCCCGTGCGGGGGGTTGCGCCGATGACAGCGCCTCGACGTGCGGTGAACTCCTCGAACGAATTGCGGCGGTACTTGCGTCCACCCGAGCTGCGGCGGTAGCTCTTGCGTCCACGAGTGGACTTGCGAGCTGCACGGCCGTAACTGCGGTGTCCACGGCTGCTTCGGCGACGAGCCGAGCCGGCCCGACGTCCACGGAAGGTGCGGCGAGCGGACTTGCGGCCCCGACGGCTCATACGCCTCTTGAGCGTGCGAGCTCCACGACGAGAAGAGAACCGACGACGAGCGGACTTGCGGCCCTTGCTCTTGGCTTTGCGCGAGCGCCGACGACGACCGTTGGCGGAAAACATGTCGAGCCCACCCATGTCACCATCGGATGAGGATGACGAGCTGTCGAACTCGAATCCTTCGTTGCGACGCGCGACCAACAGGCCACGTCCGCGCACGACCACTTTGCGACCAAAGGAACGCCGACCAGCCTTGCGGCCTCGCCGTTTCGCGCCCCGCCGGCCACGGCCTCTGCGGTTCTCCAAGACGATCATTTCACTATCTCCTGCGTTGGGGTTCTGATTCGAGCGAGCTTTGAGGAAGCGACCGTACTCGTCACGAGGTTGACCCTCAGCCTTGCGAGCCCGAAGGCGCCGAAGCTTCGCTGGCGTTCCGTTGGTCAGCCCCATGATGGCAGTCACGCCCGCTGGATTGCGACGCAACTTGATCGGCCGATCGTTCGGGATGTCGTATCCCTTTGCAATCTTGCGCGATACTTCGAACACGTTTCCAGTCGCCATAGGGTAGAGCTCGCCGCTTTTCGCTGGCTGGCGGCTACCCTGGCTGCACCGTGTTGCCCGCTACGGTGACTAACCTACGCGGACAGCTGGCGCTTGGTCAAGACGTCGTGGTTTTTTCTCGAGCCGCTCTGTCGGCCACCAGCTCGTCCAGCCAGTGGTCCAGCTTGGAGGGGCCACAGACGATGACATCTTGAGGGTGATCGGAAAGCTTGGAGGCAACCTTGGGCGGCACCTTTCCCACGGGCCGAGGAGAGCTAACGAAGGTCCGAAGCTTGGCTTGCCCGTAGGAGTCCGCAAACCCGAGCAGGATTGCAAGCTCGGCCATGGCTTGGCTGTAGTGCTCGATGGCGGCATCGAACCCCAGCAGGTCTCGCCCGTACAATCGAAGGGTGGGCTCCCAATCCTTGTGCCCAGGCAATTGCCAACGGAAGCCCACGTCGCACACGTAGCAGTTATCCACGACAACTTGCGGTCGGAAGCGAGAAGGCATCGGCTTGGTAGTCAGCCTACGATGCCGTGCTTACTGATGTCGAGGATTTTGCCCGTGATTAGGAAGTGCAGGCCTTCTGCGGTGTAAATGAAGAGGAAAGGTTCTTTAGTGCGGGGATGGCACGCAGCAGCCAGAGTGCTGTCGGGCAACCGAACTTCCCAATACCTGCGATCTGGGGTGAGGAATTGTACGCCTATGTTCTCCGCCAGCACGGAAAAGTACTTTGGCATGGCCTCGGTTATTTCAAACGTCTGCGTGTGAAAAACGCGAGGAATGTCCGAATTTCCGGCTAAAGCTCGCTTTTTACTACCTTCTCTGAACTCCACTGGTTGCCCATCGTCGTTCAATAGACGGGTGATGGCGTCATTGATAAATAAATCCTGTGGGCCTTCGCAAACGTGCTTGTAAAGCTCCCACTTTCCTTTGCCAAGCATTTTGTCGGAGTGGTAGATCTCGGAATTGTTGGGCCCCAGATATTTTACGAAGCGGGGCCACTCGAAGGGTAATTCTTCTTCTTTTTCCACGGGTTTTCCGTAGAAAATCTCACGCATCAACTTTGCACGGCCGTATACTTCGTCTGTGGAGATCACTTCCACTCGCTTGCCGCTGCCTGTGTTGAAGGCGTAACTGGGCCCATGTCTCATAGCGCTGCCTCCTGAATACTGCACCTCTCAATGACGTGGGGAAGCACCAATACCGAAGCGAATGCGGCCAAAAGCATCCACCGATGGTGAGGCAGGCTGTTGTCGTAGGCGATCATGTTCATGTCGTGGTAGCCAACAACCGCAGCGCCAGCGAACAGAGCCAGCCCCAAGAGCAGCTGAGTGTCGATTCTGGCCGTGCTGATGTACTCGCCCAACCCCGAAGGGATCTCGCTCTTCTTGGTCCCAGTCCACAACCCGGGTTGGCCCGTGGAGATGGAGCCCTTGGGCAAGTCTCCATGCCCCCGCTGCACAGCCCCCGGAGGCAAGGGTCTTCCTGCCATGCTCGCCGGCACCCCAAGCTTCGTTACCAATTGTGACGGATACCGAGGCGTCGGCATGTCGTCGTTGATGGCGTTGGAATCAGGCGCCTCGTAGTAGTCGAAACCGCCGCGCATGGGGTTGTGCACAGAGAGGATCAAATGCCTTCCTCCAATTCTTCCCACTCGCCGGGAGTCCACAGACCGCTTTCACGCTGAACCATTGCCGCTTGCGATAGCGAACGCTTGCGCTGTTTTGCGAGGGATCGGGCCTGGCTGTCGGCGTAGGCATCCTTGGCGCTGCCGAGAGACTTGATAATTGAGGGACTGAAATAGATGAGCAATGCTACCCCAGTGATGCCCATTGCCCACGAAGCAATTGTCTTCTGCGTGTCTTTGCTAACCAAAGTATCAAGTAGTGAAGTGGTTGCAATGGTTTCGCTGAGTTTGTTGGCTACGTCTCCCATTTTCTGGCAGATAATGCCAGCGTTTGGATCGCCCCTTTGCACGGCCATCTGACAAATTTCTAGGGCCTTTTGACGATCCTTGATATTTTCGGAATGGGTCGCAACGGCCACACCAATGCCCACCCCAATGAGTAGACTCACGATCGCTATACCTGCCACAACGAGGGGCGCTACCCCAAAACCGGACGAGCCCCCCAAAGAAGCCCGCTCGGTCACGATACCACCTGTACCGATGGTGAACTGCGTAGGAGCTCCGGACTTGTCCGCCAAAGCGTCAGTGTTGAGTACGGTCGGAAGAGCGCCAGTTCGAGACAGGTGAATCAGCTCCGAGAACAAGCGCAATCGAATCTCGGCGCCTCTGTTGAACTCGGCCTCGGTTAGTCCGCCTAGCAGCACCTGGTCACGCATGGCCCCACTGACATACGCTCCCAGTCCTTGGGATGCTGCAGCGAACTTGCCGAGGTAGGCCTGCCGCGACTGGTCGGAGGTGTACTGAAATGCCGCGCTCTCGGGAAAGTCTGTGCGCTTCGCGACGCAGGCTTCAAGTATCTCGCTGTTGGCGTCGATGTGGTCACCTTCGGACGCCAGCATGATGGCAGCCTGGTTGGTGTCCAGGATAGTTCCGGAGGGAAGCGTGGAAGCAATGGCTTTGGACGCCTCATCGTAGGCGCCAGCGAGCCTTTGCTCCCAGGCCATGGTCGGTTCTGCGTAGTAGAGCGGCTGGATGCTTTTCGCAGCCGCTCCGAAGGATTGTCGGCTCATTGCATCCTCGGGGGAAGGTTGTTAGCGTCGGTGGCTGCGCTTGCGTCCCTTGCCGTGTCGGCGGCGACGATTGGCGGTCAATTCGCCTCCGGAGCCCCCAAGAGCGTCCAAAGCGTCGCCAAAGACGTCGTCCATCATTGCGTCCATCACGGGACTGCCGCCTTCTTCGATTTGCCCAATCGCCTTTTCCATGGGAAGCTCACCACGGTTCTTGGCGTACAGGTACAAGGCTCCAGCGCCCACAGCAAGAGCTGCCGCGATCGGAACGCCGTAGCTGCCCCAGAACGAGGTGGCAGGCACGCCGCCAGGGCCCACCGGGGGAGGAGCGAACGGGTTGGTGATGCACGCTCCGAGCAGGCTGATCTGGTTGGAGGCGCAAGCACTGGGGGTTGCTGGCTTGGGAGGGCATCCTGGAACGTATCCGCCCAAGAGCGGGACGTCGCAGAAAGCATTGGGCGCGACGGGCTGGCTGCCGTTGGTGCATCCCGCCATTCCCGGGAAAATGGAGCACACCGGAGAGGGCGTCGCGGGCTGTCCGGGCTGAGGCGTAGAGCAGCCAGGAATCAGTCCACCGAGCAGGGGGATGTCACATCCAGCAGGCTTGGGCTGAGTCGTCTGCGGGCATCCCGGAGACGTCGGCATGGCCTGGCAGAAAGCATCCGTGATGGGGTTGCCCGTGCTGGGCTGTCCGGTCGTGGTCTTGCCCGTGTTGGGGTCGAGCACGTTCTGCACGCAACCCATGATCGGCACGTTGATCTGTCCCTGAGGACAAGGCTGGCCGGCGGGGGGTTGGTTAGCAGGTTGCCCGCCGCCAATCAAATTCTGCTGGCATCCAAGCAGGGGAACATAGAGCTGACCCGAGGGGCAAGTGCTACCCGTAGGGGCTCCTGTTGCTACGCAGGCTCCCCCAATCAACTGAGTACCTTCCGGACAAGGCATAGCGTTGGGCGGCGCGGTCTGCCCGCTGTAGTCACATCCGGGAGTGTTGCCAGCCATAAACGGCATCTCTGGCATGCACTTGCCAGCAGCCGTGTACCAGCACATGCCCGCTCCGCACTGCTGCTTGGGCGCAACACCATTGTCACCGCCGGCCGTGCCGGGACCATCAGTTCGATCCGTGCACTGGTTAATTCCAGCCGCCGTGAAACCAAAAATGCCGCCCCCGAACGGGGTGGAAATGCAGTCGTTACTGCTGCAGGTTTCTCCAGTCATCATAGCAATATCTTCGCAAGTGACAAAGATTTTGCCCATAATTCGACTGTAAGCAGCACTGGTGCATCCCTGCCATTGACCGTCCACGTGCAGGTTGGGGGCGCCGTTCGCCTTGAGGTATTTCTGCACCTTCTTGATAAGCTCGACGTTGTCCGGTGTACACGACACACTGGTTGCACCAAACGAAGCGAGCCCCAGAGCGTTCTTGCCACCGAAGATGCCGCCGTTACCTTGGTTTTTTCGTGCCATTTTCGTTTACCTGCCAGCGATTATCGCCGCGAAAGGAGTTGAGGGCTAGAGGGCCGCGCCGGCGAGCTCTTTCTTCTTCTTTTGGTCGTAGTAGTACCAAGCGCCGCCGCCGATCGCTGCCACGAGCAGCAGGCCCAAAATCAGCCCACCGTTTCCCGCTGCAACCGCTGCCATCTGCGCCGGATTGAACGCAAGCCCCGTGAGCTTGAGCCGGTTCGCCGCTGCCACCGCTTCCGAAGCCTGCGCTGCCGTAGGGAGCGTCTTGGGGGCGATGATCCGGATGTTGCTCGAGCTGGGGGCCGGGGCGGGCGGCGTGAACAGACTGGAGATTTTCTTGCCGATGATGTTGCCAATCAGCGGGTTGATGTCCTGAGCAATCGGCGTCAGCGGGGGCTGGCTGTCGGGCTGGTCGGGCAGAGCTGGCTTTGTGTCGCACTGAGGACAACTATTCGAGTCCAAAGTCATCCACCCCTGCGCACACCCGCAGGATGTATTATCGCCCGCTAGCACCCAGGTTCCCACCGGATCGTTCGGCCTAAATTGATCGCAGATGTTTGCGGGGGGCAGCTGCTGCGCGGCTTTCAGCAGCGCTAAGGGCCCCAGTTCGGGCATACATCGGACCTGCTTGTCCTGACCAGGAGTAGCGCTGCCGTCATTTGACTGGCAGTACATCCGCGCATGATTGGGATCGTTCCAGGTTTTGGTCCCGCCCTTGGGCACTCCGAACGCATCCAGATTCATCAGGCCATGAACGAAGTCAGCAATGGGCGTTTTGTCCGCAAGTTTCTGCGCCGCCATCTGGCTGCAGTCTGCCCAGAGCCCATCCGGGGGCTGATTAGGAGCGTACACTCGGCCGGCGGAGGTCTTCTTCGTGCTTCCAACCTCTGGCGCGCCGGCTACCCGCATCACGCTCTGAACCGCCGCCGCAAAGGGATTGTACACTCCCGAAGTGGGAGCGAGCAGCAACGGAGGCAGCTTCGACATATCGGGCATGCCAGGCATCGGCGTGGTCCCGAGTCCATCCGAGCTACCCAAGCTTCCCAGTCCGCCCTTACCGAAGATTCCGCCTGTCCGCATCATGGTCCAACTCCAAGTTTCACGTGAAACAATCCTCTGAACTAGCGCACCCGTCGCATCCAACCGCCCCGCCGACCACGCCGCCTGCCGTTCGCCGTCATGGGCTTTTTGCGGGTGACAATCAGAGCGACAGCTCCCACCGCAACCACTCCCAGAGCAATCCAAATCCCACTGATGCCCGTCGCGTCTTGCGGAGCGATGGAGGCTACCGCTGCGTTTGCGGCCAGCGTCGTTTTGGGAATGAGCATGGAGGCCATCAGTAACCCCTCCTGGACTTCGCGACCTTTGCGACGCCAACCAGGGCCAACGCTCCGCCCATCGCAATCCACGCGATGGTGGGCAGGCCCCAGAAGCTTCCCGTCAGGAACGAATCCTCGGTTGCGACTGGTGTCGCCGCCACAGTCTTGGTGCCCACCGGCTTGACTGTGGTGGTCGTGGTGGTCGGCGTTGGTTTGATCGTTGTCGTGGTGGTCGAGGATTTAGCCTTGTCGAACTTGACGGCGTTGCAAGCTTCCACAAGCCCCTGGTGGCAAGCGTCGTTGAGCTGACTTTCAAGCAGAGCTTGATTGCTCTCGCTCATTCCACTTCCAGCAGCTTCGTCGGCCGCAGCTTGTTGGGCACCCAGAATACAACTGTCGCTGGCGTCTTTGAAACCAGTCGTGTCCCAGCAATGCGAAGGAATCGTCACCGCGCCGAAACCACGAAAAGCCCGACGAGTCTTTTTGGGCGAAGCCGCTCCAAAGCCAGCGCACGCAGTGCATCCGCTCGTTTTGCGAGTGAATACGCCGTCCGACCCGCTCATGGCTCGCTTGCTGAAAACGCCGTCCGCGCTGCCGATTGCCTGTTTTCCAAATACGCCGTTGCCCATTTTATCCTCAGTACTCGCCGCGACGAGTGGAAGTCAGTACCAAAGCCAGCACTCCCAGTCCCAGTGCTCCAGCTCCCAGGTACAGGGGATTGAGGTACCAAGCGGGCTTGTTGAGCTCGCCGTAGTAACACGCTGCCCAAACACCCATGTTCTGCCCAAGCTGGTCGCCGCACTTGTCGGATGCCACCTTGAGCTTGGCGTTGTACTCGTTACCCTTGTCCGGGTGTGCCGCCAGGTCTGTGAGCATCGCTGCGTTGAACTTCACGCAATCGGAATACAGGTTGGGGGCTGTCTTCAGGCTTGAACAAGCCATGTCCGGAGTCAGCGCCATCGGAGCTGGCGGAGGAGCGTTGGGGCCTCCCACCACTTCAACCGTCGCCGTTGTGGCCGTTCCAGGCGTCGCACCGAATCCCGCCGAGGGCATGACCGTGATGGGCTGCGACTTGAAGTTGCCGTTGCGAGAGTACTCCCGAAACATCGGCCGCTCGTAGTTGGGTCCCCTCAAGTAGGGGTACGGCACCGCGTCGATGAAGTACGGAGAGACGATCGATCGGTGAATGCTCATCGATTTCCCCTGCGGTACAGCGCGAGGCCTCCCAGTCCCGGGACGCCAAACACGCCGCCCCAAAACCATCCCCACTTGCTGCCCATTCGCTTGCCGACGTAGTGCCCAACGCCCGCTCTTACCGCGAACGCTGTCAGCAGCACCGCCCCCAACACTCCCGCGGTTAGCGCGATGGTTTTGGGATCGAGGTTGTCAGCATCCGGCTTTGTGTGCTCGGCAGTAGGCAACACGTCCTGAACGGATGTGGAGGAAATCTTGGCGCTAAGCATGCTCGAAAGAGACGCGGGCAACTTGAGGCCAACAATCGCCTTCACGTTCGCGATGGCAGGACCAAGATCCGTAGCCCCTAGTGAAGGACGTCGAAGCAAGGCTCGTTTGAGGGCAATTGCCTTATGGAGTTGCATGTCAGCACCCCCTCCGGCCGCGTCGGCGACCCCGTTTGCGACCGTTTCGACGGTACCCGCAGTTTGCTTTCGCCTTGGGCTTTTTGCTGGCTCCAATGAGCACCGCGCCCAGCAGGCCAAGGATCCCGAACAGGCCCGCGCCAATCGCACCAAGCCACGGAGCTCCGAACTCTCGACCGACCACGTAGCCGCCTCCCAGCCGAAGCGCGAGCGACAGCGGGTTAGCAAACAGGGCCGCGCCAACACTTCCCGCATTGTGTTTGAAAAAGTACGGGATGTCGCGGCTTGGCTTGAACTCACCATATCCGGCGACAGGCTTTTGAGCCAGCGCTTGCAGGGCCGGCGAGTAGTAGGCGCCAGCCGCGCAGCCGCCCGCTCCTTGCACAGACATGAGCTTTGCCATGGTTATTTCCTCTCGAACGAATGCACGGCATAGGCCGCTGCCGCTCCCAGGACCAAGCCTCCCAGCAGGAAGGGTAGGTAGCTGGTTGCGGTGGTGGACACGCCGCCAAAGCCCGCAGCGCTTCGTTGTTGCACGGTCGGGCGCTGGGCCGCGTAGTACGACCCCATGCCGCTCACAGCCTGCCCTGACACCAGCGGCTGAACGATCGGGATGTTGGGAACGCCAGCGGCCATGGGCGATTCGGGAAGCTGCCTGGGCGCAAACCGGGGGTTTCTTGAGTACGGCCGGGGAGTCTCCGCATCCCACGGCCCGTAGGCCTCGTTGAAATCCTGGATCGGCGGGTTGCCAGGGCTTGCCATGAAAATGATCGGCTGCCCGGTAGCTGTGTCCAGCACTTCGGACGGCTGACCTGGCCGTTCTCGGTACAGATAGCCGGGCAAGCCGAAGTGTGCTTCGAAAACCCCGGCGCCCGCGTTGCTCGTGGGAGGCGCCCCGGGTCCATCGAAAATTCCGTTTCCAACCGCGTCGTCCGCTTCGTTGGCTTCCATCACCGCGCCGTCTTGGCCCGACCAGGTGTCTCCCCAAACCTGACTGTCAGGAGTAGCGCCAAAACCTCGCATTTGTCGGCCGTAGGGCATGATTTGTGACCTTAGGTAGAACGAATTGAATTGGCTCGGGCGCTGGTCGGGGGGCGTATCCACGACGCTGCGGCCACAGACCGGTGTGTGCATCGCGGTCGGGATCTTGATATTGCCAAATCCTCGCAGGCTCGCGCTCTGGCGGAAGGAACCTGCAGGAACGGGCGTCGCTGGCTGGAAGGATCTGATCTTGGGCACGAAAAACAGCGTACCCCCGCCTTGGGGGCCACGAGAAGGGAGCCAGCTACAGCGACTCGATCCATTGGGCGTCCAAATCGGGGCCCACAGACAGTACGTGCCCCGGATCGGTCACCATCCATCGATCTTTCGTCAAATGCCGCCCAACGTTCTTGAGATGGACGTCGCACAAAATCAGCCCCGCTTTTGTCGTTTCGATGAGCGCCTCGCCCAAATCCTTCGTGCTTGGGTGCAATCGACTCATTTCGTGAGCGATTCGGTCGCAGTGAGCTAAAAGCACCCCGATCTTTTCCTCCGGCGACAGTCCCCGAAGTGCGGCCGGCGGTACCAAGTCAGGCGCTGACAGTGAGATCCCCGAATAAACCCGGTGGGCACGCGGCCACGCTGCACCAATCCGGTTTTTGAGACGATCTACCGACCACTGGGTCTGATGCACCATCCGTCTGGCATCGGACGACGCTCGCTTGTAGCTGCTCACGTACTCGGCGAGCCACCAAAGCATGTGCTCACCTCGATCGCGCTCCCCACTCTCTCCCTTGACCACGTCCACCAATCGACCGACATCCCGCGCCAATTCGCGCCAAATCGCGTAAATGGGCAGATCGTTGAACTTGCCCAGTTCTTTGCCTTCCAGTCGAACAACCCTATCGTAGCGAACGATTCCAGGCACTGGCTTGGGCTGGCGGCACATGAGCTGAGCAAACCGAGCCTCCGTTCCATCGGATGTGACTTTCAAAACGTCCGTTGCGTCGAGCTGGTAAGCGCACCCGTGTCGGCCGCAACCGAGCACTTGCGTCACGTGCAAAGACAAATTGCGATCGGTAGCGAACCGGTGAAGCGCTTGCCAGTTGTGCCTTAGCGCTTGGGTTGGGAACTCGAGTTGCGACGGACTGTGCGCCATTACTTTCGGCCTTTCCCTCGGCGTTTGCCTCTGTTAGGCCGGCTAACTCGAGTCTGCGCTTCGCTCATCTCCCTGCGGGCTTCCGAAGCGACCAGCTCAGGGCCAAAGATTCGAAGCACTCTCTCCTGCTCGGTTTCATCCAAAACCGTCTTAGCAACCGGGCGTCGATCGAATGCCGAGGGAGACGGCATCGCAAAGATCGTCTTGGCCTGCTGCCGAGGAAGAGGCGACGACGATCGGCTGCTGGAGCTGTCCATCAAGGTCATGTCGTCTAGCGCCTTGGCGCCCTGCTTGCCGTACTTGATTGCCCCTTCGTAGCCTTGGCGCGCAACTCTGCCAATCTTGGGCGCCGCATACGAGTAGCTCTCCTGCAGGCCCCGTCCCGCTCGCTTGCCAACCCGGCCCGTGGCCTTGGCCGCTCGCTTGGCTGCAGCACTGGCCTTTCGCTTGCGCTTGTCCCAATCCCGAAGGGCTGGAGGCGGCTCATCGGACGCACCGAGACTTGCCCAGTCCTCATCGCCCGAGCTCTCGAAGGAATCGTCGCTATCGCCGTACATGTCTGCGTAGTCGTCCGCCGACATCTCTGATTCCCGTTCAAGAAACTTGTCCTTTTTCTTGCTGTAAAGCTCGCTGATCGCGTAGCCCCCGATGACACCTACCCCAAGCACGAGCAACAAATTGAGCGTCGAGTCTTGCATGATTTCCTCAGTCATCCACGGAGACGGTCTTCACAGACTTGGCCGATCGCAGCATCTCAAGCTCCCGGCTTCCCGCCACCGGGTCGCACACAATCCACTGCTGGCTACGGGGTTCACGAACGCATGCGAAAACATGAGTAAACTCGCCGTCGTCTTGGAATCCCGCCATTCCGTACCGAACTTCTCGGCCAAGCTGCATAGCCAGCGCAGCAATCAGGGTTGCGATGTCGTCACAGTCCACAAGTGACACCTTGTTCTGCTGGATCTCCAACAGAATGCGGTAGGGCGTCTTGAGTTGCTCGACGTGCCTGGCGTCGTTGGTGTACCGAAGCCACGGAGAAGTTGCCCACCCTCGAAGCGCCAGGATCTCGGACAGGTAATCCTTGGGGGCGATGTCCTTGACGATCTTTTCAGCCCACTGGCGAACCCAAGCGTTCTTTTCGCCTTCCGGGCCCCGGGCGTACTCAATCATCAAAGCCAGCGTGTCGTCTGTTCCTCGGAAGGCCCCAAGCCAGGGCACGCCCGGCTCCAGGTTCGGTTGGCCGCTGACCCCAAAACGAACGGCACGCGGCATGGCTGCTGACTTGGCGAGGTGCGGGCCCAGGAGCTTGCGCAGGAACATCCCCAGATCCTACGCCAGGGGGGTGGGTTACGAGACGAGGCGCAAAGCTGCCGCGTTCTGGTGGAGCATGCAAACGTGCTCGCTTCGCAGCAAATGCTCGACAAAGAAGTTGTTTCCCAGCGAAAAAGGACCTCGGGCTTTGCGCACCAAGTGGATGGCTTGGATGGACGTCAGGCAGCTGGGCGTTCGGTTGCTCAGCGCTTCTCGCACCCCGGTTGTCGCTGGGTACATCAGGGAGAGCGCCGACACCAATCCCGACCGATTGAGCCCAGCTCGGCACGTGACCAGTACCCGCCGGCCCTTGTCCAGCGCCCTTCTCACCAGCAAAGCTGCCGTGTGCGCCAGCTCCTTCTCCCGAGGCGTCAGCGGCCAAGCTCGGTCCGTCAGCGGAACGTGCCACACTTCCACCCCTCGAATGGTCGAGTCCGCTTCCTGCAGCTCCTCGGCGCACAGAACGACGATGTCTACAAGCTCGTGCAGATTCGGAACCCCAGCAGGATAAGCACCTTGCCACAGAGTTCCAACTACGTGGGTTGCGTCGATGTAGGGATCAAGATTGCGATTCGCCATAGCCGGCCCTTGCTGACAAACAGCGGCCCCGCGCCGCTTGAAGGGCCACACTAGCGCAGTCCGCGAGGACGCGGAACCCCGCGCCCAAGTGTTTCTACCAGGCAAGTGTCGGTTCCGGTGTATCCTATTCGGGTATCCATGGCGTACTCTGCAAGTGCATCCGCCAGGTTTTCTTCCTCTTCCCTACCTCTTGACTCCCACAACTTCAAGTGGCGGTCGAATCCTTTGGTGGGCAGTTCCTGGTACCAAACGATCAGCTTGTCGTCGCGAGGCGTAATTGGTGTAAGAATGCGAAGCAGGCCATTGTCGTGTGCTTTTGCCCACTGCAGCGTTCTAAGCCAGAAGCGGCCAGGATTCGCCAAGTCCGTTGCGTGTCCCGCTTCGTGAGCCAGAATTGCAATCGCTGTGTTGTCGGGCGTGTCCGCAAGCACAGGGGCAACCACGATCGTCCTGCCGTCCTTGTAGATGCCTCCGAAATGGCGACAGCTGTCGTGAGCCTCCGGGTCGAAGCGAAGCCTAGCCTGTGAGGGAGCTTCCCACCCCTTTCGTCCGAAGGCTGGCACCACAATCTTGTCCCAGTAGGCCTTCAGATCGTCGGCTTTCTGCTCGTCCGACATCAGCTCGGGGTTGCGGTACAAGGGCACAACTTTCCGGCACGGCCCGCGGCGGCTCATACGATTTCCTCCAATTCTGGCACCTCTACACTCGGAGGATCCAACCAAACCCACGTTTCCGCTCCCTGTGGGTACGTGTCGATCATCCGGATCCACCAGTAACCAGCCCTAACAAGCGAGCTTGTTACACGGCCCATCATAGCATAGGCGTCTGCCGTGCAAGCGCCAGGATCGTGCCCCCCGGAAGCTTGAATAAGTGCAACCAATTGGACGTAATCGTTATTGCTTCGAACGTCTAGGACTCGACGAGAATCGTAGGTTATTCTCGTCCTCCATAATCTTTCTCCCCCGTACCCCGTGGGGCTACCAACGTAAGCTTGGGCGTCCTGTCTGCGCGCAGCGAAGCAGCAGGGCTGATAAATCAAATCGTCGTCAGCAGCTCGGTATAGGGTGCGCTCTCTCAAGATGCCCTGTCCTGGCTCCACCCTATCATTCGGGCAAGCCTGATGATTGCCTCGTACCGAATGCGATCCCCCGCCGAAGCGCACGTGTCCTCGTACTCGATCGAAACAGTCCAGTGCATCGGATCGTCCTCAGTGCAGGAGAATTGCACCAGCCCCGGCCGCATCAAAAGCCACGACAAAGCCTCGCCCAAGAGAGCGGCTGTGTCCTCGACTATTGGCGGCGCGGGAATGGTGGGGAAGGCATCGTCGGACATTCGCGGCTCCTAGCGCCTTGGCGGACCATACCCCGGCGGATACCCCTGCACGCCCTGTTGCTGAGCCATCATCATTCGCTGCTGTTGCATCGCCTGCGCTTGCTGCGGGTTCATCATGGGCCTGCCGCCCGCTTGCTGCATGCGATGAATCACCGGAGCAATATCCTGGATCATCTTGCGCTGCTCGGGGCTGATGACCTTGTTCTTGAGCGCAGTCTCGTACAGCCGTTGAGCTTCTGCGGGCACCAGGTTGAACATGATCACAGGATTGCTGGCGCAGTGGCAGCGAAGGTTCGGGTGATACACCCGGAATCTCGCATCGAATGTCCAATCTCCCTCGAAGTACCCGGGCTGATTGATGGCGCGCGCCAGGTCTTGAGGCAGAATGTTGTTCGCGAGGCAGTACATTTCGAGCCAGGGAATCTGGCATTCCTTGCCCGTGCCGCACCATTCGCAATGCCTTTCCATCGCGTAGTAGTCGGCGGATTGTGTGGTTTTGACCTCGTTCAAGTCGTCGAGGGCTTCGGAACCTGCAAAAATGCTGTGTTGGGTCGGGTCAGTGCTCATCAAAAATCTCCGTGGGCGCCTGCAACCGCGCAGGTATTGTCCCGAGCTTATCGGGGGACAAATCCACCTGCCATACTATTCGCTGCTTTTCTTGAGCCAGGGCGCCGTGGGCGTGCTCTTGCTGCCTTGAAGCACCGAGCTCTTGCCCTTGAGCAGCAGGTAAGCTCCCGCCAGGCAAAGCCCACCAAGAGCGATCCGCCTCATGGAGCTGGGGCCCATGACGTGAGGCAACTGCCCGAAGCCGGCCACCGCAAGGCCCGCGCCCGCTGCAGCTGCCCAGTCTTGGGTCAGCAGGTAGCCGGCCGCGCTTCCTCCAGCGATCTGGGCCAGACCACCAAGCGCTTCCTGCAGCGCTCCACCGTTCATGGCCCGGTCGAAGTATTCGCCCATCGCTCCCATGGAGGCAGGATGCGGCAGGTAGTCTTGAGGCTGCCAGGTCGGCGGCAACCGGTCGTTGGCGTACATTCGGCCCTGCGGCGGCACGAAGGGGCCTTGGGTTGGCGGCACGAACATGCTGGGGTCCGGGGGAGGCGGCGCAACGTTGGGCTGGTCGGGCATCCCGGAAGGAGGCGAGACGAAGTCGTTCGGGTCAAACTGATCGGTGGGGGAGCCGGCGGCCCAGTCCATGGTGGAACTCATGGGCCTGATGGTAAACCGAAAACGCTTGCGAGCGCACCTGGGCCAGTGCTAGGCCTGAGCCACAACACTGATGCGCGACGCCCAGGAGCAACTCAGCCTGCACACGGGCAAGAAAGCCGAGCCTGCGCAGCAGGACCTTTTCCCGTTCTCTGCCAAGTTCAACTGACAGACGCTAGCTTCTTCGCTCTGGGTTGAGCCTTCGCCCGTCTCTTCATCATCGCCTCTGACGGATCCAACCATCCCTCAAACAACTCGTAGATCGTCAGCAGGGACTTCTGCGCCTTGGGCGTGGCGATCAGCTTGACCATCGGAGCCATCGTCACCTGGCGGTCGTCGATCCAAACCACCCCGTTGCCGGCGTCCATGACCGTTCCGATCAGGTTGTCCAGGTCCCCGTCCGTGACCGATTGGCAGCGGATGATGCCCATGATGGCGTAGGTTCTCGCTGTGTCCCAACCCTTCGGCCGAAACGATCGGAGAAGCAGCGAGATGTTGTCCACGCACTTGCGATAATGAGCGGGTTGGCAAGCCCCAAAGCCGCCGCTCTCCCTCTGGAACACGCGAGCTCGGGCCTTGGCAACGATCGGAAAGGGAACTTCGAGGTCGAAGCTGCGCACGTAGGCCACGTCCGCCAACCAGTCGGTGGGAAGGAATCCGGTTGCTATTCGCTCGGTCTTGGAATCAGGCACTTCGAGGCGGGATTCTATCAGGAGTCCATGATGCCGGCAACTACTCGAACGCCGCAGTCAATGCCCACGGGCTGCGCTTGGGGGCTGCGGGTTTCGTTGCCGATCCCGAACAACAGCGAAAAGAAATAGTCCTCTCCGCCGGTGCATTGGTAGTTCGGATCCACTTCGAAATCCCAGTCGCGGGGAGAATTGAAGTCGGGCATGCCCTGGTTGTAGTTGTACTTGAAGCACTCGACTGCATACTCGTTACCGTTGCAGCGCACCGCTTTGCTCATGTACATGGGCGCCGTGGACGGGTAACCCGTGGGCGTTTCGGGTGTGATTGGGCCAGCTGTGAAGATTCCCTGCTGCATGTCGAGTGTGGGAATCTCGTCCGGGTAATCCAGGAAGTGCAGGCCGGTTCCGGGGTACCGAGCGGTCTTGTTGAGCATGCCCACCGTGCAAGGAATCGCCACTGCGTCAGGCATCAGCATGCCGTAGAACGGCGTTGTTTCCTGGGTAGGATCGGGAACGCTTCGAGCATAGATGGCCGACTCCATGACCCCAGGCTTGACCAATCGTTTGCCCGCGATGTTCGCCGTGCCAGCTTGGCTGACCAACGTGTTGGGCCGATCGGGCAAGGGAAACTCCCCGGGCCAACGCACGTCGGGAGCTCCAACGGCTTCCTTCGCCACCGTGTACGGCAGGCGGTCTTGCTTGCGCCGCACGTAGTCCGCGATGCTTCTCATGCGCCAAACCACACGCCACACGTAGCAGAACTCTCCGGGGGAGCCGTCCCGATCGAACAGGCCCCACTTGGGCACCACCGGGAAGTAAAACACTTGGGTCTGCCCAATGGCGCAAGGCACGAAGCGCGCGAGTAGTGGAGAGATCCCGATCGGAGGCAACACCATCGACGCCTCAGGGTCGAGCGAGGTGAGCGTGTCGGCCTTGCCCAGCGGCGGCCTGGGAGCATGGGGGTACGTGAACAGAATTGGCACGTCCCCGCCCACCGCGGGCATTCCGTTGGAAAGATTGCTCGCGTAGTCGACTTCGAAATTCCACGCGGGCCGCAAGAGCTTTTCGATTGTGGTGTGTGCTTCAGACATGGCGCCTCAGGGGTACTGCGCGGAAATGGAAACGATGAGATCGTTGCCGGAGGTTGCTGTCACGTCCAATCGCTGCGTCTCCGGCATTCGATAGTCGGGCGTCGCAAGCGAGATAGCTGTGCCGTCGTGCTGGTCAAGCGCGACTCCATCAGGAACGAAAGTCGGGTCGCAGGCACTGATGTCCACTAGCGCTCCTGTCATGGACTCCGGTGTGCCCACCTGCAGGATGGACGCAGTCACGCGCCACGGTCCGCCGAACAGGTAGCCGCTGATCACGTTGTTCGGGTCGATGAGTGTCTTCACTCCCCCGGCCAAGTATTCACGCCCTCCCGAGGCCATTCGCACGATCCGGCGAAACTTGCGAGGCCCCGAAGCCATCTGCCGGCGAGGGAAATACAATGGAGTGGTGGGCGGAATCCAGCCCTTGGGGCCGGGTGTGGAGCTGCGCAGGTTGAGAGGGGGCGAAGGACCGCCTCCGTCTACCTGCGAAAACAGGAAGGTGTTGCCGTAGTCGCTCTGCACGGTAGGGGTTTGCATGATGAAAGGCGGCATCGAGCAGCGGTCCGTGATGAGCACCTCGGGCGAGGTTGGGAATGCGCTGAAGCCTAGCCTGGCTACAAACTCGTACAGGATGGAAACCGTCGGACTGCTCAGGCCCGGAACGAGCCCTGGCCTCACAAACACTGCTCGCTCGCCCACGATGCCCGAGTCCGAGGACATGAGAGTCATCACGGAAGCCATGACCTGCTGGTAGGCGTAGGTCAGGTCCATCGAGGTCAGCGGCCTGGTAGCGCCGTTGTTCGACCACAGCCAGCCGCATCCGTACTCCTCAGGCTGCGTTTCGGGAATGATCGCCGCGAGGTTGGCTGCCGCAACCGGTACTTTTGGCTGCACGCACAGAACAATCTCCGCACAATCGTCGTATGGCTGAGCAATTGCTTGCTCTTCCAGACTGTTGAACGACGCCTTGCACCACAGGGTCATGGACGTGGCGTTCTGCAGGCGTTGCTTCGTTTCCGTAGGCAAGCCCGACGGCGTGTTGGGCAGGCCATACCACCAGTTCACCGCCTTGACTTCGCTGTTGTTTATGAGCACCACGTCTGTCGGATCGGCCATGTCAAACGTGCAGCTGCCGTAGACGTAGATCGAATCGTCAGAATAGTGCGAGGTGGGGAGCACGATGCTGCTAGGCATGGGGGCAGCCTACCTTGTCTTGCGGGTTTTGTACCAGCGCGCCGCCCAATTGACCCAGCTGGGGGAAACAAAACCGATCGCAAAGCTTGTTGGAAGCCAAATAATCACCAACAACAGCCAAAATGTCGTTTTGTCCAGCAAATGATCGAGCACAATCATGACCGCCTCCAACTCCGGGTCGCCACCCAAGCCACCCACTGGCTGAAAAGCACCTGGAAAGCCATCGCTCCGGCCAGAACCATCGCAAAATGCTGAACCTGGGGCGGGAAATGGAGCAGGGTTGAGGTCAAAGCGATTTTCCTTCGGGTTTGGTTGGTGGACACCACTCGGCCAGGTAGGCGGCGAACTTCTCCCAAGGCACGACCTGCCAATCCTCCGCCATCAGGTCGTAGCCCGACAGGCCCAACCCAATCGGTTCTGGCGGCAGCGAAGCGTGCTGAGCCCACATCATCGTGCCGCCCAGCACAAAATAGAAGCACTCTCGGTTGTCCCACAGAATCCGCCGAACCGCATGACCTCTCGCCACCCACTCAAAAGCGCGCCGGAACGACATGACGCAGTTCAGCTCCTGCGGGTCGATGTACTCGAGGATGCCCGGGTCGGCAAACATGCCGCACTTCTGGCACTGGCCAGGCACGCCGCGCACCATGCCATCCCACGGGCGCAAGCACGCGGGGCAAGCGTAGTACGGCTCTTGGGCACAAGGAGCATCCGGAAGCGTTGGGGACGAAGGGCTAGCCATTGGCGAAGGCTTTTATCATGCAACCCAGCTTGCAATCAGGCGCGTGTTCTATCTCGTCGCAGACAGGACATTCTTCCATACCTTCGTCCTGCCGGTACGAATCCAAATCGCAAACCCAACCTCGACAATTCTCTAGTTCTTTGTCATAGGCAGCCAGCCGCTTGAGCAGTTCCGGCACCAGAATGGCCTGCAACGTTTCCGGATAGGTGGTGGGCGTTCGGTAGTAGCCAGGCCCGCAATTGTTCAGGTTGTGGCGCACAACTTGATCAAGAGCATCGTCTGTCAACTTCAGGTAAATGGCGTGGAACTCCCAGGTGTTCATGCGCAAAGCGTTGTACTCGTCCCAGGTGACATTGCCCCGTTTGAGCAGAGCTTTGATCTCGGGCTTGAAGTTCTCGGGCAGGGACAGGTCAACGAAGTCGTTAATCACCTGGTAGCCTCCAATGCTTCCACGTCGAAAATGGGTGTCAGTGGCCGAATCAATCCAGGCGGCGGCTTGGCAGGATTGGCCTTGGCTTCCTCGTGCAACGACCCCTCTGCCGCTTCCTTTTTGTTGCGCTCCTCGATGCTTTCCTCAAGCTTCATTAGCTCGGACCCAATCTGCAGAGAGTGCTTGCCCGACACGTCTACCACATCGAAGATGAGGCAGGTTTCTTTGCCCGGATAGGGGCGAAGGCCTCGCCCTATCTCTTGGATGTAGAGCACCTTGGATTGCGTCGGCCGGGCCATGATAATAGCAGACAGTGCGGGGTCATCATAGCCGTGTGTTAAACACTGGCAGTTAGTAAGCACCGGAAAACGCCCCAAGGCGTGGTCTTCTATCACCTTCCTGCGCATGGCGATCGGCAGGTTGCCCGACACGTAGTACGACATGACGCCCATGTTTCGAAAAGCGTTAGCCAGGTCAACCGCGTGGTTTACGCCCGCGCAAAACGCCAAGAATTTCCGCTGCCCGAGATAGGGGTACACGGCCTGCACAATTTTCAGGTTGCGCTCTTTGTTGTTGATCGCCCTCTCCAATTCCTTCGCAGCAAAGTCCGCTTCCCCGGTGTGAGCATCCTTCGTCTTACCCTTGATTTTCAACTCCTGGCCTGTGTCTACCCGGATGAACTCGGCCTTGCAGAGCCAACCGTCGGTAATGGCCTGCTGCAGCGAGTACACATAGGCAACCGAGTCCCATCCAGCGCCAGCAAGTGACTGCTTGTCCCCTCGAAACGGGGTTGCGGTCACGCCGAGGTGCCAAGCCTGGTCGAAAAACTGCAGTACCCTCTGGTAGGTTGGGGAGTTGGCGAAGTGGCACTCGTCGGTGATGATGACACCAAAGAAGTTGGGAGCGATGTTTTCAAGCCTGTTGGTGCGGGATATCGTCTGAATTGATGCCACCACAACGTCCCGATCCCATTCGTCCTTCCCCGCCTTCACGATGCCGGGCTTGATACCCACGAGCTCAAGCTTGTTCTTGGCCTGGTTCACCAGCTCGTCCGTGTTGCACAGAACCAGGCAGCGCAGGCCGTTCTTCATGGTGTGGTAGATCACGAACAAAAAGATGACCGTGTTGTGGTTCACCAGCCCGTTGCCCAGGTACGCGTTGCCGTCAGGAACGAAGCAATCCACGCGATGACAGGTGCTGGGCTCCACCTTGATGATGCGGTGCCAAGCGTAAGCGTCCGCAGCGATCCGCTCCAGTTCTGCTCGTTCGGGGCAGTTGGGAGCCTCCTCGGCTAGCTGTCTAACAATATCTCGAGTAGGCCGACCTTGGGTGTAATACCAATGTTGAACTTGGCTCCATATACCGCCGTTTTTTGTCCTGCGGTCTACGTGTCGAGACATTGATTGGAGCACGAAGCCCATACCAGGTACTGTGTCAAAGCGATCGTAGAGCCGCTTCTTCAAAAGTGAAGAGTAGGTATCGCTCCTGCTATCACCCCAA
>Ga0315287_10000560_pt1 | contig 32724 bp, 20 predicted proteins | sample YL17G11_0_MG_FD_205037 | JGI IMG/M metagenome (GOLD analysis project Ga0315287, IMG submission 205037) | Sediment microbial communities from Yellowstone Lake, YNP, Wyoming, USA - YL17G11_0 | ecosystem: Environmental > Aquatic > Freshwater > Lake > Sediment | place: USA: Wyoming | collected...
TTGAGCTTCCTGTTGAAAGAAAACAGCCTCGACGCGGTCGGGCGGTTTATCCCTCACCTCCGTTTTGCCCATGCAGCTGGGAATCTGGGAGCAGTGGAAACGATCGTGGCCCCACCGGCGACCAGCAGTCATGTGGAATGCACACCGGAGGAACGCGCTCGGCTGGGAATCCCTGAAGGGTTGATCCGCTATTCGACCGGGATTGAGGATGTCGAAGACCTGATCGACGATTTGGCGTCGGCCCTTATAGGTTTTTAACTCTTATGAAAACTCGATTGACACTTCTGATGCTGGTGTTGTTGGCGGTTCCGGCAGCTCGTGTGGCTGTTGGCGCTGAAGGGGCAACCCCGACCTTGGATCGGGAATTTGCTACACCGCCACGCGAAGCCAAACCCTACACTTGGTGGATGTGGTTGGGAACGGTGAACCCGCCGGAGGCCATCACGCGTGATCTGGAGGAGTTTCGTGCCAAAGGCCTTGTCGGCGCCACAATCAAGGCCAGCAGTTTGGGTCCAGTCTGGTATCCTGACCAAAAGGTGGTTTTGGAAGGCAAGGAATACCGCAAGGTGAAGACAGATGAATACGGAGGCAAATCCGGCAAGACACCCTTTGAACGGATGACGTTTTGGAGCGACGAATGGATTGTCGCCATTCGCCACGCCGCGAAGGAGGCGAACCGTCTCGGAATGGATCTGGGTCTGCAAATCGGCACCACCGCGCCACGTGAGTTTGTGAGCAATGAGTTTTCCCAGCAGGTCATCGAGTGGTCGGAAGCTTCATTCAAGGGTCCCGGACTTTTCGAGGGGACTTTGCCAATTCCCACGGGTAAGGCTCATAAAAAAGATGAAAAGCGCTTTGGCGATCCCTATCATCGCGACATCATCACACTTGCTTTCCCGGATAAACCTCAAATCAAGGCCGAAGAAGTCATCGATATAAGCAAGAAAATGAATGCGGACGGTGGTGTCCGTTGGGAGGCACCAGTGGGCAAATGGATCATCATGCGTTTCGTGCAAATCCCCACCATGGTAGGTAATGAGGGCAGCGTCCAAATTGACGGTCTCAGCATCCAGGCGACGGAGAAAGGCTGGGAGGCGACAGTAAGCCGGTTGTTGGCGAGGATGACACCGGAGGAACGCAAAGGGTTGAAATTGATTGAAGAGGATAGCTGGGAGGCGGGGCATCCCACCTGGACCAAAACCTTTCCCGAGGAATTCAAGAAACGCCGGGGATATGATTTGCTTCCTTACCTGCCCGCATTGGCAGGACGGGTGATTGGCGACGAGGAGTTTTCCAAGCAGATCAAACAAGATCACCAACTGACGATTGACGATCTGATTGCAGACAATCGCTACGCCCACAGGCGGAAGCTGGCTCACAAAGACGGCCTTCTCTTCTATGCCGAAGCCGGCGGACCGAACATAAAGGAGTCGGATTTGCTCAAGAATGCCAGCCGGGTGGATGTGGCGATGGGTGAATTCTGGATGCCCTCAGCGCACCGTCCCTCATTCGAACGTCGTTTCCTGCTCCGGGAAGCTGCCAGTGCCAATCACATCTACGGAAAGAAATTCACCGTTTGTGAGGCGTTCACCTCCGTTGGCCCGCATTGGGAGGAATCCCCGTTTTCCATGAAGGCGACTGGTGACCAGGCATTCTGCGACGGGCTTAACCGCGTCGCGTTCCATGAGGCTTCACTTTCACCCTCCATGACCGCCAAGCCTGGCTACACGATGTGGGCCGGCACGCATTATGAGCCTGGCATGACTTGGTGGAATCAGACGCCGGCATTCAACACCTATCTGGCCCGTTGCTCCTATCTTTTGCAGCAGGGCTTGTTCGCCGCCGATGTGCTCTTCTATCAGGGCAATAAATCCGGATACGCTCCTGTCCTGAAAAAGGTTTTTCCCACGTTGGGGGAAGGCTATGACTACGACCATTGCAACACCGAGGTGCTCCTGACGCGCCTGAGCGTCAAGAATGGGCGCATTGTGTTGCCGGATGGCATGAGCTATCGAGTTCTGGTTCTCCCCGACGATCTCCCGATGCAGCTTCCGGCTCTGGAGAAAGTGGCATCTCTCCTCAACGCCGGTGCAACGGTGATCGGTCCACGTCCAACAGGGATGTTCGGCAAGCCCCTTAAGCCGGGCGACGCCGAGAAATTTAACGCGCTCGTCAAACGCTTGTGGAGTGGAGCCGACTCAAGCGCTACGGAAAACCGCATCGGCTCCGGTCGGCTGGTTTGGGGCAAGCCCGCGCGGCAGGCTCTCAACGAACTCGATGTCCCGCCGGATTTTGAGCATCAGGGCCTCAGCGATGCCGGCACCCTCGACTGGATTCACCGCACGATGTCCGATGGCACGGAGATTTATTTCGTGGCCAGCCGCTGGGAGACACCGGAATCAATTGCCTGCACGTTTCGGGTTTCCGGCAAACAACCGGAGCTTTGGAATCCTATAACGGGTGAGAGGCGCAACGCGACCGCATTTCGTCAGGAGAACGAGCGCACGATGGTTCCGCTGGAGTTTGGCCCCTGCGGCTCGACATTTGTCATCTTCCGCAAAGCAATCGGGCCGAAAGTCAACGGAGCCACGGCCAGCAACTACCCGAAAATCACACCGCGATTGGAACTCAGCGGCGCTTGGGATGTTTCGTTTGATCCCAAATGGGGCGGCCCGGCGAAGATTCGGTTTGATGAACTGACGGACTGGACCAAACACGCTGACAAAGGGATCAAGTTCTATTCAGGCACGGCGATTTATCGGAAAACCTTCACGCTGCCGGCCACACCTGACAAAGACCGCCAACTGCTGTTTGACCTCGGCGAAGTGCGTGAGGTGGCCGAGGTCCGGGTGAACGGAAAAAACCTTGGTGTTGTTTGGACCAAACCTGCTCGCGTCAACATCACCAGCGCGGTCAAAGTCGGGGTCAACGAACTGGAAGTGACCGTCGTCAATCTGTGGCCCAACCGCCTGATCGGCGATGCCTCGCTGCCAGCGGAGGAGCGCTTTACTGAGACGAACATGCGCAAGTTTGTTTCCAAATCTCCGCTTCTGTCATCCGGCCTGCTGGGGCCGGTTTTTATTCTGACGGAAGAGTAGAAAACCCAAGAGCAAACTCCTGGCAAACACACACACCATGAAACCCAATCCCCTCCGATCATTTCAAAACACCCTGCTTGCCGCTGTGCTGTCTTTGATGTGGCTACCCTCCAGTCAGGCCGATCAACCAGCCAATATCGGTATCCCGACCGGAGCAGCGATCCCGAGCCTGGAGCAGGAGTTTGCCACCCCGCCACGCGAGGCCAGACCTTGGACCTACTGGATGTGGTTGGCGGAGGCCCCGCGAGAGTGCATCACTCGCGATCTGGAGGAGTTCCATGCCAAAGGCATTGTCGGTGCGCTGATCTACCCCAGCAGTATGGGCACCGTCTGGTATCCCGAACACAAGGTTGTTTTAGAGGGCAAGGAATACCGCAAGGTGAAGACGGATGAATACGGGGGCAAATCCGCAGGTCCCAGCTTTAACCGGATGCCAGCTTGGAGCGACGAATGGCGTGCTGCTGTTCGCTTCGCCGCGAAGGAGGCGAACCGCCTCGGAATTGATCTGGGAGTGGCCATTGGGACCGCCGCCCCTCGCGAGTTCGTGAGCAATGAGTTTGGGCAGCAACAACTCGAATGGTCGGAAGCTTCATTCAAGGGTCCCGGACTCTTCGAGGGGACCTTGCCGGTTCCAAAGATCAAGCAAAGCAAGTCTTCGGGAAAGCCCCTATTTGGCGACCCTTATCATCGCGACATTGTAGTGCTTGCCTTTCCGGACAAGCCACTCGTGAAGGTTGATGAGGTCATCAACATCACCAAAAACTTGGATGCTGGCGGAAAACTGCGGTGGAATGCGCCGGCGGGCAAATGGACCGTCATGCGTTTCGTTCAGGTGTCCTCCCAGTTCGGCAATGAAAGAAGCGTCCAGCTTGACGGTCTCAGCACCGAAGCGATGGACAAAGGGTGGGAGGCAATGATGGGGCGTTTGTTGACTGAGATGACACCGGAGGAGCGCAAAGGGTTGAAGTTTGTTGAAGAGGATAGCTGGGAGGCGGGGCATCCCACCTGGACCAAAACCTTTCCCGAGGAGTTCAAAAAACGCCGGGGATACGATTTGCTGCCTTACCTGCCCGCTTTGGCAGGGCGGGTGATTGGCGACCCGGAGCTTTCCAAACAGATTGTGCAAGATCACATGCTGACGATCGATGATCTGTTTGCCGATAACCACTACGCCTACCGGCGCAAACTGGCCAACGCCGCCGGTTTCCCATTCTATTCAGAAGCCGCCGGGCCGAACATGAAGCAGTCAGATTTGCTGAAGAATTCCAGCCGGGTGGACGTGGCGATGGGCGAATTCTGGATGCCCTCACCGCATCGGCCCACACCCGAACGTCGCTTCCTGCTGCGAGACGCCGCCAACGCCAACCACATATACAGAAAAAAGATCACGCTGTGCGAAGGGTTCACTTCCGTCGGCCCGCACTGGGAGGAATCGCCTTTTCGGATGAAGGCAACCGGCGATCAGGCCTTCTGCGACGGGCTTAATCGCGTCATATTCCACGCGTCGGCACTTTCGCCGAGAGTATCCGCCAAGCCGGGTTATACGATGTGGGCAGGCACGCATTACGAACCCGGCATTACCTGGTGGAATCAGACGCCTGCATTCAACACCTATCTTGCCCGATGCTCCCATCTATTGCAGCAGGGTCTGTTCGCCGCCGATGCGCTCATTTATCAAGGTGAAAAATCCGGCGCTGGCGTGGCAATGAAAACCGTCCTGCCAACGCTGGGTGAGGGCTACGATTTCGACCGCTGCAACACCGATGTGCTCTTGACGCGCCTGAGCATAAAGAATGGACGCATGGTGTTGCCGGATGGGATGAGCTATCGCGTCCTGGTGCTCCCCGACAATCTGCCGATGCAGCTTCCGGCTCTGGAGAAAGTGGCATCTCTCCTCAACGCCGGTGCAACGGTGATTGGTCCGCGCCCCACCGGAATGTTCGGCAAGCCGCTACAGCCAGGCGACACCGAGAAATTTGAGGCGCTCGTCAAACGCTTGTGGAGTGGAGCCGACTCAAGCGCTACGGAAAACCGCATCGGCTCCGGTCGTTTGGTTCGGGGAAAGACCGCGCGGCAGGTTCTCAACGAACTCGGTGTTCCGCCGGATTTCGAGCATCAGGGACTCAGCGATGCCGGCACCATCGACTGGATTCACCGCACGATGTCCGATGGCACGGAGATCTATTTCGTCACCAGTCGCTGGGAGACACCGGAATCAGTCACCTGCTCGTTTCGGGTTTCCGGCAAACAACCGGAGCTTTGGAATCCTATAACGGGTGAGAGGCGCAACGCGACCGCGTTTCGTCAGGAAAACGGTTGCACGATGGTGCCGCTGGAGTTTGATCCGTGCGGTTCCGTGTTCATCATCTTCCGTAAAGCGATTGGTCCGAAACTCAACGGAACTACGACCAGCAACTACCCGACATTGACGCCTCGGTCGAAACTCGACGGCGCGTGGAACGTATCATTCGATCCCAAATGGGGTGGCCCGGCGAACGTTCGTTTTGATGAACTGACCGACTGGACCAAACGCGCTGAGGATGGCATCAAGTTCTATTCGGGCACGGCAATCTATCGAAAAACCTTCAAGCTGCCGGCCCTCCCTGAAAAGGGCGGCCAACTGATGCTCGACCTGGGCGAGGTGCGTGAAGTTGCCGAGGTGCGCGTGAATGGACAAAACCTTGGCGTGGTCTGGACCAAACCCGCCCGCGTCAACATCACCAGCGCTGTCGAGGTCGGGGACAACGAACTGGAAGTGAGCATCGTCAATCTCTGGCCCAACCGCCTGATCGGCGATGCCGCGCTGCCGGCGAAGGAGCGCTTCACAGAGACGAACATGCGCAAGTTTGTTTCCCAATCCCCGCTTCTACCTTCAGGCTTGCTCGGTCCGGTGCGAATTCTGGTAGAAGAGTAGAATCTCAAAATCAAACCACTGTGCAGTAGTGCAAATCCTCAAGTCCGACGCGCCCAAGAATAAGAAGAACAATAATTAATCAGTCCTACTAGAAATACCAACTTCAAATGACACCCATCAAAATCCTACGAGCTACCTTGTTCGCCGGCCTGTTCATCCAAGGCCTGTCCGCCGTTGAGCCCAGTCCCGCCAAACCCAATATCATTTTCATCCTCACCGACGATCAGGGTTGGGGAGACGCGAAATTCGCCGGTCATCCGTATGTGAAGACCCCGAACCTTGACAAATTCTCCTCTCAGAGCACTTGGCTGCGGCAATTCTACGTTTCTTCCACGGTCTGCTCGCCGAGCCGCTGCGCATTCATGACCTCGCATTACCCGGCACGGCACCAGATCCACGGGCATTTCGCCGAGCACCGCCGGAACGCCTCGCGCCACATGCCCGACTGGCTTGACCCAAAAACCCCGACGCTAGCGGACTTGCTCAAGGGCGCGGGCTACGCCACGGCGCATTTCGGTAAATGGCATATGGGTGACGGTGAAGGCGCCCCTCCCCCGACTGATTACGGTTTCGACGTTTGCAAAACCGTGGCCTCGAGTGGTCCCCAACTCGGCGACGAAGACTCGGAACCTTACTTCCGCGCGAAGTCCACGGCCTTGATGGTCGATGAAACCATCCGGTTCATCCGAGGCCACAAGGATCGCCCGTTCTATGTAAACTTCTGGACGCTGCTGCCTCACGCCCCGCTCAAACCGACGCCCGAGCAACTCGCCGTCTATGATGGTCTTGCCGCCGACGCGAAGTCGCCGGCCTTCGACAAAGGGATGCAGGACTATCTAACAAAATCAAAGAATCTGAACAGCCAGATGAAAGTCTTCTGTGCCTCACTCACCGATCTCGACACCCAGCTCGGCAGGCTTTTTACCGCGCTGGAGGAAATGAAGCTCGCCGACAATACAATCATTTACTATTCCAGCGACAACGGTCCGGAGGACTACCGCACCAGCAATGCCTCCAATGCCGGCGTCGGAAACACCGGACCGTTGCGGGCCCGCAAACGCTCGATGTATGAAGGCGGCATCCGCACGTTCGGCCTTGTGCGCTGGCCCGGACATGTGCCCGCCGGTCGGCGCGAGGAGACCAGCGTGACAGGAGCCGTGGATTTCCTGCCGAGCATCTGCAAGCTCGCCGGCGTGGAAGTCCCCGAGAGCATCCAGCCCGATGGCGAGGACGTGAGTGACATCTGGTTGGGCACCTCGCGCTCGCGCAAGGGCCCGCTGTATTGGGAGTGGCTCTTCACCGTGGGCGGCGGCAAGGAAGGCGGATACATGCCTCCGCGCCTCGCCGTGCGCGACGGGGATTGGAAACTCTTCGTCAACCACGACGGCACCGGCGCACAGCTCTACAACATCCCGGCGGACATCGGTGAGGAGCACGATCTGTCAGCGCAACATCCAGAGGTGGTAAAAGCTCTAACGGAAAAAGCCCGGGCCTGGGCTGGGACGCTCCCACCGTGTCCCGCGCGCGATGCGCCTGAAAAGAAGCAGCGATAAGGAAACCGGATGAACCCTCGTGACGTCACTTCCTAACCAATGAAAGGACTTTCCCAGCTGTTCTTGATTTTCCTGCTGCTGGGTGGGATCGTTCCGTCGCCCGCGGGCGAGATCGAAATGGCTCATCAGACTCGATTCGATGCTCGCATTTCCCCGCCCTTCGGTCCTCTCATGAGCTTTCTCAACGGCCTTCACTCCAAAAGCAATTTCCTAGCATAAAATACGAAAATGAAGTGCAACCATCTGATCACCCTGGTCGGTTTCATCGCCACCGCCACCCTTCGAGCGGCATCCGTCTCGGATTACAACGTCATCTGGGATTCGCCCAGCGCGGATTGTAACGGCTCCATGCCCATCGGCAACGGCGACATCGGGGCCAACGTCTGGATCGAACCCAGCGGCGACATCTGTTTCTACCTCAGCAAAACCGACTCATGGGACGAACACTCGGAGCTGTTGAAGCTTGGCAAACTGCGCGTGCGCCTAACCCCGAATCCATTCACGAACGTCACTCGCTTCAAACAGGAGCTGGATTTGCAGGACGGCGTCATCAAAATCTCCGGCACCTCGCTGCAATCCGAAGCGGCAGCGGACTTGCGGTTCTGGATTGATGCCCATCATCCGGTCGTGCGCATCACCGGCAGCACCACGGTTAAGACCGAGGTGGAAGTGCGGTTCGAGCCGTGGCGCACCGTCGCGACCTGGGACGGGTTGTTCAGCGGCCTCGACAACAAGGCGAAGAAGCTCGATACCGTGCCGTATCCCGACTTCATCGAGTCGGACACCATCTTGGCGGGCCGGAACGCGTCGCTACTCTGGTTTCACCGCAACCGCACCAACGAACATTCCTTCTGGGCGGACACGCTTCAGGTGCAGGGCCTAGGAGATTTCAAAAGCCGGTCCGCCGACCCGCTGCTCAATCTGACTTTCGGCGCGCTGGTGCAGGGCAACGGCTTGGTTAGCCAATCGCCGACTTTGCTGAAGTCAGCGCAGCCGAGCACCACGCTGGATATTTCCGTGGTCGCCTTGACCGCGCAAACCGCGACCGCGCCGGAATGGGTTCAGCAAGTAGAGGCGCTCGCCGCTGCCGACCTGAAGTTGTCCCGCGAGACCGCCGAGGCCGCCCACAAAAAGTGGTGGCACGAATTTTGGGAGCGCAGTTGGATTCGCGTCGCCGGCGCACCCGGCGACGATACATTCATCCTGTCGCAGGGCTACGCGCTGCAATCCTGGATCACCGCCGGCTCCGCGCGCGGCCGGATGCCCATCAAGTTCAACGGCTCCATCTTCACCGTGGACGGCACCGTGAAAGGCACGAACATGGGCCCGGATTATCGCCGCTGGGGCGGCCCCTACTGGTTTCAAAACACGCGCCTCTCTTACTATCCGATGTTGGCGGCGGGTTATTACGACCTGATGCCGCCGTTGTTCAAGATGTATATGGACGCTCTGCCGCTCGCGCAGTTCCGCATTCGCACATACTACGGCTTCGACGGCGCGTATTTTCCAGAGACGATGTATTTCTGGGGCACCTACCGAAACAAAGATTTCGGTGAAAAGTGCAATCCGGAAGCACCGGATGCAATCAAGAGCAAACACATCGCATACCATTGGTCGAACGGCCTCGAACTGACGGCGATGATGCTGGCATACTATCAGCACACCCGCGACGGGGAATTTCTGCGGAACACGCTGCTACCGTTCGCCCGCGAAATCATCGCCTTCTACGACCACCGTTACCCGCGCAACGCTGCGGGCAAACTCGTCATCTCTCCCGCCAACGCGATGGAAGATATCTGGAACTGCGAGAACCCCGCCCCAGAAATCGCCGGCCTGCGTTACATCCTGCCGCAACTCGCCAAGCTAACCACCGAAGCCAAAGAGAAGCAACGCTACGCCCGGTTGCTGGACGCTATCCCGGAACTACCACAGGGCATATCTGACAAAGGCCGCGACACTCTTCTCCCCGCGGCGACCGGCACCGACAGGCGGCGGAACAATTGCGAAAAACCGGAATGCTATTCGATCTTTCCGTTCCGGTTCTATGGCGTCGGCCGGCCCGGATTGGAACTGGCCCGGGAAACTTTCCGCGTCAGTCCCAAGGGTCGCAATGACTGCTGGGCTCAGGATCCCATTTTCGCGGCGTGCATCGGCGATACGGATTTCGCCGTGCAGTCGCTCGTCAGACGCTCGAAGCGTTTCGATAAGGAATCCCGCTTCCCTGCCTTCTGGGGGCCGAACTTCGACTGGACTCCCGACGTGGATCACGGCGGCGTGAACATGAGCGCCTTGCAAAAAATGCTCCTCCAGACGGAGGTTGATTCGGACAAACTGCATCTTTTCCCCGCCTGGCCCAAGGCTTGGGATTGCTCCTTCAAGCTGCACGCGCCCGGCCAAACTATCATCCAAGGTGAAGTCCGCCAAGGTAATCTGGTTGACATGCGCGTCACTCCAGCCAGTCGCCTCAAGGACATCGTGAACCATTTGTGAATTTCCCCAGAACCATGAATAAAACAATCATTACCATTCTCTCAGCCGTAATCTTAAATGGCCAACTTATGGCCGAGGACGATCTCCAGCCGCCTGATCCTCCGATTCAAAACAAGTTCATGCCGACGGCTTACGGCGGACAGTTTAAAGACCTGATTTTACCCACTCCGATCATCAATCGCCTGACATCGAAGGGAGTTTGGGGGCACCCGAATGTTCTTCCACGCGATATTGAGAATGGTATGGAGTCGAACGACTATCATTTCTGGGGCGGGAATCCCGTTAAGAATGACGACGGACGCTACCATATCATCACAGACAGGTGGCCTGCAGAAAACAAATTCTCTCCGGGATGGCATAAATCGGTGGGAGCCCACTACGTGTCCGACAATCCCTTGGGTCCTTACAAGTTCACCGGCGTCGTTGTCGGAGGAATGCACAATTCAGAAACTATTCGCCTGCCAGATGGCAAATACGCGGTGAGTGGAATGCAGAATCAAGTCTATTTGGCCGACAAGATGGACGGTCCTTGGGTAAGGGCGGGCAAAATAGAACTGGATACCAACGGATTCGGCCCCCCAACCAATTTAGGTGCAAACGTCACATATGTTCTGCGCCCGGACGGCAGCATTGTGGCTTTTCGAAAGAACGGCGACTTTACGGTATCCAACACAGGGATTAAGGGACCTTTTAAGATTGTAGCCACTGACACTTATGAGAGCAATGATGGCTATGCCGAAGATCCGGTGATATGGAGAAGCCGTCATCAATATCACGTGATTTATAACAAAGCGCAGCTGGAAAGAAGCTTGTATATGCGCTCGCTGAACGGAATTGATTGGAAGAATGAATATGGCTATCCCTACATCGCCGGAGCTCCACTCAGTTACACGGACGGAACCGTCAACAAATGGCACGAGTTGGAGAGACCCAAAGTCATTCGAGACGATATAGGGAGGGCATCCCATCTTTGTATGGGAGTTACTGATTATCACAGAAACCAGTCCAACATGCCCAAATACGGCTCGAAAAGCCTGATCATACCCTTGCAAACAGAAAAGCTGATCCACATACTATCCGATCAGCCGATCACCGAAAAAACGAAACAGATCCGCTTGAGAATCGAGTCGGAAAAAGGCTTCGATGCCACCAAGGATATTAAAATCGAATCGTTGAGGTTAGGATCTGACTCCGTAGTCAATTTTGGAGGAGGGTGTGTTCCACTGGACTCCAAGGTGGAAGGCAAGGATCTCATTGTCACCTTCGAGGGTCAGCATGGCATGACCCACCATGATTATGATTTTAAGCTCTTGGGGCGGGGCAAAAATGATTCTCTGATATTTGGTTATGCCCTCCTTCCGGGAAAATCTCCTACTGCGGCGGCTCTGATCTGCTTGCCTCTTCAGTTCGAAAACAAAGGCAACAAGGTTTCCCTAACTTCCAAGGTTGAGAATTACGGACACAGCGACTCCAAGCCGCAGCAAATTTACCTTTGCCGGAATGTAAAGGGATCCGACAAGCGTGACTTGCTGAAGAAAATTGAAATTCCCGCGCTCAAGCCTTACAAGAGCTTCGATATTCGCGAAGAGATCCCGGCATTCGACAAGAGTAAACTTGAATACCAACTAATCGTGCCGGGTTCGCCACAGGAGTATTGGAGGCGGGTGGATGTCAGTGACGCCAACCTTAAGTATCAAGGAGATTGGAAAACTGTAGAGGGAACAGAGGGGACATTCATGAATTCGGAAATCACCTCTAAGAAACCGGGTGACCGTATCGCCTTCACTTTCCATGGCTCCCGGGCCATTGTGTATGGACGCGTTTCCAAGAGAGGCGCTTACACCATGATTGCCACACTGGACGGAGAAAATCTTGGTCCGATCCTCGCGTCATTTCACGATTCCAACAGTGTGAAAATCCTGCAAACACCCTTGCTGAAAGAAGGTAAGCACGCGCTCATTTTGGAAAATAGCGGGAAAAGCCCGGTTTATATTAACTCTTTCGCCTACGAATCGGTTAATAATCTCCATCATTGAATCTACAACAATGTTGTCCTATCCAATAAAACAGCACATGAACCCTTCTATACTGACAGCATTTATCGTTCTCACTACAGCGACGGTTTACGGCCAACTTCCCCAAGCCAGAATCAAGTCGGGTGACGGATACTTTCCATTCGCCTCCAAGACTCTGGATTCCAGGTCAGACTACACGGTCAATCCGGCAAATCTGGAGTTGAGTAAATACGGCGGCTGGAAAGCCCGTCGCCATGATCAGGGAACGGGCTTCTTCAGAGTGAAGAAGATCAACGGTCGTTGGTGGGCCATCGACCCCGAGGGGTATCTCTTCATCCACAAGGCACTCAATACCGTCACTTCAGACTACCAGAATCCGGACCAGGTCTATGGAATGATGCGGGAGCACGGGTTCAACGGGTTCGGCAACTGGACATGGGATGGCACTGCTGGGCGGTCAGAGCAAAATATCGTCAAAGCCTCAACGGTGAAAAACAAGACCCCAATGGCTTACACCCCGAAGGTGTCCTTTATCGGAAATTACCGCAAAGAACGCCTGCCCAAGGGCACTCGCCGTATCGAATTGCCGGTTTTTGACGATGGCTTTGAGACCAAAGCGATCGAATATGCAAAAAAGTTTATACCCTATGTGAACGATCCACACGTGTTCGGCTACTTCACCGACAATGAACTCCCATTCAAGACCGGACTTCAAGACCATCTGGCCATCACCGACCCAAACGACCCGAATTACAAGACGGCCATCCATTTCCTCAAAAAACGTGGCAAGACGCCTTCCACTCGGGATCAATCCGATGCCGACGCCTACACGGCACTGATGGGCGAGCGGTATTTCAAGGTGGTTCGTGATGCGATTCGTCGCGTTGACACCAATCACATGATTATCGGCAGTCGCTGCCACAGTGCGGAGAAGTTCAACGAGGCTTTCATGAGAAATGCCGGTAAATACCTCGATATCTTCAGTGCGAATCACTACAACCACTGGGGTGATCGTCGTTTCGAAACCAAGAACATGTCGGAGTGGTCCGGTCGGCCGCTGCTGTTCAGCGAATTCTACGTGATGTCCTCGGTCGGAGGGAACGCTGATACTGGTGCGGGATATACCTCACCAGACCAAACAGCGCGCGCCCTGTTCTATCAGAACTATATCTCAACCTACGCTGAGTCCGGATGTGTCGTCGGCTTTCATTGGTTCAAGTATGGTGAAAACAGTAACAATACGGGAGTGGTGGACCAGAAAGGCGTTTTCTACACCGAGTTGTTGACCTCCATGAAGCAGATGAACACGCGCCTCTACGACTACATAGACTATGCGGACTCCCGCCCTGCACCCGACGTCATGCTCGCTCCCGAGGCGGATGCCTGCTTCGAGGGCGGAACCAATCGAGGCAAGCTTCCCGATCTCAAAACCAAGTATGCGAGTTCAAGCAGGAGCAGCGCCTTCCGCCAGATCTACCTTCGCTTTGATGTTTCCTCACTGAAGAACCCGATTAGTTCCGCGAAAATCGTTTTGCGTTCTCTCCTAAACGGGAACGCAACCGGCATCTTCCAAGCCGAACTGGTAAAGAACAACACATGGGGCGAGACCACCATTCGCAATAGCAATGCCCCCGACGGCTCGACCGTGCTTCATACCTTCAGCGACGGCGGAAGCGATTTGGAAATCGACGTATCGTCTGTGATCGCCCAAGCGGTTGCGGGAGATGGCAAGCTTTCGATTCGCCTTGTTTCAACCAGTCCAAGTGGCGGGGGCACCCCGACCTACGGCTCGAAGGAACACCCTGACCGTGTGGCTCGTCCCGCCATGATGGTCCACTTTCTAAAGGACAAAACTTCATCAAGTGCCCATCGATAAAGCAGTCGGCGGAATCAACTGCAGAGCTGCGGAAATCCGGAACTTCTGAAAGGGCGCAATGCCACCTCACCCCAATCAACAATAGAATCAATCAATAATCGCGGTATTCTACTTGCCAACTCTCGTATCCACAATCGTTGGAGATTAACCATGACAACACCTAGACTCACAACTCGTTTCGCCGCTCTGATCCTCGCTTGCGTCCCCCATTTTGCGCTCTGCGCACAAGAACCGGCCGCTACCAAGGCGACCAAAGACGCTCCTTCACCAGCAGCCATTACTCGACCCAAAGCCCTATTGCCCGACTCCCCATTGGTTAACATGACCCTGATCGGCAAGGCCGCCACCGATCCCAATTTTTTCATTTGGTGCACTTCCCCCATTCAGGATACGGACGGCAAGGTCCACCTTTTCTGCTCGCGCTGGCCCAATACGGAGAAGAAGATGAAGCCATGGACCTCCCATAGTGAAGTCGTCCGCTATGTCGGCGACGGTCCGGAGGGGCCGTTCAAGCTGGCCGATGTCGTCCTGCCCGCTAATCCCGGGGCTCCTTGGAACAACACCAAGCACAATCCGGCCATCACCAAAGCCGGCGACACATTTGTCCTTACCTATCTCACTTACGACCTCCGTCCCGAGGCCAATCCGCGGAGAAAGGGGGGGATCTGCATGGCAACCTCCAAATCGCTGGAAGGTCCTTGGACTATCGTAAAAGGGATCAATCCTGAGACACAGCCCGGCCTCATTATACAGCCGTCATCGGATCCCAATCACTGGACCTTTCCGGCTCGCGGCGGCTTCGACAACCAAAACCTGCTGGTTCACGAAGGCAAGTTCTACCTCTACTTCAAAATCATGGGTGCCTCTTCAAAAGCAACTGCGAAACACACTTACGGCGTTGCCGTTGCAGATAAGCTGGAAGGCCCCTATGTCCTGTCCGCCAAGCCCGTCACCGACAACATAGCCTACATTGAAGATGCCACCTCATTCTTCTGGGATGGCAAGTTTAACCTCCTGACCACTGACAACTTCGGAAAAAACAGCGGGATTTTTGGAGCTGGCATCCTGTGGCAATCCGACACTCCGACCGATTTCAAGCTCGCCAATGCGCAGATCGGTTTCCTGCTGCCAAAGGACTACTGGAACCCGCCAATCGATATGACGAAGCTAGGGAAACCCAAGGGATCCCTGAAATTCGAGCGTCCGGGAATCCTGATGCAAAATGGTCGCCCCGCCTACTTCTACGCCCCTCCCGGCGACAGCCCGGACGGCGAGGAGCGCACTTCCAGTTACGTTTTTAAAATCAATCTGCACAACCCTAGGTGGCCAGAGACCAGTCATAACGAACTCGGTGTCCCGCCGGATTTCGAGCATCAGGGACTCAGCGACGCTGGCACCATCGACTGGATTCACCGCACGATGTTCGATGGCACGGAGATCTATTTCGTCACCAGTCGCTGGGAGACGCCTGAGTCAGTCGAATGCTCGTTCCGCGTTTCCGGCAAGCAACCGGAGATTTGGAATCCCGTCACCGGCGCGATGCGCGACGCGACCGCATTCCGTCAGGAAAATGGTCGCACGATTGTGCCTCTGGAATTTGATCCGTGCGGTTCAGTGTTCATCATCTTCCGCAAAGCGATTGGTCCGAAAGTTAACGGAAACACGGCCAGCAACTACCCGAAACTCAAGCCCCGGTTAGAACTCGGTGGTGGCTGGGATGTATCGTTCGATCCGAAATGGGGCGGACCGGCGAAGATTCGTTTTGATGAACTTACGGACTGGACCAAACACGCTGACAAAGGGATCAGTTCTACTCAGGCACTGCGATCTATCAGAAAACATTCACACTGCCGACGGTCCCTGAAGAAGGCGGTCAACTCGTCCTTGACCTTGGCGACGTGCGTGAGGTTGCCGAGTTGCGCGTGAATGGGAAAAGCCTTGGCGTGGTCTGGACCAGACCTGCGCGCGTCAACATCGCCGGCGCAGTGAAAGCGGGTGTAAACGAACTGGAAGTGACTGTCGTCAATCTATGGCCAAACCGCCTGATCGGCGATGATGCGCTGCCGACGAAGGAGCGCTTTACAGAGACGAACATGCGCAAGTTTGTTGCCAAATCTCCGCTTCTGCCTTCCGGGCTGCTAGGTCCGGTTCGGATTCTCGCGGAAGAGTAGAAATTCTGCCTTCGGCGATGTAGGTCGCGTATACTCCAACTTTTTCCAAGATCGTATCGGCAACGAACCTCCTCGTGAAGGGATCTTGATATTGTCACATGATGCGGCGAAGGCCACTCTCCCGGCATGGCCCACAGGTTGAGAGCTGAGTATCCGGGCGCGATTACCACGTGATGAATCGCGGCGACCGGCGGGAGGCGGTCTTCCACGATGACCGGGACCGGGATCTGTTCCTCGCCACGCTGGAGGAGGCACCACGCTTCGCTTGATTTCAAATGGCGGATTGCAGATTTCAGATTTCTGCCCGGCACTTCCACCAGCCGGTTCAACCGGCGGTACTTGGAAAGTGCGAATGACGAATTTCGAGCTCCGAAGAAGAGCGGAGCGGCACTCCCTGGCTGATCAGGATTAGCGATTGCGTGCATCTGAATCCGGCGGCTTTTCCCTGACTGCCTGCCGGCAGGTCCCGAAAGCCGCTACGCCCGTTTTCGGCACGTTTGGACGAGGGAATGCCCGATTCTTCACGCCGGCAACCTTCTCATTTTAGATGGTTTGAGCAGTCTCCGTGAAAATCCTGTGGACGACGCAAGATGTTCACATCACCCTGTTTTCCGTGCAGCGAACCGCTCTCCAAAACAGCGCCCAACTCTTGTTGCGCACGTTCAAGATCGTGGCCCTGCTCAGCCCCAGGCAGTCCGGCAAGACGACGCTGGCACGGCAGATCACGGCGACCATCCCGGACTTTCCGGCGGAGCGGAATTACTTCGACCTCGAAGACCCGGCGCATCTGGACCGGCTGGAGAATCCCAAGCTCGCGCTGGAGGGCTTGCACGGGCTGGTGGTGATTGACGAAATCCAGCGTCGCCCGGAGCTGTTTCCCGTCCTGCGCGTGCTGGCGGACCGACCCGGCCCGCCGGCCCGGTTTCTGATTCTCGGCAGCGCCTCGCGGGATTTGATCCGGCAAGGCTCGGAGACGCTGGCGGGCCGCATCGGCTTCGTGGCCGTGACGCCGTTCACGCTGGGCGAGGTCGGCGTGGCGGAAGTGGAGAAGCTTTGGCTGCGCGGCGGGTTTCCGCTGTCGTTTCTCGCGGCGAGCGACGCGGACAGCGCGCAGTGGCGGGAGTTCTACATCCGCACGTTTCTGGAGCGGGACATCCCGGCGCTGGGCATCCAGATTCCGCCGATGGTGCTGCGGCGGTTCTGGATGATGCTCGCGCATTACCACGGGCAGGTGCTCAACGCGTCCGACATGGGCCGCTCGCTCAACGTGGCGGACACGACGGTGAAGCGCTATCTCGACGTGCTGGCGGGCACGTTCATGGTGCGGCGGTTGGCGCCGTGGTTTGAGAACATCGGCAAGCGGCAGGTCAAGACGCCGAAGATTTATTTCCGCGACAGCGGGCTGTTGCACCGGCTGGCGGGCGTGAACGACGCCGGACAACTGCATACTTGGCCGAGGCTCGGCGCGTCGTGGGAAGGCTTCGCGCTCGAGGAAATCATCCGGCGGGCGGACGCCGCCGAGGAGGAGGCGTATTTCTGGGGCGTTCACAGCCAGGGGGAACTGGACTTGATGCTCGTGAAGGACGGCCAGCGGCTCGGCTTTGAGTTCAAATTCTCCGATTCGCCCAGACTGACGCCAGCCTGCCGGATGGCGTTGGATTGTTTGAAGTTGGACCAGCTCACGCTGGTCTGTCCCGGCGACGCCGCGCATGAACTGGAGGCCAAGGTGCGGGTGCGGAGCTTGAGCCGCATTATCGCGGAGGGTTGGCTGTGAAGGGCGGCATTCTCCCGAAACCTACGCCCCGTAGCGGCGTGTCGGCAGACCGCCGCCAACTCCCTGCCCTGCGAACCCCGGCCCGAGGAATGGCGGCGCTCCGCCGAATCGCCGCTACGATGCTGGTGGCTCCGATGGTCACCAAGGGCACCGCCCGCACCGTGCAAATTCAGCCCGGCCAATGGAAGGCCGACGACGGCGCCCGGATCACCGGTCCCATCCAACAAACCTTCGCCGTCCCCCTCGGTCGTCTGCTTTACTTCGAGCGGCAGTAACGCCCATGAACACGAATATGAACAGACTCAGAACCATCACGCTCGCCGTCCTGCTGATGGCTCCGCTGGCCGCGCTGACGTTCGCCGGCTTGGCGCAAGGGGCACCGGCGACAGAAAGCACATGGAGCCTGTGGTATCCCAGGGCTGCGACGAATTGGAACGAGGCGCTGCCGCTGGGGAATGGACGGCTCGGGGCGATGGTGTTCGGCGGGGCAGAGAAGGAGCGCATCCAGCTCAACGAAGGCACGCTTTGGGCGGGAGGGCCTTACGATCCGAACAACACCAATGCGCTCGCCGCCTTGCCGGAAGTGCGCCAGCTCATCTTTGCCGGCAAATACGAAGAGGCGCACAAGCTCATCAGCAAAAGTATGATGGCCGTGCCGTTGAAACAATTGCCCTACCAGACGCTGTGCGATCTGTTCCTGGAGTTTCCGACGAACGCCGCGATGGCAGACTACCGGCGCGATCTCGATCTGGATTCCGCCGTTGCCAGCGTCAGTTACACGGCCAACGGCGTTCGCTTCCGGCGCGAGGTTTTTGCGAGCGCCGTGGATCAGGTCATCGTCGTCCGGCTTACGGCTGATCAGCCGGGGCGCATTTCGTTCACCGCCAGCCTGCGCACGCCGCAGAAGGCAACCGTGACCGCCGAAGCCGGAAATTCGCTCGCGATTGACGGAGTGAATCGCGAGGCGCGCGGCATCATGGGCGCGCTGAAATTCCAGGCCCGCCTCCAGGTGCTGGCCCATGACGGGACAACGACGACTAATGCCCGCGCGGTCGTCGTTGCGAACGCCGATTCCGCCACGCTGCTCATCGCCGCCGCGACGAGCTACAAGAATTACCGTGACGTCAGCGGTAATCCTGAAGCCATCACGAAACCGCAGCTTGCCGCCGCCAAGAAGAAGAAGCCGGCCGATCTGCTGGCCGCGCACCTCGCCGATTACCGGAAGCTGTTCCGCCGCGTGGAACTGAACCTCGGCGAGACCGACGCGATGAAGCTGCCCACCGACCAGCGCATCGCGCATTTCGCCGACGGCAATGATCCGCAACTGGCCGCGCTCTATTTCCAGTTCGCCCGGTATCTGCTGATTTCCTGTTCTCGCCCCGGCGGTCAGGCCGCGACGTTGCAGGGCTTGTGGAATGACTCCCTCATGCCGCCGTGGGACAGCAAATACACCATCAACATCAACACCGAGATGAATTACTGGCCCGCCGAGCCGGGCAACCTCGGCGAATGCGTCGAGCCGCTCACGCAAATGGTTTTGGAACTGATGGAACCCGGCGCGCGCACGGCGAAGGTGATGTATGGCGCGCGCGGCTGGATGGCGCACCACAACACCGATCTCTGGCGGGCGACGGCGCCGATTGACGGGCCGACCTGGGGCATGTGGCCGATGGGCGGCGCGTGGCTCTGCCAGAATTTGTGGGAACACTACCAGTTCACCGGCGACAAAAAATATCTCCAGCGGATTTATCCCGCCATGAAAGGCGCGGCGCAGTTCTTCCTTGACACGCTCGTCGAGGAGCCGACGAACCACTGGCTCGTCACCTGTCCCTCCCTCTCGCCGGAAAACCGGCATCGCCCCGGCAATATCAGCATCTGCGCCGGGCCGGCGATGGACATGCAAATCCTGCGCGACCTGTTTGCCAATTGCATCAGCGCCTCGGAAACCCTCGGGGTGGACAAAGAATTCCGCCAGGAAGCCGCCGCCGCCCGCGCCCGGCTGGCACCGCTGCAAATCGGCGCTGGCGGGCAGTTGCAGGAATGGCTGGCAGACTGGGATCTCAAGGTGCCCGAGATTCATCATCGTCACGTCTCGCATCTCTACGCGATGTTTCCCAGCGCGCAGATTGACATGAACACCACGCCCGCCCTGGCCGCCGCCGTGAAAAAATCCCTGGAGATGCGCGGCGACAAGGCGACCGGCTGGGGCACTGCCTGGCGCATCAACCTCTGGGCGCGGCTGCACAACGGCGACCACGCCTTCGGCATTCTGAAATTTCTCCTCAGCCCGACCTGCACCTATCCCAGCCTGTTGGACTCCTGTCCACCGTTCCAGATTGACGGCAATTTCGGCGGCGCGTCCGGCATCATGGAAATGCTGCTGCAAAGCCAGAACGACGAAATTCAGCTTCTTCCCGCGCTGCCCAAAGCCTGGCCCGCCGGCAGCGTGCGCGGCCTGCGCGCCCGAGGCAACTTCACCGTGGACATCGCATGGAAGGACGGCAAAGTCACGACCTACCGCATTACTTCCACCGAGCCGCGCGAAGTCAAAGTCCGCGTCAACGGCAAAGTGAAGACAGTGACAGCCGAGAAATCAGTAAGCCAATCATGAAAACATCAATCACTTCATTCCTGGCCGTCTTGGCATTGCTCCTGCGCTGCGCCACCGCCAATTCAGCTTCCTCGGGGGGGAATGCTCCCGGCACGGTCCAACAGCATGGAAGCGTTACATTCACGTCCTCCGGCGGCTGGTTAGAAACCGGCTTTGCTGAATGGTCGGGCTTGGTCGGCGCATCCGGTTATGCAGTCTATCAGAAACTGGCCACCGCCGCCGATTCGGCTTACGTCGGAGTGCCCGCCGAGTTGGTCCGGGAGACCCGAGTGGACATACCCGGCTTGCCAGGAAGACAGTCCTACGACATCAAAATCGTGCCGGTGATGGGCGGTAGCGAAGACCCCGGAAAAGCCAGCGTGGTTCGGATCACCACCATAGCCCACGACCGGTCGGGCTTTGCCTTTGACAAACGCTCGCCACGGGGCGCCCTCGGCACCAGCGGAGGCTATAATCCCGATGGCAGCGTAAACCCGGAGGCGACGATTCTCTACATCACCGATGCTACCAAGGACACCGTCCAGATGGTGGTTACCAAGGGTTCGAAAACTGCCACATACACGGGTCTGGTCGCCATCCAGAAAGCACGATCTACTGCCAGGTCTTCGGCTCCGCTCATCGTCCGCTTCATCGGGACCGTTCACCCTCCTGCCGCCCTTGCTACGGATCGTTTGAAGATGATCTCGCTCAAGGACTCGGGAAACGTCACCTACGAAGGAATCGGCCCGGACGCCCAGTTGGACGGTTGGGGCATGGACTTCCAACGCTGCAACAACATGGTAGTGCGCAACCTTTCCTTCAAGGACCAGCCCGAAGATCAAATCAGCTTCCAGAGCAATTGCCTCAACCTGTGGATTCACAACAACGACCACTTTCTCGGCAAGGGTCTGCCCGGAACCGACGCCGACAAGATCCACGGCGATGGGCCCTTGGACGTCAAATCCGGCTGTTCGTGGGTTTCCGTGGCGTTCAACCATTACCATGGGACTGACAAATCCAATGGGGTCGGCTTCGGCAAGGATACCGACGCGCTCGTGATGACCTACCACCATAACTTCTACGACGGCTGCGGCTCGCGGATGCCGCGGATCTCTTTCGTTTCCATGCACGTCTATAACACCTACTTCAAGGAAGCCCGGGTCTATACCATCGCGGCGGCACACGGCTGCTCCGCTTTCATCGAGAACAACTATTTCGAGAAATGCAACCGTCCCATGATTATTGCCAGCCAGGGCCACGACATGAAAGACGGCCGCAGCACCCTCTCGCACAACGACGGCGGCACCATCAAGCTCAAGGGCAATTTCATGGATGGGTTCACAACGAACCCCGCGAGGTTCGATCCCGCCGTCGATTCTTCCCCCGGACCAGCCGTCAAGGGCGGGGCGGTTTATAACAACTTTGAGACCAAATTTGGCTCCGATTACTCGTATGCTCTGGACTCGCCCGAGGATGCCAAGGCCAAGGTGCTCCTGCTTGCCGGACGCATCAAAAGCAATCCTCTGTAACAGATAGCAGCGGAGACGGCTGTCTTGATACCCACACCCTTACCCTCCTCACCGCCCTGCTTCTGGCGCCGCTCGCAGCGCTGCACGCCCATGGCCAGACCGTCCTCAACCTCCCGCCCGCAAAACCCTGAATGAAACGAACCACGTTGCTGACACTGACCGCCCTGCTGCTCGCGCCGCTGGTTGCGCACGCCGCCGCAGACGGACTGGTGGTGTATCCGCCAGTGCCAGGGCTCGCCGCCTCGGAGCACTACAAAGTGCGTGTGCGCTCTGTTCGCGATGGCAGCGAGTGGCAGAGCGCTTTCACTTGGGAGACCGTCTGCAAGACCATCGCAAAGAAGACGGACGCCTACTTTGACACTCTGGCGGGCTGGACGCACACCTATGTGAATTTTGAAACTGCTGGCGCCGTGGAGATCGAAATAGCTCGCGTCAACGGCCAGCCGATTCATACCGCCGCGGTGCATCCGCAACGCAAGGCGTCCGCGTGTTCCGTGAAAGACGGCAAGGTTCTGGTCAGGCTTGATAAGCCCTGTCTTGTCGCCGTCGATATTGATGGCCAGATGGACCGGCAGGACACGGGCAAGGGCTACCAAGGGCCGCCCATTCACACGATCTCCCTCTTTGCCAACCCGCCTTTGGTCGGCAAAACCAAGCCAAATGCTCCTGGCGTGTTGACCGTGAAACCCGGTGAGACTCCGCCATCCGACGGGCCTTGGACCACGCTCTATTTCCTGCCGGGTGTTCACGATGTTGGGCTGGCCTTTCCGCTTCACGCGAACCGCCAATATTACATCCCCGGAGACGCGATGGTTTACGGCACACTTTCCAATACGAAATGGGGCGACGGCCATCACATCCGCATCTTCGGCCTCGGCACCTTGTCGGGCTCCCGGCTGAAGAATCCCAAGTATGTTGAGCCAGCGATTTCAGAGAAGGAACACGGGCGTTACCGTCCGATTGAGGTGATTGGCACCACCGACACCCGTGTGGAAGGCATCACCATCGCTGACTCGGCTACTCACTCGCTCATGCTGGTGAGCCCCTACAAAGCGGGTCATCCCAACGAGGTCCAGTGGACCAAGATCTTCACCTGGCGCGCGAATGGCGACGGGATCAATCCCTTCGGGAACACGCTGATCGAGGACTGCTTCATCCGCACCCAGGATGATTCGCTTTACGTGAACGGCCTGGGTATTCGCCGCACCGTGCTGTGGAACGACGCCAACGGTTCGTCGTTCGTCCTGAGCGCCCTGCCGCAACTGGCTGACCGCCAGTTGGTGGTGGAGGACTGCGATGTGATCTATGCGCGTGCCAAGTGGGAGAAGTGGAGCGGCGGCCGGGTCTTCAACATGCGCGGTGAAGGCGGACGCGCCGCCGGGGCCGGGGTGATCTTCCGCAACATCAACATCGAGGATCCCCGACCGACGCTGCAGCAGTTCTTCATCTGCATGACCATGCCGAAACCCTATTCGAAAGACGCGAAAACGCGCGCAGCCGGAGACTTGTCGGGCCTCCTCTTCCAGAACATCTCTATCGCCGCGCCCAGCGTTCTGGGTGAACCCCAAATCCTCTGGGGCCAGGCCGACGCACGCATCCGCAACCTCACCTTCGAGAACCTCACGCTCGCTGGAAAGCCCGTGCGCGACTCGACGTTTTTCAAGACGAACGAGTTCTTTGACGGGTTCATCTTTGCACCAAGCGCCGGGTCCAAGCCATGAATGCGGTACCCAAATTGATCAGACAGCACAAACCATGAAACACATCCAATTCATCACCGCCCTGCTGCTTGCGCCACTGGCGGCATTTTCCGACGACAAACCAAGCTCGTCCGTCCTTGACCGCCAGTGGGTCGCCTTGGGCGCGAGTGGAAAGCTGGAATACAAGACAACATCCAAGGGCGACCGTATCATGGACTTTTCCCACGCCGGCTACATGGGCGGTGGCGTCGCGCTCCCGATGCTGCCGGTGAAGAAGGAAGTCGCTCCGTCGGCTGGTGATGACACGGCGGCGATTCAGGCGGCCATTGTTGAGGTCTCCGCGCTGCCGTTGGTGAACGGATTTCGTGGGGCGGTGTTGCTGAAGCCAGGGACATTCCATTGCTCGAAAGAAATATCACTCACGCAGCACGGCGTCGTGTTGTGCGGATCTGGGTCGGGCAAGCAGGGAACGTTGATCGAAATGACAGGCGAACCGCATACCGCTTTCATCATCGAAGGGCCGGATCTGTCGTTCCCGAAGGAGACTCCAGCGAACACGTTCCCCATCGCGGATGCGTATGTGCCTGCGGGAGCGACGAGTCTCTCGGTGAAGGATGCGAAGGGGCTGGCGGTGGGCGACACCATTCGCATCCGTTGGGCGCGGACGGCGAAGTGGATTCAGTTCATGGGAATGGACGACCTCGTGAGGAAGCGGAAAGGCCAACAAGACAAACCGCAAACGTGGATGAAGGAAGGCACGGAGATCACGATTCATCGCAGCATCCGCTCTATCGAAGGCAACCGCCTCACGCTGGATGTGCCGCTCACCGACACCATCGACGCGCAGTTCCTCGATAAGGAACCGGCCGTGGTGTTGAAGACACCAGCGGTCAGACGCCTCAGCCAATGCGGCATCGAAGCGCTGCAGATCGTTTCGCCGCCGCACAAAGGCACGCTGACTGCTGGCAAGAACATCTCGGTGGCGCTCAAGGGCGATAGTGAAGACTGCTGGGTCAAAGACATCGTCATGCGCGAGACGCTGAACAACGTGCAGGTGTGGGGCGGCTGCCGGCGCATCACCATCACGGGAGCGCACTCCTATCACAACTCGACGGTGGAAAAGGGCGCAGGCTATCCGGCGGATATTTCCATCCGCGGCTCGCAGGTTCTCGTCGATCGTTGCAGCTCGCACGGACTCGGCGGCTTCTACATCGCCACGCTCAACCAGGCAGCCATGTTGAACGTGGTGCTCAATTGCACGTTCGAGGGCACGGGCAGCATCCAGCCGCACATGCATTGGTCCACGGGCCTGTTGATTGACTCATGCACCATCCCCGACGGACGGATCGATCTCATCGACCGCAAAACCTCCGGCTCCGGTCACGGCTGGGCCATCGGCTGGGGCATCGTGTGGAATAGTGCCGTGAAACATCTGCAAATCCAAATGCCGCCCGGCGCTTTGAATCTGACCATCGGCTGCAAGGGCGAGCCGCATAAGACCTACAGCAAGGAATCGTTCTTCTCCGCCAACGAGCCCGTGACTCCCGCCAGCCTTTATCTCGCGCAACTGCGTGAGCGACTGGGAGACGCAGCGGTGAAGAACATCGGGTATTAAGACCTGTTTGCGAAACACCAGACTATGAAACCGATTCTCGCAATCCTCCCCGCCCTGCTGCTCGCGCCGCTGGCCGGGCTGCATGGCGCTGCAACCAAACCCAACATCATCCTCATCCTTGCCGACGATATGGGCTACGGGGACCCAGGCTGCTACGGCGGCAAGCTCGCACCCATGCCGGCGATTGATTCGTTGGCGCGCGACGGCGTGCGGTGCACCGACGGCTACGTCACAGCGCCGGTGTGCGCGCCAAGCCGGTGCGGGCTGATGACTGGCGCCTACAACCAACGCTTCGGTATGCAGTGGAACGAAGACCAGTTCCGCACTCGCGGCTACTCGGTGCCCGCTTCGCACAAGCTTCTGCCGCAGGCGTTGAAAGCGGCGGTCTACGTCACCGGCCACATCGGCAAATGGAACATTGGCGCGGACATCGCGGGGCGATGGTTCGCCGACTGCACCGGCGACGCCGCGATCGGCGCGTTGGCGGGCGCGGATTTCGAGATGCAGCCGAAAGGGCGGATGGGGCCGTGCAATCTCTGGAACGTCTGCGAGTGCAAGGACACCAACGCGCTCAACACCCTGGTCGAGAGCGCCGCCGGCCCGGTGGCGTTTCCGCGCTGCCCGTGGGCGCTCGACCTGTAGGACAAGCCCTTTCCCGGCCGTAGCAAAGTGAAGCCCGATCCGAACCAACTCGGCGGCTGGTATTGGGAAAGCGGCTTCGATCACGATCCCATCACCGAGATGGAAGCCGTGCGCGACTGGAACTTTCGCGCGATGTATGGCGATTGGGATACTCTGAAGAACGTGGATAAAGTGTTTCCCAACCACACTCTGAACTGGTCCGCCCACATTCTCGGCAAACGCGAATCGCGCCGGCTCCTGGGCGATGTCATCCTCACGCTGGACGATCTGGAAAAGGACCGCCAGTTTCCGGACGGGGCCGTGCCCACCGGTTGGAGCAACGATCTGCACCTGCCGGATCCAAAGTATGATAACGGCTTTGAGGGCGACGCGTTTATTTCCCGCGCCAATTTCGGTGAGTTTCCCGCCCACCGCGCCGGGCGGCCGTTCTGGATTCCCTACCGCTGCCTCTACTCACGCAACATGGCCAACCTCTTCATGGCCGGGCGAGACCTCAGCGTCGCGCACGAAGCGCTGGGCGCGGTGCGAGTGATGCGGACCGGCGGTTGCATGGGCGAGATCGTCGGCATGGCAGCGAGCCTGTGCAAGAAACACGACGCGACGCCGCGTGGCATCTACGAACGCTATTGGGGGGAACTCCAGGAATTGATGCGCCGCGGCGTGGGCAAGAATCCCGGGGCGAATCCGGCCTACGAAAATGGCGGCGAGCCGCGGGCGAAACCGTCGGCGAAGCTGCTGGAGCCGGTGTGGAAGAAGGAGGACGGCCCGAACCTCGCGCGCACCGCCCGTGTCACGCTGACAAGTGGAAAGAGCGGCGCGACGAATTCGACGACCTTGCTCACGGACGGCAGGATCAATCTGGCCGACAACAACAGCCGCTGGATGAGCGTGGGGCCGCTGCCGCACGGCCTCGAATTCGCGTGGGAAAAGCCCGTGACCATCGGCGCAGCGCGCATCGTATCGGGCTACAACACGAAGAATGGGGTGGTCGGGGCGATCGGCGACTTTGTGCTCCAATGGCGCGACGGCAGCGCATGGCGGGACGTGGACGGCGCCAAAGCGACAGCGAACACCGACCCGTTCTGGAATGGCATCTTCGCCCCGGTGACGACTGAGCGGGTTCGCCTGCGGATCACCCGGTCACAGGGCGACACCTCGCGCATATGGGAAGTGGAGTTTTACGGCGCGGTCAAGGCGCCGCCTCCCTGACAAGCCGCGCCTCGCCGCAACGCGAAAAGTAGAAGTACGAACGGTGCCCCAAAGCAATTGCTTATCAGTTAACCTCCAAGGAATGGAACGGACGAACCAAATGAAAACGGAAGGAACAACTAGGAATCACACACTCCCACGCCTTTTGGCGCTGTTGCTGGCGTTGCCGGCTACACTTGACGCCGCCGACGCGCCCAAGCCGGCCGACAAGCCCAACATCCTCATCCTGCTCGCTGATGACATGGGCTATGGCGATCCCGGTTGCTACAACCCGAAATCGAAAATCGCGACGCCCCATATCGACCGACTGGCCAGGGAAGGGATGAGGTTCACCGATGCTCATGCGCCCGGCCCGCTGTGTCATCCCTCGCGCTACGGGTTGTTGACGGGACGTTATCCGTTTCGCACCGATGTCTCGCTGTGGCCCAAGCAACCACTCATCGCGGAAGGGCAGATGACCATCGCCTCGCTGCTCAACTCGCAAGGGTATCGCACCGCGATGGTGGGGAAGTGGCATCTCGGTTTTCTGGAGGATGGCTACGACAAACCGCTGCCTGGCGGACCAGTGTCGTGCGGATTTGAAACGTATTTCGGCATGCGCGCCTCCACAGACATCCCGCCCTATTTTTTCATCCGGGGAGACCGCGCCGTGACGCCGCCGACGGATCACATCGAGGCGCACCACTCGGAGGGATGGTCGTCGATCCAGGGGGAATTTTGGCGGGAAGGCGGCATCGCGCCCGGCATGAACCTCAAGGATGTGCTGCCCCGCTTGACCGAGGAGGCTCTTCACGTCATCCACTCTCAAGTCAGGGCAAATCAGGACAGCCGAAAGCCGTTCCTGCTCTACTTCGCCCCCACGGCCCCGCACACGCCGTGGCTGCCCTCGCCGGAATTCGCGGGCAAAAGCGGTGCCGGCATGTATGGCGACTTCACCATGATGGTGGATGCGGAAATCGGGCGCATTCTCGCCGCGTTGGATAAAGGCGGACTGGCCGGGGACACGCTCGTCATTTTCACCTCGGACAACGGTCCCACCTGGTATGAAGCCGATGTGGAAAGGCTCGGGCACGCCTCCGCCGGTGGATGGCGCGGCATGAAGTCGGACGCCTGGGAAGGCGGACATCGCATGCCGTTTATCGTGCGTTGGCCGGGTCGGATCAAAGCCGGGACGGTGAGCGAACAGACGATTTGCTTCACGGATCTGCTTGCGACTTTCGCGGAGATTTGTGGTGCAACACTTCCAAACGACGCGGGGCCGGACAGCTTCAGTTTCCTGCCGGTGCTGGAAGGCCGACAACCAAAGGGGCAGCCGATTCGCGGCCCAATCGTGATGCAGGCAGGCAGTTCGTCAGCCATGATGATCCGGTCCGGTGATTGGAAACTCATCAATCAGCTCGGCTCCGGCGGCTTCACGAAACCCAGCTCAATCAAGCCAAAGCCCGGCGAGCCCGCAGGCCAGCTCTACAATCTCCACGACGACTTGGCCGAGACAAAAAATCTCTACTTGAAGTATCCCGAGATTGTCGCCCGCTTGGAGGCCGAAATGCAGCGCATCAAGGCTGGCACACAGACTCGTCCATGACCTATTGAGAGAAGTGAACATAATATTTTAACAGCAGGAACAGGGCAAAAACAGTTATGGTTTATGCCAATGTCGGAAAGGCAATTTCTTACAACCAACCCAACCACCAACCAACCTGAGGAGGAGATCCTGATGCTGACCAACCGTTACCTTATTCTCGTCGTCGCGCTCTGGGGTGGGCTGTTCCTCTCTTCGCGTGCTGCGGAACCGGTGCGTGCGGGTGTCTCTCCCGGAGATGCGGGATCCGATCTCTACGCCTATTACACGGCACTGGACTACACGATTCCGCTTTCCGAGATTCGTATGAACGTGCCCTTTTCCAACGAGGAACAAGTTCAGGCCTGGAGGAAGGCCGCCGAGAACCCCACGCCCCGTGACACGCCCCAGCCAGAGAACCCGGTTATGAAAGCGGGCACGGCATGCCCCAATTTCGGCGGAATGTTCAAGGGCAGCCTCGAGGCGGTATGTATCTACAACCGGAAGCTGGGCATTGACGAAGTCTCGCGACTGGCGGCGGGCGAGGTGGTAGAAGCGGCGCTGGTGGCGCACTACCCGTTCAACCAGAACATGGAAGATTCCGGTGGCGGGAAGCCAGCCATACCACATCAAGGTGCGGGTTTCTCGTCTGGTCGCAGGGAAGGCTCGCATGCCCTTCAACTCGATGGCCGCTCGATGTGGGTGCAGTTGCCTGTCGAGGCACCGCATGACGGATTCACCTGGAGCGCCTGGATCAAAACGACCGGCAATGGAGCGATTCTCTCCCACTGTAACAAGGCGGGTGTGTGGCACGCACTGGGCCGGTGTCTCTTCATCAAAGACAAGAAGCTGTCGTTTGATGTTGGCTGGGTCGGCTGCGTGGAAAGCTCCGCCGTCATCGCGGACGGCACATGGCACCATGTGGCGGTCGCCGGGGGAACGGGGGAGGTCGTTCTCTACGTCGACGGAAAGCGGTCACAGCGGGACACTCCGATCACCGGCAAGTATGCGGACCTCGTGGTCCACATTGACAAAGACAGAAGCCTCGTTTTCGGGCGAGAGACCTCTTACCTGCCCTGGCTGCAGACCCCACGCGGCCGGTTCCCCTTCAAACAGCTCGTCGAGTGCAAATCCGATCCCATGTGTCTTTCCTCCTACGTCCGCATCATCAGGAACGAACCGGACGAGGTGATCATTCACTGGTGCCACGTTCCCGATCCGGAAAGCATCGTGATCACCGAAAAGATCCATGAGCTGATCTCCGTGAAGCCTGGAGGCAAGGTCGTGCGCGAGATCAAGGCCGGCACGCCGAGGCTCGATGATTTCCAGGATCCGGCAAACGTGACGCGCCAGGAGCTTCAGTTGACAGAGACGGGAATCGAAGAGCAGTCCCTGTCAAAGGCCAGGTTATCCGGTAAGCCGGTCCGGGCCGTGGCGGGAAGCGCGGTCATTCGTGGAGTTCCCGGGTCTCCTGCAGCGTGGCTGAGATTCGATGAAGGACTCCACCCGAGGGCGGAATCCGAGAAATACACAACCCGAGACAGCGTGAGCGGCGCCGTCTGCACCATCTCCGGCCCCACGGCCCTTTGGAAACCGGGCGTATCGGGAACGGCTTTGGGCTTTGATGGATACTTCTCCAAAGTAACGCTTCCTCGAGACAAGGCGCCTCGAATAACCGGGGAACTGACGCTCGAGGCGTGGGTGGTTCTCGGTGCGTATCCCTGGAACGATGCGGGGATTGTGCATCAGTCGGCCGGTGAAGTGATCACGCCTGAAGCCTACAAGCATGGTTATCACGATCCGTATGTCTATCGCCCCTGGGCAATGAAAGGCTACCTGCTCGGCATCGACCCCTACGGCCGGCCGATGTTCAAGGTGAACGGCAGACAGGTCGGCAGCGGAGAGGTACCGCACAAGGATACGGTTGATGGCACGCATGTCATACCGACGTACCGGTGGGTCCATCTTGCGGGCGTTTACGGCAACGGAAGCCTGTCCCTCTACATGAACGGTGAACGGATCGACCGGAAGGCTGCGTCTGGTGCCGTTGAGGTGCCGGACCGGGATGTGCTGATCGGGTTGAACGGGGATGCACAGCGATGCTCCGATCCCGTGTCGCACAGCCGTTTCGCCGCCGACAACAACCCGCCCATCGTGTACGGCATTGAGGGGTTGATCGACGAGGTCAGGATCCACGATCGTGCGCTGTCCGATGAACAGATACGCCAATCGTATGCCGCCTTCCGACCGCCTGCGGAGGTATCCCTGGGCCGGCGGATCCTCCCGGGCGAAGTGACCGGAAAACCGGCCGGGGCGTTCGGTGCGTCATATACGACACTGGCATATCACGAACTCTGGGACAACCTGTGGAGACCTTCCCCCTACCGGGACATTGTGGTCCGGTTCGACGGCTTGCCGACCACCGTCGTCTTCTGGCAGGGGGTGAATTTCGGTTCCGGGTGGGTGACCGAAAACAACCGGTGGATGGCGGACCAAAGTGTCGAGAGAGGAGGACCCTACGGCTGTGCCGAACACATGGCGGATAAGCGGGCACGGTTCGGACACGTCCGATTGATCGAAAACACGGATGCGCGCGTAGTCGTACACTGGCGCTACCCTCAGATTGACGTGGGGTATGTGTTCACTTCCCCGAGTTCCTGGGTGGACGAATACTACACCATCTACCCGGACGGTGCGGGCGTTCGGGAGGTCTCAACGACAGGGTACCATGACACCCAGTTCCTGACACAGGCCGGCACCACCTGTCTCGACAATATCGATCTGACCGCTCTGACGGTGGCCAATATGGACGGCAAGAGTGCCGATTTGACCTGGGTGATGCCGAACCGGAATCCACCGCTCACGCTCAAGGATGCCTGCATCAAAGTCGTCAATTTCAAGTCAAACTGGAAAGTGTGTGTTATTTATCCGGAAGGCGTCGAGATTGAAACATGGGGCAAGGGAGAGCAATCCAAGCATACACCGGATCCCTTTGTCGGGCCATGGAATCATTGGCCCGTCGGGCTCTATCCTTCCGACGGCAGGTATGCGGCAGCCCATGACCGGGTGACGAGTGCGGCCCTCGGCGGTGCCGTAAAAGGACTGGGCCGATTCATCATGTACGGCTTCACCGATCAGGCCGCAACAAGCCTTATTCCGATTGCCAAATCGTGGAACCGGCCGCCAACACTCGAGAAGCTGATCGGCTGTGAGAGCAGCGGATACATTCAGGCCGAGCGTGCGTACCAACTAACAGCAAAGGCATCGTCCATGTCGTTCACCCTGGAGGGCTCAAAAGACAGGCCCATTCACAATCCCTGCTTTGTCATCAAAAAGTGGACACACAAAATCAAGTGCCCACTTGAAGTCAACGGCAAGGCGTTGGCCCCCGGCACGTCCTTCAGGCAGGGAATCACACGGGACACGGACGGAACGAGAATGCTTGTGGTCTGGCTTCAGCTTCAGTCCGCGTCACCGGTTGAATTTACGGTCAAGTCTGACTGAATGCAACCTGAATATCTGTCCGAACGCCGCACGGCATGGAAGCGGGCTGCGTTCCCATCGCCACACGTCAGGAATTGGAGACGAAACATTGAACAGCCGCCGAACATGATTGCATCATTCTCTCGCACTATGACTCATCTTAGATTGAACGGCGACGCGCCCCGGCGATTCGCCCGGCTCGCAACGCTGGCCGCTGCGGGATTCATCGCGGCGTCGGTCTTCGCCGCGGATGCTCCTTTGCCCAGCTGGAAGCACAGCGGCACGCTGATGCTGTTGACCACGCCGGAGGGTGCGGGTTTGCCTGGGGGCGCGGTGGTGGAGGAATTTCCGGTGTTCGTGCGGCTACACACTTTTAGAGTTGACACTTAAACATAGAGTCTTCCCCAGCAACTTCTACCACAAATTCGGAGATCTTTTAAGAGGTGGTTTCGGTGCCATCGGAGCCTCGGTCAAGCGGTTATCGCCGTCAGTTGGGCGGGGATA
>Ga0315287_10000563_pt1 | contig 32676 bp, 25 predicted proteins | sample YL17G11_0_MG_FD_205037 | JGI IMG/M metagenome (GOLD analysis project Ga0315287, IMG submission 205037) | Sediment microbial communities from Yellowstone Lake, YNP, Wyoming, USA - YL17G11_0 | ecosystem: Environmental > Aquatic > Freshwater > Lake > Sediment | place: USA: Wyoming | collected...
GCTAAAAAGGATATCTCGAGCGCAGCAAAAATATAAGATGTGGCTTTATCGGTGAAATGGAGCGCATTAACTGCCGTGAAAAAAAACAAAATCGTGAAGTCACCTTCCTCGAGGTAACGAAGAATAGTGTAGAGGGTAAGCAATCCCCAGACAACGATAAAAATTTCATTGCGGGCATAACGTCCATAGAAGAGCATGTAGGGAGAGGCCAGCAGGAAAATCCCTGCGGCAATCGCCCCTGCGCGCCCCAGATATCTGCGGAAAAAGATCAGCGTGAAGGCAATCGAGAAAATCCCAAAGAGGGCATGCGGCAGGCGGGCTGTAAAATCGTTATCGCCAAATAGGAAAAAAGAAAGCGCCATCATGTGGAACTGGAATGGCCCGTGGGTGACCGGGTCATAGTTATAGGTCCGCCCCTGGGAGTAGTCGTATGCCGGGACAACATGATTGATCTCGTCGTGGCTCATCGTCCGGGTTCCTAGGTCCGCAAGCCGCGAGACAATGGCCAGCACGATCAGTGCAATAATCAGGATCGTTTCGACATTCCAAAAACGCTGTGATGTGGATTTATTCTCAGTCATATGTAGTTTGTCCCTTGAGTATGGATTAAACCATTAAGCCGCCTGTCGGACAACCCCCAGGATTGTGTAGTTTCGACCTAATTTTATTTGATTTCTTAATAAATATCGTTGGGAAATCGTATGAATCGCCAGTTTATAAATATGATAAAATATATCTGAATTAGTCCCCTATTGGACGATCGCGACGCAAGGGAGGTGCGATCATGCCTGGTCTGAGTATTACTTTATTGGGTAAGTTTACTGTTAGTAGGGAAAACCAAACACTGGGGGGAATACAAGCACGGAAAGTTCAGGAGCTGGTTTGCTACCTGGCGCTTTATCACGACCGTCCTCAGCCGCGCGAGGCATTGTGCGAATTACTCTGGCGCGATCAACCATCAGCCATTTCGAGAAAATACCTGCGTCAAACCCTCTGGAAACTGCAATCTGCCTTAACATCAGTGGCTGGTGGAGGCACTCCCGACCTTCTGGCTGACTCTGACTGGATTCAACTCAATCCGGCAGCACATCACGAATTGGACATCGTATATTTTGAACATGACAGTAATCTGATTCGCGATAAACGAGCCCATGAGTTGACTCCTGACGATTTTCTTATTGCTCAAAAAGCCATATCCTTTTACAGGGGCGATCTATTTGAAGGATGGTACCAGGATTGGTGCATCTCTGAGCGTGAACGCTTCCAGATGATGCATATCACCCTCCTGGATAAAATGGTTCAGTATTGTGAACTTCATCAGAACTATGAAGCCGGCTTGGCATACTGTTCTGAAATCCTGAGACATGACCGTGCATATGAACGCACTCACCGGCAGATGATGCGGTTATATGTCATGTCAGGAGACAGGACCAGCGCCTTGCGCCAATATGAACGCTGTGTATCGGCACTTAAGGATGAACTGAATGTTGCGCCTTCTGAACGTACATCACGACTTCATGATCAAATCAGACAGGACTCAATAAAAAGTCTGTCTGCATCCCAAGAAATGGATATTAATTTCAAAGAATCAAATCTCCAATTGGCAGATGTCCTTTCCCGGCTTGAACAGTTTTCTGAGACATTAAATCATATTCAATTCCAAGTTTATAAAGAAATCTCTGCCATAGAGCAGGCTCTGACTTTTGGCAGATGAAAGACAGTCGGTATACATTCAATGAGGACTGCAGTGTAGACGCAGTCCTCTTTTTATTGCATTTAGAGAAAACCATCCGAATCAGTAGACGCACAGGAGACGCAATAAAGACGGAGCGCCGTCTTCAATTCTGGATAATCCAATCACACTTTTATTGGTATGAAAGGAGAGTGCGTTGCCCAGCGATTACCCGGATAATTTCCGCGAATCGGGTGAGGAGGAATTAAATATTCACTCGTTTGTGGTGCGTATCTGGCTTGAGGAGAAACAATCCAATCCTCGTCTGGTGATCTGGCGCGGGCAAATCACCTATGTCAATAACGGCGTTCGTCATTACTTCGATGACATTAAAGAAATACCAGCATTCATCGCACCTCACCTGAAGGAAGCAGGGTGAGCCGTTTTTCTCATTCAGATTCAGTGATTCACCAAGGAGGTAACCATGCCCGTAACACCAACTTATCCAGGCGTATACATCGAAGAGGTTCCCAGCGGTGTACGCACCCTGACTGGGGTGGCGACATCCATCACGGCTTTTGCCGGCTGGGCACCCAGTGGTCCGATCGACCGGGCCCAGCTGGTATTGAACTGGCAGGATTACGAGCGCCAGTTTGGCGGCTTGCACAAAGACAGCTATTTGGGTTATGCCGTCAACCAGTTTTTTGCCAATGGCGGTAGTCAGGCATATATTATCCGCCTGGTGGGGTCGGGCAACCTTGCCGCCACCGTTACCCTCAACGCTAAACTTAAAGTGGAGGGGAAGAATCCAGGTGTGTGGGCTGAAACCTACACGATTAAAACCCTCCTGAGCACATTCGATTCCACCCGCTTCTCCCTGACCGTTGTAGAAACAGCCTCCGATGCAGTCGTCGAAAACTTTGTTAACCTTTCCATGTCGGAAGACGATTCGCGTTTCGCCCCGAGCGTGATCTCCGACCAGTCGGAGATCGTCATCGCCAGCAAGGTCAGCGCGGCAAGCAACGACACTCCTCCAAATAACTCCAGCGCTCCACTCGCAGGCGGCAATGACGGCACACTGCTCACACCTAACAATTCTAATTTTGAGAATGCCCTGACAGCTACCGGTGCAGGAATAAACTTTTTGGACCGGATCGACCTTTTCAACATCCTGTGCGTGCCGGGTGAAACCAAGCCCAGCAAGGTTTCCGATTTGGAGACCTTCTGCCACGACCGGCGTGCCTTCCTGATAGTGGACTGCGCTGATAATGCCACTTTTAGTACACTGCAAAGCGGGCCAAATTCCAGCCTGACCGGCAGCAATTCGATCAATGCAGCCTTTTATTTCCCGTGGGTGAACGCCCCAGATCCGCTGATGGAGGGACGCTCACGCGCCTTTCCACCTTGTGGCCTGGTGGCTGGCATCTTCGCCCGCACGGATTCACAGCGAGGCGTTTGGAAAGCCCCGGCTGGAACTGAGGCCAGTCTGAATGGTATCAACTCATTGGCCTTCAGCCTAAGCGATGCCGAGCAGGGCTTCCTGAATCCCAAGGGGATCAATGTGCTGCGCAACTTCCCAGTTTACGGGCCGGTAGTCTGGGGTGCGCGCACTCTATCAGGTAATGACGAACGCGGATCAGAATGGAAGTACGTGCCGGTGCGGCGCCTGGCTCTCTTCCTCGAAGAAAGCCTGTATCGAGGCACGCAGTGGGTGGTCTTCGAGCCGAATGATGAACCTCTCTGGTCGCAAATTCGCCTGAACGTAGGTGCTTTCATGCATTCGTTGTTCCGACAGGGTGCATTCCAGGGCAGCAGTCCCCGTGACGCTTATTTCGTCAAGTGCGACAAGGAAACCACCACGCAGAATGACATTAATAGGGGCATCGTCAATATCCTGGTGGGTTTTGCCCCGCTCAAACCGGCCGAATTCGTCATCTTGAAGATCCAGCAAATCGCCGGGCAAATTCAGGCGTAACGGGAGGTAGCTATGGCTCAGTTCAGTGTAAACACAAGTCGTTTTGATCCATATAAGAATTTTAAATTCCGCGTCAAGTGGGATGGTAAATACGTGGCCGGTGTCAGCAAGGTAACCGGGCTGAAACGCACAACCGAGGTGGTGAAGCACCGCGAAGGCGGGGACCCCAGCTCCAGCAGGAAATCACCCGGGCGGACCGAATACGAGGCCATCACCCTGGAACGCGGCGTAACCCATGATAAGGAATTCGAGCAGTGGGCGAACAAAGTCTGGAACTTTGGCTCTGGCCTCGGTTCGGAGGTTTCCCTCAAGGATTTCCGCAAAGACTTTATCATCGAGCTTTACAACGAAGCAGGGCAGCTTGTCATTTCCTATAAGGTCTTTCGTTGTTGGGTTTCTGAGTTTCAGGCTCAGGCCGACCTCGATGGAAATGCTAACGCCGTGTTGATCCAGTCGATCAAACTGGAGAACGAAGGTTGGGAACGTGACGTTGAAGTGGCTGAACCTAGCGAGCCGAGCTTCACTGTTCCGGCATAACATGCCGACCGACTGATCCTTTTCCATCAGGGAGCTGCCCTTGCGCCCGTTTTCTGCATCCGATCTGCTTGCCGTGTGGGAGCGCGGGTTGAGTAATCCGCCTGCGGAGAGAGCTTTGATCCTTCTCTGCTCGGCTTTTCCCGACGCTCCCCCTGCTTCACTTGCCAGGCTGACTATCGGTCAGCGTGATCTGTGCTTGCTTAAACTGCGGGAAATGACCTTCGGGACGAAGTTAAATGGATTCGCAGTTTGCCCCGAATGCCGCGAGCAAGTGGAGTTGGATTTCGACTCCCGAGAAATCGTCGAAGCAGGAGTCCGGTTTCCCGATTTTCAAGCCGAGGAAAAAGCAAGCAATGAATTCCTGATGGACCTGCTCGGATGGAAACTTCGGTTCCGCCTGCCGACCAGTGCCGACATGACATCCCTCCCGGCAGATGCCCCTCAGGCACAATTAAAATTAATCGAAGCGTGCCTGCTGGATGCTCGTCATGAAGACCAATCCGTTCAGACCGCCGATCTACCGGAGGAAGTGGTTATAGCTCTCTCTGAGCGTATTGCCAGGGAGGATCCATTCCTCAATATCTCTCTTGCCCTGAAATGCCCGGTTTGCAGCCATGAATGGCAGATGCTCTTTGACATCGTTACGTATTTTATGAGCGAGATTAATTTCTGGGCAGCGCGCCTGATGCGTGAAGTCCACCGGCTGGCATCCGTCTACGGCTGGCGTGAGGTGGATATCCTGGCGATGAGTGCATGGCGCAGACAACGTTACCTTGAATTGATCAGCGGAAGCTAAGGCACAAATGCTGCAGGTGATGTACTTAAAGGATGAAGTGGTCGTCCGATGAATGACATTTTCTCTAACCTGGTAAATCGTAATGCAGTCCAGCCTTCCTCGGAGGTTGTGCAGCCGCGCTTTCCTTCGATGTTCGAACCCTTCGGAGATCTGGAGGGACCAACAGAGTCAATCCTCGACCAGAATACGTCGTTTTCAGCACAGGCTGCGAGCCGTATGGAAGCTGAACTACCCAGCTCATCGCCGACAGATCACGATTCACATTCTCCGAGTGTCACATCGTTTCATGAGATCTCGACCACAAAGAAATTCACAGATCAATCCCTTGCCTATCATTCCTCGCACTTAAGAGATTCGGAGTCTGTTGAGAAAAAACCCATTCAGCAGTTTGCTCATCCACAGTTAACAAGCATTTCGTATGAACCAGTCCATCCATCTATTGCTGATATTTCTCTTGAAGATACGAATGACGATCTTCGCCGATCCGCAACGATTATGAGCAACACTGAAAGAAACCCAGCCAGAGCCTCTGTGAATGATCCTCATCGCGAGAAAGTCACTTCCGAGGAGCGGACTATTCATCCTCGGGTAGAAAGCGTGACAGCGCACAAGGTTGATTCGCTGGTTGGATCATCCCGGACTGTACCGGGCAGAATGGACAAGTCGATGAATGTCCTTCAGCCACGTGAAGAATCTAATCACGCAGAACCTCCGGTCGTCCAAATCCACATTGGGCGAATCGAAGTTCGTGCAATTACACCGTCACCTTCACAACCGGCGTCCAAACCGGCGCCTGCCCAGCCTCGAATGACCCTGGAAGATTACCTGCGCCAGCGGGAGGGACGTCGATGAGCAACAGTCTGGCAATAGCCACTGTGACCGAAGCCTTCAGGCAACAGATCCAGAAGGCACTGACCGACAGTGAATCGGAAACCGGGATTTCAGGCGCGCTTGCTAAAGCCCTGCGCCCTACTTCCACGACCAGCGGTTTTCCCACTGGTGAATCAAATGTCTATGCCGGGTTGTACCTATATCAGGTTACACCGAACACGGCGTGGCGCAACGACTTCTCTCCTGTCCGCAGAAGTGACGGGTCAGCGGTCCGCGGGACTCGTTCCGCGTTTGATTTGTACTATCTGGTTACTTTCTACGGGGATGAAAGCAAAATGGAACCCCAACGGATTTTGGGTTGTGTGGTGCGCAAGGTTGCTTCCGAACCCATCCTGACCACGGACATGATCAAGAGTGCCAAAACAGGTGCGCTTGTCAAGAGCAACCTGGAAACCGAAGTGGAGCGCGTCAAATTCTCCCAGCTTCCTTTATCTCTCGAGGAACTCTCCAAACTCTGGTCAGTATTCTTTCAAACCACCTACTGCATATCCGTAGCATTCCAGGCGTCGGTCGTGTTCATTGACGGCACCGAGAGCGCAGGACCATCCCTGCCTGTTCTGGCGCGCAATGTGTACGTCCGCCCATTCAGGCAAATCGTGATCGATAAAATCCTCTCGCAGGAGACAACCTCCGACCCGGTGGTGGAGCAACCCATCCTGTTTGGCCATACCCTGGTCCTCCAAGGAAAACAACTCGAAGGGGATGTGACCCGTGTGCGGATCGGCGGTACCGAAGTCACGCCAGCTGAGGTTTCAAATTTTGAGATCAAAGTCCTTTTGGATGCTCCTCCCTTCCCGGTCGACTCTCTGTTTGCGGGAGTCCAGGCGCTTCAAATCATACAGGACATCAACATGGGCACCCCGGAAACTGCCCACAAGGGATTTGAATCCGATGTAGTGCCGCTGGTTCTGCGACCATCAGTCACTCCTTCCGTTTCCACCAAATCAACGGATGGAGCGTATCGCAAGGCAACACTCAAATTGGACTTCGCGCCCTCCGTGGCGATTGGTCAGCGTGTGGCATTGTTGCTTAATGAATTCAATCCTCCCTCAACGCGCCCCCCCTATGCTTATCGTTTCGACGTACCCGTGCCGTCCACACCGCCTCCCGCCTTTGCCTCGCTAAACATGGACGTACGAGTATTGCCGGCTCAATATCTCCTCCGCGTTCAAGTGGATGGAGCTGAAAGCGTTTTGGATGCGGGACCTGATCCTGAGAATGCACCGCAATACGTTGGCCCGAAAGTGAATCTGACATGAAACCCGCCAACCGCACCGTTCCCTGGTCTGAAAGCAACCAGCTTTATCTCACGCTGAGGTTGGCGCGCCTCCGTGCCTTGCTCGAGCGAAAGGCGGGGGCGGAAGTTGGTTCGTCAACTGTTGACGACAAACAATTACTCAAAATCTCAAAGGACATGGCATCTCCACCTGCTATCGAGTCGCTGTGCAAATTATTCGGTCTTTCATCATTTGAGCGGGATGTTCTTTTGCTGTGTGCTGGCATTGAACTTGATTCAAAGATTTTTTCCCTGTGCGCCTCTCTTCAGGGTGAGCCTGTCCGCAATTACCCTACTTTCAGTCTGGCGTTGAGTCTGTTCCCCGAGGCGCACTGGAGTGCGCTCACGCCGGCTGCCCCTCTGCGCTGGTGGCGTTTGATCGAAGTCGGTTCAGGGACGGCGCTGACCCAATCTCCCTTGCGCATCGACGAACGCATCCTGCACCACATTGCGGGAGTCTCCCACATCGACGACCGGCTGATGGGTTACGTGGAACCCGTTGAGACGTCGAAACATCTCGTACCATCCCACAAGGCGTTGGCAGAGCAGATGGCTGCTGTTTGGTCAAATGCCACTCATGGCAAAACCATCCCGGTGATTCAACTGGTCGGCATTGATGCATCGGCAAGGAGTGAAGTAGCTGCAGCAGCGGGAGAATTGCTTGGAATCCGGCTGTGCGCCATTCGTGCGGAGACTATTCCCTCCAGCCCGGCGGAATCCGAGGCGTTAATGCGCCTGTGGGAACGCGAAGCCATCCTGTCCAATCTGGCATTGATGATCGTGTGTCATGAGGGTGATACCACCCACGCCTTGCACTGGGTGGAAGCAGCGCGATTCCCGGTATTCATCTCCTCACGCGAGCGATTGCCTTTCGACGGCCGGCCCGTCCTAACTTATGAAGTCTTGAAACCTACGACGGCTGAACAGCGGTCACTGTGGAAAGAATCGTTAGGTACTGAGGCAGCTCGGCTGAACGGGCACATGGATCTGATGGTGACCCAGTTCGATCTGGATGCCCAGAGCATCGGGTCGATTGCCGCCGAGGTGTTGAAGACTGGCGAAATCCGAAACGAGGATTTGGGCGATTCTCTCTGGCAGGCCTGCCGGTCTCATGCGCACCCGCGCCTGGGTGATCTCGCGCAACGCCTTAAACCTATCGCCGCTTGGGACGACCTGGTCCTCCCGAAGCAGCAGCTTGAAACATTGAAGGATGTCTCCACCCACGTCCGGCAGCGGATGAAGGTATACGAGACCTGGGGTTTCGCTGCGAAAAGCGCGCGTGGATTGGGCATCAGCGCATTGTTTGCTGGCATCAGCGGAACGGGAAAGACGATGGCGGCGGAAGTCCTGGCTAACGAGCTAAAGCTGGACCTGTACCGTATCGATTTAAGCCAGGTGGTCAGCAAGTACATCGGCGAAACTGAAAAGAATCTGCGACGGGTGTTCGACGCGGCGGAAGAAGGCGGGGCGATCCTGCTTTTCGATGAAGCGGACGCACTATTTGGCAAACGCAGCGAAGTGAAGGATAGCCATGACCGTTACGCCAATGTGGAAGTCAGTTATCTTCTGCAGCGTATGGAATCCTACCGAGGGCTAGCAATCCTGACCACGAACATGAAGGAAGCGCTCGACCCTGCCTTCCTGCGACGAATCCGATTCGTAGTGCAGTTTCCCTTCCCGGACGCGGAGGGGCGGGCGGAGATCTGGAGGCGGGTGTTCCCGGTACATACTCCTACTGAGGGGCTGGATGCCTTGCAACTTGCCCGTTTGAATGTGGCAGGAGGCAATATCCGCAATATTGCCATGAATGCGGCTTTTTTGGCTGCGGAGGCGAATCAACCCGTGCGCATGAGTCACCTCAAACGTGCTGCCAGCACGGAATATACCAAATTGGAACGGCCATTGGGTGAGAGTGAAACCGGAGGCTGGGTGTGAGACCGCGCTTTGAAATCGTGATCGACGAACTCATTCTTCACGGCTTTTCCCCTGCCGAACGATATGTCATTGGTGATTCGCTCTCTCTGGAACTGGAGAGGTTGGTCATGGAGCAGGGTTTTCAGCCCCATGAAAGTGTGGATATTCCTATGCTCAAGGCAGCACCCGTCAATCTTCCTGCTAATTCAAAACCAGTCCAGGTCGGGTCACACGTGGCGCAGTCTGTTTACAAGGGACTAACAAAATGAACACCTTAGCCCATACGCTAAAAAGGAAAGTTACGTCTGCTCTCGCCCCTGTGCGGATTCCACCGGCGCGCAGTTTTGAAGTCTCTCCGTCTGCGCCTTTCGCTTCGATGAATGCCAGTCATCACTATAACCAGCTTGCGGTAAACAACCCTTCTTTGTCTGCGCAATCCTGCCCATTATCAATTGCGAATCCGCGCGCCTGCCCGACCGGCGGTGCGTGTCATCTTTGTCCAGGCAGGTCGTAAAGGACCATTATGGGTACCGAAGTCCAAGCCAAAAGTACACCGACTGTTGCTTCTGCGATATCCCATGCGCCAGCCAACCTCCTGCAGCGCAAGTGCGCGTGCGGCGGGGGGCATGGTCTCTCTGGTGAGTGCGAGGATTGCAGGCAGAAGCGGCTGGGAGTTGTGCAGCGCTTGGCAGTTAATGCGAGTCCTAGGCCTTCTGTCCCGGCAATTGTCAACGATGTGTTGCGCTCACCGGGACAACCCCTCGACATAGGGACACGTGCTTTCATGGAACCACGCTTTGGCCACGATTTCGGTCATGTACGGGTCCATACCCATGGCTCGGCAGCCGAATCAGCTCGATCCGTGAATGCGTTGGCGTACACGGTCGGGAGCGATATCGTCTTCGGCGCAGGCCAGTATGCTCCGACGACGAATACGGGACTACGTTTGCTTGCGCACGAGTTGACACATACGGTCCAACAGGCATCTGGCGCCTCGGCATTTCAGCCTCATCTGAGCATCGGGGCAGTGGATGCCCCGGCTGAGATTGAAGCCGAACGAGTTGCTGATCGAGTGATCGCCGGTGCCCAGGTATCAACAATCCAGAGTGCTCCTGCGCCAATCCTCAGTCGTCAAGTTGAGCCATTAGCTGAAGATGAATCTGAACCAGATTTCAACTCTCCTCAACATCGAGGTCGAAGTGGGCGTGGGCGGGCTGCATTTATCGATACCGGGCGACGGGGTGAAGACCAGGTCCGAGTCGCCATTATCCGCTATCTGTGTGACTGCGTTGGGCGAAATGTCACTGAAACCCATGCTTCCGCACGACTTCAGCCTCGCCCCGGTATAACCCTTGAGTGGTGCAGAGGCCGGACGACACTCCGCCTCGTCGGTGAGGTGGAACCTAGCAGCTTGACAACCGGCCGTGCTACAGTGCGAGGCGAATTAATCGTTGCTCCTGAGGGCGGTACGGGAGCGCGGGTAGGCATAGAAGGCGAATTACGAAACACTGGTGACGAGCCTGAAGTCGGTGGAAGAGCAGATCTCCGCTTGCGTTTTCCCGGTGGGGAAGAGATTGGTGTGGGCGGCGATATCTTCCGAGGGACCGAAAGCGGTGAGATCGACTGGGGAGTTGAGGCGGGTGCAGAAGTCGGGGATTACCGCATAGGAGCGAGGGGAACCAACTTGGATGATCCTGCCCAACGTGGCGGAATGGTTATATTTGGTGGTCCCTTGCCGGGACAAGATGTTGAAGACGAGACCTGCCGTGAATGCCGCTGCCCGATTGTATATGAATGCTTCGAGGATATTCCTCCACGCGATTATGAAGAATCGGTTACCTATACTATTGAAGATCGCAGCCGGTTGCGCTATTACTTCAGTCTAGACACCAACCAGGATACCCGAGACTCTGTACTTCGCAGCGAGTCGACCCGAATGCTGGGCGAAGTGGCGCGGCGTGTGACGGCGGGGGTACGCATCCAATCAGTGACTGGCTACGCCTCCCCGGAGGATAATCGTGATCAACCGGTTCCCAACGAACAGCTTTCGCTCACACGGGCAGAACGACTACGCAGCCTGCTCGTAACCCAGTTGGGGTCTGGCGCACAGATCCCCGAGCCTCAGGCGGGAGTTGAGCTTTTTGGGCGGGTGGCAACAATCGCACCCGGCAGCCGACTGGCCGATGCAATGCTAGAAGTTGGTTTTGGTGATCCTGAAGATGTAACCACTTTCCTGATTGGGAACGATATTCCGAATCCCGAGCTGTCCCAGCAATTCCTCGACCTCCTTAATAGGGTTACCGCACCGGAAGACCGGCTTCGACTTTTCGGCATTGACTCAACCTCCCCGGCTGCACCCCGGCTGTTGGCAGCGATCCAGCTGTTTGTTAGCAATAACGGTCGTGGGCGGCGTCCGTGGGAGAACATCTTCGGCTATTTACGCTTCGCAACAGTCGAACTGGCCACGACTCGCACGGAGACAAACATGGAACAGCGGCGCACCTCTGGCTCACTGACGGAAATGAGCGATGCCGCTTGTCAACCGTATGCCCGACAAGCTGAGCGCGAAAGCCTCTTTGGTCCGAGTGAACCCGAACCGGAAAATCAGGCTCAATGTCCGGGAGGCGATCCACAAAACCTGCCAGAGTATGAGAATAAGTGTGATTATGAGTGAGATTATCCTGAAAGAATCCTGCCGGCTTATGCATAGTATCCGAGGAGGCGGTTGATCGAATGGGTGTAGAAGTCCAAACCAAGCGCTCACCGATAGTTGCACCCGCGATTACCCACGCGCCGGCCAATCTCCTTCAGTGTACACCTGCCCTGACGGGTGGCGCCAGGGAATGCGCCTGCGGAGGGGATCATGGCATCTCGGGAGAGTGTGAGGACTGCAAGAAGAAGCGGCTGGGTGTGGTTCTGCGGAAATCGATAGGTATGAGTCGCGAAATGGTTGCTCCACCTGTTGTTCATGAGGCTTTGAATTCCGGCAGTCACTCCATGGATTCCAGGACTCGAGAGTTTATGGAGTCTAGGTTTGGATACGATTTCAGCCATGTAAAGGTGCACTCAGATTCGAAGGCTGCTGAGTCTGCCCGTTCAGTAAATGCATTAGCGTATACGGTTGGAAGAGATATTGTGTTTGGGGCAGGGCAATATCAACCACACTCCCCTGATGGGCTGCGATTGGTCGCGCATGAATTAACCCATGTAATCCAAAACAGAGCCCATTTATCATCAGATCTAAAGGCAGGCACTATTTCTGATATTGGAGAAAATGAAGCAAATGAAGTGTCTGACGCTGTAATGGGTGCTGTCGGTACACCTTCCATTAGCCGTATTTCCCAGTTTTCTAATCCCTCCATCCAGCGTTTATGCTCATCCGCTGCAGTTTGTAGCGCGCCTATTTCGGGATCCGCCGTTCAATTTGGCTCAAGTGAAGAAGCTAGAGAGCGTCAAGCACGAGAACGTCGCCGGCGGATGTCGCCTCAGAGGCAACGTTCCACCAGCCATGTAGGTCATGCCCGCCAACTCGAGCAGTTCTTGAATTCACAGGCGGCAGGCCTGTTATCGAATATTCACGGCATATTTATCGATCAAGATCTCTCTCCAGGTACTGGTGCATTGACAATGGATTGTGCTAGCATGGTGCCTCCAATAACAGGGGCTACAAATCCATGCGTTTTTGTACACGGAAATCTCAACCAGGAAGCGCTTGCCTTCAACACCACCGCGGATCCCACTGTAGGTGGAATGACAAGAGAGGATTGGCGCGTGCAGACGCTCCAAATGCTCACTCATGAAATCCAACATGTGATTTTCGATTCGTCCCCGCGTCCTACTCCGGCAGGTGTTACGACGGCCACCTGTACGCGCGCAAATATATCGTCTGAGCTGAGTGAAATAAACGCCATCATGAGCGAATTCCCCGCTGCTTTTCGGGCCATCCCCGCCGGCGCTCCAGCCGGTGATCCTTCTCGCACGCGATTGAGCAATTGGTTTAACAGTGCAATCACGAATCCGTCTGAGGGGATTCGTGGAATTCTACAAGCTATAGGTTGCAGGTGTGAATGCGGCGAGGTAGATGCTTTTGTTATCGATACATTTAATTTTGTTACCAGCTCCTGGTCTGTTGCCGAGAAGAATGCTTTCAATACAGAATTGAGGAGCCCCGGATGGGGAATAAGATGGCCTCTTTAATTAATCACGTGAGTAAGAAGACTATGCCATCTTCGAATGGGTTTTTCCCAATCCAGCGTAAGTGTGCCTGTAGAGGCGGAGCAGGCATTGGCGGCGAGTGCGAGGACTGCCGGAAAAAGCGGTTGGTGGGTGGTCGCGGAGGGATGGGACTTGGTCGTGTCCATCGCGGAGGAGGTTTCGGCGGCGAGTCGGACGTGCCCGAGCAAGTCACTCCTGTGGAAACCAACCCTGCCCCAGTTCCGGTTGATCAGCCTGCTCAGGCGGCAGCGCCTTCTGCCGTCTGCGACCCTGACCGGGCGCTGACCTGGGCGGATTTCACCGGAACTCCTGCACAGGGAAACTATTCGGCAAAGACTTCATATACCTTCCCAAGAGACAGCACCTCAAACCCAGTGAGATTCCGGGCATTGCTGGATAGTGGGAATTCATGGGTCAAGCCCAAATGGAAAAACCCAACCACGCGCGCGGATACCGGAGCGCAGACTTTGATCGACCAGTGTAAAAAGGATTTAAAGGCTTCACCTGGCGCTTGGGCTCTCGATGACACGCCAGACGCGAATTGCCCGGCCAGCCCGGTACCGGATGCCTCGATCGAGGCAACGAATGTCGGTGAGTGTGACCCCAAGATTGGAGCTGAGCTGGATCGTGTGGCGGGCGTGGAATCCTCCCGCCTCCTCGTCCATGAACAGTTGCATTTCACAATTGCGTGTGTCCTGATTAAAAAAGCCAATGCCGCTGTCTCTGCTGGAAAAAGTGTGTCAGCAATAGAAACCAAACTAAGCCAGACTGACAGCACGGTCACTGCCTCTTATGACACCGAAACGAATCATGGCTGCAAGTCGGCAGAACAGACGACCTGGAATAACAAGGTCGCCAACAGTTTGCCGGATGTGAAAATTGAGTGATGAGATAGGTAGAGATATGTCGACATTTCCCGGTTCCCCGCGCCTTGTCAAAGGCGCCATCATCGGAGTAGACCTCGCCAACCCACTCGCGAGCGTGGTCATCTTCCAGTACAACCCCGATACACTGACGCGTACGCTTGCGGCGCAGTCTGCCGGGGGCAGCTCGGACAGCCGCTCGGAGCCTCAGCGGCTAAAAGGTCCTCCGGTGGAGAACATCAAGCTGGATGTCGAGTTGGATGCCACTGACCAGCTCGCAACCGCCGACGGAATCGCCACATCCATGGGCATTTACCCCCAGCTCTCTGCGCTGGAAATGCTGCTCTATCCGAAAATGGCGATGGTCATCGCCAATACCATCCTGCTTGCCACCGGCACAATCGAAGTGGTGCCTGTCGAAGGTCCCTTTACCCTTTTCATTTGGGGACCCAAGCGTGTCCTGCCGGTACGCCTTACCGAATTCAGTATCACCGAGGAATCCTACGATCCCAATCTCAACCCGACTCGCGCCAAAGTATCGCTTGGCCTGCGCGTCCTTAACTATAACGACTTCCCCATCACGCATCCCGGCTATTCCATGTTCCTCGCACATCAGGGAATCAAGGAAGCCATGGCTGTGATCGGAAGCGTGGGAAATATCGGTTCCTTTGGTTTGAGCCTGTTCTAGGTAGACATCGAGGTCATCATGTTCGAGCAAAACAGCCGCTACTACAAAATCGAAACCGTCTCGCTGATCGATCCCAGCGGGCGCGAGGTCGCCTATAAGCGTCGCCGATTCCTGCCCCGTGCGGAAGAGTTGCAGACCCTCGTCAATGTGACTGTAGTGCAGGCAGACCGACTTGACCTGATCTCCGCTCGAACGCTGGGTGACCCGGAGCAGTTCTGGAGAATCTGCGATGCCAGTGATGCCATGAATCCACCCGATCTGATGGCTGAGCCTGGGAAAAAGGTTCGTGTTCCACTCCCGACGCCATGATGATACCTCTCGGCATTCACCTTACCCTCTTGATCGGTCCGACAGTGGCAGTCCCTGCGCCGCCGCCGTATCTTGAAGCGCTGCAACGCCTGCAAGTCACCCACAATGACACAGGCCGCTCGGGATTCCAGATGACCTTTCAGGCGGGACGACCCGGGTTGGCCGCTGCCTTGGATTACCCGCTGCTTGCCCTTCCGCTTCTGAAGATGTTCAATCGCGTGATCATGGTCGTGACCATCAATGCAATGCCGAGCGTGCTCATGGACGGGATCATCACCAACCAGCAGCTTTCACCCGGCGACCAACCTGGCAGTGGAACGTTGACGGTCACCGGCGAGGACGTCAGCGTGATGATGGACCTCGAGCAAAAGAACGTCGAGCACCCCGCCCAGGATGAGACCATCATCGCCAACAAAATCATCCTGACGTATGCGCAGTACGGCTTGATCCCCATGGTCATTCCTCCGGTGGTCATCGACCCGCCCATCCCGGTGGAACGCACGCCTGTCCAGCGCGGTACGGATTTGAGCTACCTGAACGAGATGGCAGGACGCCATGGCTATGTGTTTTACGTCACGCCCGGTCTTGCACCGTTCACCAATAATGCCTACTGGGGTCCGCCCATTCGAGTGGGGATACCGCAGCGGGCGCTTTCGGTGAACCTGGGACCGCAAAGCAATGTGGCTTCGATTAATTTCCAGCACAACGGTCTGGCTCCCACGCTGGTGGCTGGCGAAGTCCAGGACCGCACCACCAACCAGACCACGCCGGTGCGGACATTTGCCAGTACGCGCATCCCGATCTCCAGTCAGCCATCCATTTTCACCAACCAGCCCAACGTCCGCACCACACGGTTTGAAGGAAATGGATTGAACACCATGCAGGCGTATGGCCGGGCACAGGCCATGACGGATTCGTCCACAGACAACGTTGTATCCGCCAGCGGGGAGTTGGATGCCGCCCGATATGGCGGAATCCTACAGTCACGAGGGCTGGTTGGTTTACGCGGGGCAGGTTACACCTACGATGGTTTCTACTATGTCAAAAGCGTCACTCACTCGATAACGCGGGGAGAGTATAAACAGAATTTTTCCCTGACCCGTGAAGGGGTTGGTTCCATCAGCCCTGCAGTCATTCCATAAGCGAGACGATTATGCCCATTGAAATTCCTGAACTCCAAGCGCAGATAAATTCGCAATCATCCCAGCCCGGTCGATATTTTGGTAAGTATCGAGGCAAGGTTGAGATGAATATGGACCCGATGATGCAGGGAAGGGTCCAGGTCTCCTGTGCGGCTGTGCTTGGGGACGGGCAGATGAGTTGGGCTATGCCATGTTCACCTTACGGCGGCAGCGGTGTGGGATTCTTCATGATCCCGCCGGTAAGTGCGAATGTCTGGGTGGAATTCGAGGGCGGTGATATCAATTATCCCATCTGGAGCGGGTGCTTTTGGGGAGTCGGTGAGGCACCGGCGAGTCCTGCTGTCCCGCAAATGAAAGTCATCAAGACCGATACTGCCACCATCACCTTGAACGACCTGCCAGGCGCAGGAGGAATCACGATCGAGACAACGACGGGCGCGAAGATCGTGTTTTCCATGACAGGTATCGAAATCAACAATGGGATGGGCGGCAGCGTCAAAATGACCGGACCACAGATATCCGTCAATGATGGTGCGCTGGAGGTGATTTGATGCCCGGCTACATGCTGCACATGGGCGCGACAGTCATCTGCTCGCACGGTGGACAGGCCATGCCTACCATGCCCAATCCTCGGGTAAAGGTGAGCAGCCAGCCCATCGTCACTCAGCCGACCATGTACACTGTTGCCGGTTGCCCGTTTGTCACGGGAGGCAACCCGCTGCCCTGTGTCACGGCTTCCTGGGTAACTGCTGCCATCCGTGTGAAAGCAGGAGGCATCCCGGTATTGCTGCAGGACAGCCAGGCAATCACCATACCGAACGGGGTGCCCTTGAATGTTCTGGTCACCCAGGTTCGGGTGAAAGGAATGTGAAATTACATGAACATTGATTTTCCTTATCACATCGCTGTGGACGGTCGTACCGCTGCCACTGGAACGAATGACCACATAAGGGGCATGATCGAACAGGTCCTGTTTACCAACCCTGGAGAGCGGGTGAACCGCCCGAGTTTTGGATGCGGCCTGCTGCAGCTCATCTTCTCACCCAACAGTCCCGAGTTGGCAACAGCTACTCAATTCCTTATTCAAGGTTCCCTGCAACAGTGGCTTGGTGAATTGATCCAGCTCGATTCGGTGGACGTTCAAAGCGAAGACTCGACCTTGCGGGTCATCATTGCCTACACTGTCCGCCAGACCCAACAAAAAGAAAAAGCGGAATTCGTCCGGTCCGTTTGATGATTGGTGAAGCATATGTCCACCCAGTATTTCTGCGCTAATGAAAATCGACGTGACGCTGTCCGGACGCTCGAGGATTCCGGGGGCAATCCCATCCTGAATGGGATGGATTACCTCGAAGTGGTGACGAGCGACGAGAAGACTCTCGAAGTCCACTTCATCCATCCACTTCCAGGCAAGCCGAATGCGGTTCCTCCTGCGCCCGCGCCTGCCCTCATGGAGAACAATTTCGTGATCCTCGGTGGGGTGCGGGTACAGGACATCGCCATCGAGAAAGGAAGTTTATCGTTTCCCGAGAAGAATGTTGCCAGGTTCAATGTCAAGGTAGCCGGCGATTACTCGACCTACACGTTGATGCTGGTAGCCGGCGAGGAAAACGAAGGTCCGCCCTCCGGGTTTGACCCGCAGCTTGCCGCAATCGAATTCTCATTCAAGGTCGAGTGCCCGAGCGACTTCGACTGCGCGCCGGAGGATGAGTGTCCCCCGGAGAATCTCCCTGCCCCATTGATCGATTACCTCGCCAAGGATTACAGCAGTTTCCGGCGCCTGATGCTTGATCGTTTATCGACAGTCATGCCCAACTGGGTGGAACGAAATCCTGCCGACCTGGGCGTGGCGCTGGTAGAGGCGATCGCTTACAATGCCGACAACCTAAGTTACTACCAGGACGCCGTCGGCACGGAAGCCTACCTCGGCACTGCGCGGCAGCGCATCTCGGTCCGGCGGCATGCGCGCCTGCTCGATTATTCCATGCATGACGGCTGCAATGCCCGCGCCTGGATCTGTTTCGAGGTCGAGGAGAGTGGGGGAGCCGATGGGCTGGTCTTGAACGCGCTCACGCCCATCCTCACCCGCGGAGAGGATGACACCGTCATGGTGAGTCCGGATCCCACAGAACTCGCTGCGCTGATCCAGGAAGAAAAGCCAGTCGTTTTTGAGACGCTGCATCAGATCACCTTGCATAGCGCTCATAACAGCATCATGTTCTACACCTGGGATAATACCGAATGCTGCCTGCCGAAAGGAGCGACACGAGCCACGCTGCTGAATGCCCCGGAACTGTCATTGGAAGTCGGCAACGTGCTGATTTTCGAAGAAGTGATCAGCCCTGAGACTGGTTTCGAAGCCGACGCGGATATTTCCCACCGACATGCGGTGCGCCTTACAAAAGTTTCGACTGAAGACGAAGACGGCGACCCACTGGTGGATCTGCTCCATGGCATACCGGTCGTGGAAATTGAGTGGAGCGTGGATGATGCCCTGCCAATCCCCTTGTGCATTTCGGCCAAAGTCGGCGACGGGACAGGAGCAAATCTCATTCAGAACCTGAGCGTGGCGCGCGGCAACGTGGTGCTTGCGGATCATGGGAGTACTATTTCAGAATCGGTCACGCTTACGATCGATGAAGCCGGCAACCTTTCGCGCCCGGTACTTGAGAAGGCGCCCGTTGCGCAGCAGGGGCGTGCCCGTGACAAATATGGCCAGTTGGTGCGAGATGACCAGAACGAGCCTGTCGTTTTCGACCCCCAAGGTTCGGCATCCTCCGCCCGGCGTTGGGAGATGCGCGACACGCTGCCGGCCGTCCAGATCATCGAGGACGGCGATACTTCGCGTCCCTGGCTGCCGCGCCGCGACCTGCTCGCCAGCAACCGGTTTGACCGTCACTTCACCGTCGAAATCGATAATGATGGAGATGCCATTCTCCGCTTTGGGGATGGATTCCACGCGGTTAAACCGCAGACGAATAACATCTTTGAGGCAGTGTATCGGATCGGGAATGGATTGCAGGGAAACGTCGGCGCGGACTCGCTGACCCGGGTGGTGCTGGCTGGCTCGGGTGTGGACCGGGTCCGTAACCCTCTGGCAGCTACCGACGGCATGGACGTGGAATCGATCAAACAGGTCCAACTGTATGCCCCGCAGGCCTTCCGCACCCAGGAACGTGCCATTACTGAGGCTGATTACGCCGCTGCAGCGGAACGCCATCCCGAGGTCCAGAAGGCCGCAGCCACCCTGCGCTGGACAGGCAGCTGGTACACCGTTTTCATTACTGTAGACCGCCGAGGCGGCCTGCTTGTGGATGCGGATTTCGAGAAAGAGATGCGTATTTTCATCGAACGCTTCCGCATGGCTGGGCAGGACCTCGAAATCGATGCGCCCCGATTTGTGCCGCTCGATATCATTTTCACCGTATGTGTCAAGGATGGCTATTACAAGGCGCAAGTGAAGGAAGAATTGTTGAAGCTTTTCTCCAATCGCGACCAGCCCGACGGACGCCGCGGCTTCTTCCACCCCGATCAGTTCACCTTTGGACAGACGTTGTACTTGAGCCAGATGATCGCGCTTGTAATGTCGGTGCCCGGTGTCAAGTGGGTGGATGCCCAGGACATCCCAAGCAAACCCAACCACTTCCGCCGCTGGGGTCAATCTGCCGATGGCGAATTCGACGCTGGAAAAATGACCTTTGGCCGCCTGGAGATCGCGCTGCTGGATAATGACCCCTCCACACCTGAGAATGGTCATCTGGATTTCATCATGGAAGGTGGCATGTGACCGAACAACTCGATAACTGCGGCTGCTGTGAACCAGCGCCTGAGCCCTCCCCCATCTACAACCGCCCTGGTCTGCCGGCGCTCTCCTACCGTGCCGGGACCTATGCCACGTTCCTTCGGCGGATGTCCAACAGCATCGGGCGATACACCCTGCCAGACGGGGAACACGCCGGTGACCGCCCGCTTTCCGACCTTGCCACGCGCGCCTCGGACGACCCCTCAATTGCGCTATTAGATGCGGCGGCGGTCGTTGCCGATGTGCTGACGTTTTACCAGGAACGGATCGCCAACGAGGGCTTTTTGCGCACCGCGACCGAACGCCGCTCCGTATTGGAGATGGCGCGCGCCATTGGCTATGAATTGAATCCCGGTGTAGCCGCGACTGCCTATCTGACATTCACCGTCGAGGATGCTGAAGGCGCACCTGGTAAATCGGAAGTCCCGGCGGGGACTCAGGTGATGAGCATCCCTCCGCAGGGGCAGCTCCCGCAGACCTTCGAAACAGCGGATGATATCACCGCTCGCAAGCAATGGAACGCAGTCCGAGTGAAGTCAGGTATGCCTCAGTCACTCTATTCATCAAGTGAGCAGGTTTATCTTTATGGGACAACGACCAACCTCCAGCCCGGTGATCATATTATTCTAGTTTCCAGCATGAGTTCGGAACAACCAAAACTTATCCGCGTAAAGAGTATAGAAATTGACCAGGACGCAAAGAATACGAAAGTCATTTTGGAACAACCTTCACCTGAAGGGTTAATTGGTTCCTCGGCGACATCTCTGGGTGTGGTGGATATCACTCAAAAGATTCCGATGAACAAAACCACCATCCAAACTTGGATTCTCAATAAGTGGTGGTACGACAAGGACTTGATTGCATTCCTGACATGGAATGAATGGGATACTGAAAAACTACTGGCAACCGTAGCTGAGATGCGCGCTTCGGATAACGGCAGTACAGGCAGCGTATATGCCATGCGCGCCTCAGCAGGTATCTTTGGTAATAATGCTCCAGCCAAGAAAGCACTGCCTTCGGGTACTGGCGCACCAGATTTTGGACAGAACTGGGACAACGGAAGTGGTTGGCAAATTTGGCTAGACCAGCAGGCAGCGAATACTACAACTTACCTCGACTCCACGGCCGATGCTTATCTGGATCGCAGCATCACAGGGCTCGTTCCCGATAGTTGGGTCGCCTTTAGGACCGCCGGCGGGACCACGAGCGTGTTCAAATTATCATCCGCCGTGGAAAAATCAGTTGCAGCCTTTGCCATGAGCGGCAAGATCACTGGTTTGAAATTGAAGAAGCTCGACGGAAATCTGCTTACTACTGCAGATAAATCATCATCCTTCAAGGTGCGGGATACGACGGCTTATTTCAAGAGTGAAAAGCTAAGCCTTTCTCTATTACCCATCATGGATGACATTACCCCAGGGACGATCCTCGCTCTCGATGGGCTGGTATTAGGGTTGACGGTCGGACAGGTGGTTACCATGAGTGGTGAACGGACGGACATGCCAGGTGTGACAGGCAGGGAAATCCTCACCATCAAGACCATTCGCCATAGCAACGGCACCACACAACTCACTTTCGAGTCGGGCTGGAAATTTACCTACAAACGCCGCAGTGTGATACTAAACGCCAATACTGTCAAAGCCACCCACGGCGAGACGGTTAAAGAGACCCTTGGCAGCGGCAACGGTGCATCAGCCCACCAGAGTTTCACGCTCAAGAAACCGCCGTTGACTTACACCTCTGCTTCGACACCCAGCGGCGGGGAAAGCTCCCTTGAGTTGCGAGTCGATAACATTTTATGGGAGGAGTCGGCTTCCCTCTATGGTCTGACCCGGCGGGATGAAAAGTACACTGTTCGCATTGAGGATGGCGGCTCTGCCAATGTCCTCTTCGGCGATGGGATAAGCGGTGCGCGTCTCCCAACCGGGGAATACAACGTGACAGCTGTCTATCGCTCAGGCACCGGACTGACTGGGCAAGTCGATGCCGGCTTGCTGACCCTGCTTAAGACGCGTCCGCTCGGCGTGAAGGGGGTGACCAATCCTCTGGCGGCGACCGGAGCTGCGGACACCGAATCGATGGACAACGCGCGGACGAATGCCCCGCTCAATGTCCGCACACTCGACCGGATCGTCTCGCTCCAGGATTACGAAGACTTCGCCCGCACCTTTTCTGGAATTGGAAAAGCTCAGGCAACCGCTCTGTGGAGCGGTGAACATCATCTTGTCCACCTGACGATCGCAGGCGCAGATGGCAAGCCGGTCGACCCGGCCTCGGATTTGTATAAAAACCTGGTGGATGCCATGGACGCTGTCCGCGACCCTGCCCAGAAGGTGCGCGTCGACCAGTATGACTCGCTGCTCTATAATCTCAAAGCCAACCTGGTGATCGATGCTCGATACATCGCAGCGGATGTGCTGGTCGATGCAGAGACCGCCCTCAAGGATACCTATGCCTTTGCCAAGCGCTCATTCGGGCAACCGGTTACAACGGCGGAAGCCGTTACCATTTTACAGGGTGTGGAAGGCGTCGTTGCCGTCGACATCGACAAGCTGCATTTGACCGGTTCTGCTGAAACGCTCAACCAGATCCTGCTGACGGACATCGCCCATGTCGATAATGGCGTCATCCACCGCGCCCAATTACTGCTGATCAACACGCTGGGCATTAAATTGCTGGAGGTACAGCCATGAACGACGACCGCCTGTACAACCTGCTTCCGACCATTTACCGTATCCGCGACGCGGAGCAGGGTGAGCCTCTGCGTGCCCTGCTTGCCCTCATCAGCGAAGCGATGAACGGCGTCGAAGCCGACATCACCAGCCTGTACGAGAACTGGTTCATCGAGACATCCGATGAGTGGGTGGTACCTTACATCGGCGACCTGCTGGGAGTGCGCGGGTTGTCCACCATCACCTCAACGGCATTCAGCCAGCGCCGTTACGTCGCCAACACCCTTTTCTATCGCCGCCGCAAGGGAACAGCGTTCATCCTTGAACAATTGGCAAAGGACGTGACGGGATGGCCGGCTCACGTTGTGGAATTCTTCGAGGTGCTGGATTGGACGCAGAACGTGAACCACATCCGCCTGTTCAACACCACTCCTGACCTGCGCGCCACGAATCCGCTCAACCTCATCGACCGGCCTTTCGATTCGCTCCCTCACACGGTAGATGTACGGCATATTAATAATCGGCGCGGAAAACACAACATCCCGAACATCGGCCTGTTCCTGTGGCGGTTGCAGAATTATCCCCTTGAGAAAGCTACCGCCCGGCAGTCGGAAGTTGCCGAATGCGGCTGGCACTTCAGCCCGTTGGGAAATCCCGCCCCGCTGTTCAACTTCCCGTTGGGAGAGGGGGCGGTCGATGAGCAGACAGTCCCGGCGCCTATCCGCCAGGTGGACTTCCTCTTCGATTTGAAATCCTACGCCGATAAGTTCGCATCCGATCCAAACGCGCCGGCCAACAGCCGTTATTACGGTCCTGCCCGCAGTGTCTACATCGAAAAAGACGGCTCGCCGGTCAAGACAAAGGACGTGGTCTACCGCGATTTGAAGAACTGGAGCAAGCCTCCAACTGGGAAGAAAGTTGCCGTGGATGTGGAACTCGGACGCATGACTTTCGCTTCCGGGCAGGAACCATCAATGGGAGTGGATGTCTGGTACAACTACGGCTTCAGCGCGGACATCGGCGGGGGACCTTACGAACGCCGCGAGCGCCTGACGGAAATCTCGGCGTCCATCTTGGAAATTCCCGTTGGACCGGGCAAGCCCGATACGACCCTCGCGGCGGCTCTATCCCGCTGGACGACCGCTGGCAAACCGGAGGCTGTCATCCGCATCTACGACAGCGCCACCTACGATGCCAACCTGACCATCGACCTGCCGTCCCAGGGATGGCTCGTGATTGACGCCGACAACGGGCAGCGCCCGACGCTGATCGGAGCGGACCCGCTCAAGGTGAACGCGCCGACTGGCTCGGGAGTCACCGCTGAGGATGCCGCAGGCCTGACCCTGAGCGGACTGGTCGTAGCGGGTTATCTCGATCTGAGCGGAAAACTCACTTTGACCCTCACGGACAGCACACTCGTCCCGGGCCGCGCTCTTGATGAGGACGGTTTCGCCACAGAAGCCGATGAGGGCAGTATCGTTGTCACCGGCACGGATGTAACCGATCTCAATGTCCTCATCAACCGCAGTATCGTGGGCGCGCTCGAATTGCCGGCGGAATGTCAGAGCCTGGTTGTCCGTGACAGCATTGTGGATGCGCCTGTGGAAAGCGGGTCGCAGGAATCCGCCCGAGCTGCGATTGCTGCCGACAAGAACGCTGCCGGTCCCGGTCCCGTCACGACCCTTGAGCGTGTGACGGTCTTTGGCGAGGTATATGTCAAAATCCTGAAACTTGCCTCGGAGGTGGTGTTCACATCACCGGTGATTGCTGAACGCCGGCAGGAAGGGTGTGTGCGCTTCAGCGTCGTGCCCGTGCCGGACGAATCGTTCACTCCCCGCCGTTACCAGTGCCAGCCCGATCTGGCGACCGCCAAAAAGGAAAAGGAACTTGATCGGAATCTTTTACCGGATGAATATGACCAGCTGGTGATGCGATTGCGCCCGCAATTCGCGTCGCGCCGCTACGGCCAGCCGGCTTACGCCCAATTGAGCATCCCCTGTGCCGGGGAGATCAAGACCGGCGCGGAGGACGGCTCGGAGATGGGCGCGTTCTGTACACTTCAGCAACCCCAGCGGGAGGCGAATTTGCGCACCGCGCTGGATGAATACTTGAGGTTTGGCCTGGAAGCAGGCATCTTCTTGGTAACGTAATGCATTCATGATTTCTAAGTCAAAGAGTTGGAGGCAAAGATGAAAGGTGATTTCACTCGAAATACGTTTAACCCCCGGAAGCATTACCGTGGCGTGCTCATGCAGCAGGGGCGCGTGCAGCTTGACGCGGATTGGAACGAAAATCTGGATATTCTGCTCAACCGCATCGAGACCGAGACGATTGATGTGATAGGCTATTGCGGCGTGCCCATTCACGATGCTGGATTTGGAATTCTCACTACCATGTCTCCCGCACTGACCGCTGGTGATTTTGGACTCTCGAAGGGGCGGGCTTATGTGGACGGCATCCTGGTGGAGAACGACGCCGATGTGGCGTTCAGCCAGCAGCCCCACATCCTGCCGAAACCTGGCCTGAAAATAACTGCCAGCGGCGTATATCTTGCATATCTCGATGTCTGGCAGCGTCATATCATCGCGCTGGATGACAAGGAAATCCGCGAGGTGGCATTAGGTGGGCCGGATACAGCCACGCGCGTCCAGACCATTTGGCAGGCAAAAGTCTCGCGGTTGGGGAACGTCGGGCAGAATTTCAACTGCTCCGACGCCGCCACGCCCTGGCCGGCTGCCAGCACCGGAAAACTTGCCGCGCGCACTCATCCCGAATCAGTCCCGGTCGATCCCTGCGAGGTTGGGACAGGTGGAGGCTATAAGCGGTTGGAAAACCAGCTCTACCGGGTGGAGGTGCACAAGGGCAGCGGCGTGACGGGCGGGCCAACATTCAAGTGGTCGCGGGATAACGGCTCGGTGGTGGTCGCGATTTCCGAATTCAACGTGGACAGTGATTCTGAAAAAATCAAGGTAACCAGCCTCGGGCGTGATTCCGTGCTTGGGCTGCATGAGCTGGACTGGGTGGAGGTTGTGGATGATGTGAAGGAGTTGGCAGGAGAACCAGGCACCATTGCCCAGATCGAAAAGATCGATCCTGAGCAGTTGGTTATTACCCTCTCCACTTCCGCGACCGGTTTCGACGTCAATGGCCATCCCAAACTCCGCCGGTGGGATACCCGCCCCGAGCAGACCGGCGCTGAATTCTCCATCACTGTCCCTTCGGGAAATGACGGTTTCATCCCGCTGGAGGGTGGGGTCGAGGTCAAATTCCAAATAGGGACATTCCGCACCGGCGATTACTGGCTGATCCCTGCGAGGACCATTCCCGGTAAATTTGGCGATATCGAGTGGCCGCAGGAAAGCGGGTCGCCGGTGTTCCGCCTGACTTTCGGGAATATCCACCATTATTGCAAGATCGCACTCCTCAATGCACCTGGGACGACTTCAATATCGGTAACGCTTCTCGAGGATTGCCGCAAGAAATTTCCTCCTCTCACCGAGCTGCCCAGCGGTGGGATGTGCTGCTGTACCGTGAGCGTTGGCCCGGAAGGGGATTACGCGACCCTTCAGGAGGCTGTGGATGCCAGGCCGCCGGAATTTGAAGGCGTGTGGCATGTCTGCATGATGCCCGGTGAACACCGGATGGATGGTGCCGTAGAAGTTCTTGATACGAAAGGATTGATCATCAGTGGCTGCGAGTGGCAATCATTTATTGTTGGAGCAGAAGGCGAGCCAATCTTGATCGTAAAAGGGAGCAGTATGGTTCGCGTCGAAGGGTTGTATGTCAAAGCGCGTTCCTCTAAAGGCGCATTCATTTTTGATGATGTGAGCACCCTGCGAATTGCTCATAATGTAGTGATGAATGTAGGAGATAAATTAACCGAAGATGAGATTGCCAGGCTGGAAAAAGCAAATAAAGCCGGGTTCTTGAGCCAGACTTCAAAGCTGGGTCCAGTCCTTCTGTTGCACGATTGTGATGAAGTGGAGGTCCTGGACAATATATTCCGCGGACAGCCCACCGTCAAAGCCAGGGCTGACAATCTCAAAATCCTGCGGAACACCCTCGCAGGCACTGTCCAGATATTCCCCGGCTCTGATGATGTCACCATCGAAGACAACCGGATCTTGAAAAGTTATGGAGCAGGGATCCAGCTTGGCGGGGTCACAAAGACAGATGCCAAAGAGCTTTATGCAGAGGATCGGAAAGCTATTTACGAAAAGCGCTATGCCAAACACGTGACAGCTGCTGCGGATCTCGAGGAGACAGAGGCTGCTGCAGCAGCGAAGAAGGTCGATCTCACAGGGGAGTCTGCCAGTGTCGCGACACCTGAGATGAAAGTCGATTCGATCAATAGCCGTTATACAGTTGGGACGGACAGAGACCTGTTTTTCACCACGCGCCTGGTGCGCATTGGCAATAATCTGATCGGCGGCTGCCGAGGCAGTGGGATCATCACCACCAATAATATCGATGATTTGCAGGATTTCGGCAACCTGGAAGATGTCACCATATCTGGAAACCGCATCATCCGCTGTGCCCAGAAACCTGATCTGAAGTTTGGCCAGGTATTCACTGGCGGGGGGATTGTGCTGACCGGTGTTTTCGATCTGACCATTGAAGACAATCTCGTCGCAGAGAATGGTAAGGCACTCCCGGCTTGCGGCATTTTCATCCTCGACGGCGGCGATATCTCCATCACAGATAATGTCGTCGCTGAAAACGGTTTGTTGTTCCCCGATGAGCTCGCCAAGGAAATGGGTGTTGACGATGTGCAATTCTTCCAGGCTGGAATCGCTGCACTTGGGGTGATGGGGAATAACTTAAATCTACTGGACCTTGCAGCCAGCAAGAAGAATACATTGGAGGGAAGCCCGGCGCTGCGGGTGGAAGGGAACGAGGTGACCAGTCCGGAGGGGCACGCCTTGATGGTAATGTCTCTCGGCACAACAAGCGTGCATGGCAACCTGTTCACAACCCGTGAGAGCCGAAAACAGCCGCCCGTGCTTGGTGCGGAAATTGCCACTTACATGAACATGGGTGCCTGTGTAGCCATCCTCGATTACGGGATTTCAAGCATCCTCATGGATTACCTGAACCTGGTGAACACCAAGACCAATTTTGAAACGAATATGGTTGCAGCTGAGAACCCCCTGGCGTTTCTGCCTGATGGACGCGTGATGTTCAACGACAACCAGGTCTATTTCAAAACAGAACGGGAGCTGGATGATAAGTCTGCCGCTGCAGTAACAAATAAGCTATCCGCTGCGATAGGTCCCTTCTCGGTGCTCATCCTTTCATTTGACGATATCAGCATGAACGGAAACCAGCTTCAAGCATCCACACCGCCCTACCTGATGCAGAAAGCATACCTAAAATTCATAAACGCCATGGCGATGGGCGTTACTTTGCGTGCCTCGGGCAATTTCTTCAACGAAGGTTGGTTCTCAGCGCTGTTGTCTTACTTCTCTTATGGCTTGTTGAACGTTACGGTCGGGAACGAGGCGGTCCATTACCTGTACCCGCTCCCGGTGGGTCCCAAGACAAAAACAGAGAGCAACGTGACGTGGATTTAGGTTCAATTTCGGAAAATATCGGAGGCTCATCATGGAATTCAATAAGACCAATGTTGGTAATTTCGTAAATGCGGATGTCAGTGAAGACGAAGCCAAAGCAGCGATGGAAAACTTCACAGCCCAGGCGTCTCGGAGCAGTGCCCCTGCCCTGAATGTTTTTGCTCAATTGCAGCAAAAGCGTGCCCAGAGGATCGAGGCTGCGGCAGGCAGCCTGGAAAAGGTTCTCGGAGCTAAGCATCCGCAGGTCGCCGTGCTCAAGCAGAATGCCGTTTCCGCGGGCGAATTCAAAATACAATTTAATTTCCAGGCAGAGCGGGTCGAGAAACGGCCGAAGCTTCGAGCAAATGAGTGGATGGTCTACGGACGAGTTTTCGATGCAGGTGGAAAACCCGGAGATGACCTGACCGTGCGGGTATTTGACCGAGATAGAAAACTGGACGACTTGCTCGGTGAAACAGTAACTGACCAGAATGGAGATTTTTCAGTGGTTTACCATGCGCGGGATTTTTATGAGAAGGGTGAGAACGCTCCTGAGCTCTACGTTATGGTTGAAAATGCGGCTGGAAATGAACTCTTCTCTTCCCGCGAAAATGTCCGCCCACAGGCAGGACAGTCGGAATATTTTGTCATCCAATTGAGCAAGGTAACCACGAAAACGGCAGCCAAGAAACGAGGCAGACCCCCGAAGGCGGCGGCTAAAACAGCAGGTGCTTCCAGCGCAAAATCAGTGAAGACAGCAAGTGCGCTGAAAACAAAGAAGAAATAGAATGGCGTTACGGCGAGTCCCGCGACTCGCCGTGATTTTTTTAATTTGTTCGAGAAGATGTTTCGCCAATCCACCTCTGAAGTCAAAGAAGCTATAATCCAATGAGACCGGTTTCATATGAAGGAGTGATCACCAATGCATAATAAATCGTTGGTTAAGAACCTGGTGCTCATCTGGCTGGGCTGATGGATCATCCTGTACGGCTTTCAGTGGATGGTCACATCCCGTTTGGATATCGGCCGCCCGGACTTCGCAGTTCCGTGGACCCCCTCCGAAACCCAAAGATCTAGCAACCGGGGCAAGATCTATTTGCTTGAGCCGTTCATGAACCAGCTGGTGGCCTGGGATTCGGAATACTATCTGGGGATTGCTGTAGGGGGATACGAAGACCCGGCGGCGGGCAAGGCACAGACGGCGGACGGCGAATTGCATATTATGAATTACGCCTTTTTCCCGTTTTACCCGTATGCCATGCGCGTCGTTATGTTTCCTCTTGGCCTGCTTGGGATGAATGCCATTGCTACAGCCACTCTGGCAGGTTCAATAATCGCCCTTTTAGGGATTCTTGCCGGCATGCTGGCTCTATACGATATGACCAGGGACTACTTTGACGAAGATGGGGTGATCAGAACGGCATTCTATTTGTTGATTTTCCCAACTTCATTTTTCTTTGCCCAGATCTATACCGAAGGGCTGTTCGTTGGTCTGGCCTTCTGGTCCCTTGCCCTGATGAAACGCAAGCAGCTGATGTGGGCGGGGATTCTTGCGATTTTCGCCACATGGACACGCGCCCATGGCGCAGCATTGGCGCTGCCGATGCTGATCGCCTGGCTGTCCATGATCACCTGGAAAAAACCCTGGCGCGACCAACTCTCGTGGAAATGGGCTGCCTTGGGATTGAACGTGCTCATGCCCCTGGGTGCATACCTGCTCTGGCGCAACTCATCACTGGGACAGGGATGGGCGGCCATTCAACCTGGATACTTCGGCCGCGGCCTGCTTCAAATTCCAGAATCGATCGATTCCTGGATATATTCACTGGATTATGCTGCCGCCACCCTTCAATCCGGGATTTATTTCAGTTTCGAGATATCTGCCATCCTTTTGGCGTTTATTTCCGGGCTGGTTTTGTTGAAAAGGTTTCCCGAGGTCGCTGCATTCAGCCTGGCCGTGGTGATATTATCCGTTTTCAGCGGACCCGGCGCAGCGCAGAGCCAGGCGCGGTACATGGTCGTTGCCCCCGCCATGTATATTTTTCTGGCTACGCTTGGGCGGAATAAAATCTTTGACAAAGCATGGACGCTGGCAAGCATCCTGTTGTTTGGGATGTCTGCCATGTTGTTCAGCTTCGATATGTGGGTGGGATGATCTGACTGGCAATTGTGTAATAAGAAGAAAAAAATGGACCGGCTCCTTTGAACCCGTCCATTTTTTATGCATAATCGCTGCGTGCTTTTTCCAGCCGGGCGACGCTGTCGCGTAAACCTCCCGGACGGTTGCGTTCCAGCCAGATGCTCTTATATTCGTCTGTGATGGCCTTCATGTCCACGTAAAGAGCAGCCGGCTTGATATCCTCGCGACCAGCAGCCAGCCTGGCGCGCATGACAGCGTGCCGTAACATGCGCTCAGCCAGCCGGAACTCCTGGTGGATGAGTTCCTTATCCGGGCGTGTGGATCGAGCTTTGCCAAGGGGGATAACCGCATCATCTATGGCTTTCCAGATCTTATCGAGCATTTCCACATTCAGTCCGTTCATGATTTTCCGGACCTCATCCAGCGGCCACTGAAGAATCCAGAATAGCCAGGAGGAGTTCGGGGGAACGATGCCTGGGGTGAGATAAACGTTTCCCAGATCATAGGCCACCTGTCCCAGCGAGCCGGTCGGGTCATCGAAGGCGTGCAAGCTGATGGCGCGTTTGACATCCAGTTTTTTACTGGCTTTCAAAGACCATGAAAAAGATGCGCCCATCGCGAATCCGAGATAACTCACGGGAAGAGTCTGCCAGTGACCGTTGTCGCCCCAATCGGTAATGAGGTAACCTTCTGCACCATAGTTCAGGCCATTTTCTGCGGCGTTGACCAGGTTGGCCAAGGCATTGTCCGTCCGGCCTGCAATCGAGTTCCAGGACGATGTTCCGGGGCAGACGTAATATTTCAAGCCGGCTTTCGCGAATTGTGCACCATGCTCATCAAAGGGGTGGGATGCTTCATACCCCCATTCGAGAACGGTGACATCTTTTGGCACTTCCAGATTCAAGTCAGGATGTTCAATGATGATATCCCCCCAGATCTGCATTTTCTTTCCTCGAGCGGTTACCTCCTGGTGGATTTTCTTGACAAAATCCAGGTAGACTCGCCCGCGCCCTATTTTTTCAACCAGCTCCTTGTTTTTCCCCTGTCCGACGTCGAGTGGTTCATCGCAGCCGACATTGATCGTGCCGCTGCTAAAATTCGGTAGATATTCGTCGAGGAGTCCCTTGACCAGCTTCAAACTCCCCGGGTGTGTCGGGTTCAGACTCCAGGGAAAATTGAAGTGCTCACCCCAGGCCTCCCAACCGGTGGTTGTTTCCGCCAGAGCTGCATAGCGTTTGTGTTCAAGCCAGTGACGCATATGCCCGAAGGTGTTCTGGTTGGGCACCAATTCGATGAATCGCTCCCGGCAGTATGCGTCCAGCTGCAGGATGTCCTGACCGGTGAATGGCGACGCTTTTTCCCAAACTTCAGGATGCTGGTGGTAGGCAAAGGTGTGTTCAATGTAAAGTTGAAACTGGTTGACTTTCCAGCTGGCCAGCCTGTCCACCAGACCGAGCACGGTCTCCAGGGTGGGAACTTTATCCCTCGAGATGTCCAGCATCACGCCGCGTACAGAAAAATCAGGCCAGTCTGAAACGGACAGGCAGGGGAGCGAATTCGATTCCGAATCATGCTGTTGGATGAGCTGGCACAGGGTGGCTGAACCATAGAAGATCCCCGTTTCAGTTTTTGCGGAGAGCGTGATTTTGTCTGGCGATATATCCAGCTTGTATCCTTGCTCATGTTTTACTGAATCGCCGCCAGGGCAAAGCGTCACGCCCACCAAATCCTTTGGAACAGCGCTGCTGGCTGTGATTTCCCAAACGATTCCGAAGTGCTCTCTGATGGCAGATTGGATCCGCTTCGCGGTAAACAATAGCGTTTGAGGAGCGGAGCAGTCGATCAGGATCAATCGCCCTTCAGAAACATCGAGTTTTCCGGTGTTAAGTTTGATATGGCGGGGTGCGGGAAGAAGTGTAATTTTTTTCGGCATAAGTTCCTCCACTACAAATTATAGGCCAAACCTGGTTCGCTTGCGATCGTTCGAGTGACAATTCTGCAGCAAGGAATCAAATGTGCCTGAATTCGGAAAACGCTATAATTAGTCCGTGCACACGATCTCATTGAAGAAGCTGCAGAAATACCGGGCGAAAGCTTTTCATCTTCCACCCGCAGCCAGAATTGCCTCTCCCAGGCAAGCGCTGGGTTTTATCAACGAGCGAGGTTTTGTTTATTTTTGGCCGATCAAGGATGTGGACCTGCCAAGTTTATGGGTGGCTGTTGCTGGAAACC
>Ga0315287_10000564_pt1 | contig 32638 bp, 28 predicted proteins | sample YL17G11_0_MG_FD_205037 | JGI IMG/M metagenome (GOLD analysis project Ga0315287, IMG submission 205037) | Sediment microbial communities from Yellowstone Lake, YNP, Wyoming, USA - YL17G11_0 | ecosystem: Environmental > Aquatic > Freshwater > Lake > Sediment | place: USA: Wyoming | collected...
CCCGCCGGTCATGTAACGCATGACGAAATAAGGCTGCCCGTCCTCCTCGCCGACATCGTACACCGGCACGATCCCGGAATGTTCGAGCTTGGCGATCGTCTTGGCTTCACGCTCGAAGCGGACGCGGAACTGCGGGTCATGCAGCATCTCGCGGGGAAGCACCTTGACCGCCACCTCGCGTTCGAAACGCGGATCGTAGGCGAGGTAGACCGTCGCCATGCCGCCACGTCCCAGTTCGGACTTAATTTGATAAATCCCAATTTTCTCAGGTATCATACGCTCAAGTATAACCACCATAAAACCATTATGCAAGCACTTGGCGTAAAGAGACTTCTTCTGTATAATCCTCAGCGCGCCCCGGTAGCTCAAATGGACAGAGCAGAGCACTCCTAAGGCTAAGGTTGTGGGTTCAATTCCCGCCCGGGGCACTCGCGCTTTAAATCTCCAAAAGGAGATTGTTACAAAACTTTAAGGAAACTATTATTTTTTACCCCTTGAAATCTTTGAACGGTTATAGTAATATATAGTCTGACAAGCGTCTGGGTGCCCCCCTCACTCAGGCGTTTGTCACTTTAATGGACAAAATCACGGACGCAAAATTTCGCGTCCGTGATTGTTTTTAAGGGAGATTGGTGTCTCGGCAGCCGAGGTATCATCGACATGCCCGTATGCTATAATTTTTCTACACCTTTTAATCTTCAGCCGTATTACGTCCTGACCGGTTCAGGGTATTAGGCTGACCGCCCGTAACCTTCTATATCGTCCGTAAAACCCCTCGCACGGAGATAATTACCAGTTGGGCAGCAGCGCAATCCACTACAACCACTATAGGAGAAAAAATGACTCCTTCTCAACCTCAGGGCTTTCTCGCCGTCCCGCCCTCTGGCAAGGGCCAAGGTGTAATGGTCCTTCACGCCTGGTGGGGGCTGAACGACATAATCAAGGCTTTCTGCACGCGACTGGCCGATTCCGGTTTCGTGGCTTTCGCCCCGGACCTGTATCATGGCGAGGTCGCAGACAACATTGCCGATGCGGAAACCCTTGGCAAGGCTCTCGATACCAACCACCTCCATGCCAGGGCCGAGATCGCGGATGCAACCATGTTCCTCAATGAACGTGCTGGACAAGCCGAGCGCGGCCTTGCTGTGATTGGTTTGTCTCTGGGTGCCTATTATGCGCTGGATCTCGCTGCCGCCGATCCCGAACACATTCGTTCCGTCATCCTCTTTTACGGGACCGGGGGCGGAGACTTCGATAATTCAAGAGCAGACTACCTCGGTCACTTTGCTGAGCATGATGAATTTGAGCCGCAATCCAACGTCGACGACCTGGAGCAATCCCTAAGGCGTGCCGGCCGCCCGGTGACTTTCTACCGTTACAGTGGCACCGGACACTGGTTCTTTGAACCTGACCGTCCGCAGGCCTACAACCAGGCGGCAGCGAGCCTGGCGTGGGATCGAACCCTGGCCTTCCTGAAGCGCTCCTCCACATTGTGAATCCACCCAAAGAGCTGCTCGCGTGCAGGCTCCTCAAAGAAACTGGGAAAAGCCCCTTTGAGACCACCAAGGATAGACCGCTAACCATTAACCCGCACACCAAAAAGGACACCTATGAAACTACTCGAAAATAAATGGGCGTTTGTAACAGGCTCCAGCCGTGGGATAGGCCAGCAAATCGCTCTCGGCCTCGCCCAGCGAAAATGCAACGTCATCGTGCACGGACGTGTGAAAAGGAACACCGCAGAAACCTTGCGACGGTTGAAAGCCTATGACGTCCAAACCCAAGTCGTTGCAGGCAATCTGGACAGTATAAAAAGCGTTGAAGCCATCATCCGTGCGGTGAAGGAAGGCCCGGGTCGGGTGGATATTCTCTACAACAACGCTGCCTTTCAGAACGTGTGGAAACCCATCTGGAAGATTACCCCGGACGAGTGGCTTCAGTCCTTCCAGGTCAATCTCTTTGCCATGATCGCCTTGTGCAATGCCTTTGCACCCGATATGAAATCGCGCAAGTATGGGCGTATTGTCAACCTGACCTCAGGCATCAAGGATATTCCGCAGCTGGCCCCTTACAGTGTCTCAAAGGCAGCGGTGGATAAATACAGTCGCGACCTGGCAGCAGAATTGCAGGGTACGAATGTGCTGGTGAATTACCTGGATCCAGGCTGGTTAAAAACCGACCTGGGCGGCCCGAATGCGGAGAATGAAGTAGAGACGGTCCTGCCCGGTGCACTAGTGCCAGCCTTGCTCGAAGATCACGGGCCAAGTGGGCGGTTGTTTGCGGCACAGGATTACAAGTATTTGGAGTGTTGAGTGGAAGGAAAAAACATGAAGAAGATCTGTATTGTGGGTGTATCAGGAAAACTCGGACAGTATATGGTGCAGCACGCGCTGGATAGGGGCTATGAGGTGGTTGGCGTATGCCGGGAGCGCAGCGTGGGCAAACTTGACGGGTTAAAGGGTCGTATCGCCGTCATTCCCGGTGCGACGAACGCCCGCGAGGTGATCAAGAAGGCAGTGGAAGGGTGTGACGGAGTGCTCACCGTGCTGGTGCCCTGGGGCGCGCACCAATACTCGTCGGGAACGGCACAGGCGGTGCTCGACTATGCACCTCCAGGCGCGCGTCTCATCTTTTCCTGCGGTTGGCACATAACGCGCGACGGCAAGGACGTGTACCCGCCGTCCTTAAAAAGAGAGGAGAAGCTCGCCCGCTGGCTCGGACGACTCACCCGCATCGTGGATATCGACGACCAGGTGGAAGCCTGCCGCCGGATCTTTGAGAGCGAAACCCGCTGGACGGTTGTGCGCGGCAGCGACCTCGAAGAAGGCGAGAGCCAGGGAATGCCCGTGTGGAGCCGGCACGTAGGCGACCCCGTCCTCGAGAGCAACATGACCCGCCGCGTGGACTATGCCCTCTTCATGGTGGCGGCCCTGGAGAACGACGAGCTCATCCACGAGGCCCCGGCAATCGTCGGCTGCCGGACACCCTCGGCCGTGAGAAGAATTAAACCTACTTCAGAGTAAGACTCAAAGGAAGTATGCCTTTCACCCCGCTCCACTTTGGCCCCGGACTTATCGTCAAGGCGGCTGCCCCCAGCCAATTCTCACTGACCGCCTACACTCTGGCCAATATCGCCGTTGACCTTGAGCCTTTGTTCCACATCGTCCGCGGTGACTACCCTCTCCATGGACCCGTTCACACGTTCCCGCTCGCCACGCTGACCGGCCTGCTGGTAGGTGCGGGAGTTTCTCTCCTGCCAAGGGCCTTTCGCGCTGCATCATCGAAGGATACCGCCAGAAAGTATCCTGACGCTCTTCGAGCCGAGTTTCGCCTTCCCGAATGCATCATCGGAGGCGTCCTCGGCGGCCTTTCCCACTCATTGATTGACTCGCTCATTTACACAGACTTCCATCCCTTCGTGCCTTTGTCGGTGCAGAATCCACTTCATGGTTTAGTGACGCCCGGTGCCCTCTCATACGGCCTTTTTCTGGCAGGCTTGATCGGATTGGCGCTTCTGGTTTTGCGTGCCTGGTTTATTTGGCGGGCTAGCCGTTAGTGAAATAAGCCAGATCACGAGAAACTGGGGGATTGGGCTTCATGTCAGCCCGGATATTTTCGACAGGCCCGTATGCTATAATTTTTCCATCATATTTTAATAAACGGCAGCATTCAGTTATTAAAGAGCCGCAGTGGACTTGCGTTGAGTCCTTTCAACTTCTTCCGCTTCGTTCGTCTACTCATTTTCTCGGATCATCTATGAAACCTATCTTTGACTATATTGAAAATAATCGTCAGTTGTTTATTGACAGGCTCATTAACTATCTCCGCCAACCAAGTATTAGCGCGCACGGGATTGGGATGGATGAAGTTGCTGATTATCTGGTATCCTGGCTGGCAAGGCTTGGATTGGATCCACAATTGATGCCAACCCCCGGTTGGCCGCTGGTTCTGGGACATCGCTTCGACCAGGCCGCCGCGCCAACGGTTTTACTATACGGGCACTATGATGTACAACCACCAGAGCCGCTCGATGAATGGATAACACCGCCATTCGAGCCGTCCATACGGAATGGTCGCTTGTATGCACGTGGTGTAGGCGACAACAAAGGGCAGCACTTTGCACAGATTTTGGCTCTGGAATCGCTGCTCGCTGTTCAAGGTCAGTTGCCCTGCAATATTATTGTGTTGCTGGAAGGCGAAGAGGAAGTGGGCAGCCCGCATATCGCTGACTTTATCCGCACGCACCGCGATTTGCTCAAAGCCGATTTGGTCATTACATCCGATGGCCCAGTGGCTGAAAATGGGCAATCAACGCTTGAGTTCGGCGTGCGCGGTGTGGTTTCATTTGAGCTACGGGCGCGTGGCGCGAAACGCGATCTCCATTCCGGTAATTATGGCGGGATTGCGCCGAACCCTCTGTGGACGTTGGTTCATTTGTTGAGCACAATGAAAAATTCGCAGGGTGAAATCACAATCGAAGGGTTCTATGACAATATTCAACCTCCAACAGAGTTGGAACGTACGGCGTTGGCTCTTTTGCCGGTAGACGAACAAGCTGTCAGGCGTGATCTTGAGATTGAGCATTTTGATGCGCCGCATGTGCGCCCCTATTTTGAACGGCTGGCGTGTTGGCCTACATTGACCATCAACGGGTTGCACGGTGGTTATGGTGGATTGGAAACCAAGACTGTTATACCTCATGAGGCTTTTGCAAAATGTGATATTCGTTTAGTGGAAGATCAAACGGTGGAAGAGATTTTCGCCAAAGTGGAGGCTCATGTACGCCGACACGCACCAGGCGTGGAATTTATCCGACAAGGCGGTATGGATCCATCCAAAACACCTCTTGATTCACCTTATGTAGCACCAATTCGTCAGGGTATCGTAACCGCCCAAGGCGAAGAGCCGTTGATCATCCCGGCTATGGGGGGAAGTCTGCCAAACTATGTGTTTACCAAGATCATTGGTATCCCCGCTTTTACTGTACCTTACGCCAACGCCGACGAAGCCAACCATGCGCCGAACGAAAATCTGGAACTGGAACGATTCATCAAAGGAATCAAGACAGGCGCGGCGATGCTCACCTACCTAGGCCAGATGTCAATCGCAACTGAGTAGGGAGATTGCCTTGATATGTCCTTCTCCTGTTGATACAGCCGACGGGTGGGATTCGCCGTCATTTTCACCTGTGCCCCCTTGCGCCGTCCGCACACTTGCCCCGAACGCACACCTACCACCTGCCCCGCGAACTAAGCGGGGTGCGCGGGCGGTGCCAGGGAGCGCGGGGAGGGTAGGTGTGCGGCACAGTGCAGGCAGGGCATGTCGCAAATCTTTAGGCAGCCTATATCTTAAAAATGGGTGTCAAAACCAACAGGAGAGTCATCAGCCTTGAATAATAAATTCTCAAAAATACATCCGGAACTACAACAAGTTGCAAAAAAGACTCCATCTATAACTTTCAGCAAGGTGAATATTGGGCTTTTTCGGCTGCTGATGTCTTTGATGCCTGCACCCAAAATCCCCGAAGATGTCCTCGTTGAGAATATCTTTATCACCGGTAAGGACGATCGAACAAAAATCCGTTTGCGCATCTATAAACCAAAATCCCTTGTCCCGCCTACGCCTGTTTTACTCTGGTTGCACGGTGGCGGGTACGTGATAGGAAAACCGGAATTGGATGACCTTAGTTGTGCCCAATATGTGCGTGAATTAGGTATCACCATTGTCTCAGTGGACTATCGTTACGCTCCAAAACACCCGTTTCCAGTAGGGTTGGAGGATAGTTACTCGGCACTAAAATGGATCGTAACCAGTTCCCAACAACTTGGCATAGACGCACAACGCATTGCGATAGGGGGTGAAAGCGCCGGGGGCGGGTTGGCAGCCGCCCTCGTTCAACTTGCGCATGACCGGCAGGAGATCAAACCCGTTTTTCAATTGCTTGTTTACCCCATGCTGGACGATAGGACTGTTCTCCGCGCCGATATTGATGACAGCAATAGCATTGCGTGGAACCAGAAGAGCAATCGGTTTGGCTGGGAGTCTTATCTGGGGAAAAAATGCGGAGCAGAAGATGTGCCGGCATATTCTGTGCCTGCGCGCCGCGCAGACCTTGCAGGGCTGCCCCCGGCCTGGATCGGGGTAGGAACATTGGACGTATTTCATGATGAAGATGCGGCATATGCTCAAAGGTTGAAGGGGTGTGGCATCGAATGTGAACTTTACATAGTCTCAGGTGCATTTCATGGTTTCGATATATTCGATCCTCAAATACCGATAGTTAAGGATTTCCGAAAATCACAAATATCAGCGTTGAAAAAATACCTGTTCCCCTGAATTTGAAGCTTGGATATATTTGGTTTAGTTCACGAGCATCCTGGTAGGTCAAGTGCTGCCTGACACCACGTGCCCCGCATAGAACGCGGGACGAGCACCCGACCTCGCAGCGAACACGGGGCAGGCTGGCGGGTAAAAACATTCATCATTAAGACAAACACGGACGCGAGAAATTGCGTCCGTGTCGTTTTCAAAAAATTGATAAACCCTAAGCAGAGACCTTCTTGAGCGCCTCACCGAAGCGCGCTACTTCGTCCACGGTATTGTAATGAGCTGCGCCCACCCGCACCATGCCGCCCGAGGTCTCGATCCCCAGCCGGTCGGTCACCGCCAGCGCATAATAATTTCCATCCCAGACGTAAAACCCTTCGTTCCCCAGCGCCTCGGCAATCGCGCGCGGATGCTTGCCCTCCAGCCTGAAGGACACCGTCGGCACGCGCTGGTCCAGCCTCTTGGGGTCGGTGATACCGTAGATTCGCGTCCCGGGCACAGACTCGATTGCCTCGATCAGCGCCCGGCTGAGGTCCATCTCGTAGGAGCGGATCGCGGCCAGCCCCTTGTGCACGGACAGCTTCTGCCCCGAGAATCCCGCCTCGCGCCAGGCTTCGCCTTCGCCGCCGAAGGTCTCGCCCACCCAGGCGAGGTATTCCACCGCGCCCAGTACGCCGGCAATGCCCTCGTGGTTCTGCGTGCCAGTCTCGAACTTGCCCGGCGGCAGGGCCGGCGCCGGGCGGACCTTATAGGCCTTCAATCCGTCCAGCAGGTCGTAGCGCCCGTAAAGGATGCCTGCATGTGGGCCGAAGAATTTGTAAGCCGAGCACACCAGGAAATCGCAGCCCATATCCTGCACGTCGATCGGTCCGTGCGGGGCATACTGCACCGCATCCACGTAGACCAGCGCGCCTGCCTCATGCGCCATGCGGGTGAGCTGATGGACCGGGTTGATCGTGCCAACTGCGTTGGAGGCATACCCGAACGCCACCAGCTTCGGCTTACGCGCCAATGCCCGCTCGAAGTCGTCCAGCTTGAGCGTGCAATCCTCCACGTCGAAGTCCACCCAGGTGATCTTGCAGCCGCGGTCCTCCGCTGCCAGCAGCCACGGGGAGATGTTGGCGTCATGGTCCAGCCGGGTGACGACGATCTCGTCACCGGGGTTGAAAGTCCGCGCGAGGGCGCGGGATAGGCTCAGGGTGAGCGTGGTCATGTTGGCGCCGAAGACGATCTCTTCGCGGCGCGAGGCGTTGAGCATGTCGGCCATAGCCTGGTGCGCCTGGTCAAGCATGGCGTCCGAATCGCGGCTGGTCTTGAAGGCTCCATCATGATTTGCGTTGCATTCCAGCAGGTATTTCTGAATCCGCCCGGCGGATTGGCGGGCAATCTGCGTGCCGCCGGGGTTGTCGAAAAAGATGGCCGGCCGGTCGAGCGACGGGAATTCTGCACGGATGCGGTTGCTATCGAGAGTCATTTAAATCTCCTTGGAACAAGTCAGGATGTTTTATGTATACTAGGATTGTACTCAAGTTCCGCTTTCGCGGGCGCGCTGCTCGGCCTGTAAAAGTTCCTCGGGCGTGTTCACGTTCCAGAAGGCCAGGCCGGACGGGTCGAGGCGCGATATTTCCGCCGGTGCGAGCGTTCTCACTCTGACCTGCGGGAACCAGGAGATCAGTTTCCACTGGTCCGAGTCGATGGCTTGCGCAACGGCCGGCAGGCAGGTATCGCGGCGATAGACGGCATGCAGCGGCTCGCTCCACCCGTTACCTGACTCCGGGATGGCGACATCGTCCTCGCCGTTGCGCAGCAGGTCGCGGGCATGGGCTAATAATTCGGCGCTGGCGAAGGGCATGTCGCAGGCCACCACCGCAACCAGCGGATGACTGGCACAGGCCAGCGCGGTGTGGAGTCCGCCCAGGGCGCCGCGGCCGGGCTTCAAGTCAGCGTAAAGCGGCACACCGAGAAACTGGTACGACTCCGGCTGGTTGGTCGTCACGAGGATTTCGTCAGCGATCGAGGCGAGACGTTCCGCCACCCGGGCGATGAGCGGTTTACCGAGAAATTCGACCAGACCCTTATCACGGCCCATGCGGGTGGACTGCCCGCCCGATTGGATGGCAAGCGTGAGCATGGGAGCATTATAGACGATTGGCCTGCGGTGAGGTGTGGAGGTCCGCATGACATCAGTATCACAATTATTGGATAAATTGACCGCCAACGGGGACCTTTACGAGAAGCTCGAGGATGGGAGCGTGCGCTGCCTTGCCTGCGCGCACCGCTGCCACATTAGGGCAGGTAAACGCGGCATCTGCCAGGTGAGATTCAACGAAAAGGGCGAACTGCGTGTGCCCTGGGGATACGTGGCGGCTCTGCAGAGCGATCCCATCGAAAAGAAACCGTTTTTTCACGTGCTGCCCGGCGCCAACGCGCTGACGTTTGGCATGCTCGGCTGTGATTTCCACTGCGAGTATTGTTTTACGGGGGATACGATGGTGATTACGAATCGAGGACCGCTTACATTACAAGATGCTTTTGAGCTTGGTGAGTCTCGCAATAAGCAGACTGATAAGGATGTTTCATTCCCAGCCAATTTGATGGCAATTACTTCTTCAGGTGGTCTTCGTGATGTGAGAGGCGTTTTTCGTCATTCATATCAAGGCGATTTGATTAAGGTACGACCGTATTATTTACCTGCGATTCGTTGTACACCAGATCATCGTGTGTATGCTACAAAGGATATTGCCAAACCGCCCTCGCTCGTTTATGCAAAAGATTTGACCAAAGAATATTACATGGCAGTACCGCGAACTTATAAGTTTTCTTCTCCTCAAGTCATTGATACTGAACGCCTGCTTGGGTCTTATCAGGTCACATTCCAAACCCCGTGGAAATTATCAAGCAATGAAATGCAGAAGATTATGGATTTGACTGCTGAGGGCAGGTCATCACGCGAGATTGGGGAAGTGTTTGGTAAGAGCGGTTCTTATATTCGACACCTGCGAGTCAAAATCAGAAATGGGCGCGTGACTGAATCAAAAACATCCCATCCGTATATTGAAGATGGTTACTTGCGGTTTCCTAATGAAAGACAACCAGGAATTCCGTTGAAGATAAAATTGGGTGTTGAAGTTGCCGAATTGTTCGGGTATTACTGCGCAGAGGGTTCGATTGTTTCAGACAAAAAACGCCCAAATAGTTTTCACCTGAACTTTAGCTTCTCAAAAAAGGAAACCAAACTGGCTGACCGAGTCGTAAAATTGCTTGATACTTGTTTTGGCGTTGATGCAAGGTTTGTTCTTCGCGATACAACCCTGGCGGTTTCCATTTCCAAGGCTTCGCTTGCCTTGCTTTTTGAATCGCTGGCTGGGGAACGATCAACAAAAAAACGTGTTCCTGAAATGCTCTTTGATGCGCCGCGTGAGGTTGTGAAAGCGTTCTTAGATGCTTACATCGAAGGAGATGGTCATAGGTTTTCAAATGGAAAAGTAGGTTCCACAACAGTTTCAAAGGAATTGGCTTATGGTGTTGGATGGCTGGCGCTCAAGTGCGGATATTTTCCGTCTGTGTATGATGAAGAGATGTCGGAGACAACTACGATTCAAGGACGTGTGGTACGCCGTGCGCCACATCAATTTTCAGTAGTGTGGTATGAGACCAATAAGGCTAAACGCAAGATTGTCGAAACAGAAGACTTTCATCTTGTTCCATTGCGTAGGATTGAACGCGAATCTTTCAGCGGCGATGTGTTCAATATGGAAGTTGACGAAGAGCATAATTATCTCGCGGGTTTTTTCCTTGTTTCCAATTGCCAGAACTGGCTGACCTCGCAGGCGCTGCGCGACCCCGCCTCGGATGTGGCGCTGAACCTGGTCAAGCAGATACAGCCGGAGCAGGTGGTTGAGATCGCCCGCAAGAATCACGCGGATGTCATCGTATCCTCCTACAACGAGCCGCTGATCACCTCCGAATGGGCCGCCGGCATTTTCAAAGAGGCACAGAAAGCCGGCCTGAAGTGCGCGTACGTCTCCAACGGCAACGCCACTCCCGAAGTGCTGGACTACCTGAAACCATATCTCACCGCCTACAAGATAGACTTGAAATCCATGCAGGAAAAAAACTACCGCCAGCTGGGCGGGGTGCTGAAGAATGTGCTGGACACCATCCGGAAGGCACACGACATCGGGCTGTGGGTGGAGATCGTGACACTGGTCGTGCCCGGCTTCAACGACTCCAATGAGGAGTTGTGGGACACCGCCCGATTCCTGGCCGGAGTCTCCGCGGACATCCCCTGGCACGTGACTGCTTTTCATAAAGACTACAAGATGACGGAACCCGACAATACCCCCGCACCGACCCTGCTGCGCGCGGCCGAGATCGGGCGCGAAGCAGGGCTGAACTTCGTTTATGCGGGCAACATCCCCGGCCAGGTGGAGGAATACGAGTCCACCCATTGCCCCAAGTGCAGCCGCGTGCTGGTCAAACGGTCGGGCTACGTGATCATCGAGTATCACATCACAGCACAGGGCGCCTGCTCCCATTGCGGGGCGACCATCGCCGGACTGTGGCACAGCGATCCCAAAAAGATCCGCCTTAATGGGTTTGGAATGCCGATGCCGGTGTATTAATTTCCTTCTGTTAAAATCCACGCGATTTGCTGTATAATCAAAAATGCACAGGTTGCCAACCCGTGCGGGAGGAGTGAGCGGTAACAGACCAATCTGTTCTGTCTACGTAACCACCCCACCCCAACAAACCACATCTCTATAGGAGGAGAAACGTGAAAAGAATCTTTTTTGTAGGTTTAACTGCAGTGCTGCTGGCCAGCTTCGTGCTGACGGCCTGCGGCACCCCGGCCACCGAAGTGCCGGTGGAACCCCCGGCCGCTACTGAAGCTCCGGCTCCGACCGTAGCCCCGACCGAAGCCCCCACCATGGAACCTTTTGTGGGTGAAAAAGTCGAAGCCCCCGACTGCACCTACGGCGGGAATGTCAAATCCGTCGAAGCAGTGGACCGCTACTCGGTCAAGTTCAGCTTCTGCAATCCCGAGCCGGCCTTCATCGCGAAGATTGCTTCAGTGGAAGCATTCGACATTTATGATCAGGGCTATTTGCAGGAGACCGGTGGCGATGCTGTAGCCATGAACGAGAATCCCGTTGGTACTGGTGCGTACATGGTATCGGAATGGGTGCGCGGCGACCACATTACCCTGGTGCCCAATCCCAACTACTTCGGTGAGAAACCGGCCAACAGCACCTTCATCTTCAAGTGGAACAAGGAAGCAGCTGCCCGCTTGCTCGATCTGCAGGCCGGCAACGTCAGCGGTATCGCGGAAGTCACATCTGATGACCTCCCCACCATTCAAGCTGATCCCAACCTGGCGCTGTATCCCCGCAAGGTCAACAATTTCCTGTATTTAGGCATTAACAACACCATGCCGCCTTTCGATAACGAGAAGGTACGCCAGGCGTTTGCCATGCTCGTCGACAAGCAGCGAATTGTTGATGACTTCTATGCCCCTGGTTCCGTCCCTGCCACCCAGTTCGTGCCGTCCGGCGTGAAGCCTGGTTATACCGATGGCTTCGTGGACACCACCTACGATGTTGCCAAGGCCGTGGAAATGTTGAAGGCTGAAGGTTTTGACTTCAACAAGGAATACACTCTTTCCTACGCCGAGCGCACCCGCCCGTACTTCCCCCAGCCCACCAAGATTGCCCAGGCTGTCCAGGCGCAACTGGCTGAGGCCGGCATCAAAGTGAAACTGGAGATGGAAGAGTGGGCTACCTACCTGCCCGCCGTCCGCGCTGGTCAGAAGGAACTCTTCTTCCTCGGCTGGAGCGAAGACTATCCCGATGCAACCAACTGGTACGATGTCTTCCTGACCGGCACCAGTGATTCCTTCGGCAAGCCCTTCCCCGATATCGTTGAGCCCATCCAGAAGGCTGCCCGGTCCGGTGATCCGGTGGCACGCCAGGCACTGTACGACGAAGTTAATAAGCTGTACGCCCAGCATGTCCCGACCATCGTCATCGCGCACGGCACCACCAACCTGGCCTTCCTGGCATCGGTTGGGAATGTCGTCCTTGGTCCCTACAACGAAAACTTCCCCCAGATGACAACCGCTGACGGCACCCTGGTCTTCTCGCAGGATGGCGAACCCGTTTCGTTGATGTGCTCCGACGAGACCGACGGCAGCTCCTTCCGCGTCTGCAACCAGATCTTCAGCAAACTGTACACCTTCGACTGGGGTACAGCCACTCCGAAACCTGATCTGGCTGAATCCTGCACCGGCAATGCCGACGCCACCGAGTGGACATGCACCCTTAAGCAGGGCGTGTTGTTCTCCAATGGCGCCACCTTCGATGCCAACGATGTCGTTGCCACCATGAGCGCTGGTCTGGATTACAACAGTCAGTATCGCAAAGGCAATACCGGCGTCTATCAGTATTTCCTTGACCTGCTTCTGCAGAGCTCCAAGGCGATTAACGCGCCTGCCGAGTAGATGACTTTAGCATGACCCGGCTGGAGCACAGTTTCATGCACCAGCCAAAATTATGGGATTGCGGGAGCATGCTCCCGCAATCCCATAGCATAATTCCAGACGAATTCCGGCAACCTCAAATCAAAAGAGACTCGCATGACACAATTCTTGGTCCGCAGGCTGTTTCTTATCTTGCCAGTCTTGCTCGGTATTTTGCTGGTGACATTTATTATTACGCGCCTTGTTCCCGGCGATCCCTGCTATGTGATGCTGGGTGAACACGCCACCGAAGATAGTTGCAATGACTTCAAGGCACGGTTTGGGCTCGATAAAAGCATCCCGGAGCAGTTTATCCGCTATGTTTTCAACATCCTGCAGGGTGATTTCGGCAATTCCCTGAAGGATCGCAGGCCGATTACGACCATCATCGGCGAGCGCCTGCCCATGACCATAGAATTGACAATTCTGGCGATGATTTTTGCGTCGATCTTTGGGATCCTTCTGGGGGTCGTTTCTGCGCTCAACCGGAACAATTTTGCGGATACGTTTACCATGCTTGGCGCCAATATAGGTGTAAGTATGCCCGTGTTCTGGTTGGGGTTGCTGCTTGCCTATTTCTTCGCGCTGGTACTTAAAGGTACTCCTTTCGCGTTGCCGCCCAGCGGGCGTTTATCGGCTGGAATGTCAATGGTGCCATTGGCCAAGATCTGGGGCATTACCGATGCCACCGGGATCAAAGCTTTTATTCTCGCAATGCTTTCCAACTCAGCCATCATGAATGGCCTGCTGACGGGTAATTTGGATCTCGTGGGGGATGCCTTGAAGCATCTCATCCTGCCTGCCATCGCCGTTGGCACCATTTCGCTCGCCATTATCGCCCGTACGACCCGGTCCGCCCTGCTGGATGTACTCGGGCAGGATTACATCCGGACGGCGCGCGCAAAAGGGCTGCCCTATTCCAGCCTGGTGCGTAAACACGCCCTGCGCAACGCGCTCATTCCCATCGTGACCATTATCGGCATACAGACCGGCGCCCTGCTCTCCGGCGCGGTCCTGACCGAAACCATTTTTTCCCTGCCCGGTGTCGGCTCGCGGATGGTGGAAGCCATTCTTGGTCGTGACTATCCCGTTGTCCAGGGTTTTGCGGTCGTGATCGCACTCATTTTTGTCATCACAAATTTGATTGTGGACGCCTCCTATGCCTACCTGGATCCCCGCATCCGGGTGAAATAACTCCATGACCAAGGAAAAAGTTCCTGTTCTTTCTGCAGAGGGGATGCCGCAACGCGATAATCCCTATGTCATCATGGTGCGCCGCCTGTTTCACCATCGTTCTGCTCAATTAGGCATGTTCCTTCTGGGAATCCTGATTTTATGCGCCATTTTTGCTGAACAGATCGCGCCTTTTGATCCGATCGTTCCTTTGAAAGATGTCAAACGCCGTGATACCCCCTGCATCCACTTACTGGGCTGCCCGGCTGACCAGCCCCAACATTTGATGGGGATCGACGGAAACAGTCGCGACATGTTCTCCCGCATTATTTTTGGCGCGCGCCTTTCCTTACAGATTGGCGTCGCGACTGTCACCTTTGCCATTATCATCGGCGGCCTGCTGGGCGCCATCGCCGGTTCCGGGTTTATCGGCGGCTGGGTGGATGATGTGATCATGCGTTCCCTGGATGTTTTAATGGCGTTCCCCAGTCTTCTCCTGGCGATTGCGATTGTGGCGGTGCTGGGCCCCGGCTTGATCAATGCCTTGTTGGCCATCGCCATTGTCGAAATCCCGATCTTTGCCCGCGTGGTGAGAGCCAGTGTGGTCTCCGTCAAAGAGATGGATTATGTCATGGCTTCCAAGGCGCTGGGGGCGTCTGAGTTAAACGTTTTGTTCAACCGCATTCTGCCCAACTCCCTGTCCCCGCTGGTCGTTCAGGGCTCGCTGGGTATTGCTGCTGTGATCTTGAGCGCTGCTGCTCTCAGTTTTCTGGGCCTGGGCGCTGAATTCCCGACACCTGAGTGGGGCCTGATGCTCGGGGAAGAGCGCAACAGCATTTTCAACGCCCCCCACCTGGTTTTCTTTCCCGGTATCGCCATCATGATTACCGTTCTATCTTTCAACCTGATCGGGGACGGACTGCGCGATGTCCTCGACCCACGCCTGGCTCATGGCGGGTAAATGCTCGTTGAGCTGCTGAATAATCGCCACCTGTTGCGGTCGTAATTTTTAGCCAGTTTTCTGCCGCACAAAGTATTCTAAGCAACATTCCTGATAAATCGCTGTATAATAAAAATTGCATAAGTTGGTCAATCCTTGCAGGAGGAGGTGAAAAGTATCGATCAATATATCCGTTCGATAACCGCACCATCCTATCAATCCACAACTCTCTATAGGAGGAGAAACGTGAAAAAGATTTTTTATGTTGGTTTAACTGCAGTGCTGCTGGCCAGCTTCGTGCTGACCGCCTGCGGCACCCCGGCGACTGAAGTGCCGGCGCCGACCGAAGCCCCTGCGGCTCCTGCTGCGACCGAAGCCCCAGCGGCGCCCGAAGCCCCTGCGGCTTGTGCTCCCGTTGGCACAGAGCCGATCGCCTTTCCCGATGGCGGCAAGTCAGCTACCGGCGCCTGGACACAGGAACCGGATAACATCACTCCCTACTACACCCAGATGTCCTATGCAGTTTGGATCGCCCAGTTGACATCGATCGGTCTTGCTGAATGGGATGAAAATGGGGACTTTGTTCCTGAATTGGCCGCTGAAGTTCCGTCTGCAGAAAATGGCGGCGTTTCCGCCGACGGCCTGACCATCACCTGGAAACTCAAACCGTGCCTGTTCTGGTCGGATGGCGAACCCCTGACCTCCGCTGACGTGAAGTTCACCTGGGAATCTGTCATGGACCCCGCCAATGCGCCTCTCAGCCGGGTCGGCTATGAAAAGATCGCCAGCATCGAAACACCTGATGACCTCACTGCTGTGGTCACCTTCAAAGAATTGTATCCACCCTGGCAGACTGTCTTCACCCAGGGCCCCAACAACCAGGGTTCCATCCTGCCCAAGCATATTCTCGAAGGGCAGACCGCCCTGGAAAGCAATGACTTCATTCGCTGGCCGACTGTCAGTTCCGGTCCATTCGTCATCACAGAATGGATACCTGGAGACCATATGGATCTGCTCCCCAACCCGAACTTCTATGCCGGCCTCCCCAAGCTGGATCGCGTCCAGATCAAGTTCGTTCCGGATCCCGAAGTGGCTCTCGCCGCCCTGCAAACTGGCGACATCGACTGGTACCCGGACTTCTCTGAAGGCGACATTGAAACTGTCGGCGCGCTCGAGCCTGCTGTCCACCTCCTGGTTGTACCCAACCCCGAGTGGGAACACTACTTCTTCAACCTCGGCACCACCGCTGGTGTGGATGGCAAGGGCAAGGCTGATAATGATGGCTTCTGCCCATTCAAGGATGTCCGCGTCCGCAAGGCTATTACCCTCGGCATCGACCGCCAGGCCTTTATTGACACCCTGCTCTCTGGCAAGACTGGTGTTCCCGCCACCCAGTGGGTGGGAGCCTGGGCGAATACCGACCTGAAACCTGATGCGTATGATCCGGCGGCGGCAGAGGCCTTACTCGACGAAGCTGGTTACACAAAGGGTGCTGATGGCATCCGCGTTGGTAAATGCGATGGCAAGGATGTGAAACTATCCTTCAACTTTGAGACCACCACCAAGCAGATCCGCGTGGATATTGCGCTTGCCGTGCAATCTGACCTGGCCAAGATCGGCATTGAATTCAAGCCGATCCATACCCCGGCTGGCACCTTCTTCGCCTCGTATAGCGATGGCGGCAATATGCCCTCGGGTAAATTTGACATGGCTGGTTACACCACCGGCTTCTACCCCGATCCGATGAGCGGCGTGTTCGACAGCTACTCCTGCGACGCCATTGCGAACAAGGACAAGCCGAGCGGCGTCAGCAACTACCTGCTCTGCAATCCTGAGTTGGATACAATGCTGGCCGCAGTCAACGCATCCTCTGATCCCGCTGCCCGTAAGGCCGCGCTGGACGTGGCGCAGAAATACATCTTCGACAACTACTATGTGGTCATGATGTATCAACGCGCGAACATCTATGGGTATACGGACCGCTTCGTGCCCGGACCCATGAGTGGCTTCAGCAATATGAACTGGAACGCCGAAGTCTGGGATGTCAAGTAACAAACTGCATTGAGCTCCACCGAGAGGCAGGCATAACACCCTGCCTCTCTCTTTAAACCCATGGGTGTGTCGCCAAATTTTGACGTAAAATGCATCATGCTGCAGACTAGCATTTATTTTCAATTGACTTCTGATCGGGATTTGAACGGGCAAGTGAGGAGTTGAACCATGTATGCTTACATTGGACGTCGAGTGGTCCAGGGGTTTATCACAGTGCTGATCATTACAGTCTTTTGTTTTATTCTTACGCGCCTGTCTGCTGACCCCCTGGCTCAATATGCCACCAATCCAAATATGAGCGCAGCGGATCGAGCCGCGCTGCGTGAACGCCTGGGGCTGAATGCTCCCATGCCGGTGCAATATTTTCGCTGGCTTAGCCTGGCAGCGCGGGGTGAGCTTGGCATATCTTTTTTTTCAAAGCAACCCGTCTCTTTGATGATCTCCCAGCGCCTGCCGATGACCCTGATCCTCATGATCACTGCGGAAGCCATTACGATTACTCTCGCACTCATCCTGGGGATCGTCGCCGCGGTGAGGCAATATTCCTGGGTGGATAATATCATCACCACTTTTTCATTCATCGGCTACTCGATGCCGATCTTCTTTATTGCATTGGGATTGATGTTAATTTTCGCTGTCCAGTTCAAGGCCTGGGGATTGCCTTACCTGCCGACCGGCGCTGATATCTGGAATACCAAAAATCCGATGGAACTTGGACGGCACATGATTCTGCCGGTGACCTGCCTGGTTTTTATCGGGACGGCAGGATATTCACGCTATGTCCGCTCCAGCATCCTCGAAGTGCTGGGGCTGGATTACGTCCGCACCGCGCGCGCCAAGGGATTGGGCGAACGTACCGTGCTTTACAAGCACGCTTTGCGTAATGCCGTTCTGCCTTTCATTACCATCATCGGTCTGGATATTCCTTTCCTGATCGCTGGCGCAGTGGTGACCGAATCGGTCTATGCCTGGCCCGGCATGGGGCGCCTGTTCTGGGAATATGCCCAGCGCGGTGATTTCCCTGTGGTGCTTGGCATCCTGCTGATCGTCTCCGTGGCGGTGGTCTTCTTTGCCATTGTGACCGACGTCGCCTATACCTTCATAGACCCGCGCATCCGCCTCGGCTAGAGGGAGGAAAAACATGACCAGCGAGACCGCGAAAATAACCAACCTGGATGCCGAATCCTCCGGCGGGCCGAACCTGACACCGAGCCAGCTTATCTGGCGCCGTTTTCGCAAGCACAGGATGGCACTGAACGGCATGCTCGGCCTGGCAGGTTTGATCCTGTTCATCGTTATCGGTTCAGTTGCGATCACGGAAAAACAAGCCAATGAAGTGGACCTGAAGGCGCGATTGAGCCCGCCATCCTCGGAGCATTGGATGGGAACCGACAGCACCGGGCGGGACACCTTCAGCCGCATTATTTACGGCGGCCAGATCTCGATCATCATCGGCATCCTGGCGGTAACCATTTCCGTATCAATGGGGACCGTGATCGGCGGCGTGGCCGGCTACTTTGGAGGTACCATGGACTCGGTATTGATGCGAATTACCGAAGCCATGCTTTCCATTCCCTCGCTCTTCCTGCTCATTGTGCTTGGCAAGTATCTGGGGAAGGACGTGCAAACCCTTAACATCTTTGGACGCTCGTTCAGCGGGAGCGTGGGCATTGTCATTGTGGTCATCGGCGTCACCTCGTGGATGGTCATTGCCCGTATCGTCCGCTCCAGCGTGCTCTCGCTGCGCGAAACCGATTTCATCGCCGCTTCCAAGGCACTGGGGTCGAGCAACCAGCGTATTTTCTTCAACCACCTGGTACCCAATACGCTCGGCGTGATCATCGTGGCGGCCACACTTGGGCTGGCAGGCGCGATCCTCGCTGAGGCCTATGTGTCCTTCCTGGGACTGGGTGTCCAGCCGCCGACGGCTTCATGGGGCAATATGCTCACCAGCGCCCAATCTTTCATACAGAAAGGGGCCTGGTGGATGTGGCTCTTCCCCTGCCTGTTCATCGTCTTTACCATCCTGTGTATCAACTTGATGGGCGACGGGCTGCGCGATGCCTTCGACCCGCGCAGCACCCGGCATCTGTAGTGTTGGTTTTAGTGGCAGCAAAAGAACGGGCGCGCGCCCGTTCTTTTTTATCTTACATCACGCCTGAAGAGTATGTTTCTTCCACATCACGTGGTGAGCACAGTCGAGATAAACCAATCGGGGACGGTGCGAAACCGTCCCCGATTGGTTAAGCCAATGTCTCCTTGATGAACTTCGCCAGGTCCTGTTTCAACGCCGCCAGGGATGGGAGATAAGCATACATCATGTGCCCGGCCTCATAATAGCCCATGCTGATATTCCCGCGCAGGGATTCGTCGAGGCCGAGATGCGAGAAGGTATATTCCGTGGCAAAGTAAGGCGTGGCCAGGTCATAATAGCCGTTGGCGACAAAGACCTTAAGGTAGGGATTGGTGGTCATCGCCTTGCGCAGCGTCTCCGCCACATAGACATACTGGTTCTCGTGTTCCGCATAGGACCACGGCCAGACCTGGAAATTGAGAATTTCATAGGGCATGTCAGACTGATAGTTCAACTCGCGGCGCACATAGTCATTGAAGACCGCCGTATAAGGGCCGGTGATATTGGTATAGGATGGGTCGTATTCAATCTCCTCGCCGGCCGAGTCGCGGTCAATGCCGGTTAACCGGCTGTCGAGCCGCCCGACGGTACGGCGCTCATCGCGCAGAAGCTCCTTGAAGAAACGCGCTGCTTTAATTCTCAGGTTGCTTTGTTCGATGAAATCCTCAGACAGCCCGGTGAAGCGCGCCAGCTGCTCGGCGATCCGAGCGCGTTCGCGGGGCGTGAGCGCGTCCCCCTTGAGCAGGGCGAGCACATACTCATTGAGGGCAAAGTCCTCCACTTCCTTGAGCAGTTTCTGCAGCGGGCGGCGGATGCGCAGCTTGCGGTGGTACCAGGCCGTGGCGGCATAGGTCGGCAGGAAGAGGGCATAGGGCAGCTCGGTGGCGGGGGAAAATTCCAGCGTCTGGAAATCCAGCACGGCGGAGACCAGCATGATCCCGTTGAGATAAAGCCCGTGACGCTCCTGTAGATATCCCGAAAGACCCGCCGAGCGTGTGGTGCCGTAGCTTTCCCCGATCAGGAACTTGGGCGAAAGCCAGCGTGTGTAGCGCGTGGTGTACAGATGGATGAAATCACCGACACTCTCAATGTCCTTCTTGAAGCCGTGAAACTCCTTGGCCTTTTGCCCTTCGGCCGGGCGGCTGTAGCCTGTGCTGACCGGGTCGATGAACACCAGGTCAGTGGCATCCAGGATGGAGAACTCATTATCGGCAACCCGGAAGGGCGGGCGGGGCAACCCGCCGTCGTATTCCATGATCACCCGCCGCGGACCCAGAATGCCCATGTGGAGCCAGACCGAGGACGAGCCGGGACCGCCGTTGAACGAAAAGGTCAGCGGGCGTTTCGCCGGGTCGTCCACGCCGTCCAGCGTGTAGGCGGTGAAGAAGAACGATGCCCTTGGTTTTTCTCCTTCGAATTCCTTCTCGCGGTCGGGCGTTTCCTGTTTGAGGATGATCGTGCCGGTGGTAACGGTGTACTTCAGCTCCTTCCCACCGATGGAAATGCTGTGCTTTGTTTCGACAAGGTTGTCCTTCGGAGCCGGCTTTTCCTCTTTCTTCTTCTCCTCTTCGGGTTTCTTCGCCTCTTCAGCCATGTTTAATCCTCCAGATCATAAAGCCAGGATTCGCAGCGGATCGATGAGCCCGATAACGGCCAGGGCGGTAAAAGTCAGGAACACCACAATAAAACCTATTATGATTTCCTGTTTCGTGCGCCTGTCCACCAGGGCGTAACCGGCGCCGTAGGGAATGGCGCCCAGCAGGGGTCCGGCCAGCCAGCCAAACGCCAGGCCGCCCAGCAGCCCACCCAGATGTCCCCAGTTGTCGATGCCGCCGGTCATGCCGATGATCAGGTTGATGACGCCGATGGTGATGATGTTCTGCAGCATGCTGCGCGCGTCGTGGATCAGTTTGCGGTTCAAGTAAAGCAGCACCCCTTCGGCAGCCAGCAGCCCAAAGATCGCTGTGGACGCGCCCAGCGAGGGACTCGGCTGAAACAGGAACGAGAACACATTACCCGCGTAAGCACTCAAGAAATACAGGGCGATGAACTTGCCGTGCCCGTAGGCGCGCTCCATGCGGCCGCCGATGATCCACAGGGCATACATGTTGAACCCGATGTGAAGGATCGAGCCGTGCAGGAAGACCGGCGTAATCAAACGCCAGATCTGCCCCTGTGCAACGAGTGAATTTTCCTTCATGCCAAGCATCGCCGGGTAGTCGCTCCCCAGCAGTGTTTCACTGAGCATTTGGAGAATGAAGATCAGGACAGTGATGCCCAGCAGAGTATACGTCACCATCGGGTAGGCGACACGGTTGAGAGGATTGGTCATCGGCTCCGGCTGCGCGCCGGGGAATTCCTGCGGAGGTTCAGGGGGAACGATCTGTGTCATAGGGATACCATGCGCGGAGTGACCCGGTGATGTTCGGCCTGGATGATCGCACGGATGGTATCCACTGTATCATCAAGATGAAAATCGCGGTTGAGCACAACATAATCAAAGGCGCTGACGCGCTGCAGTTCCTTGCGCGCGGTGGCCATGCGCAGCTTGAGGGCGTCGGCGGTTTCGGTCTTGCGCTCCCGCAGGCGGTTTAGCAACTCCTCCTCGCTGTCAACGGTGATGAAGATCAGCACCGCCTCCGGGGCGAGCTTGCGCACCGTCTCCGCGCCCTGGACGTCGATGCGCATGATGACGTCCTTCCCGCTGGCCAGCGCGTCGCGCACCTGCTGCTTGGGGATGCCCTTGTAATCGCCATACACGATGGCGTATTCGATGAGCTCGTCTTCATCGATCATGCGCGCGAATTCGTCCTTGGAGACGAAGAAGTAATCCCGGCCGTCGATTTCATTTTCGCGGCGCGGACGGGTGGTGGCGGTGACCACGAAGTGGAATGGCAGCTCGCGCTCCTTCATGCGCTGAAGGATGGTATCCTTACCTGCGCCCGACGGGCCGGAGATCACGATCAATAGCGGCTTTGGTTGTACGAGGTTAAAATCATGATCAGACATGGACTTATTTTACCGCCAGTTAAGATAAAATCTGTGAATTGGAGAACCTATGCCCCTGTACGATTTTAACTGCCTCGGCTGCAACCAGCGTTTCGATATTCACCTCTCGTATTCCGAGTATGGGAAGAAGACGGTTGTATGCCCTCTCTGTGGAAGTAAAAAGGTCAAGCGGCGCGTACCCCGCGTGCGCGTGAAGAAATCGGAAGAATCCCGGCTCGAGTCGCTGGCCGACCCGTCTGCGCTGGCGGGGCTGGAGGACGATCCCAAGTCCCTCGGCCGGATGATGCGCAAGATGGGCAGCGAGATGGGGGAGGAACTGCCTGCCGAATTCGACGATGTCGTGGACCGGCTCGAGGCGGGCCAGTCGCCGGAGGAGATCGAATCAGCGCTGCCGGATCTGGGAGGCGAAGGTGGCGGTATGGGCGATGACCTCTAAAAAATAGCCCTTGTTCCAAAGGTCACAAATCACATCACAATTGACCTATTTAATGCAATATGGTATCAATATGCATCCTTCATGCAGTAGATGAAGGAGAATTGTTTGAATTCGTCGGATATTTTTCATCAAGAGGAGGAGTTTATGGCAGATCAAGTGTGTTGTGTTTGCAGCAAACCGTCCACCAAGACCATCGGTCAGCGGGCGTTTTGCGACGAACATTTCGAAACAGCCACCCATCAGCGCAAGGGCGTTTGGCGGTCCGTTTGGGGACAGGTCATTGCCCTCGTTGTTTTTGTGGTGCTGGTCTATGCCGCGGAGGCCTTTTTCAAGCCTGCCCTGGGGCAGACCGCGCTGATGCTGGCTGGCGTGGTCCTGGCGGTGGTCCCGGCGCTCATCTGGCTGGCATTCTTTTACCAGCAGGACCGGCTCGAGCCCGAGCCGAAAGCATTCATCGCCAGTGTGTTCATCCTGGCCATGCTGGTGGCGGCAGCCATCTGGCTCCCCTTGGCGGAGAGTGTCTTCCGCCTTTCCAAGTGGATGTACGCTGACACACTGACCACCATTCTCGGTGGGATTCTGATCGTGGGCTTCATTCAGGAATTTTTGAAATATGCCGCGGTGCGCTACAGCGTCTACCGCTCGGCTGAGTTCGACGAAGCGACCGACGGCATCGTTTATGCGACAGCCGCCGGGTTGGGTTTCGCCACGGTGCTCAATATCCATTTTGTCGTCGCCAATGGCGGCGTGGACCTGGGCACGGGTGTCATCCGCATCGCGATCGTCTCGCTGGCGCAGGCCAGCTTTGCCGGCATCACCGGTTACTTCCTGGGCCGCGCCAAATTCGAGAGCGAGCCCCTATGGTGGATGCCCGCCGGTCTTACTCTGGCGGCGGTGCTCAACGGCCTGTTCTTCTGGCTGCGCACGGAGATCACCCAGAGCACGGTCACACTGACCAGCGGCGGTTCCAACCCGTGGTACGGGCTGGTGCTCGCCGCGGTGCTGGCCGGCGGGACAGCCGCCGCGCTGGCCTGGTTGATCCGACACAATATCAAATCCGCCCTCGCGGCGTAGCAGGAGATGAACATGGATACCAATATAAAACCTTCTCTTGGTGATCGCTATTCTGATTGGGCAGTGATCGTCGTGACACTGGTCGCCGTATTGCTCGGCTGGCTTTTAATGTCAAATGTACAGTCCCGCGCCGTCCCCTTTGATGCGGGCGGGGTCAAGGGACTGATGCCCGCCGGCTGGGTGACCGACCAGGCGAATACTGGCGTGGTCCTGCACACCACCGAGCTGGGCGGTTCCGGTTTCAGCACCGCCTATCAACTGGAAGTGGTGCCGATTGCCGGTGACGCAAGCCCGACGGATGTAGCCAGCCTTTACTCCATCAACCGCGCCCAGGACCTGAACACCGTCCGCGTGCTAGACCAGCAGGATGTCACGGTCAATGGGCAGAACGGCTACAAGGTCACCTATGCCTTTGTCGATGCTGATTCCGACCTGACGCGCGCCGATGTTCCCGTGGTCGTGCGCGGTGTGGATTACTTCTTCGTGGCCGGTGATCATGCCGTCGTGGTGACCTACCAGGCGGGCGAAGACAACTATGAAGCTGACTTCGGACGTTTCCGGCGCTTCTTGGAATCGTTGAATTTCTAGGAGGTCATGATGATAACTAAACGTAAATTTAACCCGGCCTGGATCGCGCTGATCGCGCTTGTGCTGGCGAGCCTCGCCTGTTCACTGGGCGAAGACAGCGTGGCCGTCAGCGACCAGCCGGCGATTGCGACTCCGGCTGACCAATCTGAACAGCCTGTCCCCCAGCCCGCAGGCGGAAGCGGACTTAGCGCCAAGCAGCGGGCCGACCTGATCGCATCAGAGGTACGCCTGCTGGCAATGTTTCCAGATGGCAATGATTACTCTCCTCAATGGTCCGGATCAGGCACCATCGTCAGCCCGAATGGCTACATCCTGACCAACGCCCATGTCGCAAAACCCTCAGCATTCGGGTATGGCGAAGAAGACCCGAGCTTTATGGTCGTTGGCATGATCGAGCAGGAAGATAAGGCTCCGGTCTATTCGTATGCTGCCGAAGTAGTCGCCGCAGATGGTTTCCTGGATCTGGCTCTCCTCCACATCATCGGCACCGTGGACGGCGACAAAATCAATCCAGATGAGCTCAATTTACCCTACGTTGAACTTGGCAGCTCCGACAGTATGCGTGTCGGCGACCATATCAGCATCTTCGGCTTTCCAGGCATCGGCGGCGAGACCATCACCTTCACCAGTGGTAATTTCGCAGGCTGGACCAGTGAAGACCAGGTCGGCGACCAGGCCTGGATGAAATTGGATGCAACCATTGCCGGCGGTAACTCTGGCGGTATGGTAGCCGATGACTCCGGACGCATCGTAGGTGTGCCCACCCAGGGCGGTGCCGGTGTGGAAGGTGGAAAAATCACCGATTGTCGTGTGATCCAGGATACCAACGGTGATGGCACGGTGGACGAAAACGACACATGCATCCCCTTCGGCGGATTCATTAACGCTGCCCGCCCGATCAACCTGGCCAAGGCGCTGATCCTGGCTGCCAACAACGGGCAGGAATATGCCAGCCCGTTTAATATCAAAGGTGGTGGAGGCGGCAGCGCCGAACCCGGTTCAGGGAACGAGGAGTTTGGCTCGGTCACCTGGGTGACATTGGACAAGAAGGGAAATCCTGAGGCAGAAGTCGATTCCTACCCATCCGGGACGGAGGTCATCGCCGGAAGTTTTGATTTCAGCGGAATGACAGACGGGCAATCCTGGGGCATGATCTGGTACTACGAGGGCGAAGAGGCCGGCCAGGGATTCTTCGAGTGGGGCGATGGGTCCGAAGGCGTCATGACCGTATCCTTCAACAACAATGATGGATCGTCACTGCCCGATGGAAAATATGTCGTCGAACTTTATGCCGGCACCGGTGAAGAAATTCCTCTGCTCTCACAAGGCGAGGTAACCGTCGGCGGCGGCAATAGCGTGGCTCCGCGCCCGAGCAAGAACGACGGCATCCAAGTCAGCGGTCAGATCGTGGACAACGACACGCAACGCGGAATCAAGGACGCGTTCTTCGTGGTCCTCAATCCGGGTGTCACATTTAAAAAATTCGAGGCTGAGAATTACTCGGATGCATTGATCTTCACCTCTGCGCAGGCCGATTCCAAGGGGAATTTCAGCCTGCCTGATCTATTGCAGCGCGGGGTCTCCTATAATATTCTCGTTGCCGCCGAAGGTTACCAAGCACAGGTCTTTGAGGACGTTGGATTTAAAGACGATGACCCTGCGGAGCAAGAATACACAATACCCCTTACACAAAGATAAGCTGGGGGAACCAGTAAAACTTAAAAACAACGGCACTGACATGCCGTTGTTTTTGTTTAATTACGCCCGAAGATCAGGTTAATTTTTTCTCAATGGTGCGTCTTAGGTCAGCCTGAACGGCTTCCCAGGGCTGCGAGGCGTCAACGATCACCCAGCGCTCAGGCTCAAGCTTTGCCAGCTCGAGGTAACCGGCGCGCACGCGCTCATGGAACTCAACGGTATACGCGTCGAGCCGATTCCACTCATCGGCTTTCTTCTTGCGCCGCAGTCCGAGGTCCACATCCAGATCGAGCAAAATGGTCAGGTCGGGAACAAGCCCTCCGGTGGCATACTGAACAAGGGTGCGCACCTGCGGAAGGTTTTGCTGGTGGCCATAGCCCTGGTAGGCGATCGTCGAATCGGCGTAGCGGTCCGAGAGCACGACCTCGCCGGCGGCCAGGTGCGGCTTGAGGATCTGTTCCACGAACTGGGCACGCGCCGCCTGGTAGAGCAGGGTCTCGGTGCGCGGATTCATCTCGGCGTTCTTCAGGCTGTGCAGCACCTCGCGGATCTGTTCGCCAATGGAGGTGCCTCCCGGCTCACGGGTGGGAAACACAGTGAACCCCTTTTCGCGCAGGTGCTGCACGAGGTGAGGGACATGGGAGGTCTTGCCGGAGCCTTCAGGGCCTTCAAGTGTGATGAACATGCAACCTTCTATAATAATCAATCCCTAAAAATCCGCACATGCCGTCGCGGTTCCTTGCCGTATGAGTGCGAGATCAGCTCGGCTTCGCGTGCCATCTCGTGCTGGATGCGGCGGATGGCCGGGGCGGCCGGCGGCATGTCCACATAACGCTCACCGTTCAACACGGCAGAGATGGCCGTCTGGGTGGAGTGTTTGACAAAATCATCGCCTCCGTTGGACGGAGCCATCTCACCCGGCAGGTTGAACAGGTCGGTCAGGAACTGCTCGATCTGGCTGACGGTGTTCGCCCGCAGGACGTAGATCGGCATGCCGCGGTGCTCGGCATCGATGATGGTCGCCTGGTGGTCGCGGTAATGCGCGCGCAGTGTGATCAGCGCATCGGCCTCGTCAATGGTTCGGACGACGATCGCCGGCACGCCCAACTGCTTGGCAGACTGCATCAGCCGGTTGCGCGCCACGCCATAGGGGTAAACCTTGACCGGCTGCAATCCGGCGCGGGTGGCCGGCGCGGCCGGCTCCATAGGGGCGACAGTCTGCGAACGACGCGTCCCGGCTCCAGCAGAAGGTCCGGGCAGTAATCCGCTTTCGGGGGAACTGCTGCGCTCGGTGGATCGTCCCTTCTCGACGACGCGTCCACGCGAGGTGCGAGTGGCAGGGACGGCCGCGGGCGCCTTCTCCACCTTGATCCTGCCTTCTTCGTCCCGGGTCCGGACCTCCGGTGGGAGGGGGAAGCCGCGCAGGAAGGTGTCCACCGCTTCGGTGATATCGGGGTGGATGGTGAATTCATCGCGCGTCTGGATCTCGATCAATATATCGAAGGTGGGCGGAGCGCGGCGCTCGAGCACCGTCTTCTGCGTGCCGCGGCGGCGGGCTTCCTCGTCCGAGAGAGTAACCGCCTCGATGCCGCCGACCAGGTCGGACAGGGTGGGGTTGAGCAATAAATTTTCGAGTGTCTTGCCGTGCGCCGTGCCGATGAGCTGCACACCCCGCTCGGCGATGGTGCGCGCGGCAGCGGCCTCAAGCTCGCGCCCGATCTCGTCGATGACGATGACTTCCGGGTTGTGATTCTCGACCGCCTCGATCATCACCTCGTGCTGGAGCATCGGCTCGCGCACCTGCATGCGCCGGGCGCGTCCCACAGCGGGATGCGGCACATCGCCGTCGCCGCCGATCTCGTTGGAGGTATCGACAACGATCACGCGCCGGGATTCCGCCAGGATGCGCGCGGCCTCACGCAGCAGGGTGGTCTTGCCCACGCCAGGCTTGCCAAGGATGAGGATGCTCTTGCCCGATTCGATGATGTCCTGGATGATTTCGATGGTGCCGTAGACGGCGCGCCCGACGCGCAGCGTCAGCCCGACGATATGCCCGCGCCGGTTGCGGATGGCGGAGATGCGGTGCAGTGTGCGCTCGATGCCGGCGCGGTTGTCCGCGTCGAACTCACCGATGCGTTCGTCGATGTAGGCGATCTCCTCCAGGGTTATTTCCGATTCACTTAGGACGACTTCGCTTTCAACATAGCGCGCCGTGGGGACGCGCCCGAGGTCGATGATGATCTCGAGCAGCTTGTCGTAATCGTTCGCCTTGTGGACCGCTTCAACAATATTTTTGGGGAGGACGTTGAGGAGGGCGTCCAAATCGTCAGTAATGCGACGTTGTTGTGACATATGAAAGTCCTTGTGTTTGGCACGGTCTTTCCGTGCCTATAGTCTATAAGATGGACCAGTGGTCCGGTTATCCACATCCTGCCGCTTAGTAACGCGCGCAGGATTATATACCGATCAATGTTATCTCAGGCTGACCATTTTAGATTACCTGCCTGTCTGTAGGATTATTCATATTATACGAGGAATAATCGCCCCGCTGATAGCCCAATGGTCTGCCGGCATCACGACCCGCCGATCACTTCCTGGGCTTGATGTGACTCACGCGCGAGGGCTGGATGCTCACACCCGCCGGATTCGCGGCCAGCACCGTCTGCTCATCCTTCACCATGTGCGCAAGGTGCTTCATCATGACGGCCTGTCGCTCGGAGGGTCTGCCTCCCAGGTCCTCCAGCGCGGATTCGAGCCACGCCTGGTAGGAGCGCACGCACAGGTAGACCGGGCGGTTGCGTCGGTCGGGGAGGTGGTCCAGCAGGCCGGCCAGCCTGTCCGCCACAGAGGTGACCTCGGGATGGATGAGCGGTGCGAGCACAATGCCCTGGGCGCCGTAAGTCAAATTGACAAAACACTTGGCTTCGTTTGAACAGACCAGGCCTGCCGCGCGGCGGGGGGTCGGCTCCACCGGTTGCAGCAGGGGAGGCACGATCTGATGATGCAGGGATTGGATGGCGGGCAGGTCGGTTGACTGAGTCTTGATCCAACCCGGGGATGCAGCGCCGGACGTAATGTGGCTCACATCCCACATGCGCTGCCAGGCATAAACGGAAAAACCTGCGGTGCGCAGGGCAGTGAAGGCATCACTATCCTCGTCGATCTCCGCCAGGATATGGAACGCACCCCACTTGCCCGCTTCGGCAGCGAGATGCTCGATCAACGGTGTCAGGCCGGGGTGGGAGAGCTGCGCGGAGGGCGCGATGTATACCAGCCTGGCAAACAAATCCCCATTTGTGTGAAGGATGCTGCCGATCAGCGTCGTCCCGTTATCCTGATTGATGGCGGTGTATAGATGCCGCGCCGGATTGAAATAGGAAAGGAACCCCGCCGCCCCCAACGGGTTGCCGCGCGTCAGCAGGCGGGTCGAGTTTAAGCTGACAGCCTCGCCGCGGTAGCGGATGAGCGTGGGCAGATCGAGAAAGTCGAGAGGGCGGGAGGTCATTTTTTACCGTTCAAAAAAGGCAGATTCATTCGTCTGCCCCTGAAGAGTCGATTCTATTTTGCCAGCGAGATAAAGAACTCGTGAAAACGCAGGTCGTCGGTGAGCTCCGGGTGGAAGGAGGTCGCGAGGAGTTTTCCCTCCTGCGCCGCAACGATGCGGCCGTCCGGCAGCGCGGAGATGATCTTCGCCTTCCCGCTCACCGACTGAATGATCGGCGCGCGGATGAACACCGCATGGTAGGGTTCCGTCGTGCGGGTGGCTTTCTTGAGCGGCTCGATATCGAGGTCCGCTTCGAACGAATCGACTTGCCGCCCGAAGGCATTGCGCTCAACGGTGATATCCATGATGCCAAGCAGAGGCTGGTGGCGGCGGACATCCTTCGAAAGAAAGATGGCACCCGCACAGGTGCCCCAGATGGCGCGTGATTTTCCAAAGGCACGCAGCGGCTCCATTAATTTAAAGTCCTCCGCCAGCTTACCAATGGTGGTCGACTCGCCGCCGGGGATGATCAACCCGTCCAGTGAATCAAGCTGACCCGGCAAACGAATCTCATCCGCCTCGACGCCCAGGTGATTTAGCATGGTGATATGTTCGGCGAAATCGCCCTGCAATGCAAGAACACCAATGTTCATAATTCCATTTTTGTTGGTCGAGTAGGCGGCGGGTCTCGATATACCCCTTCGGGGTTACTCGACCATCGCCACTGTTTCGAGACCCTATTGAACCTACCACCCTCGTCCGGCGATCTTTTCACCTTCCGGCATCTGTGCAATATTCCGCCCGACCATGGGCTCGCCCAGGTCGCGGCTGACTTCCGCGAGGATGGCCGCGTCCTTATAGTGGGTGGTCGCCTTGACAATGGCCGCCGCGCGTTTGGCCGGGTCGCCGCTCTTGAAGATCCCCGAGCCGACAAAAACACCGTCCACGCCGATCTGCATCATGAGCGCTGCATCCGCCGGGGTGGCGATACCGCCCGCGGCAAAGTTCACCACCGGCATGCGTCCCAGTTGCTTGGTCTCCTTGACCAGTTCATAGGGCGCGCCAATCTCCTTGGCGTAGCGCATCAACTCTTCATCGGCCATCGTCTGCAGGCGGCGAATCTCGCCCAGCACGGTGCGTCCGTGCCGGACCGCCTCGACTATATCGCCGGTACCGGCTTCGCCCTTGGTGCGGATCATCGCCGCGCCCTCGCCGATGCGCCTCAGCGCCTCGCCCAGGTTTCGGCATCCGCACACGAACGGAACTTTGAAGTTATGCTTCAGGATGTGGTTCTCTTCATCAGCAGGAGTCAATACTTCGGACTCGTCAATGTAGTCGATACCGATCGATTCAAGAATCTGCGCTTCGACGAAATGTCCGATGCGGCACTTGGCCATCACCGGGATGGTCACAGTAGCCATAATCTTCTCAATTAAATCCGGGTCGCTCATGCGGGCCACGCCGCCCTGCGCGCGGATATCGGCAGGCACACGCTCAAGCGCCATTACAGCGCAGGCGCCCGCGTCCTCGGCGATTTTGGCATGCTCCGGCGTCACCACGTCCATGATCACGCCACCCTTTAACATTTGCGCCAGACCCTTTTTAACGGCAAAGGTACCGGTAACAGGTGTAACTTCCATGATCTTGCTCCTTCTCGAAAAATAGTCTTCCAATTGGATTTTACCACGCATAAATTTATTCTGCGTTAGAGGCGCGTTAAAGTGGGGATGACGAATTCAGCGGCTGTTATTTCCGCGATATCAGAACAGAAGAAGGTGAATGTGTTGACTCACCTCTTGACAAACAACGAAATCGATGTACAATTATACAAAGATACAATGATACAATTTGGACAAAATGCATGAAGATTGATGTTGATTTCCGCTCGGACATCCCGCTCTACATTCAGATCGTGGAGCAGATCCAGCAGCGGGTCGCTCAAGGGGAGTTGGGGCCTGGCGACCAGTTGCCCACCGTCCGCTCGCTGGCCTCCGAGCTGAGGGTCAACTTCAACACCGTGGCGCGGTCCTATCGCCTGCTGGACGAAGCCGGCGTGATCTCCACCCAACAGGGGCGCGGGACCTACATTCTTGAGCTTCCGCCGCCTGAAGTGGCTGAAAGGTTGCGCAGCGAATCGCTCCATGCGCTTGCCAGGCGCTATCTTTTGGAAGCGAAACGACTCGGGTACACTCCGCAGGAAGCAACTGGGATTTTTCAAAAAACCGCTGAAAACTGGCAGGAGAGCAGCGGAAACGAAGATGAAGGTTAAGAAAAGAGGATGAAATGTCGTCAAAATCGAACAAAGATCAAACCAGGTCCACCAAGCAGGATCCGCACATTCCGTCGATAGCGGGATTCGTTTTCGCTGTCTGTTTGATCATCGCAACCCTGGGCAGCATTTACCTGGGGAATAATGTGTCCGACATCTCGGCCGGCGCATGGGTGACGATTTGGCTGCTGATCGGCATCTACATCTTGTTTGCGCTGAAGGTTGCGTCGCAGTGGGAAAAAGCTGTCGTGCTGCGGCTGGGAAAATTCAAAGGGCTGAAAGGCCCCGGTCTTTTCTGGATCGTCCCCGGCATTGACGCTGTCTCCACCTGGGTGGATCACCGCGTGATGGTCACGCCTTTCGCCGCCCAGAAGACGCTGACCAAGGATACCGTCCCGGTCGATGTGGATGCCGTTCTTTTCTGGCTGGTGTGGGATGCCGAGAAAGCCGCGCTCGAGGTCAAGAATTACGAAGCCGCCGTGGACTGGGCTGCCCAAACCGCCCTGCGCGACATCACCGGCCGTATGATGCTCGCAGACCTGCTCGTTGGCCGGTCGTCCATCGACGCCCAGTTGCAGAAGGTCATCGATGAGCGCACCACTCCATGGGGCGTGACCGTGCAGTCGGTCGAGATCCGCGACATCGTCATCCCTCAGGACCTGGAAGACGCCATGTCCCGCCAGGCTCAGGCGGAGCGCGAACGTCAGGCGCGCGTCATACTGGGCGAATCCGAAAAGCAGATCGCCGAGTCTTTCGCGGAAGCTTCCAAATCTTATATCAACAATCCCACTGCTCTGCACTTGCGGGCAATGAATATGCTCTTCGAAGGATTGAAGGAAAAAGGCGCGCTGGTCATCGTCCCCAGCAGCGCAGTGGACACGATGAATTTAGGCGGTCTCAGTGGGATGATTTCGCTGGCGCAGCAGAACCTGCCCAA
>Ga0315287_10000565_pt1 | contig 32610 bp, 28 predicted proteins | sample YL17G11_0_MG_FD_205037 | JGI IMG/M metagenome (GOLD analysis project Ga0315287, IMG submission 205037) | Sediment microbial communities from Yellowstone Lake, YNP, Wyoming, USA - YL17G11_0 | ecosystem: Environmental > Aquatic > Freshwater > Lake > Sediment | place: USA: Wyoming | collected...
CAGCTCAGACACCAGGCCGTCAATCTCCACGGCATGCTCGCTGCCGCCGATGTGCGCTTCGACCATTTCCTGCAGGGCATCCAGGCACTTGAACAGCAGGTCGACGATCGCTCCCGAGGTTTTCAGCTGCCCCTGGCGGATCGGCGTGAGCAGGTCTTCCATTTTGTGGGTCAGCTCGGCCACTTCCGAGAAACCCATCGTCGCCGACATGCCCTTTAAGGTATGCGCCGAGCGGAACATCACGTTCACCAGCTCGGGATTCTCCGGCTGCTTTTCGAAACCCAGCAGCGCCTGATTCAGCGCCTGCAGATGCTCGCGCGCCTCATCGGCGAACATGTCCATGTAGTTTGAGAGATCAAGCGACACGGTGTTACTCTAGCCCTTGCCGGGCTCCTTAAGCCCGATGCAGACGGCAATCCTGCCGACGGTGGTCTTCAGCGGCAGCTTGATCACAACCGGCACAGCAAGCTTCATCATCGCATGCTCGGCGCGCAGCACGTAAGGTGGCAGCAGGTTGCAGGTATGTCCCAGCCCGGCGAGTTGCGTCATCGTCGTGCCGGCGATCATGTTGCCCAGCTCGGCCAGCGCGCTGGCGCAGAGGTCGTCGAAGGCCGGATAGTCCTGATTGTTCATCATGTTGCGGGCAATGCCCAGCGCACTCGGCGTTGAGCAGCCCAGCAGGAAGTGCCCTTCCAGGTCGCCGGTGATGCCCAGCAGTACTGTGACTTCATCCAGCGCGTCGTTGCCGCGGATGGCGTGGGGTGGTTCGCTTTGCTCGATGTCGACGTGGAAGTGGTCGTGCAGCACCTTCACGGTCGCTATCAGGAACTGATTGATCACCACTGCATCCACGCTATGCGCCTTCGAGCCTCGCGCTGGGCAGTATACATTAGCGTTACAGCCAGCAGCGCCAGGACACCCAGAGTTAAACGAGACTTAAGATTCCCTGTTGCGCAAACACAATGTCGATGATCCGAGGTAGTAACAGACGTGCGCAGTACGCAGCACATTGCCGAATTACCCAACCCTTTCAACGGGGCGCTGCTGGGCGGCCAGTTGCAGTGGCCGCTGACGCGCGTGTTTGACACCGTGGCACGACTGTGCCGCGAATTTGGCTGCCACTGCCTGGCGGAGCGCTTCTCCTGCAAAGGCGCCCAGTGCTGCGGGACGGCTAATGGCTGCAGCGCCACCGTTGGCGAGCGCCAGCGCCCGACGATCCACCTGATGGCCAAGCTGGCGCCGCTCACGCGCGTGCTGCTGGATGCCGGCTACTATGACATCGCGCTGGCCACGGTGCAGATCGCCCTGGCGCTCGAACCGACGCTGGATCTGGCGCTGGCACGGGCCTACCTGCACGTCGTGCTGGGCGACATGGGGGATGCCAGCCGCATCTACCGCGACGTGCTGCAGCGCATCGGCACGATCCCGCCGGACGAGCTGAACCGCCTGGCCGAGCTCTCGCGCACCCACGCCCAGGAAGAAGACATCGCCGAGCTGGTGGACCAGCTCCGGACCTACGCCACCGCCTGATTCCGGAGAAAACGGACTGCCGGCCGCAAAGACTATTTTTTAGACTTGTTGTAATTCTCCCCGGCTAACGGTAACCTTTTGCCCGTCAACTTCATCTATTGGGTACGGCGAACTAATGGCTTCACAGCATGAGCTCACGGATGCGCGCAACGCACGCTTCCTAGCTCTACTGGAGCCGGTGTATGCCGACTGTGAACGGTGGGCGCTGAGCCTGACACGGAATGAGCCTGACGCAGCGGATGTGCTGTCGGAGGCTGTCATGACCGCCCTGCAAGGCATCCACCTGTTGAAAAAAGACGGCGCCTTCAAGTTCTGGATGTTCCGCATCATCATGAACGCCTACCGCATGCAGCTCCGCAGCCGCAAGCGGGAGCCGGATGCGGTGGACCCGGAACTGATGCCAGCGCTCGGTCCGCGGGATGACCACTGGGTCGAGCGGGGCGAGCAGGCCAAGACGGTGCGCTTAACGCTGGAGCAGCTCTCGCCGGAACAACGCGAGGCGCTGGTCCTGTTCGAGGTGCACGGGCTCAGCATCCGCGAAGTCAGCGAGGTGCTGGGCAAGAAGGAAGGCGCGGTGAGAGTGTTGTTACACCGCGCGCGGGAACGGCTGGAAGAGCTGCTGCGCAAGGCGGGGATCAACCCGGCGGAGAGCCGCTAGCGGGTTGAATTGAAATGGCGTGAATATTTCAGCCAGGGCATCAGCCCTGGTGACAAGTGGCCAAGCCACAGGAAGGGATGACGAAGGCGATGTTGAACTGGAGCACAGGCGGGTCAGGAAGCGGAGGCGCCATGCCGCCGCGTTCCAGCCTGCGCGACCTGCTCCATGCGGCCGAGACTGGCCGGCCAGTGCTGCCGTGGCAGCAGGTCGAACAGCTCGTCGCCACCGCCCCGCCGGTGCGCGTACCGTGGTACGCGCCACTGGTCACTCCCGCAGCGCGTCCGCTGCGCTTCGCTGCTGCGACGCTGACGCTGTTGGTGTGCTGCGTCGCTGTGCTAGCCGCCGTGCCGGCGCAATCGGATCAGGTGGGCACGCTGGTGCTCAGCAGGCTGCCTTCAGGTTGGGAGGTGGGAAGCCCGGCCTTCGAGGAAGCCAAGCTGGCCGCACAGCAGCAGTTTAGCCAGCTGGCCGTGCCGCAGGGCGAGCTGGTTACGCTGGTTAGCGACCGCCACGGGCAGCAGGTGCTGACGTTTGCGCTGCTCGGCGCCGGGCGCGCGCAGGCCAGGGAATTCTACACAGACTTCAGCACGGCTTATCCCGCGCTGGCGGCATATCAGGCTGACTTTGAGCCAATCGACAGCGGGCGCTACGGCAGCGCGCTCAACGAGCTGCTGGTGAGAATCACCACGGCTGGCGGCAGCGCGCGGCAGAGCGATTCCGAGCTGACCGCGGCAGTTCTGCGGGCGATGCGGGACAGCGGCCTGACAGACATCGGTGTGACGATCAAGCGCAACGCTGATGGCAGCGTGACTGTCGAGATCGAAGCTACTTTGAGGATTTCCGTAAGTGGGCACTCGCCGGAGGAATTGGAAGCGCAGGGCTTGAGCGAGGATCTGCTGGGACCGCAGCTGTACCAGCAACTGCTCAAGGAGCTCGAGCTTCCTGACCAGAAATAGGATGGAGATGGTCCATGCGCTGGGCCAACAAGCCCGCCTGTAAGCCAGAACAGGCGGGCTTTTTGTTTACCCGCTGACCCTGCGGGACTGCGGTTGGCAGCTGCGGCGCTGAGAAGTAGTCGGCAACAGGCTGGTGAACAATCGTAGGCGGGCTATAATCTCAGTGACATGAGCCGCTTGCTGATTCTGCTTGCCGCATGCCTGCTGGCACTCCCGGCGATGGCCCTGGCCCAGACCACCCCCGAGGATGCCGTGCGCGGGCACTTCGCGGCGATCGCCGCCGAGGACTACCTCGCCGCCGACCAGTACTTCTCCGCCGCGTTCCAGCGCGCCTTCAAGCCCGACGTCAGCGCGCTCAACGCTTACTACCTGGCGCGCTTCGAGCAGGTCAGCCGCGGCTACCAGATCCTCGCCATCGAGCCGCTGGCCGACGAGCAGGTGCAGGCGGACGTGCTGACGGTGGAATTTGCCGACACGCATCCCGAGGCGCCGGTCGGCGTGACCGAGCGCATCTACTACTACCTGCTGCGGGAAAAGGTGGCGGAGAGCGCGCCGGGCCGCGACAGCGACGGATACGCCTGGCGCATCGACATCTTCGACTCGATCAAGTTTGCCACGCTAGCCGAGGCGCGCCGCCGGCCGTACCTGTATACAAAGGAGGCCTGGCCGGAGGCTGGCAGCTCCGAGCTGCGCAGCGAGCAGGGGCTGTTCCACATCCAGGCGGCGCTGGAATCGTTCTACGCCGAGAACGGGCAGTACCCGTTCCGGCTGCTGGGCGGCGATAACCGGCGCGACGAGCTGATCGCCGCCGGCAAGCTGCTGGGCACGTATCCGCAGAACGGCTTCGCCAACCGGCCGATGCGCGCCGTGGAGTTCGGCGAGCGCTCAAGCGGCGACTTCTCCTATTACAGCGTCGACGCCGAGGGTGACGGCATCCGCGAGGGCTACTGGCTGGTGCTGCACGGCAAGGTGCCGGAGCACTACTACTTCGACAACCGCGACGCGATCTACCTGGTCAACGAGAGCATGGCCGGCAGCCAGTTCGAGCTGGCCGAGCAGTTCGCCACGTTCTGGGCGGCGCGCGGCGGCGAGCAGCTGGCCATCTCGCAGGCGCTGATCGATCGCGACTCCGAAGTGGCCGCGGCGGCTCCGTTGATCAATCCCGGAGTGCCGGATCTCACTGCCGAAGCTGCCGGCGAGGCTGCGCCGCCCGCCGAGACTACGCCGGAACCTGCAGCCGCTGGCACTGCCCCGCCTGCCGAAGGCGCTCCGATCCCCGCCGAGAGTGTCACTGCGCCAGCAGAAGGTGAGGAGCCGAGCGGAACCGCCGAGTCATTCCCATCAATTGCCGGCACGCTGGCGGAGGCCGTGCGGGCTGTGGCACACCGGCTGCTGCCAGTGGGCCCGCCATCGTTGGAATACAGCGCACCCTCGCCCGAAGCGCTGACCGTGCGCAGCTTCGGTTTCCGCTAGCACTGCGCGCTGACAGCCGCAGCGCGGCTGGCCGATATAATCCGGCGGTGCAGCTGGAGCGCCTGAGGCTGAAGGACTTTCGCAATTACGAGCGGCTGGAGCTGTCCTTTCCGCCGGGCATCATCGTGCTGGCCGGCCCCAACGGCGCCGGCAAGAGCAACCTGCTGGAAGCGATCCACTACCTGAGCTACCTCAAGAGTTTCCGTCCGGCGCGCGACCGCGAGGTGGTGCGCTACGACGCGCCGCTGGCGCTGATCGAGGCGCGGCTCGCCGACGACGCCAGGCGTCCCTTCGACGCGCGCCTGATCCTGCGCGGCGGCAAGCGTCACGTGCGCCTTAACGGCAGCGACATCACGCGCTTCCAGGACTTCATCGGCCGCCTGCACAGCCAGTTCTTCTTTCCCGGCGACTTAAGCCTGATCAGCGGCGATCCGGCGCTCAGGCGCGAGGTGCTGGACCTGGAGCTGCTGAGGCTTAAGCCAGCGCTGACGGCGGTCTACCAGCACTACAACCAGGCGCTGCGCGAGCGCAACCGCACGCTGAAAATGCTCTACCCGCAGCCGGGCGTGCGCACCTCCCAGCCCGCCGACCTGCTCCGCTTGCTCGCCGCCTACACCGACCAGCTGGTGGCCAGCGGCGCGCAGATCGTGCGCGAGCGGCGCGGCCTGACCGCCGTGCTCGACGGGCTGTTCAACCAGCTCTACTCCGCGCTGGCCCCGCCCGAGGGCGAGAGCGTGCTGCTGCGCTACCACTCGCAGGCGACGCTCAAGCCCGACGAGCAGGTGCTGCCCTCGCTGCACAAGCTGCTGGAGGAAGCCGCGGAGAGCGAGTCGCAGCTGCGCTATACCACCGTGGGGCCGCACCGCGACGACCTGGGCTTCCTGCTCGACGGGGCGCGCGACCTGCGGCGCTTCGGCAGCCAGGGCCAGCAGCGCAGCGCGGCGCTGGCCTTCCGCCTGGCGCTGTGCCAGCTCTCGGCGCAGCGGCTGAGCGACGACCCGCTGCTGCTGCTCGACGACGCGCTCAGTGAGATGGATGACGGGCGCAAGCAGCGCCTGCTGAAGCTTTGCGCGAGGCACCGCCAGGTGTTCATCACCAGCGCGTCCGACCGCGAGGTCGAGCTGATCGCGCCTTTGGCCCACGCCGTGTTCCACGTGGACAACGGCCGCATCAAGCGCAATTGAGACCCACTCCTAGTATTGACCTTTGTTACTGAGAGTGTTTAGCCCGCTTAAAATCAGCATGAAACCGCAGTGGCATGCCCCCATGCGGCGCCTTAGCTGCGTATAATGCCTGCGGATGGCGTTTTCCGATCAGTTGGTGAACCTCAAGGCGACGTTTACGAGCCTGGTCGAGGCGTTGGAAGTATCAGACCCATATACGCGCGGACACAGCGACCGGGTGGGCACACTGTCCGTGGCACTGGGACTGGAGCTGGGACTCTCCGATGCCGAGCTGGAGATGCTGCAGGACGCGGCCGTGCTGCACGACATCGGCAAAATCGGCGTAGCCAAGGAAGTGCTGCACAAGCCCGGCAAGTTCACTCCCGACGAGTTCGAGGAGATGAAGAAGCACGTCACCTACGGCTACAACATCCTCAAACCGCTGGGCCTGAAGGATCTGCTGGACATCACGCTGCTGCACCACGAACGCATGGACGGCAAAGGCTACCCCTCCGGTTGTACCGACTACCCGCTGCTGGTACGCGTGCTGCAGATTGCAGATGTGTGGGACGCCCTGACCAGCGACCGGCCGTACCGCGCGGCGATGCCGTCCGGCGAGGCGCGCAAGCTGATGGATCCGAGCAGCGGCGCGTTCTCCTTCGACGTGCAGCTGCTGCAGACGTTCCTGCGGCTGACGCGCATCATCTTCCCCGACGACGACTGCCAGCCCGATGAGTTCGAACAGGTGCTGCGCGAGATCGAGCAGGCAGGACTCGAACGTGAGCTGGACACGGAGCTGCGCCAGCTGCCACGCTGCGCATAGCCCCGCCGCCCCAGCTATAATCCTTCCAGTCGGCATACTTGCTATACGCATAGCGGAGGTTTCAGCATGAAGATTCGTATTGGCATCAACGGTTTCGGACGCATCGGGCGGCTGGTCTCGCGCATCGCTACAAAGCATGCCGACGTCGACCTGGTGGCCTTCAACGACCTGGTGGATCCGGCGACCAACGCTCATCTGTTCAAGTACGACACCACTTACGGCCGCTTCGACGGGGCGATCGAGCTGGCCGGCGACAGCCTGATCGTCAACGGCGACAAGGTGCGGCTGTTCAAGGAAAAGGACCCGGCGGCGATCCCCTGGGGCGACCTGGGCGTGGACTTCGTACTGGAGAGCACCGGCGTCTTCACCGACGTGGAGAAGTGCGGGCTGCACCTGAAGGGCGGGGCCAAGCACGTGCTGCTTTCAGCGCCGGCCAAGGGCGAGATGCCGACCTACGTCATGGGCGTCAACCATACCAAGTGGGTGGCCGACGGCAAGCCCGCAGTGATCAGCAATGCCAGCTGCACGACGAACTGCCTGGCGCCGATGGCCAAGGTGCTCAACGACAACTTCGGCATCGTGCGCGGCCTGATGAACACGATCCACGCCTATACCGGCGACCAGAACATCCTCGACCGCGGGCACAAGGACCTGCGCCGCGCGCGCTCGGCGGCGGTGAACATCATCCCCACGACGACGGGAGCGGCGAAGGCGATTGGCCTGGTGATCCCTGAGCTGAAGGGCAAGCTGGACGGCCTGGCTACCCGCGTGCCGGTAGTCACCGGCAGCATGGTGGACCTGACCTGCGAGCTGTCCAAGGCGACGACCAAGGAGGAGATCAACGCCAAAATGGCCGAAGCCGCTGCCGGGCCGCTGAAGGGCATCCTGGGGATTGCGACGGACCCGCTGGTCTCCAGCGACATGATCGGCGAAACCCACAGCTCGATCTTCGATCCGGCGCTGACCAGCGTGCTCGGTGGCAACTTCGCCAAGACGATCAGCTGGTACGACAACGAATGGGGCTACAGCTGCCGCTGCGTGGACCTGATGCTTTACATGGCCCAGCAGGGCTAGCAGCGCCCAGTTCATTGTGCTGCAGCTTCGCGCGTACAGCCCGGTGCAAGCCGCCGGTGCGTTACAATGGGCGCAAGGTTCCAAATGCCACGCGCACTAATCACTGGCACCGGGATGCTTGGGACGGCACTCTACGCAGCTGCCGAAGACCACGGCTACAGCGTACAGGCTATCTCCCGCGCTCAGCTCGACCTGGTCAACGCCAATGCCGTGCGCGAGCTGATCCTCAGCACCCGGCCGGACCTCGTGCTGCACACTGCGGCGCTGACCCGTGTGAACTACTGCCAGCAGCACCCGCAGGAGGCGCAGGCGATCAACGCGGTGGGCACGGCAAGCCTAGTTGCCGCCGCCGAGAAGGTCATGGCGCGCGTGGTGTACTTTTCCACGGACTACGTGTTCGACGGTGCCAAGCGCCAGCCCTACGTGGAAAGCGACCGGCCGGCGCCGCTCAATGCCTATGGCGCAAGCAAGCGGGCTGGCGAATATGCGCCGCTCGACTACTTCCGCGGGCATGTCGTGCGCACCAGCGCTGTTTTCGGCCCGCGCGGCAACGGCGTTGCTGAGCGGAACTTCATCCGCGCGATTTTCAGCCGGCTTAAGGCGGACGATGACATCATCTCCGTAGTGGCTAACCAGCGCACAGCGCTGACATTCGCCCAGCATCTGGCTAACATGGTGATGGCACTGCTGGCCGACGGCCTGCCGAAGCTGTGCCACCTTACTTCTGCGGGCAGTAATACCTGGTTCGAATGGGCGAAACTGGTGGCGGCGGAGCTGGGGCTGCCAGCCCAGCGCCTGCGGCCCGTCACGGCAGAGGAATACGACGCCACAACGCCGCGCCCGGCTTACAGTGTGCTGGGCTCGGAAAATCCATCGATTTCCACACTGATCTCTATGCATCCAGTGCTGCCAGCGCTGCGGGCCTACTGCCAGGGGCTGCTGGCGGCAGGCCAGATGGTGCGCTAGACCCGCGTAGTATCAATGTAAAGTGGGTAAGATGATGGTGGCAAGGGAATCAGCACGGGCGTCGCCTGTTTCATCATATGTACTACGCGCGCGCGGTTTCCTTGACACAACCACAGATAGGTTCGATAATTGGCCGTTAGCCATATCAGTATGAGTATATGGAGGGTCTGATGAAGCGCTCGCTTAGCGTGCTGCTGGGTGCAGCGTTGTTGTTGATGATGGGGGCCGCCTGCGGCGGCAGTAGCGACGCGACCGTCGGCCCTCCTTCAGTGCTGCATAACGAGGATCTGGTACCAGAGATCCAGGTACAGTACGTCGATCACCTGTTCCGCATAGCGGGGCTGAGCGACGAGAACCTGAACCAGGATCCGATTTTCTCGCTCATCGCTTCGGCGACCTCCAGCCTGGACATCGCTGTGACGCGCATCAACCGCCAGCAGGTGGTGGATGCGCTGCTCAGCGAAGCCACGGCTGGCACGTCGATCCGCATCGTGACCGAGAAGGCGTACTTCGATGACCCGGCGTACCGTCCTTTCTATGCGCAACTCGAGGACCTCACGAAGAACCACGGCAACATCGCCATCCATACGGATACCGATGGCCTGCCGCGGATGATGCACTCGCGGTTCCTGATCATCGACAACGCGCGCGTAGTGACTGGCTCTTATAACTGGGAGACCACGGACAACGAGCATACCTTTGGGGATGTCGTCAGCATTCTCAATACCGCCGCGGCCGCGGCCTTCACCAACCAGTTCAATCAGATGTTTGTCGAGGGCAACTTCGGCGTAGCCAAGCGCGACGATACACAGCACAGCTTCCTGGTCGGCAACGGCAATGGCATGCTGGAAGTGTACTTTGGTCCCACGGACCAGCAGCGCGATCTGATGGAATCGGAAATCGGCCAGAGCCAGAACGTGTTCTTCTTCGTGCAGCAGTTCAAGGACTTCCAGCTGGCGAACTACCTCTTCAGCTGGCTCAACGCCAGTCCGGATAACCGCCTGGTGGGCTGGTTCCAGGATATTGCCACCATCGGCGATGCCGAGGAGAACGCGGTCTACGGCGCATTCGCCAACTACACGCAGGCGCCGACCGGCGGCGAGCTGTACATCAACACGCTGATCAACGACCAGTTTGCCGACTACAACTCGATGAACCATAAACTGATGTTTGTGGATCACGCGGCGTCCAACGGCATTCCGGCGATGATCTTCAGCACTGCCAACTACTCCGAGCTCAGCTTCACGCAGGACGACGAAGTGATGCTCATTCTGCGTGGCGTGCCGCTGGTCAACAAGTGGTGGCGCGGCATCGACCTGACCGACACCCTGCCTCCCGAGTCGGTGCAGAAGGCGCAGGACGTGCAGGAAATCGACATGCTGCTGGCGATGTTCCCCTACGTGCCCAGCCTGGATGCCACGCTGTTCCGTGATTTCCCGGATGTGCCCTGCGGCATCGTCTTCGGCAAGATCTCGAACTTCAGCCGCACGATCACCATTCAAGCCTCGGATGGCACCTTCACGGATGTGTCGATCGACGCTTCATTCGAGATTCAGGGCACGACGTTCTTCGGCGGAAGTGCTTTCGGGCCGCTCGCGCCGACCGTCGCAGGCAACATGTTTGAGGAAAACGAGCTGCTCAACCCGGACCATCGCTACTTGCTGGTTGTGCCGGCGGGTGACGTGACAATCCGCACGCTCGTAGCAGCTTCCGATGCCAATACGAATATTACGTTCGCACCCGACGTGAAGACGTTTACCATCGGGCCGGGCTGCGTGCGCAACATTGACCTCCAGATCAGCCAGGCTACGGTAGGCGGAACTACCGGCGGCGGCGGCGCCGGTGGTGGCGGCGGTGCCGGCGCTTAGCGGTTACTTATCGGGGAACGCAGATCATGAGTCGCAGAACTAAAGAGGGATACGGTATGAGAAGCAAGAGCATCATGCTGACCGCGCTGCTGTTGATCATCGCGGCGCTGTGGCTGACCGCTTGCGGCGGCGATGGTGGCACTGGGACCACCACGCCACCGACACCAAACCCGCTCGACCCTGGGAATGGCGGCGACCCGAATGAGCCAACGCCGATCGGCGTTCCGCAGGGGCAGTTCACGCTGCCGGGCGGTGCAGCCTTTGGCGACCTGCGCGGCGTAGCCGCATCGCAGGAATATGTTTACGTGGCGGATTCCACGACGCTGTATGCCTTCGACAAGAACGGCATGTTCGTCAACGCTGTCGCCGCGCCGGCGACGATCCAGGCGGTATCAGTCTTCCCGCCCAAGCCCGACATGGATCTGCCCGATTACAGCTACTTCGTCGCTGGTTTTCCGGTGATCCTGCATGAGCCGGTGGGCGCCTACGGCTATATCACGATCTACGGCCCCAATCTGGACTTTATGACCACGCGCGAGGACCAGGCGCATCCCGATGCGCCGAAGTACATCGCGTTGCCGGCCGGCCAGATCGACCCGCCGGTCCAGGACTCGATCTTCCAGTGCCTCACCTGCTATGACATGTCAGTCGACCGCTTTGGCTCGATCCTGGCGGTGATCGATCTCGATATCAAGGACACGGCTCCCGTGCCCGACTTCACCCGCGGGCTGCAGATCTTCAACGTCTTCCGCAACTGGACGATTGAAGAAGGCGGCTCGACTACGATTCAGGATCAGCAGGGCAACGATACGCCGGTAGGCGTGCCGATTTTTGAGGAAGCTTTCGGATCGCCGACGGGCGACATGGGCTCGATCGCGGTGGATTCCTTCTTCCCCTTCAACCGTACGGAAACCACCTACACCTGGTACAGCGGATCGTTCAACCTGCTGCGCGACTATGTCGGCGTAGGCTCGATCTCCGTCAACCTGAACACCATCCCTCCGGTGTACTCCACCAGCCCGATCGTCAATAACGGTTTCGACTATACGCGGGTGATTGGTGCGTCGGTGGGCAACGCGCCGGGCAGCTTCAACCAGAACCCGCCGCTCAATCCCGATGGTGGCCTGGAAGATCCCGACCTGTCCAACGGCGGACCTTCGGGCATGAACGTGGACTGGCTGAGCGACAACGTTTACATCTGCGACCCCGGCAACCGCCGCATCCAGGTGTTCGCTCCCAATACCGGCGACTTCATCCGCCAGATCGGCGACGGCACCCGTGGCAGTGCCGGCAGTGCGTTCCTGGCGCCTTCCTCCGTGACGATCGACATGGAAGGCAACGTCTTTGTCTGCGACGTGAATAACCTGCGTGTACTGCGCGAGAGCTTCCCCGACCGGCTGTTCGGCAACATCGGCGGCGAAGTGCGGCGCATCGACACGCGCATCCCGCTGGAAGGCGCGACGGTCACGCTGGGCAACGAGCTGGGCACGCTGGCCATCCGCACCACCAACATCAACGGCGAATACCTGATCCGCAACATCCTCACCGGCACCTATTACATGTCGGCGACGAAGTTCCGCTATGACTCGGATACCGCCACGATCCAGATCATCAAGGATCAGACGGTGCGCGCGGACTTCAACCTGATCCCGCAGGAGCCGGCGACCACCGGTTCCTACACCGGCACGGTGATTGATTCCAGCACCAACCTCTGGCTCTCCGGCGTGACGGTGCATGTGGTGGGTACAAGCATCACGGCGACGACGGATGACATCGGCCACTTCGTGATCAACAACATCACGCCGGGCACCTACCAGATGGTGTTCACGATGGACGGCTACGAAGTGCTGACCCGCGACGTGGAGATCCTCAGCGGCACGACGACCACCGACCTGCTGCTGGAGATGCATCCACTGCCGTAACGCGACGACAAATCGACTACAATAGCCCCGGGGTGATCCCCGGGGCTTTTTTATTCAGCGAGGTGTAGTAGTGATGGAGTTGCTGGACGTCAACCGCAGCATCGTCGTGGCCATCGATTATCAGGGCAAGCTGATGGAGATGATCTACCGTCCGCGGCTGGTGATCGATGCCGCGATTCGCGTGCTCAAGCTGGCGGACCTGTTCCGCGTGCCCGTCGTGCTGACCGAGCAGTACCCGCAGGGCCTGGGCGTGACGCATCCGGAGATCCGTAGCGCGTACGACGCGCTGACCACCGAGAAGCGCTACATGGACAAGACCAGCTTTGGCTGCGTGGGCGACCCGAAGTTCGAGCAGCTGCTGGCCGAGCTTAAGCCGGGCCTGGCTTCCGCGCAGCGCCAGGTGGTCGTGATGGGTATTGAGGCGCAGGTCTGCGTGATGCAGACGGTGCTCGAGCTGCTGCGCGCCGGCAACCAGGTGTCCGTGCTGTGGGAAGCGGTCAGCGGCCGCGGCGAGGAATACCGCAAGCACGCGCTGGGGCGGATGAAACAGGCTGGCGCGGTGATCACCAATCATGAATCGATGTGCTTCGAGTGGGCGCGGGATAAGAACCACGCCTGCTTCAAGGGCATGAACCTGATCCTGCGCGAGGGGCAGCTGACGTAGCTCGCCAGGGCCAGTCGTCACGCCAGCGGGCGAGCTGTTCGCGGCTGGCCGAGCGATACGTTATGGAGAAGATCCGCATTAACCGAGCGTTGGCGCTGGCCGGAGTGGCCAGCAGGCGTGGCGCGGAAACACTGGTGCGCGCCGGCCGCGTGCGGCTCAACGGCCGCATTGTCACCGAGCTGGCCACGCTGGTCGATCCGCGGCGCGACAAGCTGGCGGTCGACGGCAAGCCGCTCACGCTGGCCCAGCCGGCGTACTACCTGTTCCACAAGCCGCGCGGGCTGATCGCCACGCAGCATGACGAGCACGGCCGGCCCTGCGTGGGCGACGTCTGCGGCAGGCTGCCGGGGGCGCCGCAGCCGGTGGGCCGGCTGGACCGACCCAGCGAGGGGCTGATGCTGCTGACCAACGACGGTGAGCTGGCCAACCGGCTGATGCACCCGCGCTACGAGGTTCGCAAGCGCTACCAGGTGACGGTGCAGCCGCGCCTGACCGCCCGCCACGTCAAGCAGGCGCTGGCGGGAATTGAGCTGGAGGACGGCCCGGCGCGCCTGCTGGAGCTTGAAGTATCTGCCGAGGAGTCGCAGCGCAGCTGGCTGACAGTGACGATCAGCGAAGGGCGCAACCGCCTGATCCGCCGCCTGTTCGAGGCGCTGGGCTACGAAGTGCTGCGGCTGAAGCGCGTGCAGCTCGGCGCGCTCAACCTGGGCAAGCTCGGCGTTGGCCAGACGCGGCCGCTGAGCGCGTCCGAGGCCGCCAGCCTGCGCGCTTCGGTGGCGCTGGACAAGTAGCCAACACAGAAGGCTGACCATGCAGCAGCCACGCGCAATGGCTGAGCAGGGCTAGCCGCAGCAGCCTGGGAGACAAACCCCGGGCATGCTACCCGGGGTGGCGCGGGCCAGTCGACCGTGCCAGCCGCGCGCGGTGCGGCGAGTGGTTCCGCAAGAATAATGACGCTTGGCGTGTGAAGAAGTTACGCGCGCCTAGTGCAGATCGTCTTCGTCACCGGCGTACCAGGCGTAGCTGCTGCTGGCGCTGGTGGACGTCGGGTTGAGCCCGAACTGGATCAGCTCGCGGCGCGCCTCGCTGAACGATTGGCCGATGACGTGCGCGGCCTGGGCCAGCGTGTGCAGGCCGTCGCCGACGGCGGCGGTGATGTCCTCAATCAGATCCACTTCCCCCTGGATGTAGCCGGGCTTGGCGGGGCGGCTGTAGCGCCGGCGGGTCAGCTCCGAGGCTGTCACCACGGCCGCGGCGGAAAGCAGGAAGCCAAGGGCGGTGCCGAGGAAGAACCAGCCCAGCCCAGTGCCGCGCGGCCCAGCGTGGGAATCGTAGTCACGATCGTGCATCCAGCGAATTATACATCTCGGCGGCGCCGCCCCGAGGCGCTTTAGCGCTGTTCATTCAGCCCGCAGCGCTGGCAGCGGCGGGTCCACGGCTGGTTCTACCGTAGCCGCTGCAGCCGCTCCAGGTACTTGCCATGCTTGCGCCCGGTGTACAGCTCGGCCAGGCCGGCGCGCAGCAGTTCCTCCTGCAGCAGCACCTCGCGGCCGTCGGGCCGCGTGACCCACACCCAGCCCAGCAGGCGGTCGTAGCGGTCCTGCGCCGCCGTGCGGTGCGCCGTCGGCTCCAGTTCGAGCTCGATGCGCTGGGCGTTCTCCAGCAGCTCGGCGGTGTACAGCGCCGAGCGGAAGGCCGCCGCCGTGCCCAGTTCTGGCGTGTCGATGCCGGCCAGCCGCACCTTGAGCTCATGGCCGCGGCTGTCGCGCACCACGATGGTGTCACCATCGCTGACGCGCACCAGCTTGACCGGCTGGCGCGCCACCGACAGGCCGTGCGGGATCAGCCGCCAGTAGACAAAGCCGGCGATTACCAGAACGGCCAGCGCGTACAGCAGCAGCCTTAGCGTGAAGCTGTGGGCGCGGGGGCGCTGAGTGGCCGGGCGGATCATGGCTTCACCGCGCCTGCACGCCCGGCCGCCGTGGTGACCTGGCGCAACGCCGCGGCCGCGTGTTCCCAGCAGGCGACTTCCTGCGGCGGCTGCCCGAACCACGGCGGATACTCGCTGCGGCAGCGTTCGGTGACCAGCGGGCAGCGGGGGTTAAAGCGGCAGCCTGTGGGGAAGTAGCCCGGCCGCGGCGGGCTGCCAGCGATGAAGCTCAGGTCCTCCTGGCCGCCGGCCAGCGACGGCAGGCTGCCCAGCAGGCCCTGGCTGTAGGGATGCCAGGGGTGGGTGAAGAAGCGCTCCGCCGGCGCGCGCTCGACGATGCGCCCGGCGTACATTACCAGCACGCGGTCGCAGACCTGCGCCACGACGCCCAGGTCGTGCGTGATGAAAAGTATCGCCATGCCGGTGGTGTCGCGCAGGCCGCGCAGCTCGCGCAGGATCTGCGCCTGCACGGTGACGTCCAGCGCGGTGGTCGGCTCGTCGGCGATCAGCAGCCGCGGTTGGCCCGCCAGCGCAATCGCCAGCAGCGAGCGCTGGCGCAGGCCGCCGGAGAGCTGGTGCGGGTAGCTGCGCGCGCGCTGCTCGGGTTGCGGCACGCCGCTGGCGGCCAGCAGCTCGACGGTGCGGGCAAACGCCCGCCGCCCGCGCATGTTGCGGTGCAGGGACAGCGCCTCGCCGACCTGGTAGTCCACGCGGTACAGCGGATTAAGCGACGACTGCGGGTCCTGGAAGACCATGGCGATCTGCCCGCCGCGCACGCGCGTGAGCTGCCGCTCGCTGAGCCGCAGCAGGTCCAGCGGCGCCGCGCCGTCGGGCGCCCAGGCCGCGCTGCCGCCGATGCGCGAGCCGGGCAGGCCGCGCGTCAGCCCCAGCAGCGTCAGCGCGGTGAGCGACTTGCCGCAGCCGCTCTCGCCCACCAGCCCGACACATTCGCCGGCGGCGATCGTAAAGTCCACGCCATCCACCGGCGCGATCCGCCCCTGGCTGCCGGGCAGCGACAGGCTGAGTTCGCGCACACTGAGCAATGCAGTCACGGGCAGATTATAGGTTAGCTCGTTATAATGGCCGCGTGCGGCGTGCGTTTGTTGTGCTGGCAGCGATGGTGGTGGTGTTCGCCGCCTTTGCCGCCGAGCCGCCGCCGCCGCAGCGGCAGCTGTCGCTGGGCGAGATCCGCATCGAGCCCACAGCGGGCTATGCCGGCTTCGCCTTTCCGGTAGCTAATAGCGAGCTGGCCCGCAACTGGGCGGCTCCCGCAGACAGCAGCGCGCCCGGCCCGAGCTGGGCGGCGAAGGGCGTTCTAGCCTGGCAGGTGGCCTACAACTACTCCACGGTGCCGCTGCGGGTGGACATCGAGCACCGCTTCCCTTTCGCCTTCCGCGGCCGCATCGAGGTGCTCACCGGCTACGGCTACGCGCGCGAGGAATCGCCGCACGGACAGATCACGCTGTACAGCCGTGACGTGGTGGTGCCGCCGTCGGTGCCGACGACGATCATGCTCGCACCGCGCGTCTGTCCGCCAGCCAGCCCAGGCAGCCCTGTACGCCTGCAGGTGCGGATCACGCAGCTCAGCCAAAGCGGGAAGCAGCTGGCTAAGTCGTCGACGGAGCCGGTGACGGTGACGCAGCTCGAACCGGCGCACCTGTACTCGCTTTATCTCGACGGTCCGAGCGGGCAGTACGCGCTGGATGTAATCAACCCCGGCAACGAGCTGCAGCTCGCGCTGCCCAAGGATCCGCCGCTCGACCCGGGCATCCTCAGCACGAACCACTACATCATCCCCGTCGAGCGCCAGCAGGTGACGCTATTGCCGCTGGCGGCGCGCGACTTTGCCTTCGTCATCGCCGACTACGCCGCGGTTAGCGCCTGGCCCGCCGTCGAGCAGGCGGCGCTGGTGCAGTTCATGCTGGGCGGCGGGCACCTGTGCCTGTTCAACGCTGGCGCGGCAGGCTGGCAGGGCCTGAAGCTGGCTGGCGGCGTGCAGCAGGTGGGACGCGGCTGGCTGGTACCGGTCAGCGGCGATTTCACCTCGGCGCGGCAGGCCATCAAGGACTTCCTGGGCGGCGAGCTGACCGAGTTCACCCTGTGGGCAGGTGGCAGCAGCCGCGGCCGCGCGCTGTACATCGCCGTGTTCAGCGAAGGACTTGGTCACAGCGTCGACCTGAAATCGATCTACGCTCTCCAGACTGACCTGCAGGAGCCGCTGAGCCATCAGCGCGGCTTCCTGCATCCGCTCTGGCTGTACCGCGAGGCCTGCGCCAGCGGCGCGTTGGAGCCCTGGGACTATCCGGAGTTCAGCCTCAGCCGGCCGGACGCGGTCCAGTCGAACAGCAACCTGAGTACGGCGCTTACGCAGCGCCAGATCTCGCTCACACCGCTGGCGCAGCTGGCGGTCGCCAAGCGGCGCATGCCACCCGCGCTGCCACTGCTGCTGGCGGCATTACCGCTGTTTTCCGTGCTTGCAGGACTTGGCCTGCGCCCGCGCTGGCTGTATCCCGTGCTGGCGGTGCTCAGCCTGGTCAGCGGCGCGGGCTGGTGGTGGTTCAGCGAGCCGCTGAAGCCGCCGGACGTCGAGCTGACCTTGTACGACGTGGACGCGCGCTGCACGCCGGCGGTCGCCCGCGGGCTGACCGCCGCCTTCGCCGATCGCAGTGGTGCGCGCCAGCTGCCACTGGCCGATGCAGCGCTGCTGCGGCGCGTGAGCTGGAACCCGCCGGGCATGTGGCAGGTGGAGCAGACGTCCGACATCGTGAGCTGGCATGGCCAGCGCGGCGGGCCGTACATCGCGCTCAGCCATGACACGCCGCTGGCGCCGGGGCCGCAGCTGCCGGTGCGCTGCACTGTCAAGCGGACGGCCGGCGGGGTGCTGAATCTGGACTTCGACACACGCGCGCTGCCGGCGGATCAGCAGTGCTATCTGCTCTCGCCGCTGGGCTGGACCGTGCTACCGGGCGGGCGCGAGTCGCTGCGCCTGGAGTTGGAGATACCCGCCATGCCGGTCGCGCCGGGCTATGAGCGGCTGGCTGCCTGGGATGCGCTGTACCGTGCGCGGCCGGCTTCCGTGCCGGGCTATCAGCCGGTGGAGGTTGGCGAGGGCGACACCGCGCTGCGCCTCGCCTGCGCCACGGACAGCGCGCCTGCGAGCGCGGCCGGCAAGCTTGAGCGGCTCGGCCTGGCCGGGCTGCTGCAGAACCCCAGCGGCCTGCGCGCCATGGCGGCCAGTCAATGCGTGCTGTTCGCGCCGCTGCCTGCCGCAGCGAGCGGTACAGACAGCGAGCGCAAGGCTGCATTTGTGCGCTTGACGATCGCGCTGGAGCCGGGGCCATGAAGCCACCACGCCTGCTGCAGCATGAGATGAACGGCGGCTCGAGCAGCGGGCTGGCGCCGCACGAACAGCTATTCACCAGGCCGCCCGGCACGCTGCTGCTGGCGGGTGCGCTGTGGCGGGTCTGGGTGTTCATCGCGGCGCTGGCAGCCGTGGCCGGATTGCTGTGGCGGACGGCGGGCGGCGGGCCGGACATAGTCAGCGTGCTCGACGGCGTGGGCCTGGCAGTCTGGCTGGCGGCGCTGTGGATCTGGCCGGCATGGCAGGGGATGCTCAAGCGTCAGCAGCAGCACATCCAGCCGCCGCTGCTGCCCTGGATCCCGCGCATCCATAACGCGGCTATTCTGGCCAGCGGGGCAGTGTTCGTCTCGCTGGCTGCCAGCGGCATCCTGCTGGGCTACGACGCGCGAGCCGGAGTGGCGAGCGTGGTAACTGCAGACTTGTCAGCGATATTCGACGCGCCGCTCGGCGCCATCATCGTGCTCAGCCTGGCGCTGGTAGCGCCGACGCTGCTGGTGCTGTCCGTCGTCGTGCTGCACGCCGCGCGGGCGCTGTGCGGCGCGCGCGTGGGCCTGCTGGTCTGGCTGGCCGCAGTGCTGGCGGCGAATCTGCATCTCCTGGCGGGCGCGGCGCAGTGGACGCTGCGGATAAAGGGACTGGCGCCATGGACAGTGCGGACGTCGCCGGGCGAATTCGCCCAGTGGGCCGTCGCCAAGCTGCAGGCCACGGCGCAGAGCACGGATTATCTCAGCGAGGTGCTGCGGCAGGTCGTCGGCACGCCGGCGTTGCTGCTGCTTGGCGCAATCGCCGTGGCGGTGCTCGTGCAGCGCCTGCCACCCAGGCGCGAGCAGCCCGTCGCGCCGCTCTGGCTGGCTGCCACGGCGGGGGTGGCAGTTGCCGCGCTGCGCACGCTGCTGCTCACGTGGCAGTGGGTGCAGCAGCCCGCCGTGCAGTACCCCGGCCAGTGGCAGACGGTGCTCTGGGCGGGCCTGCTGGCCTGCTGGCTGGCGCTGCTGGCGCTGCCGCCTGAGGCGGCTGCCACCCAACGCCGTGGTCCGCTGGACGCCCTGTGGTTGGTGTACTGCGTGGCGGCCTGGGCCTGCCTGACGCTGCCCAATCGGCTGGCAGACCAGGCCGGGCGCGGCGATGTGCTGGCGTACTGCCTGCCGACTCTGGCTGTATTGCTGCTGGGAGCGGCGCTGCTGCGCCGCAGCGCCGGCTGGCGCAGCTTGGCAGCCGGACTGGCCATCTTTGTGCAACTGGGCCTGGCAGTGTTGCTGCTGCCGCTCGGCGCCTCCAGCCTGCCGCTGGCGCTTGGGCTCTGCAGCAGCCTTGGCAGTGGGCTGCTCGACCCGCTTAGCGCCAGCTACGCAGCGCTCGTGACTGCCGCGGCATTTATCCTGGCATTGTGGTGCTGGCCGTGGCCGCCGCGCACTCCCCCGCAGTGCTTACGTACAGCAGCCGAGCGGATGGCAGCGCTGCCTGAATAACGGGCTGGGTGCTTCAGCGGCAGGTTATTGAATTAGCCTGCGCTTACCTTTACCTTCTCGCTGGCCAGCTTCTTCGCCCATTCCAGCGCCTGCGTGATGTGGTCGGGCACGCTGGCCTTGCCGTCGCCATTGATGATGTGCCGCACCACGCCCTGCTGGTCGATGATGTACGTGATGCGGTTGATCAACGCCGCGCCACCATCGGGATTGCCGAAGCGGCGGCGCAGCGCACCGCCGGTATCCGACAGCAGCGGGAACGGCAGCTTGTACTTGGTGATGAAGTGCTCGTGCGACTTGAGCGTGTCTTTGCTCACGCCGTAAATCAGCGCGCCATACTTGGCGAATTCTGCGCTGTGGTCGCGGAAGCCGCAGGCTTCCTTTGTGCATCCTGGAGTGTCGTCCTTGGGGAAGAAGTACAGCACGACGGTCTTGCCGCGCGCACTTTCCAGATTGAACTCACCGCCTGGGTAAATCGGGAGATTGAAGTCCGGTGCCGGGTCTCCAACCCCTACCCCATTAGTGCCATACGGTGGTGCTGTCATGTCACACCTCCTTTAATGATAGACATACCACGCTGCGCCGCCTGCTGATTTATGCTGCCGTGCAGTCAAGCCACCATTATCCACTTCCCGACGCCGTCGATGCCTGGCACCTGCGTTGCCGCGGGTGGCTATAATCGCGGCGTGCCACGCAAGCTCAATCCGCCGCAGGCTGACGCGCCCTGGTTCGTCACGGCGGAGCGCTTCACCATGCTGCTCGATGAACTGGTTGCCGCCACGCGCGGGCTGGATCCGCCGCCCGACAGCGTGGTCGGCGCCAAGCGCAGCGGCCTGTTCCCCGCCGTCTACCTGAGCTACAAGTTGCGGCTGCCGATGTTCACCTCGGGCGAGCTGCCGTCCTTTCCCGCATGCCGGCTGGCATGGCCGCTGGTCGTGGACACGATGGCCTGGAGCGGCGGCGGGCTGCGCAGCCTGCTTAACGAGCTGGAGCGGATGGGGGTGGGGGAGCCGCGGGCGCTGGTGATGTTCGCGCGCGACCCGCTGCCCCCCGTGCGTGGGCTACACTATCTGCACACTAGCGACCGGATCGTGCATTTCTGGTACGAGCTGCGCGAACGGCCGGCGGAGGAAGCATGAACGCTTTGCGCACACCGCTGTTGGCGGCCAACTGGAAACAGAACCAGCGCTGGGAGGACTGCGAGGATTTCGTCGCCCAGCTGCGCCAGCTGCTGCCGGCATATTTCGACAGCTCCGCACCACTGGGAGTGGAAGTGCTGATCTGTCCGGCTTACCCCTATATTCCAATCGCCGGCGACCTGCTAAGCGAGGCGGCGGTGTTCCTGGGTGCGCAGGATGTCAGCCGCTACGCTGACGGCGCCTACACTGGCGCGGTGGGCGCGGAGATGCTGGCGGACCTGGGCTGCGACTTCTGCATCGTCGGCCACTGCGAGCGCCGCCACGTCTTCGGTGATGACGACGCGGCGGTGAGCGAGAAGTTGGCGCGCCTGCGCGAGGCGGAGGTCGTGCCGATTCTCTGCGTCGGCGAACAGCTGGAAGTGCGCGACAGCGGCAAAGCACTGGAATTCACGCTGGGCCAGCTCGGGGCCGTACGCGACGAGCTGCAGCGGCTGGAGCCGGGCGGGCTGGTGATCGCTTACGAGCCAGTGTGGGCCATTGGCACCGGCCGCAACGCCGAGCCGGCGGATGCCGAGGAGATGGCGGGGGCGATCCGCGGCTGGCTGAAGACCAGCGTCGGCCTGGCGCAGGCTGAAGGGTGCCTGATCCTCTACGGCGGCTCGGTCAAGCCGGCCAACATCGCCGCCTACGCCGAGTTGACGAACATCGACGGCGCGCTGGTCGGCGGCGCGTCGCTCAAGGCGAGCAGCCTCGCCGCCCTGGCCGAGGCCATGCGCGGGCTGCTGTAGGCTGTCCGCCGGCCGTGGCATGGAATAAGCCTGGATTATATGCCAGTTAAGTGCAATTGACGCAACGTGATTCACGGCGTAGCGCGCTACAATGGCGCCATGCGGATGAGCTTCTGGCAGTTTCTGGGGCTGGTGGCTATCTTAGCCGCGGTCTACGTCGTGTACCACTTCTGGTGGGCCGACCAGAGCCAAAGCACCTGGATCGGCAAGCTGCAGCACCGCGCGATCGACTCCAAAGATGAGGCTGGCCCCGACGAAGCCAAGGATTACGGCCAACCTGACAGCTGGGGACGCTAGCATATCCAGCGGCGGCGAGGGGTATACTTAACTGTCACCCCGCGATGCTGTCAAACATACCTAAAGCGCTGCTGATCGGGTTCATCGCCGTTATCCTCTTCGGGACACTGGCGGGCGCCCGCTTCGTATTCACACCGCAGGAGCGCGGCAAGATCAGCCCGGAATTCGCCTACGATCAGCTGGCGCTGGCGCTGGATGCTACGGGGCTGGGGCTGCTGGCGCCGCAGCAGGCGGTGGAAGTGGCGCTCTACAAAGCGGCCAAGACAGGTACGCACGTCGGTCGCGGAACGGACAGCGATGGGAACAACACGCTGTCGCTGAGCGATACGCTCATCTACCACTTTTCCGATGATGCGGTCACCAGTATCACTATCAACCCGCAGCGCTGGCGCGAAATGCGCGACTGCCCGCTGCGTGCGGCGTTGATCGTAATCGCGCGCATGCCGCTGCGGCGCCAGGCTGGTACTGGCAAGGGCGACGGCGGGCTGCCGGTACTGCGGGAGAACTTCACCTTCAGCACGAGCGCCGGCGGGCAGGTCTACGTCTTTACCCCGCGCTTCACCGGCGACCAGTGCACGGATATTCTCGTGACCATCGGCGAGGCTGCAGTCCCCTAAAGGCAGCGCAGCAATCCTTCGGTTACTCTCCCGCACCAGCCGAGCTGGATTCCGCAGTGTCGCTCGGGCTGTTACAGCACCGGCGGTGGGCGTCGGAGGAAGAAGCGGCTGGTGATCACGGTCACGTTGGGCCGCATCAGCAGGATCTCGCGCAGGCGGCGGCCCGAGGCGTTGTGCAGCAGGCGCGTCCACCAGCTGCCAGTCTCGAACTCCGGAATGACGACGATGATTCTGTCGCCGGCGCGCTCCGCTTCCACGCGATCCAGGTACTCCAGGATCGGCTCGGCGAGCCAGCGGAACGGCGAGTGCACCACGTCCAGTTGGAGCTGCCCATGCAGGGGCTGTTCCACCATCGGCAGCCAGCGCTCGCGCAGCCATGCGGTGCGTTGTTCATCAAACTCGACATGCAGTGCGCGGACCTTGTTTTGCGGGTCGTCGCCGGCGATGTCGCGCGCGCATTCAATGCCCTCCAGGATGCCGCGGTGAACCACGCCGCTGACGAGCACGATCACCGTCAGCGGACTGCTGGCATGCTTCAGCGGGCTGTAATCATCCTCGTAGACCGCCAGGTTGCGCTCGAACCACTGGTAGTGCCGCTTGATCATGCGGCTAACGAGCACGAGGGCCGGGATCAACAGCACCACGACCCAGGCGCCCTGAGAGAATTTAGTGGCGGCGACGATCACCGTCACCACGCCGGTGACCAGTGCGCCCGTGGCATTCAGCGCTGCCGCGCCGCGCCAGCCTGCCGGGCGCGAGCGGAGCATCTTGCGCAGCATACCGGTCTGCGACAAGGTGAAGCACAGGAAAACGCCCACCGAGTAGAGCGGAATCAGGCTGTTCACCGTCGCCCGAAACATGATCACCAGCAGCAGCGCCAGGCCCGTGAGGGCAAAGATCCCGCGGCTGTAGACCAGCCGGTCGCCGATGCCGGAGAACTGCCGCGGCGCATAGCCGTCGCGCGCCATGAACGCCAGCAGCCGCGGGAAGTCGGCGAACGCTGTATTGGCGGCGACGGTCAGCACGGCCAGCGTGGAGTAGGCAATCAGCGCCGTGAGAATGCCGGGGCCGAAGTTGGCGCGGGCGAGTTGCGCCAGCACCGTCTCGCTGAGCGAGGGGATGATGTGGTAGGCGCTGGCGGCGACGCCGATGCCGAGGAACATTGTCACGAGGCCGCAGACGAGGAACAGCAGCGTCGCCGCGGCATGCTTGGCCTCCGGCTGCTGGAAGGCCGAGACGCCGTTACTGACGGCCTCGGTACCGGTGAGGCCCACGCAACCGTTGGCGAAAGCGCGCAGGATCACGAACAGGCCCAGCCCGTGCAGCGGCTGGATCGCATCGCCCAGCGGCACCACTGGCTGCACGGTGCCGCTGAGGATGTGCAAGATACTGCTGCCGATCAGCAGCAGCATCATCGCGACAAAGGTATAGGCGGGCAGCGCGAACCACCAGCCGCTCTCGCGCACGCCGCGCAGGTTGATGAAGGCGGTGAACAGGATCACCGCGACGGAGAGCTCGACCCGGTACGGTTGCAGGTACTGGAAGTAGCTGGTCAGGGCGGCGACGCCGGCGGAGACGCTGACGGCCACGGTCAGCACATAGTCGACGATCAGTGAGGCGCCGGCGATCAGCCCGTAGTTCGCGCCGAGGTTGCGGCGGGCCACGGTGTAACTGCCGCCGCTCATCGGGTACATGAAAATCGCCCGCCGGTAGCTGGTGGCAACAATGAACATCAGGGCGGCGATCCCCAGGGTTACCGGCAGCTGCAGGCGCAGCGCCGGCGGGCCGCCGACGAACAGGTAGGCCGCGGCCAGCACGATCAGGATTTCCTCGGTGGCATAGGCCACGGAGGACAGTGGGTCGGCGCCAAACACGGGGATGCCGAGGAACACCGACAGCCGGTGATGCAGCTGCACGGAAGTGCTCAGAGGATTACCGAAGAGCAGGCGTTTGAGCCGCAGCGGCCAGCTCTGGCGGTAGCTCAGCCCGGCATCCGCTGGCAGCTTGTCCCCGTGGGGATTGGCGGCATGATCCATCTGGACCTCCGGACAACTTTACTCAGTGGAGAGTAAGCCTCCGGCCGTTCCGGGGGATCTCTCCTTCGACGCCTGCGGGGTTAGCTGACGGGCTCGGGCCGAAGAAGTTGCCCTACGCCTTGCGGCGATGCGCCCCAGAAATGGGTCCCCCGCTCCCGCTGACGGCGGGATTAGGCGGTTGAATCGCGCGGCAGTATAACTGCGGTAATGCCCTAAGTCAAATTGCTCCCATTAGCCACTGCGATCCCTATTCCGTGCCGCCAGGTATGCCAGTCTCGGGTGGGAGCGGCGGCTTGCGCAGGAAGAAGCGGCTGGTGACCACGGTCACGTTCGGCCGCATCAGCAGGATCTCGCGCAGGCGGCGGCCCGAGGCGTTGTGCAGCAGGCGCGTCCACCAGCTGCCGGTCTCGAACTCCGGAATGACCACGATGATGCGGTCGCCCATGCGCTCTTCGTTCATCTTGTCCAGGTATTCCAGCACGGGCTCGGCCAGCCACCTGAACGGCGAGTGCACAACGTCGAGCCTGAACTTGCCGTGCAGCGGCTCTTCCACCATGGTGTGCCAGCGGTCGATCAGCCACGGCGTGCGCACAGGATCCAGCTCGATGTGCAGCGCCCGCAGCTGGCTATGCGGGTTGCCGCCCGCCAGGTCGCGCGCGCACTCGATGCCTTCCAGCGTGCCGCGGTGGATGGCGCCGCTGACCAGCACGACCACTGTCAGCGGCATGCTGCTGTGCCGCAGCGGGTTGTAGTCGTCCTGATAAGCGGCCAGCGTGCGCTCGAACCACAGGTAATGCTTCTTGATCGCGCGGGCGAACCAGACGATCAGCGGAATCAGCACGACGACGACCCAGGCGCCCTGGGTAAACTTGCTCGTCGCCACGATCAGGGTGACGGCGCCGGTCACCACGGCGCCGACAAGGTTGATGATCAATGAGTGCATGAAGCCTGGCTGGCGCGTCTTCAGCAGCTTGCGCACCATGCCGGACTGGCTGAGAGTGAAGCAGAGGAAGACGCCCACGGCGTACAGCGGGATCAGGCTGTTGACCGTGGCACGGAACATGATGATCAGCGCCAGCGAGATCGCGGTCAGCGCCAGGATGCCGCGGTTGTAGACCAGGCGGTCGCCCAGGCTGCTGAACTGCCGCGGGGCGTAGCCGTCGCCGGCCATCAGCGCCAGCACCCGCGGGAAGCCGGCGAAGCTCGTGTTGGCGGCGACCATCAGGATGGCCAGCGTGGTGTAGGCGATCAGCGCGGTGATGATGCCGCTGCCGAAGTTGGCCCGCGCCAGCTGCGTCAGCACGGTCTCGCTGTGCGTCGGCACGACGTGGTAGACGTTGGCGGCGAAGCCCACGCCGAGGAACATCGCGATCAGCAGCAGGATCAGGATCAGCAGGGTCTTGGCGGCATTCTTCGCCTCGGGCGGCTGGAAGGCCGAGACGCCGTTGCTTACCGCCTCCACGCCGGTCATCGCCGAGCAGCCGTTGGAGAACGCCCGCAGAATTACGAACAGCTGCAGGCCGTGCTCGGGCTTGATGGCGTCAGGCAGCGCCAGCACCTGCTGTACCGTGCCGGTGAAATAGTGCACCAGGCTGCTGACGATCAGCAGGGCGATCATGGCGATGAAACTGTACGCCGGCACGGCGAACCACCAGCCGCTCTCGCGCACACCACGCAGGTTGATAAAGGCGATGAAGATGACCAGCAGCACCGCCAGGGCGACGCGGTAGGGGTGCAAGTCCTGGAAATAGCTCGTCAGCGCGGCGACGCCGGCGGAGACGCTGACGGCCACGGTCAGGATGTAGTCGATCATCAGCGCCGCGCCGGCGACCAGTCCCGCCGTCGCGCCCAGGTTGCGCCGGGAGACGGTGTAGCTGCCACCGCTGGTTGGATACAGGTGGATCGCGCGGCGGTAGCTGGTGGCGACGATCAGCATCAGCACGGCGATGCCCACGCTGATCGGGATCTGGTAGCCCAGTGCGGCGGGCCCGCCGGCATAGGTGTAGGCCGCCGCCAGCACGATGAGGATTTCCTCGGTGCCGTAGGCTACGGAGGACAGCGCGTCGGAGGCGAAGACCGGCAGCGCCAGGAAGATCGGCAGGCGGTGGTGGAACTGCACCGACGTGGAAAGCGGGGCGCCAAACAGCAGGCGTTTCAGGCGCGCCCAGGGCGTGCTGCGGTAGCTGAGCCCCGCCCCCTCTACAATTCCATCGGTCATATGCTCACCAATCCACACCTTGCCGAACAAAGCCCGGCCGCCCGACTGGCTGAATTGTAGTATCAGCCGCATCTGAGCGGAGGCGTGACGCGAAAGCATATGGCGGGCCGGGTGCATTGTCAATACACACAGGAACGGAAGTAGCGGTGTCCGGCGCGAGGGAGGAGACACCGCCTTTTCCGCAGGCCCGCCGCGCGCTACGATGTGTGCGTGACCAACGCCACGCCTCCCCCACGGCCCCCCTGGATTCGCGTGCGCCGGCTGGACAGCGCGACGCGCGAGCTGATGCAGCGCAGCCTGGCCGGCCTGCCCACCGTCTGCGCGAAGGCCAACTGCCCGAACATCGGCGAATGCTGGCAGCGCGGCACGGCGACATTCATGATCATGGGCGACGTCTGCACGCGCGGCTGCCGCTTCTGCAACGTTGCCAGCGGGCGGCCCGGGCCGCTCAACCACGACGAGCCGCGCCTGCTGGCGGAGAGCGTGACGGCGCTTAAGCTGCGCTACGCCGTCGTCACCTGTGTCGACCGCGACGACCTGCCCGATTCAGGCGCCGCGCACTGGGCGGCGTGCATCACGGCTGTGCGGCAGGCGGCCCCCGGCGTCGGCGTCGAGGCGCTGGTAGGTGATTTCAAGGGCGTGGAGCGCGACATCGCCACGGTGGTCCAGGCGCGGCCGCACGTGTTTGCGCACAACGTCGAGGTCGTGCCGCGGCTGCAGCGCGAGGTGCGCCCAGCCGCTTCCTGGGAGCGCAGCTGCCAGGTGCTTCAGATCGCCCGCCGCGCGGCCGACGCAGACGGCGTGCCGCTGCTGATCAAGTCCGGGTTGATGCTGGGACTGGGCGAGACGGGTGCCGAGGTGCGCGAGGCGCTGGCGCTGCTGCGTGAGCGCGGCGCGCAGTTGATCACGCTGGGGCAGTACCTCAAGCCGCTGAACCGCGATGACAAGCTGGACGTGCAGCGCTACGTGCCGCCCGAGGAGTTCGGCGAGCTGGCGGAATACGCGCGCTCGATCGGCTTTTCCGGCGTGGCGGCCAACCCGCTGACGCGCAGCTCGCACCTGGCGGAAACGTTGTACGCGCAGGCGGCGGACGGCCTACAATAGTTGCATGAGCACCAGCCGGGTACCACGCCGCACAGCCGCCGGACCAGCGCGGCGGCAGTGGCTGCGCGCCGTGGCTTTAGCGCTGGGCGTGGTAGTGGTGCTGGCGCATACCGTGACGCTGCCCCAGGTCAGAGAACTGCCTGCGATGTGGCATGTCGACTGGCCGGACCTGTATAAGCACATCCTGCTGATCTCAGCCTTCGCCCTGTCCTACCGCCTGAGTTTCCGTGGGCGCGCGCCGGGCGCAGACCTGGTGAGCCTGTGCTTCTGCAGTGGCTGGGCGGCGTTCTGCGAATGCATCCAATTCTGGATTCCCGCGCGTGAGTTCTCGCCGCTGGAGCTGGCTGCCAATGCGCTCACGCCCGTCGCCGTAGTTGGCGTGCTGCGCGTGCTCGGCGGCTGGCGCGAGTGGTTCAGCTGAGTAGCCGCAACGCCTCAGGCAACTAGCTCGGCTGGCAGCTGCAGCATTACCGCGTGATGTGTAGGTTACAATGATTTAGTCAGTGCTGGAGATGCTCACATGCTACGCCGAACTGCTGCTGTATACATTGTGCTGACAGGTCTGGCCTGCCTGCTCATCGTGCTGGTGCTGTCGGCGTGCTCCAGCGCTGCACGTCTGCCAGCCAGCTCCACGCCGTCATCACGCACTGGCTCGCCGCTCGGGCAGCCGGAGCTTGCACCAATTCTGCCCGCCCCGGCCGAGCTGCTCAGGCTGGTCAGCTTTGTCGATGCTGACCGCGTCAGGGCCGGCGCGGTTTACGAGGCAGCCCTGCCGCACTCGCACGTGGCGCCGCTGGCAACGGCTGCCGCGTTCTCGCCGAACTACGCGCCAGGGCCGGGCGCGAGCGTCGCTGATGCAGCCTACGCCACCTACGCGTTCATCGTCCCAGCCTTCACGGGCCACGAGATCACGGCTGGCTGGCTCACTCCTCCAGCGGCCGCGAACGCCTGGATCGCCCTGGGGAACTACGCCAGCGGACGCTGGGACTGGTTTGCGCTGCCCATCGCCGCGCCGCTGGAAGTCGGCGCCTTCGACGACTACCTGGCACCTGGGACCGGCACGGTGTTTGCTGTCGTGCTGGTCAGCGGCACGGCGCAGGCGGATCTGGCGTGGCTAAGGCTGGGGGACAACGTGCCGCCGCAGGCCGTGCTCGACGGCAATCCCGCCAGCGGCTCCCGCCCGCTGACGGTGGACTTCGATACGACAGGAAGTACCGACATCGACGGCAGCATCGCCAGCTACGACTGGGATCTCAACGGCGATGGCATATTCGAAGAAACCGGCACGCCCGATGCCACGAAGCAGCAGCTGTACGACACGGCCGGCACCTACGACGTGAAGGTGCGCGTCGTCGACAACAACGGCGCCGGCAGCGTGGCGATCAAGAGCATCGTCGTTGAAGAACCCGGCCGCGAGCCGCCGGTGGCGATGCTCAGCGCCAGCCCGCAGGGCGGCTCAGCGCCGCTTGAGGTGGACTTCGATGCATCCGCCAGCTATGAGAACGGCGGCACTATCGTGCGCTACGAGTGGGACTGGGAGGGCGACGGCACCTACGACGCCGACACCGGCGCCACGCCGACCGCCAGCCATACCTACGACGCCAACGGCGTGTACCAGGCGACGGTGCGCGTGTGGGATGACATCAACGTCTCGGATACCGACGCGAAAACGATCTCCGTCGGCGCAGCCAACCTGCCGCCCGATGCCGCCTTCAGTGCCGATGTCTACTTCGGCGACGCACCGCTGGACGTGACATTTGATGCATCAGCGAGCAGCGATACAGACGGCACGATCGTGCAGTACGAATGGGACTGGGACGGAGACGGCACCTACGACCAGACGACCGCAGTGCCCACCGTCTCGCATACCTACGCTGCCGGGAAAGTCGAGACGATCATGCGGGTGACCGACGACGACGGCGCGACCGACTCCGCCAGCACGATGATCACCGCCGACACGCCGGGCTATGACGAGGTGGAGAACAACGACTCCGCCAGCGAACCCAACAACCTGCCGCGCATCGCCTTCAGCGGCTGGGAGGGCAATCTGGGCGAGGGCGGCTACGACGGCGACCAGGAGGACTGGTACCGGTTTCACGTCGAGGTGAGCGCCGATGTGGCGCTGGTGATGGACTTCCTGCACGCTGACGCGGATCTGGATATGCGCCTGTATGCCGCCGACGGCGTGACGGAGCTGGGTGCCTCTACTGGAACCAAGGATCAGGAGCGCATCGTTAAGCAGCTGGAGCCCGGCGATTACATCTGGAAGTGCTACCGCTATGCCAGCAGCGCGGGCATCGTTGCCGATTACACTCTCGCAGTCGAGTTTCCGCAGCCGCCGGTAGCCGAACTCACCGCCGATCCCACCTCGGGCGCTATGCCGCTCAGTGTAACCTTCGACGGCTCCGGCAGCCATGACGACGCCGGGCCCATCAGTTTGTACGAGTGGGATCTGGACGGTGACGGCAGCTACGAGAGCTCAGGCAGCAGTGCCACGACTACTGGTATCTACTACCGTGCGGGCGCTTATCAGGCCGTGCTGCGCGTGACCGGCGCCGGCGGCGCAACGGCTACTGACGATGTCACGATCAACGTAAACTCTGTCACCCTCGACGAGGTGGAGAACAACGATGACACGGCGCAGGCCAACGCGCTGCCGGCGTTCCCGTTCGGCAGTTACCTCGGCGACCTGGGGCCGGGGGGCTACGACGGAGACGATGCGGACTGGTACCAGTTCACGCTGGCCAGCCCGGGCACGATTGACCTGACGATGCTGCTGTACGATCCCTTCGGCGATCTGGACATGAAGCTCTACGCCGCGGACGGCACGACGGAGAAGGGCAGTTCGACCGGCACGGATAACGATGAGAACATCAACGTCCACCTCGATCCGGGGACCTACTACTGGAAATGCTATGTTTACAGCCCCGACGGAAAGAAGTACGGCGGGTATGCGCTGAGCGCCAGCTTCACGGCGGACTAGGCTCAGAGCAGTTGCGACAGTGCTGCCGGGCTACGCTTCCTGACTCGCCATGAAGGCGGTGAGTCTGCCAAACTCTTCGCGCAACAAGCGCGCGCTCGCCGCGGCGGCGGTCAGATCTCCGGCTTTGCAGAGCTGCTCCACCTGCAGAGCCAGCGCGCGCATCTGCGGCGCCTCAATCTCCGCGCTGCCGCCCTTCACCGTATGTGCCTCACGCGTCGCCGCCTCCGCCTCTGTGCTCGCCAGCGCCTGGTCAAGGCTGTCCAAGCGGGCAGCCGTCTCGCTGACGTAGGCATCCAGCAACTCCTGCCAGAAGCTCACGTCTCCCGCGCGCTCAACGCTGGCCTGAATATCGATCGGCGGCGGCCCACCATCCCCCGCAAACTTGGGCAAGACGATTGCTGGCTTTGGCAGTCTGGCGGGGGCAGCGTCAGCTTGCTGCCGTTCTGCCGGCGCTTGAGCTAAGTCTGCTGCGATGGCATCTGCAGCTCTCGGTGCTACGGCTGCCAGCGCAGCGTCCATGGCGATCGCTGTGGCTTCGGCTTCCTCCACCGCATGGGAGCCGCTGCCCGACGGCAGAAAGCGCTCGATGATCTCATAGAGCTCCTTGGAGCGCACCGGCTTGCTGACGTGCCCTTGCATTCCCGACGCCAGGCATCTTTCGATGTCCGAGCTCAGTACGTCGGCGGTCATGGCGATGATCGGCGTGGCGCCAGCCGGACCAGGCAGGCCGCGGATTGCCGCCGTGGCCTCGTAGCCGTCCATCACCGGCATGTGCAGGTCCATCAGGATAATGTCGTAGTGCGCGTGGAGCACGGCGTTGAGCGCCGCTGCGCCGTTATGGGCGACGTCGACGTGGTAGCCCGCGGCTTGCAGCAAGCGCACGGCGACCTTCTGGTTCACGGGATTATCTTCCGCCAGCAGAACGGCGACGTGGCGCCGCTTGGTCTCCGCCAGCAGGTGCCTGGTGATCAGCGGCGGCTTCTCGCCCGCTTCGGCATCAGCGCTGCCGACGACAGCGGCCAGGCAGTCGAACAGCAGCGACTGCTTCACGGGCTTGACCAGATAGGCGGTGAAGCCCAGCTGGCTGACCAGCGCCGCGTCACCGCGCTGACCGGTGCTGGTCATCATGATCAGCTGCGTCTGCGCGGTCTGCACTTCCGCCTTCATCGCGCGCGCGAAGTCCTCGCCGCCCATCCCCGGCATCAGGCGGTCGACGATCGCCAACTGGAAGGGCTGGCCGGCCTCGATCGCCGCCTGCGCCACCTGCAGTGCCTGCCCGCCCTCGCTGGCCTGAGCGACGACGCAGCCCCAGCCGCGCAGCTGGTGGTCAAGGATCGTGCGGTTGGTGGAGTTATCGTCAACCACCAGCACGCGCAGGCCGATGATCTCGCTGGCCGTGGCAGGCTCGAGCACCCGCTGGCGCGACTGCTTGCCCAGCCGCGCGGTAAACCAGAACGTCGAGCCGTGGCCGGGCTCGCTGTCCACGCCGATCTCGCCGCCCATCATCTCGCTCAGCTGGCGGCTGATCGCCAGGCCGAGGCCGGTGCCGCCGTACTTGCGCGTCGTCGATACAT
>Ga0315287_10000566_pt1 | contig 32586 bp, 44 predicted proteins | sample YL17G11_0_MG_FD_205037 | JGI IMG/M metagenome (GOLD analysis project Ga0315287, IMG submission 205037) | Sediment microbial communities from Yellowstone Lake, YNP, Wyoming, USA - YL17G11_0 | ecosystem: Environmental > Aquatic > Freshwater > Lake > Sediment | place: USA: Wyoming | collected...
CCATCTGAGCGATCCGCGCGTCTTCTCGAACACCAAACAGCGTGTTGGGCTCAGCGCGGACGATGCCTACAGGCTGATCGCAGCAATACGCGACCGCGTCTGCCTCCCACGCGAGGTCGTCAGCGCTAGGGCGTCTGCCAGTCCCTGCGATCTTGAACGGTGTTGCCTTGCACAGCGGACACGCGCCATCTACGACCGCGTGATCGGCGCCCACGAAAGGCGTCTTGCACGCAATCCGCTTACCTTCGTAGATCAAAAAGGTCTTCACAGCCTACCTCCCCATGTCGTCGCGGTAGGTGTGCTGCAGAAGCTCCGCCTCAAGCCGGAGGACCGCATACTTGGTTGCTGCCAGCTCTTTCCGGGCGCGTTCAAGTGCGACCGACATCTTGTAGCCTTCCGAGTTGGTCCTTCGGCCCGCCTCCTTGCACACCCAGTCGATGCCGTCGTTCACGCCGCGATCATACGCCTCGCTTGGTGGCTCAGCGAACTGCGGGCTGTACTCAGGCTTAGGGTGTTCGTGTGGTTCTTGGTCGCTCATGCGCTCATCTCCTCTGCGAAGTTCTTGGCCTCGCTCACGCTTTTGAAGCCGTCGACGCGGCGCCACGGGCGATCCTTAGCCGGCGCGGCGCAGTGCATGAGCAGGAAGGGCCTGCGCTGTTTGGCGGCGTAGGTGTCGAAGCCTTCCGCGATCCACCACTGCCCGTCGGCGCTGCGGTAGTCGGTGTCGCCGCCCACCTTCTCAGCACGCCACACGAGCGTAGGTTTGCGCTTTCTCATAGGAGCAGGATCCTCCTGTCGATCTTGGGAATGGTTTTGGCGTTGCTCTCCAACAGCTGCCTTGTGGTCGCGGCGGGGTGGTAGGTGGGCCTGTCAATGACTTGCCACCTGTGGTGCGCCTTGTCATACCGGATCTTCCGACCATGGCAGAGCTGGTTGAGCGCTTGCTGCAACGGAGGGCCGTGCGTGCGCGCCTTGTTCACGGCTCTGGGAGTAATCGCGCGACCGGCGAAGAGCGCGAGCCGCTGGACCTCTGTCTGCAGAGCGATAGGCGTGTCGCAGCCTTCAGCGATCAACTGCAAGATGAGCCGCTTGTACTCAGGCATCTTCATCGAACAAGTTGCCCGCCTACGCACACCGTAGAGGCTCGGCACCCGCGGCAGTGTGGCCCAGGAATCACGTCCGGCTCAATCTTCTCGTGCCGTAGCTCATCCCTCGTTTCCAGCGTGAGCAGGTGAGCGCGGCGCATCCGTGCCATGTGCGTCTTCAGGTGCTTCTCGGTGTAGATGGTTGGGTGCCAGATCAAATCGCCTGTCTTGGCCACGTCAATGATCGCGCCTCGCACCCGCTCCACGTTCTGCATGAGCTGGATGCCGACAGCGAGCGTGAGGAGTTGCGCGTTGCCTTCAGGCTGCACGCCGTGTTCTGTGCCGCTCTTGTAGTCGCCAACGTTCCACTCCACCGCGGCGCCTTCGTTGCGGTACACGATGTCGGCCGTGCCCAATATGTTCTTGTCGGCCTCGGCGAACTCGCGCTCAGACGCCTCTGCGGTGCGTGCTTCCATGTCCACCATGATCTTCATCTCAGGGATCGCGTGCGACGGGATCTTACTCACGTCGATCCTGCTGCAGACGTTGATCACACCCTTGTTCCGCTTACTCTTCACGTACGCCAGCGCGGCCGTGTGCCCGCGTGTCAGCACGTATTCGAGGAAGCGATGAATGAAGATGCCATGCCACATGCCAGGGTGCGGCTTCTCGCGCGGCCCGACGTAGACGCGTGCTGCGGGGCAGATTTCGTTGCGATCGATGTCGTTTGGCGACATGATGTAGTCCTTAGCTCGCAGACCGCTGCCACGGTCGTGCTCCGCCATCAGCTCGTCTTCGCTTTCTTCTGCAGTGCCCATCGCTACCTCGGCTGCATGCCTTGTGCGTTCGTGCGCGGTTTAGGCACGACGATCGACGCGCCCCACGGCACGGCGCCAGGAGCAGCGTATTGGCATTGTAGGAGCCAGATGACCTGGCACCATGCCGGGCGCACTTTCGGAAAGACTCCGAAGGCGTCCGTGCTGAACACGACCACATCGGGCCGCGGCCGCGCTTTCGCCAGCGCGTCGAAGACGGGGCGGAAGTCGGTACCGCCTCCGCCTATCATGCTCTTTCGGATCTCGCCTACGCTAGAGACTTGGCGCATGGTGTGCACCTTCGCATCGCAAGCGATGAACGTGACGCGCCCGCCGGCCGCCCGTAAGATCGGCGCAGCTTGGGCGAGTGTGTACGCCATGTCGGCGTCGCTCACGCTGCCGCTCGTGTCCTGCACGAGGCAGACGTTGGGAACGGGGGACACGGGTGCAGAGAGGATAGGGCAGCCGGGACCGAACCCGAGCCCGCCTTGCCTGCGGTTGATCTGGGAGTAGGTGCTGCTCAAGTTGCCCCGCTTCCAGGCCACCGCGCGGCGTGTGAGCACGGCAAGCCGCGCCTCCCAAGGGATCAAAGGTGCACGGAGCTTCTCCGCGCTGTACCGCTTCAGGGACAGCGGCGCGGTGCCGGCTTGCTGGATCGCGTGAGACACATCGTTCCGCATGCCTTCCAGCTGCGCCGCACGCGTCTTGGTGAGGTTGGGGAGCTCGATGTCTTCCTCGCCAGGGAACGGATTGCCGGCGCCGCTCCCGCACGCACCGCGACCTGGCGGCACGGCTTGTGGCCGCTTTGCGTGGCGCTCTACGCTCTCGTGGTAGTAGTGCTCGGCGGTGAGGCCGTTTGCCTGGCCCAGGCGCGCAGGCAAGATGTCGGAAGCGAGCATCAGGCACCCCATCGCCTGCAGGTCGTCTGCTAGCTCCGCATCGCAGCAAGCGTTCCACCGCTGGTGGTCGCAGTCGGCGATCAGCTCTGCGCGTTCCGCGTGGTTGCGATAGATGTGCTCGGCTTCGTGGAGAGTGCCCGTCGCCATGTCGTCCACAGACCACTGGTTGAGGATGACCTCCGGCTCGTAGAGCATCACGCCGCTGGCGGTGACCGCGGTACCGACACCAGGCGGCAAGAGCCCCGCGGCCGACCAAGGGATCAGCGCGTACACGGCGTCAGAGAAGTACGGGGCGAGGCGGATCGCCCGCATGCGGCCTTGCGCCAGCGCTTCCTCTTCGTCGGGCGTGGGCTTCATCCTGCGTACCCTGCCGCCTTCATGGCTGGGTGGAGGGCGGCGAGAACCTTCTGCCCGACCTTGTGATCGGAAAGGCGCTTGCCGCCGTCGAACGGTTGAGCTCGAGCAACGACGCGCGCAGCCTGCATCGCGAGGTCTACCGCGCGTGCGTCGACCACTGCGGCGAGGATGCCCCACATGGCGTCGAGACGCGCGGCGCGGTCGGCGCACTTCGGGTCAGCCACGAGCGCGGCGCACGAGTTGAGCACTGCGCGGGTGATGTCGAGGCGCGTTGGGTCGTGCTCAAACGCAACGTGTCCATCGAGTACGTCTGAGGCAAGCGGCAAATCGAGCGACGCTTCCCACTTCAACAGCTCCTCGGCAGCAGACTTGCCCACGAAGGCCTTCAGCATGGTGAGCCTCGCTTCGTCCTTCAGGCTATGCACGCCACACGAAGCGAGCGCGCACGTGGCTAGGTACCAGGTGCGCCGCGAGGGCCACGCGCGCGACAGCTCGGGGCTGTCCATGCTCGGCTTCTGGTGGAGCTGGCCAGACTTGCCGCCCAAGAACCCTGTCACGAGGCCACGCGCTGCGGCGAACGGTTCCGCCCACTCCGCCAACACCCGCTGCTCCTCCAGTGCGGCAGAGTGCTGCGGAAGGGAGCTGCTGGCGGCAGAAGGGCTGCCGTCCAGCGCCATGAGCCACTGAGACCAAGCCTGCACACTGGGCGCGCGCCACTGCACGTGGCCGAGCCGGTTGGCAGTGCTCGCCGGCAGGTCTGACCCGTCCGCCGCGTCATCGGGCGGGTTGGCAGCGCCCATCACGCGCGTCAGCGCTCCGAGGTACTCGCCGCCGATGCGCTTCGCCTGGATCAACCCAAGCAAGGCAGGCTTGGCGCTGCCTTGCGCCGTGTTCAGCTCGTCCACGAACACGATGCCGCGCCCATCGTGCTCCTCCAGCTTGAGAAGCCACTCGGGAGCCGGGTAGGTGATGTAGTGGGTTTTGCCGCGCGCCACAGGCATCGGCGTGACACCGAACGCGCCCTCGCCTCGCTCCCCCGGCGACAGGACTTCGACGTGCAGACCGTACGAGTGGCCAACGTCTTCGATGATGTCGCTCTTGGCCACACCAGGTTCGCCCCAGAATAGAAGCGGCAAGCCCCAGCCTTTGTATGTAGGCGTGAATATCGCCGCCTTGATGATGTCGTGCATAGATCTCCGTATAGTGGATAGCCTTGTGCGTTGTGCGCGCGTTTCGTGCCTATTCTTGGTCAGGATCCTTGCGGCTTCCCTAGTTCATAACGGCGCCGCCTCTGCAACGGAGATCAGCGTGAGGCGAACAGAGATAGCGCGGACCACTTGATCCGCTAGCGCTTGCGGCAGCTCGGCGATTTCGTACACGGTCATCTTGCCGAGAATGTCTGCCGGCATGGCCGCGCCAGCGAGTTGCTGCGCGATGTGCGCGCGCTCGGCGAAGTTGGCGGCACGTTGGTTCACCGTGATCACTGCGGCGACATATGACGCGAACGTACTCAAGGCGATGTGCGAGTGGCCGACTTTCACGTGCGTGGTGTTTCTCATAGACAGGCTCCATATGGGTGTTGGAAATAGTAAAGCATCTTTACTACATAGTAAGGTTTAGTAAAGAAGACTGACTTGTTACATGTTTCCGGCTGAGATTTTCCTGTGTGATTACGGGGGCTCATTTGCGGATTTTCGACCATGTGCTAAACACGCGAGGCAAAAGGATCCCCGGTCCGAAAAACTTGCAAGTCGAGTCGAAGACGAGACGCGTTCGAGTCGAAGACGAGATGCTGAGCAGAGCGAAGCAGTGCGCGATACGGTGCAGTGTTTTAGTTTTATCTCAATGTTCCAACATCAGTTCTTACCGAACGCGGAGCGTTTGAAAGAGCTGATGTTTCCAGGCCGGAGGACTGGCGCGAAACAAAAATGTTCTGAAGCGCGGCAAGCGCGCGACGGAACGCGCGTCCTATTGTCAAAAAAAATTTCCATTTTTTGGACCAAAGACGACGAAAGCGCTCTCACAGGGAGCGCTCATCCTGAATGGCGGGTGCGCAGTGCACTTTCGACGTGCGCTTGGAGCCTTCGGCTCAAGCTGCGCCTCAAAGTGCAAGTCCTTGTGAAGGCCTCGGGCTTCGCCCTCACGGCCTTCACGGACTGGTGATTTTTGGTTTTTCTTGATCTCGCATAGCGAGCTTCTCCACTGCACCGACTCGCAAGCGCACCAGCACCGCTTCGTCGTGTTTTACGCGGCACGCTGGCAAGAACTGCCCGGTGAGGTGCACGACTACCTCGACGTCTGCGCTGATCACCAGCCGTTCGTTGTCTTCTGTGACGAACCGGGTGACGCGTTTCACGTTTCGGTCCGATCGTTAGCGCGGCGAAGATACGCGTCTGCCGTTGCGCAGTCAGTGCTGCCGCCAATGATGCGGAGCCAGGTGGCAAGAGCTTGATCGAGATTCCTCTTCACCGAGCCGCCTGCGCTGCGGTGACGTTTGGGGTGTGCTGCAGGGCGAGGTACTGAGCGGCGCGAGTGATGAGCTTGTCTTCGACGATCTCGAAGGACGTTCTACGCTTCGGCATCACTTGCGCCCCGTGATTGAGGAGATCTCGTTGCGAATGATGCCGCACACTTCGTTGTCGAAACTCGCGAGGAGCGGGATCAGTGCATCGCTTTTGCGGAGCCGATCTTGCATCGCGTAGACAGTCGGTTCGAGCGCGTCACTAGGATCTACTGCGCCGAGGTCGTGCGCAATGGCGCTGAACGCCTCATAGGCGAGATCGCGAACACGCTTCTCGAAGGCTAAACCACTTTTGCTCATCGCGCCTCCTCCGCCGTCAGTTCGCGCACTGTGCTGCGGATCTGCACACCGTAAACGGTATCGGCCGTGTAGCGCGTGACTCGGTAGTCGATGAAGCCTGTGCCAGGTGCCGCCACGTACTCCCGCCACACGGTTCCGACGGGGTGCGTTTGCAGGAAGTCCTGAACGGTTGCGTCGTCGACCTCGTCGAACGCCTGCGTGGCCTCGTTGAAGCGGTACCGTTTGGCGGAATGGATCGTGACCTCCTTCGCGCACATGAGTGCCTGCCCCGCGCCGCTAGGTTCGGCCGGCGCCCCGCAAGTGCAAAGGGTATCGCGGCAGGCCCAGGGCCAGTACATACAGTTAGGGTTCTTTTCTCGCATTTTTGATCACCTTTCGGTTTTTGATGGACTCATCAGTGCGCGAGTCACGCGCATAGGCGCCGGGGCGCCTTTCGTCCTAGATCATCACTCTGCAGCGCGGAGGTGTGCCGCAGCGATAAACAGCCGCGCGCCGTCTCCAGTGGTCACACTGTAGATAGCGTTCCCGTTCTTCATGTGTGCCTTCTTCACGATGCGCAGGTCGTCCATCTCTTCCGGCTCGATCAGGCCTTCGTACTTCTTTTTCCATGCGTCTGTTACTGCGACGAGCTGGTTCGCGTTGAACGTCTGGCGCGTGAGCTTCTCGCGGCGTGCACGCGCCCAGCTTGCGTCGAGCAGGCCGATGCTTCCGTTGAGATCGGTTAGAGCCTTGAGAGCTGCGTTCGCCTCGTCCTCTGCAACGCTGTCGCGCAGGAAGTCGTTCGCCTGTCGCATCTTGCGGATCATGTTGCTGACCCTTCTGACCATCAGCGCCTTCTGGCTCTTCTTCGCCGTGCCTTCTACCGCGTCTTCGTCGTCTTCGACCGCTTCGGGCTTCTTGGCGACCGTTAGAATCGCCGCCGTTCCGGCCGCCCTCGCGGGCACGTTCGCAGGCTTTGTGAAGGTCTTGGGAGCAGTCTTTGCAGTCTTTGCCATGATGTCTTCTCCAGTATCTTTTTGGTGGGCGAGTAAGTTCGCCCTGCCAACCAACTTCGGTTCCCGTACTCTCATTATGTGCATTATGTGCATTATGTGCAATATCTGAATCCGAGAAATCCAGACGGTGCTGCGTGCTGCGCGTGGCACTGCAGAGGGGAGCACGTACGCACTGCACGCGCTAACGCGCTGTAGGGGCGCACAGGGCGCGCTGCGAGGGGGCGCGCTGCAAGGGGGCGCGCTGCAAGGGGGCGCGCGCACGTGCGTGCGTGGTAGTTGTGTAGTGGCTGCAGCTCACGCACTATAGTTGACATACCGCGTTTTGTGTGCTATAGCGCGCACACCTGTTCCCAACGGGGGAGAACAGACACGGAGGACAGTCATGGCAAAAAATGCCGAAGTCATCGCGGTATCTGAGATGTCGAAATCAGCAGGCTTGATCACTTGGTGGAAACTAGGCGGCGAGATAGACCTCGATTCTCTCGGCGCCGCTTGGCGCACGGCGGGGTTGAGCGAAACGACGTTGCCGCTCCAGAGCAGCCCAACGGTGGCGCTGAGGCGTGCGCTGGAGCGGCTGTTCGTGAAGCCGAACAAAGGCGTAGACCTGCAGCGCATCGCGCCGAAAGGCCAGTCGCCAGGCGGCTTCGCAGTGATCCGATTCTCGCAGGAGGACTCAGAAGACGCGTTGCAAGATCTCGTTTTCAACACCAAGTTCAAGGTGTGGCTGGAAGACGGCATCGTGAACGTCGCCTGTAGCGAGAAGTCGAAGGACGAGCTGCGCCGCGCAGTCTGGCAGGCGTTCCAGGAGGAGCAGCAGAAGGTCAACGCGCACGACCTCAGCGCGTGGCTCGTGCGGCGCGTGGAGGCCGTAGGCGCGGTGCGCTTGCGCGAAGGCGGCGGCGTGTATTTCGTACCGGACACGAAGGTCCAAGTGTGGCGCGCCATCGCCGGAGCGTTTGAAAGCGTGAGCACGTCTACCATCTACGAGATTCCGGCGATGCGGAGTTCGCGCGCTGTCACTGCCATTCTCGACGCACTCGTAGCCGAGGCACAGCAAGAGGCAGACCGTATGAACGGTGAGCTAGACCAGGCTGCCCTCGGAGAGCGCGCGATCGCGTCTCGGCAAGAGGCGTGTAAGGCGCTGCTCGCCAAAGTGGCTGACTATGAGAAGCTCCTCGGCACCAAGATGGAATCCCTGCACAGCATGCTCGGCGTCTTGCAGGCGCGCTTGATCGAGGCAACGCTGATGGTGGCTGAATGAAACCTGCACACCTAGCGAAGATCACGAGTAATGCTCGGGCGCTGGTGTGCAGGCACAGGCACTTGGCTTGGCGGCTGTCATTGGGGGATCTTGAACAGGAGGCGCTGCTCGCGCAGGTGGATGCAAGCACGCGCTTTGACGATGCGCGGGGCACACCGTTCGGTGCATACACGTGGCGCGCAGCCGTGATCGCGGCCTACAGATACGTTTTGACCGACTCGGCGCCTGTAAGCGGCCGACATGACCCGCAGGTGCTCATAGGGCTGTACCGCGAGGAATACGTAGAGGCGCAGCACGAAGGTGGGGGCTCGCAGGAAGACGAGCTCGGGCGCGCCGAGTGGTCGCAGTTGGTTCGGCAGCGTCTCGATGCCGTGATAGGCGACGGGGGCGCAGAGTTCGTCACGCAGATGCTCACAGGCGAGTACAAACCGGCAGACGTCGCAGAAGCGCACGGTGTCGAAATTGCGGAGGTGTACAAGGCCGTTCGAGAGGCTAAGAAGAAGATCTCGGGAGATCCTGAACTGTTCGAGTTGTGGAGGAACATGTGACAAAAAAGAAGGCGGCAGAAGCGGTGACGGCGAGCCTAGCCGCGCAAACGATCCCTATGGGAGACTTGATCCCTACGTACACGAGGGAGACGAACCCAAACAAGATGTCCGACACCGAGTTCACAGCGCTCACGTCCTTGATCAAGGCTGAAGGGTTCATGCAGTCGATCCTCGTCTCGCCGATCCAAGGGAAGCGGGGCAAGTTCAAGATCGTAGACGGCCATCACCGCTTCTGGGCGTGCCAGCAGGCGGGCAAAACGGAGATCCTAGCCGTAGTGAAGCCCGCGTCAGAGTCGCTGGCGGCCGCGCTTGGGCTCGGCCTGAACCGCATCCGCGGTGAGCTCGACCTCAGCCTCTCCGGCCTGGTGATGCAGCACGTGATGGAAGACACGTCGTGGACGGTCGATCAGATGGCGCTGCTCACAGGCTTTCCGCAGAGCGAGATCGACGCGCTCACTCAGCGGGCGCACAACGACGCAGACGAGATGCTGGAAGAGGTGTCGGCCGCGATGCCTGAGGACGAGGCAGATCTGGAAGGGGCCGAGAAGCCGTATGTCCTTGAGATCTCATTCTCGGATAGGGCACTGTACCAACTCGCCCGTCGCAAGCTCCGTAAGGCTGCTGGAGCGAGTAAAGATCTCGCGAAGGGGCTGCTCGCCGTACTCGGGGAGGATAACGATGGTACGTGACAAGAAATCAGTTGACTCTGATGCGCGTGTCGATCAAGTTGCCTTGATGGTCCGCAACGGCTACCTGCCGGCCGTGGACGTAGCGAACAAGATGGGCGTGTCGCTCACGACAGTCGGGCGTTGGGCAGACCAAGAAGTAATCGAGTCTGAGACTGTCGGTCACCGCAGGTTCGTAAAGGTGACATCGTTGATCGCCTACATCGGTGTTACACAGGCGCAGATCTTTGGCTTCCTCGATACTGGGGCAGTCGGCAAGAAAAAGAAGGCAGCAGGAGAGAAGACATGAGCCACAGCATAAGGATCAACGACGCGGCAAAGGAAGCGGTAGACGCAGCGGCTGCCGAGAAAGGCATCTCAGCAAACGAAGCCGCCGAGATGCTGATCGGCGTCGCAGTCACACGCCGCAACGCACTCGCCAAGTACGCGGACAAGGTGAAGACTGGCGAGAAGCAGCCCAAGTCGCTGAAGAAAAAGAAGGCTGCAGGCAAGAAGAAAGCAGCAGGCAAGAAGAAGGCTGCCAAGGCTGCTAAGAAGAAGGGCGGCAAGGCTGTCCGGAAGAGCAAGCGCGAGCAGGCAGACGGTGCGCAGGTTGAGGAGTTGTCACTCAACTAAGAGCAGCGGGTAGGAAGGCGTGCATGTTGATCGAGTTAGGAAACCTGCACTGCCATGTTCTTCGCAGCGCTGAGGACGAGCTGAGGTGGCTCGACCGCGTGCTGTCGTTCGAGGACAAGAGTTTCCAGGCTCGCGTGCACGGCGACGGCCGCATCCACCTGCTGACGTCTGCGGGTTCGTTCCCGGCAGGCCTAGTCGGGGCGGTGCAGCGCCGCGGCGTGCGTGACGGCCGTAAGGTCGAGGTCGTGGACAAGTGCGTGCGGGGCACTCCGCCCGAGCTGCGGCCGGACGTAGGGTGGCTCCGCTCACACCAGCTCGAAGCTCTTGCGGTAGCTCGCCGGTACTCACGCGGCGTCTTCCATCACCCGACGGGCGCTGGAAAAACGGAAGTCATGGTCGGCTTAGGGGAGCAGAACCCCGGCTCGTGGTTGATTCTCGTTCATACGAAGATCCTCATGGACGAAATCCGCAATCGGTTTCTCAAGCGCACTGGCGAGGCGCTGGGGATGCTGGGCGACGGGCATCGCGTTCTGAACAAGCGCATCACGGTGGCCATGTTCCAGACGGTCTACAAAGCGATCGTTGCGACGCCGCGCGACCCAGCGATCGTGGAGTTTCTCAAGCGCCAGCAAGGTATGATGGTCGACGAGGTGCACGTCGTCCCAGCCTCGACGTTCTGGAAGGTCACGCACGCGCTGCCCAACGCTTACTACCGGTACGGGTTCTCAGGCACACCGTTCGCGCGGTCAGACTCCAAATCGATCTACGTCATCGCAGCGATCGGACCCACGATTCACAGGGTCACGGCCACGGAGCTGATCGACAAAGGGCTACTCGCGAAGCCCAACATCCGGCTTGTGCCCGTGCAACACAAGCCGCCGGCGAGCACGAAGGGATCGCCAACTTGGCAGGCCGTCTACAAGTCGGCCGTCGTGTGCAACGACGCACGCAACGCCACCTTGACGCAGATCGCGACCATCGCCGACAAGCCTACGCTCTTGTTCGTAAAGGCGCTGGAGCACGGCAGGATCCTAGAGAAGTTGATCCGCGCGCGCGGCTTGCGTGTGGAGTTCGTGTGGGGGGAGCACATCACACCGCAGCGCTGGGCAGCGATTCGCAGATTGGTGCACGGTGACGTGGACGTTCTTATCTGTAATGTGATCTTCCAAGTCGGTGTGGACATCCCGGAGCTACAGTCCGTGATCATCGGAAGTGGTGGCAAATCGGCGATCATGGTGCTACAAAACACAGGTAGAGGTACGAGGCGCCACGCGCACGACGGAACGGTGACCAAGGATGAGTTTTCAGTTTACGACATACAAGATCGCGGATGCGGCTGTAGAGGCAGGCACGCGGCATGTCGTTGGCTGGAGAAGCACACGAAGGAACGCCTCGCCGCATACGCCATGGAGCAATATTCGGTGTTCATCACACGGTTATCGGAGGAGCAGAGAGGAGTGCGTCATGAGAGTCACTGAGCAAGAGATCGAGAGCATGAAGCGCAAGTTGTGCGAACAGCTTGGCAGTGACGTAGAGCCCGCCGTCGTGGCGGACTTTGCGACGCGCGCCCTCGCGCGCATTCTCGGTGACTACCAAGCGTTGCGGCGTGAGAATGCCAAGCTGCGCCTCAGGCGCGCTAGCGAACTTCGCTGTGCCTGACGAGCGGTTCTAAAGCGCGCCATACCGCGTAAGGCTATCCCTGACGAAAGGGGCTTTACGGATGGGCGCAGAACTGCGCGGCGCGGCGCACAACGACTGGACACGGATACTGTTGGAGTACGGTACGGAGATCCCTCACTACCCTGGTGTGGAGGTGATCAAGCCTGCGCGCATCCCGCCACCGCCACTGCTCACTGGCGACGACCCAGAGCAGTGGTCGCTTCAGCTTCTTCGGGCCTATACCGCAGTGGTGGCGCGAGCACCTCGGGTGGTGCGCCTCACCGACTTGCAAGAGCTGCCTGACAGAAAGCAGCGGCTGCTCTTGCAGGCGGGCGAGTGGCTAGAGGCGCGGCAGACGCAGCCTGTGCCCTGGTGCAGGTTCGCGCTGGTCTCGTGGCGTCGGTACGGCCCTGCGCAATTGCGCGCTTGGGCGCCGTCGCTTCAGTGGGTGTACGGGCAAGCGCGGTTGACGAAGGCCGACTTGTGGTACTCGTGGGACGGGGCCACAACAGGTGGTGTGCGTCTCGTGTTTTCCAAGAGCCATAAGGCCTTGATCCGGCGGTACGACAGGATGCGCCTCGCGCTTCTCGCCGAGGCCAGGTGTAAGGACTTGACCTATGAAACGGTCCGGCACATCGTGTCCGCGACGTTGCCTAAGGGGTGGTACAGGCAGGCAGTCAGCGCAGCACAGTTAGAGTCAGAGATAGCGCAGGCGGAGATCAACGCCGGCCTGCGGCGGGGGACGGATCTTTGGGGTTGAACGGCAGAAGGAGCCACCTGTGGGGGATACGACGGTTGATTCGTATGGGCTTGATCCTGTGTTTGAAAGGAGCGTTGCAGTGTTGTGTGCCTCGTCGCCGAAGTTCTTCGGGAGCGTAGGGCACGCGCTTGATCCAGATGCGTTGAATAGTGAGACGGCTCGGTTGGTCGTGAAAACCGCTGCCGTAATCTTCAAAGAAGCAGGGCGTGGGCCAGCCCATCCGGCCATCCTGGTGCAGCGGTTGCGCAGGCTGAACATGGAAGGGGCAGTCACAATCAAGCAGATCAACGGGGTGCTAGATCTGCTGATCGAAACCGACGTACTGGAGGAACCTGACGTAGTGGCGGAGATCGCGCCCGTGCTGCGCCGTCGTATGCACGCAGATGTGGTGCGGTCGTCGATGGACGAATACAACAGGCACACCGACTTCGAGAAGGTGGTGGCGAAGATCGACAAGGCGCGCCGTGTCGGAGTGCAGGACGCGAGTCTCGGCCTGCGCCTCGGCAACGACAGCTTCATGGAGATCGACCGTATACGGCGCATTCATAAACTACCGTTAGGGATCCCCGAGCTTGACGCAGTCCTCGGAGGCGGAGTACCGCGTGGAACCCAGACGCTGTTTATCGCAGCCAGCGGCGGCGGCAAGAGTATGCAAATGTCGCACACGATCGCGCGCAACCTGTCCTACGGCATGTTCTGCGGCTACGCGACGCTGGAGCTGCCGGAGACAGAAGTGGTGGCCCGCGTGAAGGCAAACCTTACGGGTGTCGCTACCTCTGTGATCTCCTCAGGCGACTTCACTGCCGCGCGTGCCGAGCTGGAGAGGATGTACCCGACCCTCGGCACGCTACTCGTGCAGAGGTTCTCGCCCAAGCACACCACGTTCGCAGATATCCGCGCGTGGGTGAAGGAGTGCGAGGACGCAGAAGGCTTTGCCATGGACCTGATCGCGATCGACTACATCGACAAGCTCAAAGGCCGGAACTTGAAGGACAACGAGTACATCACGCAAGGGGAGCAGGCGGAGGAGTTTCGCGTGTTCTGTGAGGATCACGGCAAATGGGGCCTCACCGGATCGCAGGCCACGATGAAAGGGCGAGACACGCGCAAGCGCATTGGCATCTCAGACGTGCGCGACTCATCACGTAAGGTAGACGTGGCAGATCAAGTGATCACTCTTACTAAGAGTGCTGACGGTGAGATGATCACGTACTTCATTGGAAAAAACAGGTACGGCGTCGGCGAGGTAGAGATAGGGCCGCTGCCGCACGACTGGGTTCGCGGGAGGATGGTGGTGTCGTGAGTGGCTTCGAGAATAGTGCGCGCGTTGAATCGTCGCTTGATTCCGCGCTCCACACAGGCGACAAGGCACGCATGTCGTGCCCGTTCTGTGAGGACGCAGGGCACAGGGATCGCAAACGCTCGCTGTCTGTGAGCACGTCGAGCGGCTTCTGGCGGTGCTTTCGTTGCGACATGAAGGGTAAGATCGGATCACTAGATCGCGGCGAAGACTACTCCGAGCGAGGATCGCGCTCTGTAGCAGACCCGGAGGAGGAGGTGTACGACAAGCCTCACGAGTTCTACCCGCTTGCACACGATCGGTCTGAGGCGTTGCGCCAAGCGCGTCGTTACCTACTCGGCAAGGGCAAGCGTGCACGGCCAGTGCCAGTGCCGCGGGAGATCTGGGAAGCTGCCGACCTGCACGCGTGCGCGGATGGGTTCTGGCAGAATAGGATCATCGTGCCTTTGTACGCGCCAGGGAAGCGCGCTTGGCTGGGGTGGATCGCACGGTTATGGTTTCACGAGATTGATCCTAGCGCAGAGGGCCTCGCCGCGCTGAAATACCTGTACCCGCGTGGCATGGACAAGGGGGAGATGTTCTACAACCAGCGTGTTCTGGATCTCGATACAGAGGATCCGGTACTGGTTGTGGAAGGCGCGTTTGACTGCTTCTCGTTCTGGAACGATGCGTGCGCGATGCTCGGCGATTGCAGCCACCAGCAAATGCAAACGCTGATCAAGTCCGACCGACCTGTGTGTGTTGTTTTGGATGGGGACGCGCATCAAAAAGGCTGGACGATGGCGGCGCGTTTACGCTTTGAAGGGCAGCATGCAGGGCACGTCCGGCTGCCACCACGCGTGGATCCTGACGAGGTTGATAAAGGGTGGCTCTTAGAAGAGGCCAGGCGTAGCATCAGCGCCCCTCTGTGAGGGCGCAGGAAAGGTAGGTTGATCATGGCGACTAAGAAGAAGCAGTGGGCCCTCAGGCCGCAGGTGCCGATAGCAGAACCGGATCCTGAAGAATCGGGACTGGCGCTCAGCGCGCTCACTCAGGATCAGCAAGAGATCGTGGAAGTGTGCGACGGTATCCGCGCCCTGTTGCTCGAAAAGAACAAGGCGTATGGTTCGAGCGCCTTGAAGCCGATGCGCGTGTTCTCGCGCGCAGACAACGTGGAGCAGATCAAGGTTCGCATCGACGACAAGATCAGCCGGCTGTGCCGAGGGCACGCCTTGCCGGACGAATCGTTGGAGCAAACGGCAGACGACCTCATGGGCTACTTGGTGCTCCTAAAGATCGCAGCGCGCCGCCGGCGCAATCCTGCGCTTGGCGCGCGGTTGTGAAGAAGCGACGATTCCGGTTGTGCGCGCTTACGGTTGTCGGAACGCAGTACCAGAACCCGCACTTGCTCGCGAAAGTTGGCGAAGCAGACGAACTGCAGCTTGAGCGCGAGCCGGAGAACGTCTATGACCCCAGCGCTGTCGCGGTGCTGTGGGAAGGAGAGCGCATTGGGTTCGTGCCGAGGGACCACGCGCCGACGCTTGCCGCGCTCATAGACCATGGCTTCAGGATGCGGGCGACAGTGGACTACGCTGCCAAAGGGATCGTTACCATGGATGTTTGGATGTACGCGGCAGTCTAAATCTGCCGTGATCGCACAAGGCTAGAACGAAGGAGACCGTATGAAGATGACAGAATACACGATCACAGTGGACGCCGCCGGTGCGGTAGTTCTCGCCATCAAGCTTGGCTTTGCCGATGTTGTCAGCGCTGCAGAGTTTGCGACCAGCTTAGGTAAGAAGGCCAAGCCAGCCGCCGCCGCGCCGAAGCAAGGCAAGCCAAAGCCTCCGCCGGCCGAAGAGGAAGAAGAAGAGGAGGAGGAAGAAGAAGAGGAGGAGGAAGAGGAGGAGGAAGCGCCTCCGCCCAAGGCCGGCAAGGGCAAGGTGTTGCAGATCACAGATGATCTCAAGAACGCAACCAAGCTCCGCGAGGTGATCGTCGCGTTGATGAAGCAAGGGCTCAAGTCGAAAGCCGAAATCACAAATGCGTGCCTGAAGCTCAAGACGAAACTCAAGGTCCTGGAGACCATTGATAACCTGGAGCAGCGGGTGCCACGCGCTATCGAGTTGGTATCGCCGGACATGCGCTGAACCGCCCGCGCGAGCCTCGCGCTCGCGGGTTGCGCACTGCAGGCAAGCGAGTTGCATGTAGTGCGGAGCCAAAGGGGATCAAATGCGGAAGCTTCTGTTGTACCCGAAGGGGCTGCCAACGGCGGCAGCGAATGCTGCAGAGCCAGAACAGCGCGACCTTGCGTGCGCGCGGTGCGTGCTGCACGAGAATGTTCGCTACGTGTGCATGGCGCCAGAGGGGCAAGCCGGCGGTGTGCTGGTGATCGGCGAGAAGCCGAGTCGGCTGGAGGACACGGCCGGCAAGGTGTTCTACGGGCAGTACGGCTTGCAGTTTCGGCGCATGCTGGAGAAGCATTGGCGCGGCGCAACGCGCTACGACTACGCGATCCGGTGCGCAACGGGCGCAAAGAAGATCTCGGATAAGCAGATCGCCGCGTGCCGTGTTTACACGGCGGCTGCGCTGGAGCAAAGCCCTCAACGCATCCTGTGCCTCGGGAGCGAAGCAGCGCTCTCTGTGCTCGGCCGCCGCGTGTCTGCGCAGGTAGTTCGCAAGGCTTACGGTTGGGCGAAGAACGCAGACGGTGACCCAATCCCTGTCTACACCCTACCCAACCCAGCGATCGCGTTTCGCAACCCGTTCTCGACCCGGGCGTTCGAGGAAGATTTGCAGTGGGCGCTCGCTGCGTCGCACACGCCGTGGTTCAAGGACGTGTACACGGTCTTGGTTGAGACCGAAGATCACGCGCGCGTCGCTGCCAGCTCGCTGAGCAAACATCAGTGGTACGCCTACGACGTAGAGACCACGGATCTGATGCACGACAAGGCTTTCCGCATCGAGACGGTCACGCTACTCGGTGACACGGCCACGAGATCGTTCACCTGGACGAAGGAAGCGATGCAGGACAAGGGCGCACGCGAGATCCTCGCGACTTTGTTCAGGAGCCCAAAGCTTGCCACGGTCACGCAGAACGGTAAGTATGATGATCGTGCTGTGATGCTCGATCTTGGTGCAGAGATCCCGAACATCATGTATGACACGCGTCTCGGTCGTAAGCTCCTTGATCCTGAAGCAGATGCGCGCTTGTCTACGATCGCAGAGACAGTGGGCATGGGCGGGCACAAGTTGGAGGCGAAGGCTGCGCTCAGTGCGATCAAGAAAGAGCTAAATCGGCAAGCCAACCCGCTGCCCGAGTTCACCCCGAAAGGGAAGCGCAGGAAGACCGCACCACCGAAGTTCAGCGTGCCGACTGAGGTGCTGACAAAGATCCGCGCCGGCCACGACACCGAGGCGTTTGCTTACGGTTTCATGGATCACAGGACGCTGTATCGATACAACGCCCGCGACGTGTGGAGCACGCGGGAAGTGGCGCACGATCAGATGCCACGCCTGTTCGACCACCCTACGATCTCTCGTGCGTGGAACTTGGTCGTGAAGGATGCGAACAAAGCCGTGCGGTACATCGAGCACTGGGGCTTTCCGGTGGACAAGGCTGCAGTGCAGAACCTCGCTGCCTACTGCGACCAGCGCATCGGAGAGACGCAGGCGCAGATGCGTCAGTACACGGACATCAACCCGGCGTCGCCCAAGCAACTCGCCAAGTATCTGTTCGAGGATCTCGGCCTGCGCTCTGTGAAGGAGACGGACAGCGGGGCACAGAGCACAGACGAGGACGCGTTGGAGACGCTCCGAGGTGAGCACCCGTACGTGAACCACCTGTTGGAGTTTCGGAAGCTCTCGAAGTTCAGCGGTACCTACGCGCACGGTCTGTTGAGGCACATCCGAGACGATGGCCGCGTGCATCCTTCGTTCCTCATAGACGGGGCTGGAACTGGCAGATTGTCTTGTGTGGCGTCTTGGACAATGTGCCGGACTGACCGCGGTGTGCTACCTATGGCAGAAGTTCGCGTAGGCGATAATGTTTGGACGCACAAGAACAGGTGGCGGCGAGTTCTCGCTACAATAGATCAAGGCAGTTGTCTCACGTATGATCTGAAGATGAGTAATGGGAACGTCTTGACGTGTACGCCGTCTCACCGGTTGTTGCGTGAAGACGGTGCGTGGGTAACCGTCGCAGAGGTTATTGATGTCGGTGTCAAAGGCGTGGGTTGGCAATACACAGAACCAGAAGGCAGTTCTGCGTGCTTATCGCGACTTGCGCGCGTTGATGACGGTAGAACAGATCGCAGAGGACGCAGGCACGACGTTTCACAACGTGCGCCACGTTCTGAGCCACTACTTACCGGCAGAGGAATACCGGCTACTGAAGGTCGCTCGGTACTCAGCGTCGAAAACAAGCTGGCGCAGCCTTATGTACGGCAAGACAGGCGAAGCGCACCACAACTGGAAAGGTGTGTGCGAGGACGGCTACGGTTATCTGACTTGCCTCTGGGACGGCAAGCGGGTGTTTCTGCACAGCCGCAAAGTGGCGGAAGCGCTCGGGCTGAAGTCGGTCCCGAAGGGCTTTGTTGTCCACCATATCGACGAGGACCCAACGAACAACTCGATCGACAACCTAGCGTTATGTACGGCAGCGGGGCACAGGCAGATTCACGTACGGCAGACCAGAGAACCGGATTCATTACGATTGAAGAGATCCACTATCGCGGAAATCTTGAGGTCTTCGACCTAACCATCGATGAAGACGAAAGCTACGAGACAGAGGGCATTTTTTCGCATAACTGCCGCGATCCAAACCTTCAGAACATACCTCGCGCAAAGGGCAGCGTGCTGGGTAAGATGGCGCGCGACTGCTTCATCGCTTCCTCGCCTAGTCATGTATTGATCGAGGCAGACTTCAGCCAGCTGGAGCTGCGTATCGCAGCGATGCTCGCTGGCGACGATGTGATGATCGCCGACTTCAAGAACGGCATCGACATCCACACCAACGGCGCCACTTTGTGCTGCGAAGCTGCCTGGAAGCTGCCGCGCGCCAAGTGGGACAAGATGACGAAGGACGAACGAGACCCGTATCGTTCGCAGATCAAGACGGTCATCTTCGGCAGACTGTACGGCAAGACAGACAAAGGGATCGCGCGCGAGTTTGGTGTGTCGGTAGGCACCATCGTGCAGATCAACAAGATGATCTGGGGCAGGTACAAGAAGCTAGAGCGTTTCATGCAGGCCTGCGTCACGGAGTCGCGCAGGACTGGTGAGGCGTGGACGTGGTGGGACGGCGGCCGCGCTCGGGTGCGCCCCATCTGGCGCATCCTAGATCAAGACCAAGCGATGCGAGCGCACTACGAGCGCACCGCTGGCAACACGAGTGTGCAGGGCACGGCGGCGGAGTTCGCGACAGCCAGCCTGTCCCCAATCGTGGAGTGGCTAGTGGGCGACGCGGTGCCTGGGCAGCTCGTCTGCACCGTACACGACTCGATCATGCTGAACGTGCATCGATCGGCGGCGTATGAAGCGCGCTATCAGCTCAAGCGCATCATGCTCAGCCATAACTCCAACGGAGTGCCGCTGGGCGTAGACGTGAAGTGGGGCCCGAGCTGGGGCAGTCTCACAGACATGTCGGAGGAGAAAGAATGACCAAAAAAGCAGCAACCGCAAAAGGCACACCTCGACCGCGCCCTTCCTTCAACATCGTTCCTGAGGACGTGAAGAACGAATACATCCGCATGTCGCCACAGATCGCGCGAGCGACAGAGGAATACTCAGAGGCGCTGCAGGCTGTGCTGGAGACGAAGCAGTACCGAGACGAGACCTACGCCATGCTCTACATGGAGGTTTGCAGCGACGCGGATAAAAAGCCAAGCGAAGGCTACATCAAGAACTCGATCCTCTCGAACAGCATCTACCAGGACGTGTGCCGTGCGTACAGTGCGGCAGAAGGGCAGAAGTCGCGCCTCGCCGGCGACCTGGAAGCGCTGCGGACGAAGAAGGATATGCTGGTGTCGCTCGGCGCCCACGTGCGCATCGAGCTGCAGGCAGAAGGCGGCGGAACCCGCGACGACGCGGCTGTGGAGGACGAAGACGAAGACGAGTAGTTTAGAAGATCCAGCCCACATTCCCAAATGGCCCATTGGCCGAGGTGAGACATGGCAAAGAAGACACGAGATCCGGTTTTAGAGTTTGAGGAGTACACGCCTGCAGACGCGCAGAAGGACAAGGCGGAGCAGCAAGCGCAGAGCGGCAGCGGCCGTTACGTCAAGATCCAGGCAGGCAAGAACACGTTCCGCATCTTGCCTGCTCGCCCAGGCGAGCGGTGGAAGCGGGTGTTCTGGAAACACTTCATTGATGTGCCTGGGGCGGGGACGGTTTCGTTCTTCTGCCCGCGTCTGGAAACGAAAGGGCAGCGCAAGTGCAAGGCGTGCGAGCGAGAGCAGAAGCTGCGCGCGTCTGGCAACCCTCTGGACGAGAAGCAGGCAGACCGGTACAAGCCTGTGCGCAAAGTTGTGTGCAACGCTGTGGATCGCAAGAACGAGGAGGCAGGCCCCGCGATCTTTGAGTACGGTACTGGCATTGATCGCGACCTTACGGAGATGCGCGACGTGGAGGACGTGGACTTCACGCACCCGATGAACGGCAGTGACATCTTGTTCTTCAAGACAGGCCAAGGCCGCTCCAACACGCGGTACAAGGTGAAGGAGGGCCCGCAAGGCCCTCTCCACGAGGATACGAACGTGATGCGAGATTGGATCGCAAACCAGCCTGACCTCAGGCAGTTCGTCCGGTTAGAGAGCGACGACGACATCGACGCCAGGCTGCGGGGGGAAGACCCGCGCGACCGCCGCGACAACGACCGCAGGTCTTCGCGCCGCGGTGTAGTCGAGGATGACGAAGAGCTCGACACGGCTGCCTTCGTAGTCGACGATGCCGAGATCGAGGAGATCGAGTTGTAAAAGGCAGCGACTCGGATTTTCCGGGTTGCGTGCTGCCTGCGAGGGCGGCGGGTCTCGCCAATACCCTAAGCGAGATGACGCGTGGAGCTAGTTGGGCGCTAGCTCCTCTTTCGCAGGCGGCCCGGAGGCTGGAAGATGGCTGCGACGAAGAAGAAAAAGAAGGCAGCGCGAAGGGCGCCTGCGAAGAAGGCCGTTCGGCGCGCCAAGCCGGCCAAGACTCCCGGTACGACGGGGAAGGGTGCCGCGCTTGCTGCCGTGCTGCAGAAGAAGCACGCGAAGACGTTTGGATCGCGGATCACAACCGTTGCAGAGGAGCAGCACGGCTTGGCGCAGATCAAGGAGTTCATCCCAACTGGCATCGACGCGCTCGACAACTATGTGATCGGCCGAGGCGGCTTTCCAGTCGGCCGCATGTCTGAGGTTTTCGGCGCGGAGTCCAGCGGCAAGACAGCCTTACTGTACAGGTGCCTCGGCGCGGTGCAGCAGATCGGCGGTGTGGCAGTGCTACTGGACGCTGAGCATAGCTTCGACGAAGAACGTGCCGAGACGCACGGTATCGAGATCTCTGATCTGGTCATCGGGCAGCCTGCGCACCTCGAAGAAGCGATCGAGATGTTGAAAGCTGCCTTGCGAAGCCACGATCCTCAGCGCGGCCCACTGCTCCTCGGGCTCGACTCTATCGCGAGTCTCAACACCAAAGCAGGCCTTGCGTTGGACGCAGGCGAGAAAGGCGTCGCAGCAGAGGCGCGCGTCTTGAGCGATGAGCTTCGAGACATGCCGCGACTGCTGCAAGAGCACCGGGCGCACTTGTTCATGGTAAACCAGATCCGGCACATGATCGGCGGCTCCAAGTTCGCCAGCAACATCACGACGCCGGGCGGCAACGGGCCGCGCTTCTACAGCTCAGTAAGGCTGCAGTTTTTCGGTGGCAAGGCGATCAAGAACGCCGACGACGAGCACGTGGGGAAGGTCGTCACGATCATGGCCGTGAAGAACCGCCTCACCGCGCCCTTCCATAAGGCGCGGGTGCGGTTCGACTACGCGACAGGGTACAACAACCAGTGGACTACGATCGAGCACGCGAAGCGCCTCAAGCTCGTTGCGGCCAAGGACAAGCCTACGTACGTCGACGCGCTCGAAGCGCTTGACTGGGACTTCAACGTGGTCGGTTCGATTGGCAGAGAGGTTGGGGCAGACGATGCAACCGAGGCCGACTCAGATGATGACTGAAGTGCCGTATGCCTTGCCGCCACTTAGCGCGTTGACGATCGCCGTGATCGACGAGCCGAGTGGTACCAAGGCATTCATACGCGCCGATTTCGCAGCGCACCCGTCGATCATAATGGAAGTGCGGGCACGCGGTGCCAAGACAGTCGTGAGGGGAGGAAAAGCATGAGCTGTACGACAATCGTGGTGAATGGCAAAGCTGTGGGGTTTGCGTGCGCACGTACTTCTGGAAAGCGGTGCGTGCAGTGCGGCGCACGCGCAGGAGCACTCTGTGACTTCCCGCTGAAGGGGGCGAAGGCGGGGCAGACCTGCAGTCGCTCCCTGTGCGAGAAATGTCTCGTGAAGGTCGGCGCCGCGCTCGACTACTGCCCGCAGCACGCGGCTATGACGACGCGCGCACGCCCTAAGCCTGACATCACCCTCACGAGGCCTCGGCGAACCTGGGAGGGATCAAAACCCTTGACCGCGACGTTGCTGGCGCCGCCGCCGCCCTTGCGCACGTTGGAGGACGCGGTTGAGGAGTTTGATCAGACACCGCTGGTGCGCCGATGAGGATCGCAGCCGTTTCAGACCCGCACGTAGGCAACTTCCCGAAGTTCGGCGGTGCGCACGTTTCGGGGATCAACGAGCGGTGCACCGCTTCGTTGCAGTCTCTCCACCGCGCCGTGCATGCGGCGAACAAGCATGAGTGCGAGTACTTCGTGGTGAATGGCGACCTGTTCGATACCGACACGCCCACGCCGCAAGTCGAGGCGGCAGTGATCAGCGCCTTGCAGCCGTTCAATGGCGACGTTCACTTGATCGTAGGCAACCACGACCAGCGGAGCATGTCAGAGGGCGACCACGCCCTTGGCCCCCTCAACGCGCACCGGACAGCTGGCGGGGAGATCGTCGTCCACGAAGTACCTGGCGTGATCGAGGTTGATGGGCACCGCATTCTCTTCGCCCCGTTCAACCAGAGCGCTGTGGGGGAGTGGCTGCCGCAGCTCCTCGCTATGCACAAGCCGCACACGGTGTTCGCGCACTTCGGCATTATCGACTCCAAGACGCCGGAGTTCCTCAGGCACGCCGGCGCGGACGCGCACGATTGGGAGAGCCTGCGTGAGATGATGGATCGCGCCGGCACGCGCCTCCTGTGTGTTGGGAACTGGCATGACCACGGATCGTGGACATCCAAGCAATCGCGCATCGAGCAGGTGGGCGCGCTGACGCCTACAGGCTTCGACAACCTCGGACCAACTTTCGGGCGCGTGTTACTGATCGACACAGGTGTTGATCCGAGTAAGCAGGTCAAGGCAGTGAAGATCTCCGGCCCACGCTTCGTGAAGCTCGTGTGGGGTTCTGACCTCGCGCATCAGCTCGCTGGCCACGGCACCTGCATCTACGCGCACATGGAGGCGGAGCCTACGGAGCTGCCTGCAGCTCGGGCATGGTTGAAAGGGCCAGGGGTGCAAGCCGGGATCAAGGACTACACACTGGTGCCGAGTAAGGTGTCGGCAGTAAAGCAAGCGCGAGCGGCGGCGAAGGCCACCTCGCAAGCGAGCAACATGCGGGAAGCTCTGGAGGCGTATATCGCCAAGATGCCGGTGCCTGGTGCCGTTGATCGCGGCGCAGTGAGTCGAAGAGTGCAAGGGTACTTGAAGGCAGTAGGAGGGCTGAATGAGTGAAGTCGACAATCAGCAGTGGGTCGTGTTGGATCTGGAAACAGAGGGGCTTGTCCCGTCGCAGTGCCGGGTCTTGGAGTGCGCTGCGATCCACGTAGGCCGTAAGGATCTGCAGACGCACAGCGCGGTATCGTGGTTGGTGACGCACGGGTCGCCTGGCTACATGGACGCGTTCGTGCAGGAGATGCACACCAGGAGCGGGCTCTTGGCAGCGCTCGACGCTGACCGGTCCTTCCTCGCATCGACGAACCAGCTACTGGATGACGCGCACCCTTGGCTGGATCGCGCGCTGACGGCGCACTTTGCCAGTGTCAGCCCAGCGCTTCGCAGCATTGTGCTCGTGGGGAACTCGATTCACTTCGACCGGGCGTTCTTGGAGCAGCACTGCCCGGTGGCGTGCAAGTACCTGCACCATCGCATGATCGACGTGAGTGGCTTGCGTATGCTGTACCGCGCGTGGGTCGGCGAACCGCAGTCTGCAGAGAGTAAGGACGCGCACCGTGCGCTGAGCGACTGCAACATGTCGCTCACCGACCTTCGCTGGTTTGCGCGCAACGTGTTCTTCAACAACTCAGTGCCGTTGTGAGGATCAAGTCTGTCGAGCTGCGCGACTTCATGTCGCACGTCAGCACGAAGGCGGTGTTCCCTGAGCGCGGCATCGTTCTACTGCGGGGCGCTAACGGCGCAGGGAAGAGCGCGATCAGCGAAGCAGTGAGTGTCGGGCTGTGGAACAAGCCGCTCCGCGGTCGAGGGCAGCAACGAGGCCTCTCGCTGTGGGCGTCCCCTAAAGGGGCGCTGCAGGTTGAGGTAGACGACCTCGTTGTCAGCCGTTCTGCGAAGGGCAAGGCGACGTGGCACCGCGCTGGCGAAGCGCCTGAGAAGTTCGAGAACGCACGGAAGGCGCAGGAAGAGCTTGAGCGCGTGATTGGCGAGCACGCCGTGTGGTCGCGCGTCAGCGTGTTCAGCTCGCAGGACGCGGCGCACTTCTCAACGGCCACGGACAGCGAGCGTAAGCGGCTCATCGAGTCGTTGCTCGGGTTGCTGGTGTTCGACGAGGCGAGTGAGGCGTGCCGTAAGGACTGCCGGGCGAAGCGGCAGGAGCTGGACACGGCCCGTGGCCAGGCCCGGTTGCTGGAGGAGCGGGTGCGCGGGCTAGAAGACCGCCTGATTGCTGAGACTACACCTGAGGCAGTCGAGCACGCAGGCAAGCCCGTCACCCTCGCCACGCTCCCTGCAGTGCGCGAGAAGCTGGCCGCGGTGCAAGGGGCCGTCGACCCCAAGGCCAAAGCGGTACGCGCTGCGATGGCGCACGTGGCGGACGCGCGCGTGGAGCGCGCACGCTGTGAGCAGGTCGTTACGAGGGCTACTGCGCAGCTCAGCCGGGCCCAGCAGGGGCGGTGCAGCACGTGCGGGGCACAACTGCCCCCTGGGGGGTTGGACAGCGCTGTAGGGGCGCACAGGGCGGCCGTGCAAGCCCTCGCGGAGCAAGACAAGTTGCTGGCCCACGCCCAGCGTGCGCACGACAGCGCGCTGCAGGCGCGCGAGGTGGCTGGGGCGGCAGCGGAGCGCGCTGGGGAGGCCCTCGCGGAATTGCGGGCGTGGGAGGCAGCCATGGCGGGAGTAACAAGCCGCCGCACCGTTGTCGCCGAGCGCTTGGAAGACGCGCAGGAGGAACTAGACACAGCACGAGCGGAAGAATCTAGCGTGGCTGAAGCGCTGGCGGAGCTGCAGGCGGCGGACGACGTGCTGAGCGTGAGCGGTGTGCGGAGCCACATGCTGCACCAGGCCTTGGCCGGCATCGAGGCAGTGGCGAACGTCTGGCTGAGCCGCCTCGCCCTAATCGGAGATTACGCGCTGACGCTCTCGCTGAAGCCTTACACGGAGAACGCGAAGGGTGCGGTGAAGGACGCGATCTCTCTGGAGATCGAAGGCGCAGGCAACGGGCAAGGTTACGCCGCGACCTCTGGCGGCGAGAAGCGACGGATCGACGTGGCACTCCTGCTCGCATTGGCGGAGGTAGCGGCAGGATCGAGCAGCCGCGCCCCTGGCACGCTGTTCTTCGACGAGTGCTTCGACACGTTGGACGCTGAAGGGCGCGACTCAGTGCTGGAGGTTCTGGAGGAGATGGCGGAGCAGTGTTGCGTCGTGTTGATCACGCACGCGACTTCCTGGCCGCGTGTGGAAGCACTGGCTGCGGCTTGTTGGGTTGTGGAAGGCGGAAAAGTGGTGGGATGATGGATGATCTAGAAATGCTCAAGACAATGCAGGCAGAGGCTGCGATCTGGACTCGGTATAACTTCCCTGACCAGCGGACTTATCAGCCGCTCCTCGGCATGGTGGAGGAGCTAGGCGAGTTGTGGGATGCGGAGACCACATCGCTTCAGCTGGATGCGTTGGCGGACATGTTGATCTTCGCTACCAACTTCTGCACGCACTTAGGCCTGGACGTTGTCGAGGTTTGGCAGCACCGAAGGCCGTTCTCGATCAGCGGCACGCAAGGGCACGCAAGGGCGATGTCCTCGGCGCTGGGCAGGGTTGCGCACTGCCAGCTCAAGCAGGAGCAAGGTATTCGCGGAGATCAAGAGACGCATCGTCGTAACCTCAGCAACGAGCTAGGAGCGCTGTTCAGCGTCTTGGACGATCGCGCGAGATCGTTTGGTGAGGGTGTCGTTGCCCTCGCGTTCAGGGTGTGGCGTGAGGAAGTGAAGCCGCGAAACTGGCGGCCGATTCCCTGAAAGAGTTGACCTCGCGCTGCCAGCAAGCGACAACTACGGTGCGGCCAGAAGGAGGCTTGGGTAATGGGGAAGACTTACGCACTCGCAGAGTGCTTCGAGACGATCCAAGGGGAAGGATCGTGGGCAGGCACTCCTGCGCTGTTCATCAGGCTGGCAGGTTGTAACCTGTGGAGCGGTCGTGCTGAAGACCGGCAGCGCGATGCGAAGCGCAATCAAGCTCAGTGCCCGCTGTTCTGCGACACCGACTTCGTGCCCCGCCTGAAAATGTCTGCCGACGAGATCGTGGCGGTAGTTTCCGCGTATGCAGAAAAAGGCGGGCGGCTAGCTGTGATCACAGGCGGCGAGCCGCTGCTTCAGCTGGACCACGACATCGCTTCAAAGATGCTGGATTTCCTGCAAGTCGCGATCGAGACGAATGGCACAGTCGCGATGGGCCCCGAGCTGGCGCAGCTTACGGCGCGCCAGCTCGATCATGCGCGGTTGTGGATCACGTGCTCGCCGAAGCATGCTGCAGACAAGCTCCTGCTTGATCCGCACGCTGTGAGCGAGCTGAAGGTGGTATACCCGAACTACGATCCCCTTCAGTACGCGGCGTGGGTGCGCCCCGGCACCAAGCTCTACGTGCAGCCTGCAGCGTCGCAGTGCGGAGTCGGCGTCTCGGTGTTGGACAAGGTGAACATGACGAACGCAGCCCAGTGGTGCATGGAGCACCCTGCGTGGTCACTATCCGTGCAAACTCACCGCGTGCTGGGTCTTCCATGACCCACCACGAGAAGGCCAAGCAAGGCGTCCGTGAGCTGCTCCTAGTTATGGGAGAAGATCCTGAGCGCGAAGGGCTCATAGACACGCCAGCACGTGTTGTGAAGGCGATGCGCGAGATGACGGGTGGCTACGATGAGGATGTTGCCAAGATCCTGTCCGTTACGTTCGATAGCGGTCAGTATGACCAGGTGATCGTTGTGGCCGGGATCTCCTTCATCTCGATGTGCGAGCACCACTTGCTCCCGTTCTCAGGGCGCGCGGCAGTGGCGTACCTGCCAGGCAAAGGTACGGAAGGGTATCGTGTCGTGGGCCTGTCGAAGATCCCGCGCGTCGTGGAGGCGTACGCGAGGCGGTTGCAGCTGCAGGAGAGGATGACGACGCAGATCGCGGATGCGCTTGCCGAGCACCTCAACCCGCGCGGCGTGGCAGTGGTGATCGAGGCCGAGCACTCCTGTATGGTGTGCCGAGGCGTGCGTAAGCCCGGCGCGAAGATGGGCACGAGCGAGATGCGCGGCACGTTCCGTGAGCGTGCCGAAGCGCGCGCGGAAGTGATGCAGCTCATCGATCGCTGTTCACGGTGACGCCCCCGAACAAGGGGCTCTAGTAGGGCCGGCAAACGAGTGACCCTGAAAGACCCAGAGCGCCGCGAGGCACAGTTCAAGCTCTTAGGCCGGCGTCAGGGCGTCTTCAACGAAGAGAGACCGTATGATCAAGACAGTCATCGCAACGTTCAAAGAGGTCGGGTTTCACTGCTGGCCCGACGCGCCGGCAGAGGTTTCGTACCTGTGCAGCTCGCATCGGCACGAGTTCTTGATTCGCGTAGAGGCGCGGGTTAGCGGCTCTAACCGTGAGGTTGAGTTCCACATGCTCAAGCGCGAGGCGAAGCTGGCGATGATCACAGCGTTTGACGCGGCTGAGTGCGGCGGCGAGTTCCAGTTCGGCCACCGCTCCTGCGAGATGATCGCGCAACACCTTTATGCCTCCATCCGGTACCCTGTGAGCGCGATTGAAGTCTGGGAGGATCAAGAAAACGGCGCGCGCGTGGAGTTCGTATGAAGATCCACTACCTGCCCCTTGAGGGATACCGGGAGCGCTACACTGAGCAGCTCCAGCGTTGGACGATTTCGGGGCTGTCGCGCTCGCCACGCGCTGTGGTTCGGGTGATCCAAGGAACGACGCTCACAGATGAGGTCAATACAGGCTCCGTGCTTGACGCGTACGGTCGGTGCTATTTTGGTGCCACGCAGATCGCCGCCCTTGTGAAGGCGCTGCAAGAACAGCACCTCGCGCAGAACGACGTGATCTACCTGGATGACATGTTCACGCCAGGCTTCTCAGCGATCCCGTACATCTTGGAGCAACTGCCTCGGCAGTTCCGGCCTCGGATCTACGTCAGGAATCACGCGCAGAGCGTTGATCCCGACGACTTCACGTTCAACATGCGGCGTTGGATGCGGCACTACGAGCAGATGGTGCACCACGCCGAGTCGGTCACCGTGCTCTGCTCCTCAACCGCCCACAAGGAGATGATGCGCGCCGCCTGCCTCGAAGGGGACATTCGAGTTGTTGGGCATGTCTACGACTCGCAGGACGTGCTGAGCACTGTCGAAGGTGCGCCTGTGCCTTGGCGTAGCAGAGGGCGGAAGGTGATCTACAGCTCGCGGCTTGACGCCGAGAAGCAGCCGCACTTTTTCATGGACGTTGTGGAGCGCACGAGAGCGCTGGGCCGCGACATCGAGTTCGTCGTGTGCACCGGCAGCTCGGAGGTCAAGTCCACGGACGCGACTGCCCTCGCGCGTCTCCGCGGTTTGGAAGAGCAGGGCGCCGTCTTGATCAAGCGCAAGTGCACCAAGCCTGAGTACTACGGCCATCTCGCGTCTTCCCGCGTTCAGCTCAACACGGCAAAGCAAGACTTCGTGTCCTACACGGCCCTCGAAGCCAGCACGTTCTCCACGCACACGCTCGCGCCTGCGTTCAGGTCATTTCCTGAGGCACTGCGGAACGACCGCGATCATCTGTTCGTGCCGTGGTCGGTTGAGGACGCCGTAGACAAGCTGGTCGCACTTGTTGACGGGGACGCAACTCCTGACGTCGGCTGGCTTGCGCGTACGCATAGCGGCACCGCTGACCGCATTCTCGATCTCATGTACGGCAGGGAAATCAAGAACTGGTGGGAGCTTCCATAAATGGACAATCGCTTGGCGCACCCTGCTCGGCTGGGCGCGCGTCGGTACTGGTTCGGCCCTGAGGTTGAAGGCGCGTTGTCAGCGGATCAACTCTATACCGTATTTATCCCGAACTTCCTGCGTTCGGACGAGTGGGCACGTGTTCTAGCCGAGCCGCACCTGCGCCAGGTGTTCCTCACGGAGACTTTCTTGGACTGGCAGTGGCTTTCGACGGTCTGGCAAGCCGTTGCAGAGAAAGGGTACGTGGTCACCAAAGGCGTGATGCTCCAAGACGTTCCGGCATTCCTGCGAGTTCGCGAAAGCGCGCCCTGGGGAGGCTCTATCAGCATGATCGTCCGAGTGTTCGGCGCGCCATGGTCCTCTGCGCTCAAGCCAGGAGATCAGGTTTCGGTGGGCGTGCCTTACTCGATGATTACGATGAGTGTCGGCCAAGGGGTCTTCACTCGCCCGGATCAATACATGAAGGACGTAGCACCATGATCAACGGTAAGAAAGTCATCGCCCTCTCGGGCGTCGAGAGCACGGGCAAGACGACCCTCGCGACGATGCTTGTCGGCAGGCTCCGCTCCAGGGGCATTCTTGCAGAGATCGTGTACGAACCCGGCGCGTCGCTGCCGTTCCCGCCTACTTTCCTTGATCAAGGCTTAGACGGCTGGATGTACCAGGTGACGCGGCGCATCTCGAACGAGATCGCGACTTCGACTCGCTCGAACGTGGCGTGGTTGATCCTAGATCGTACGCCGATCGACTTCGTTGCGTACTATAAGACGCGCTTCGTGCCGAAGCACAGCGAGGTGATGCTTGCGCGCTCGATGGCAGCGCTGGCCGCTTCGTGGGTGCGGCAGTACGACGGCATCTACTTCCTGAGGTCACAAGGCGCTGAGTACCGCGAGGACGGCTACCGAGCCGCGCCTGGTGTCAACACGTGGCGTGAGATCTCCGAAGCGCCCATGCTGAAGGCCTTGCAAGACGCCCGGCCCATCCAGCACCCTGTGGAAGTGGCGGGCAGTTTCCGAGAACGCTCAGAGTTCGTGTATCACGACATCCTGCGTGAGCACCTCAACGAGACTCGACCGGCTCGGGCTTACGAGCAGGTTTCGGTGTGGTTGAGGCAGCGCGGCTGGAAGCTCAAGGAAGTTAGGGCGCAAGGCTCAAACAGCCTTACTCGGTTTCACGCGCCTACCGACAACGACGACATCGACATGATGGTGGTTGTGGAGGGCGACGCCAACTACGCGGTGAGAGTCCGCGCCGACTTCATGCAGCACAAGGAGCAGATGGAGAACATGGTGCAGGCAGACCTGGACGTTCTGATCGTTCCTGCGGGCCTGGAAGCGCACGAGGTATGAGAGTCTATCTAGCCGCGGTTTCGCAGTTCTATTCCTCCGCGCCTAGGTCAAAGCACGGCGGCAGTAGCCAGATCCACCGACTACTCACGTCGTACTTGCCCCAGTTCAAGGACGAGCAGAAGCTGCTCACGGCACTTGATCGCGGCTGCCAGCCTATCGACTACTGCGTGGACTCGGGAGCGCACGTCTGGCTCGCCGCCTTCTTCAAGAAGGATGAGAAAGCGCCGGTCTCGCAGATTGAAGACACGATCGCGCGCTTCTTAGCGTCCGTGCGCCGACTGCCGCGCAAGCCTACGTTCATCGTTGAGCTAGATCTCCAGCGCATCTACGGACTCGACACCATCACTGCGTGGCGCAGAGACCTTTGGGCGCCGTTTGAAAAGGAGACCGGGATCCGAGTCTGCTACGTATGGCACGAAGTCGACACAGCGAAGCGGTGGTACGAGATGCTCGAACACCCCGACATTCGCTACATGGGGATGGGCGGTAACCGGGCCGTCCCAGTCGATCTCCGTAAGGTGCTCATGTACGATGCCTACAAGGCAGCGAAGCCCGTGCACGGTTTCGCTGCGGTCGACGCAAAGTGGATGAAGCAGATCCCGTTCTACAGCGTCGACTCCACGAGTTGGTCCGTTGGAGCGCAAGTCTTCGGCCTCGCCCCCACGTTTGATGCAGCTGTTGGAAAGATCCGGCAATACCCTGTAGGCAACAGGGAGTTTCGTACCAACCCGCGCCAAGCTGCAGCGAACCTGATCAAGGCAAAGAAGTTCTTTGCCAGTGACATCGTGGAGAAGGAAAATGGGCAGAAGAACTACGGCCGCTTCCATACCGCCGCCGCTGACGTCTTCCGAAGACTCGAAGAGTGGCACACGGCCTACTGGAAAGCGAAAGGGCTCGACTGGGACGCGCAGCTCCGCAAGCACGGTAATGAAATCCCAGGGCTCGCCGGCGGGCACCTCCTCAAAGAAGCCAGTGAACACGCTGGCTGATCTGGCAGTCGACATCTCAAAACCGCTGGCGTTCGATAAGCACGGGATCGTGAGGATCGGACCGATGCGCATCGGCTTCGTGAAGCCAGCGGACATCAACCCGCGCCGAGACAACCCTCGCGCCATGTCCCCCGAGGAACTGACAGCGCTGCGGTCGAGCGTGGACAGCATGGGCTTCAAGAGCTTCGTGCTCGCGGAGGAGCTGAAGCCAGGGAAGTTCGGCATCGTCGACGGCCACCACCGTGTGCAGGTGCTCAAGGAGAAGGGCGCCCCGCGCGTCCCCATCATCTTGCTGGACCCCGGAACGGACGCAGGGCAGGTAGACCTTGCCATGCTGTCGTTCAACGTCACAGGGAGCCCCAACGGGCCCGTGTTCGTCGACTTCGTGCGCGAGTTGGTGGCGAAGATGGGTGTCGATATCGTTGCCTCGCACGTGGCGCTCGACCCAGCGTTCTTGCTCGACCTCAGCAAGACAATGGACGACGCACTGGCAGCCATGGCGTTGGTGAACCAGGACGGGTCGCCCGCAGGCGCAGAGGCGGCTGAAGACGGCGAGTTCTGGCAAGGGCGCCCGTTGCGCGTCGAGTTGGTGAACACGCCGGCCACGCGCCGGCTGTTGGGTGAGGCCAAGCGCAAGTCTGGCGCTGACACAGACGGGCAGGCAGTGCTGGCTGCGCTGAAGTGGTACGTCGAGCTTGAGAGCAGCATAGCTGTCGAGTAAGGGCGCTAAACAGAAGCATCCCGCACAAGGCTTACGCTGAGAAGCGTAGGCTTTTTACGTTGGAGGAATCGATTGGACCCTAATGAATCACTGGAAGAACTCCGCGCCGCGATAGCGGTCTTTCGCCCTCACGCTTACGCGCCTGTCGGTGATAGCTCAACAGTCCTTGCGCGCTTGATCCTCATCGCAGAGGCAGGCG
>Ga0315287_10000568_pt1 | contig 32559 bp, 26 predicted proteins | sample YL17G11_0_MG_FD_205037 | JGI IMG/M metagenome (GOLD analysis project Ga0315287, IMG submission 205037) | Sediment microbial communities from Yellowstone Lake, YNP, Wyoming, USA - YL17G11_0 | ecosystem: Environmental > Aquatic > Freshwater > Lake > Sediment | place: USA: Wyoming | collected...
TGGGGCAGGGCCCCCCAAAACTGGCGTAGGCCGTCGGGCGCTTCGCCGCCGCCGCCGCCGCCGCCGCCGCCGCCGCCGCCGCCGCCGTCCGAGGACCCAGACGACACCGTGCCCAGGGGCCGCCCCGGCCCGCCCTCCCCGTCAAGGCCCGCCAGCAGGGCCGCCCGCCGGTCCTCCGCGAACTTGCGGCAGATGGCCTCCACGTTGGCCAGGTACACCCGCACCAGCTCGCGCCTGTACTGCGCGTCTAGGCACCGGAAAGGGCCCGCCGGCCTGTCCCGGATGACCTGGACCTGGGCCTTGATGACCAGAGAGTCGCCCGACGTGAAGCCGTCCAGGACCTTGGCCAGCTCCATGAACTTCTTCCACCCCCAGTCGTGCTCCTTCTTGCAAAAGCGGTGGAGCGTGTCGGAATATTTCGACTTTTTAGGGTCCGCGTTCACGACCGCGATCGTGAACTGCGCGAAGTGGGACCAGCCTGAGGTAAAGGGAGCGTGCGACAGTGGGTGTGAGTGCGTGTGTGTGCCGTAGAGCATGCGCGGCCGCGCCCGTGCGCGCGTTGCGTGACGAAAGCGAGAGCCCCCCCCCCCCCGGGTTGGTGGAAGGGTCGGGTCCTTTCTTCCTCCCCTACGCCCGCCTCTCCAGGAGAGATCCACATCCCCTCGCCCGCCCGCCCACGTGCGCGGAGGGTGTTGCCCATCGCTCAGTGCGCCGGGCCGCGTGGGCCAACTGGTGCACAGAGGTGCGTGCGCACGCCACTCTCTTGCGCAAGAAAGCCGAGCCGCCCCAACGCCGTCGCCCCCACCTCCCGACCCCTCTTCTCCTCAACTCACCCGGCAGTAGCTTGTCATAGTCCGCCACGCACAGGAATAGGGACAGGTGGTTGCAAACGTCACAGCCCTGGGGGTAGACGAGGATGTACCTGCGTAGAGGAAGAGGGAGGGCGGGGCACGGGAAGAGGGAGAAGGGTGAGAGACGGCGGGGCGAGAAAAGAGCATCGACGGGCGGGGGCTGGCACGGCAAGCCGCTCTTTGCGCGCCCGCCCGCCGCCAACCGGCGTCCGCCGCTAGCGACCAACCAATGCGCGCCCAGCGCTGTGAAGCAGGGTCATATAGCCACATGCTGGCATGTTACCTAGCAAGATCCCGGACGCGCCCGCCCACCGCGAGTCGGCAGTGCTCGCACTCGTCCCCTCGTGCCGCCGGCCGCCCCGAGCCCGCATTCGCTGCTGCCGGTCTCTCTCACTTGTCTCCCCGCCTCCAACGAGCTCACCACTTGAAGCCGCCGACCTCGAAGACCGTCGACCGGAGCTCCCGCTTGGATACCTCGGAGAAGCCTTCAATGCGCCAGGTGAATTTGCCGTAGAGCTCGTCCGGTTTGGGGGCTGGGGAGAAAAAAGGGAGAGAGCGTGAGGGGATGGCCGCCGCCAACTCCTCCCCTAGCCACCGGCCCGGGCGCACCCCCTCCCACACCTCCCATCCCTGTCACACGCACCTCCTTCTTCGTCTAAGTAAGACGAGGACGCGCACGCGGTGTCGATGATGGACGCCCGCGCACGCCACTCGGCCGCGTCGGGCGTGTCTGGCGTGGGTGAGAGCACGCCGTCGGCCGCGGCCGCCCGATCGCCCTTGCCCGACGTCGGGCCGCCCGCGGTCAGGGCTTCACGCAGGCGGGCGGTGGACATGATGTTGGTGTGGGAGTTGGCAGTGGGCGTCCAAGGCCGACTGTCGAGGTGGGGACGCTCTTTCCCACGGGCCGCAAAAGAGAAAAAGGAGACGCAAAATTGGTCTCGCAAGAGTGAAGAGACTGCGTGACCGTTCTCTCCCTTTGCTCTTACACTTTTCTGTTTTTCACTCGAGGGCGCGCGCCGCGTTCCACACGCCTGCTCGTCCACGCTTTGCGCTTCGCGTAGGACCAGAGGCCCGCACTCCTCTATCCACAACGATGAATAAGGTGTGAGATCCCCGGCACGCCCAGGGCGGTCCACAAAGCAGAGAGAGCGCAAAACGCGACGGCGCATGGCGGCGTTTATGTCTCCCTCCCTCTGTCACAACCGCGCCCCTACACACACAGGAAAACGCGCCCACCTCCACCGCCCCACACCTGACAGGCAGGGCGTCGCCCGCTCCCCCGCCTCGCGCCCTGACACCCATGAAAAAGGCGGGCGCTGGTGCACCACACCCGACCCTGCTGGGGCGGGCCCCGCTAGGGGAGCGCGGCGGCACGGGCCTTGCGGGGCCGGTGCCGCCACGGGCCGGCCTCCTCGGCGGCGCGCCCGGCGTCGGAGACAAGGTAAGTCCAGAGGAGATGGGTGCATGGCACGCACTCTCGTGCCGAGGGTGTGGAGGTGGCCCGCGCGGCGGCGTCTCTTTTCTCCGTTTTCCTCGTTCTCCGCGACCCTCAACAACACCTTCCCCCCCCCCCCACTCCTCTCCATCCCTCCAGCGCCCCCTCCCGCCCTCCCTCCAACCGGCCGCCGCACCCATTCTCACCCGCCCCCGCCTCGCGCCCGCGGCCCCCGCCCCTCCCCCTCCCGGCCGCCAGTGGACGATGGCCGACTTTGACATCGGGCGGCCGCTGGGGAAGGGCAAGTTTGGGAACGTCTACCTCGCTCGCGAGCGGGCGTCAAGGCTGGTGGTCGCCCTGAAAGTGCTCTTCAAGGCCCAGCTCGCGAAGGCCCGCATGGAGCGCCAGCTGCGGCGGGAGGTGGAGATCCAGACCCACCTGACGCACCCCCACATCCTGCGCCTCCACGGCGCCTTCCACGACGCCGCCCGCGTCGTGCTCGTCCTGGAGCACGCGCCCCGGGGCGAGCTGTACCGGGACCTTCGCCGGGCGGGCACGTTCTCCGAGCCCCGGGCCGCCTCCTACGTGGCCGCCCTGGCGAACGCGCTGGCCTACTGCCACGCCAAGCACGTCATCCACCGGGACATCAAGCCGGAAAACCTGTTGCTGGGCCTGGGCGGCGAGGTCAAGATCGGGGATTTCGGGTGGAGCGTGCACGCGCCGGGCGGGCGGCGCCGCACACTCTGCGGCACGCTCGACTACCTCCCCCCCGAAATGGTGGCGGGCGCCGTCCACGGCCCGCCCGCGGACGTGTGGTGCCTGGGCGTGCTGGCCTACGAATTCCTAACGGGCCGCCCACCCTTCGAGGCGGCGGGCCAGGCGGAGACGTACCGGCGCATCCTGGGCGTGGACTTTGGGTGGCCGGACGAGCAGGGCGCCGCCGAGGACGAGGAGGAGGGCGGCGGCAGCGGCGGTGGCGGCCACACCGGGCGGCTGCCGCCCGCCGTGTCGCCGGAGGCCAAGGACCTCATCACCCGCCTGCTGGCCCGGGACCCGGACGCCCGGCTGAGCTTGGAGGAGGTGCTGGGCCACCCTTGGGTGGTGGGGCATGTCGGGGGCGGGGGTGGTGGGGCGTGAGGCGATGCCGAGTGGATGGAGAGCAGTGGGTGGATGGAGAGCAGGGTAGTTGAGAGAGGCCAGAGTTTTCATTTTTCAAAAGTGGTGCAACACACGCGGCACCGCTCTCGCACACGGCGCACTCTCTCGTGCCACCTGCTTTCTCCCAGCCGCCCGCAAACAAGGTCAGACGACACGGGGCGAGCCGGGGCGGCGCGCGCATGCCGCTTTCATTTTCCATCCAACAGAGAGAAGATGGGGAGAGACGCATCGGCACGCTCGATTACTCGCTGCGCCCACACAAACACACACACACAGGCCAAGCCAGCCTCTCCCCACACACCATGGCGTCTACCGCCAAGCGCGCCCCCACCGCTTACTTCCTGTTTGCGGACAGCGTGCGGGATGCCGTGAAGGCCGACCTCCAGGCGGCGGCCAACGCGGGCGTTGCGTCGTCGGGCGGCCCCGACCTGGTGTCCGACCCGGTGCCGGCCAAGAAGGTGTCGGTCGCTCTGGTGGCCAAAGGCATCGGCGAGCGGTGGGGCAAGCTGACGGATGACGAGAAGGCTGGCTTTAAAACCCAGGCGATCGCCCGGGCGGCCACGCTGGTGGCCGCGGCCGCGGCCGCGGCGGAAGCGGCGGGCGGTGAGGGGGCTCCCCCCGCCGACGCCAGTGCGGCCGCGGGTGGGGGGCGTGGTGGGGAGGCGGGCGCCGCCCCTCAACCCCTCCCTGGCGCCTCGCTCCCCCTCTCCGTCATTCGCCGCATGATGCTGGTCGACCCGGAGGTCAAGCGTGTCTCGGCTGGCGCGGCCCGGGCCATGGCGGCCGCGGTGGAGGCGGCAGTCGCTGCCCTTGCCAAGTCGGCAGGCGCTGTCGCAGTCGCCTCCAAACGCCGCACGCTCAAGCCGGCGGACGTGGTGGGAGCGGTCCGGGCAGACGGACGGTGGGCGGATGCCGGGTGCGTGGCGGTGCTCGTGGGGCTCGTGGGGAAGGGGGGCGCTCCAGCCGCCGCACCTTCCCCCAAAAATGCCGACCGCTCCAGGAAGGCCGCGGGCAAGCGGCCCGCGCCGGCAGGGGTGGCGGATAAGGCCGCCTTTTTCAAACCCCGGGCGCGGGTGTGAATGAACCCATACATTCATCGGTGGTGGTGGTGGCGGTGGAGAGCGCAGAGGAGAGAGAGAGAGAGAGAGAGACAGAGAATGCTTGAAAGACGGACGGCGAATGATGAGAGAGATGGAAAAAGACGGGGGTAGGTTGAGAGAGAGAGAAAACGCGCGCGCTTGGCCTGCCCTTCATTCTCGCGTATGGAACGACTGCTTCGGGCCGCCTCCTCCCGCCTGCTCCATCCCACGCTCTCCAGCGTCCTTACCTCCACGGCCTGCTTTGCATCGCACGCCCTCTCCTCATTAGCCACCATGTCTCCCAGCACCGCCGCCGCCCCCGACGGCACGGCGCCCGGCGCCCCGATGCGCACGGCCGTCTGCATCATCGGCTCCGGCCCCGCTGCCCACACGGCCGCCATTTACACGGCCCGGGCCGAACTGGCGCCCGTCCTGTTTGAAGGGTGGCTGGCCAACGGTATTGCCGCGGGCGGCCAGCTAACGACGACGACGGACGTCGAAAACTTCCCCGGCTTCCCCGAAGGCATCATGGGCGCCGACATCTGCGACAAGTTCCGGTGAGTTCGAACTGCGTGCGTGCGGACAGAGGGTGTGTGAGTCCCTAGCTTATACCCTGGGTGGGGGCGCCTGTGTGTGAGAGGCGGGTCATTTTCCCGGGGCGGGCGCAGCCTGCGCTCCCGCGAGTTGAATTGGCGACGTGTGCGTTGAAAAGAGTCGCGCCGTGCCGCGCAAGGAGCCTTCTCAGCCTCCTCATTTCACGCCTGATGGGAGGCAGGGGTCGTGGGCTGCACTGGCAGTGTGGTGTGCGGCTGCCATGGCGCCTCGGCCGAATCACGCGGCCCGTACGCGCGACGGGGCAGCGCGGAAACAAAAACGCGCGCGCTCAACTCGACCACCTCATCTCTCCCTCGCCCTCCCCTCCGTCCACCCCTTTCCTGTCCATCAGCGCCCAATCCGAGAAGTTTGGGACCCGCATCTTCAGCGAGACCGTCACCACCGTTGACCTGTCCGCCCGCCCCTTCACCATCAAGACGGCGGAGCGGACGACGATCGCCGACACAGTCATCATCTCCACCGGCGCGGTCGCCCGCCGCTTGGCCTTCCCGGGTTCCGGCGAGGCCGACGGCTTCTGGAACAAAGGCATCTCCGCCTGCGCCGTCTGCGACGGGGCGGCCCCCATGTTCCGCAACACGCCCCTGGCCGTCATCGGCGGCGGCGACACCGCGATGGAGGAGGCCCTGTTTTTGACAAAGTATGGATCCGCTGTCCACGTCATCCACCGCCGGGGCGAGCTGCGGGCGTCCAAGATCATGCAGGCCCGCGCGCTGGCGCACCCCAAGATCAAGATGGTGTGGCATTCCGTGGTCGAGGAGGCGTACGGCAACGACAAAGGCAAGCTGGGCGGGGTGAAAGTGAAAAACCTGGAGACGGGGGTGGTCAGCGACCTGCCCCTGGCCGGCCTCTTCTTCGCCATCGGCCACGAGCCGGCCTCCAAGTTCCTGGGCGGCCAGGTCGCGACGGACGAGGACGGCTACATCACCACCACGCCCGGCACGGTGGAGACCTCCATCCCGGGCGTCTTCGCGGCGGGCGACGTCCAGGACAAAAAGTGGCGCCAGGCCATCACAGCCGCGGGCACGGGCTGCATGGCCGCCCTGTCGGCCGAGCACTTTCTGACCGAGCACGGGTCGGCCATGGTGGAGGGCGACGCGGTGGCGGCGGTCACGGCGGCGAAGAGCGCGGAGGCAGGGCCGGGCAAGACGCCCGCGCCGACGCCCTCCTCAAAAGTGGCCAAGGTCGAGGCGCACGGCAGCCCCGCGAAAGTGGCGGCAGCGGCTGGGGGGCGCAAGGATCTGGCGCCGACGCACTGAGAAGAGATGGCGTGTGTGCGTGTGGTGGTGGAGGGGGGGGGGGAGGGGGGAGGAGAGAGTCCAGGAGGGAGAGAGGGCTGGGAAAGGTTTTCCGTTGACGCAAACCACCACCACCTCCGTTTTCCTTCGCGTGTGGCAAACAAAAAAAGTCGTCTTTTCCCCCTACAAATACACACGCCACCCTACCCTCCACGCCGGGCATGCTCAGCCGCCACGTCCTCCAAGGACGCGGGCACCCACCCGCCCCCACCGCCGCCTGCGCCCCGCTGCATCAGCATCACGCCTTTCGCCGCGTCCAGGACGAGCGGGACCCGCCCGCACAGCAGGACGGGCCGGCCATCGTGGCGGCGGCCGCCCGGGGCGGGGAGGAGGGGGGGCAGGCCGGCTGCTAGGGCGGCCGCCTCCACCTGGTCGCGCAGGGAGTGCGGGAGGCCTCCTGCCTCCTCGTCCTCCTCCACCCCCTCCGCGCCCGCCCTCCCCCCGTCGTCGGCCTCCACCCGGGTCGGGGCTGCCGGGGCGGGGGCGGCCAGCGCGGCTTCTGGCTCGAACCCGCCCCGGTGGATGGCGTCCAGGCCGGCCGCCAGGGCCGCCCGGACGGGGGGCTGGTCGGCCAGGCCGGGCGGCATGCGCGCTGCCCAGGCGGCATGCCAGGCGGTCACCTCATCCGCGTCGCAGCCCGGCGCGCCCAGCCAGGTCGCCAGGACGGCCCGCCACCGGGGGAAGAAGTGGGTGGCCAGCAGGGCGGCCAGGCTGGCAGGCCCCAGCAGGGACTCCCAGGCGGCCGCCCAGTGCCAGGCCGCGAGGGCGGTCGCCTCGCCATCCACGCCCGGGTGGAGGTCCAGGGGCCCGCCCTCCCCGACCGCCCACGCCAGCTTGGGCGCGATGGCCCGCCGCATCAGCGCGTCCCAGTCCCGCCGCTCAAACACCGGCTTCCAGGGGCGCAGCAGGGCGGCAGCCGACCCGTCCGACGGGTGCCAGTCGCCCAGGGCGGCCCCCAGCTTGTGGCGCAGGGGCGGCCACAGCGGCCGCATGCTCGCCTCCCCCAGCACGGGCAGCCAAGGGTGGAGCCAGGCGTGGACGGGGACCGGGTCGGTCGTCGGGTCCCAGGCGGCCAGGGCCGATGCCAGGCGGGGGAGGAGGACGGTGGAGTGCAGGGCGGCCACGTCGGGCGGGCCGGGGAGGGCGGGCGCCCAGGCCTCGACCAGGGAGAGCGCGGGCCCCGGGTGGCGGGGCTCCCACCCTCGCACCAGGGCCGCCGCGAGGGCGGGCAGGGCGGTCGCGCGCAGGAGGCGGGCGTACCCGCAGTCTGGCGGGGGCCTCCCGCTCGGTGGAGGCCGGTGCGTGTGGCCGGCGGCCTCCGTCACCGGACGCCAGCGGAGGGCGGCCGCGACCGCGGGGGCCGGGTCGGGCTCGTCGAGCGGCGCCCAGGCGGAGCCCGGGCCTAGCAGGGCGGCCAGCAGCGGCAACGCCGCCGCGGACGCGATGGCGGGCAGCCCACACGCCGCGTAATGGGAGGGGTGCGCGTCCTTCAGGGAGGCAAACGCGGCCGCGGCGGCGGCGTTGGCGGAGTAAAGGGCGGGCGGGGTGGGGTGGGGCGACGCGGCCGCAAGCGCGGAGGCCGCTGCCTTCACGGCCGCCTCAGCCCCGGCCACCAGCCGCGCCAACCGATCTGCGTCGGCCGCCGCGATGGCCACCACCTTGCCCGCCCGGTCACGCTCCCGTTCCAGCAGGGCGGCCCGGTCCCGGGCCGCCCGGGCCCGGGCGTCAAAGGAGGCCGCCTCTGAACCCGCCAGGTCGACCAGGAGGCGGAGGTTGTGTTGCAGTTCCGGGAGCGGGAGGGACGCATCCGCGTCGGCCGCGTCGTCATCCTCGCCTGGCGCGCCTGCGCTAGGGCCCGATCGCACCCGGGCCCGGGGCCCCGTGAGGTCCAGGATCGGGCCGACAGTGGAGAGCAGCGGGGGCGGGGGGGCGCCACTGCCGCCATCAGCCGCGGCCGCGGCCACAGCCTCGGAGGGCGTGATGAAAGTCGTCGCCCGCCTCTCCCGGGCCGCCGCGTCCTTGGCCCGCCACAGGCGTGGGGCGGGCGGGGCCTTCTCCTTGGCCTTGGACGGCGGCGGCGGGGCCGGGCCGGCAGCCGCCTTAGGTTTGGGCTCGCCCCGGGGGCCAAAGCCCATGCCCGCCCGCCCGCTGCGCTGGACTGCTTCCACGGGGCGGGCAATGCCCTGGCCCGCCCGCCCCAGCCCGGCCCCGGGCGTGTACCCCATCTTCGACAGGAGCTTGGCGCCAATGCCGCGCGTGTGCTTCTCGAAGGTGCCGATGTCCGCGGCGGTGGCGGGGCGAGAGGAGGGAGGCGCGGTGGTTGTTGACCCACCAGCAGCAGCTGCCCGGGCAGCCGCCTCCGCGTCCCGCCGCCGCCGGGCGCCCTCCATGACCCGCTTCCCGAATTCGCCTGGCAGGGCGGGTACACCGTCATCGTCGTCGTCGGCGGCGGCGGCGGTGTCGGGCGGCGCCCAGCCCAAGCCTCCGCCGCCGCCGCCGCCGCCTCCCAGGCCCGGGGGGGGGGCAGGGTGGTTGTCGACGTCGTCCCCGCCTCGGAAGCCCAGCCCGCCGCCGCCCAGGCCGGGGCGGGCACCAAGGCCGGGGGCGCGGTCCGCGTCATCGTCGTCGTCGACCATTGGACGGGCCGCGCGAGAGGAGCCCAGGCCGCCGCGGGGGGGCGCATGCGGCTCGCCGGCCTCCTCGCCGGAGAGGCCCCCCGTCACTCCGCCGGGCACAAAGCCGACGGGGCGGAGGGGCAGGTCGCCGTCGCTGTCACCATCGTCCTCATCGTCGCCGCGTCGCCCACGCTTACGTCGCCGCCGGGCGCTGCCGCCACCGTCCGAGGCGTCGCCGTCGCCCCAGGCGCTGCCGAGCCAGGCGTCGTCGCGGCCCGGGCGAGCGCGGCGACGGCCCCCGCCGACGCGCGTGCCGCCGCCGCCGTCCTCGCCGCCGGAGCTGGATGCGGCGGCGGCGGGATCATCATCGGAGCTGTCCATGGGTGTGTTCAGGTGCGAGTGGGCGGGGCCGCGGGGCGCGGTGGATCCGTGGACCCCGGTGGACCCCGATTGGTAACTGTGAGGGATGCTCTTTCTTTTTCTTCCTGACCACCTGGCCCTTCCCCCCCCCCCCCCCCCCTCTTTGTCCCACCACGCCCACGTCTCTCTGTCTAAGACTCGCACCATGCACGCACACAATGACTCAGCGCGCGTGCACGCTGACCAACATTTTGGAGCAACAAAAAAGGAACACGGGGTTTACACACCCCACTCGAAATGCTTTCTTTCTTTCTCTCTCTCTCCTCCCCATCCATCCACCGCTTTTCCAAGCACGGGCCACCACACCGCCCGGACGAAGAAATGTGCGCGCCCGTCTGTCTCAACCACCTTTCAGGGCTGTGCCTTCGGTCCCCGCACCACCGTAGAGGCGACCATGGCTGGGTCCCGGGTGAGGACGACGCGGGGGCCGCCGAGGACGTAGCGGGCGACCAGGGCGGGCTTGGCCGAGGACGCCAGCTTCTCCGGGTTGCGCATCTTGCGGGAGGACCCCAACCACTTGGCGGACTGGGGCGGGGCGACCGCCTGGGCGGCCAGCCACTCCAGGCGGGCGGGGCGGGCGTCCGTGTACGGCAGGGAGGCCAGGTCGACGCCGGCTTCGGCCGCCATGGCCGCCAGGCCCCGCTTCTCAATCGTCTTGATCGCCCGCGTGCACAGGCGGAGGCGCACCCAGCGCTGGCCCTCCGGCCAGTACACACGCTTCCACTGCAGGTTGGCCTGCTGCAGCTTCTTGTTGCGGATATGGGAGAAGGTGACTAGGGTGGAGGGGGAGGAGGAGGAGGAGGGTGAGGGTGAGGGTGAGGGTGCGGTCGTCGGAGGGTCGGCGGCTAGGGAAGATCGTCTCTCCTCTATTTTCTCTCTTCACTCACCAACGTAGCCGTTGTTGGCCTTCGTCCCGGTCAGCTGGCACTTGCGGCCAGACGCTGTGCGTGATGGTATGGTGGGGGTGAGCGCGAAGAGTGAGCGTGGGGGCAGGGCGGGAGGGGAGCGAGCACGAAAGAGCCGGCGAGCGTATGTGGCTGCAGGCGTGCCCATTCCCGCCCAGAGCGCGCCAGAGGGGCGTGGGCGGTCGCCTTTTACCCTCCACACCCGCCGAGTGTGGAGGTGGGGCACCAGCACGTCCAGTGATGGCAATACAGCTCAGGTTCAGAGCGCGTGAGGCGGCCAACGGAAGGCCGGTGAAGGGGCCCACACACTCACACACGGGCACAGCCGCCGGCGCCGGCGCTCGCTCGGCTGGGCGCTCTCGCAAATTGCACGCCCTTGCCGCCCGCCGCCGCCTCGCCCGCTCCCACTCAAGCCATAGCTGGGCGCCCACAGTGTGTAACCGAGTGCAATGCAGGCCCCTGTTGTGCCTTCCCTCTGCCCGAATCTCTCTCTCTCCTCTCTCCTCTCTTACCTTGCACCGCGACCGCGACTGGCCGGGGCGCCGCGAGCGACACAGCCTTGACCCGGGAGGTCAGGGTAGCGACGTCGGCGATGCCCCGGCCCAAAGCGGGCTTGAGGGACGCCAGGGGTGGCATGGCGGGTGTGCTTTCTTTCTCAAAGAAGGAATGAGGGATTTGAGGAAAGAGCACGCTCGCAGGACACACCCAAGCTCGACCGTCTTTTTCTCTTTTCTCCGTCGTGCATCCTTGGCGGAGCAGGGCCTCAACCCGCCATCCCACCTCGCTCTGTGCATGCTCCTCAGTCGGCTCTCCGGTGGGTGTTTGGTGATTAATCGCCATCATAGAAGAGCGCACAAGGCGTTGCGAAAAGCAGAGAGACAGCGGGCGCGCACATTTTCTCTCGACCCTCGCTCTCATACCTCGCCTTTCCATAGCAGCTCGCATGGCCCTCACGACCTCAGCCCGCCCCGCCCTAGCGGCACCAGTGCGGGCGGCCAGCAGTAGCAGGGCCCGTCTGGGCAGTCTGCCCCTGCGCCGCCCGCTGGCGGTGCCTGGGCCGCCGCCGCCGGCGTTTTTACTCCACCATGCCCGCCGGGCCACCACAGCCGCCTTCAACAACAACAGGAACGGCGACAACAACAGCGGCACCCCTGGCGGCCTCCTGAAAGGCGTTGCCCTAGGCGCCCTGGGCGCGGCCGCCATCTTCCTGGTGGCCGGACGCACACCCGACACGGGTCGCCTGATGACCACACCCCAGCCCACCCCCACAGCCCTCTCCATCCCAGCGTCGTCTGCTGCTGCCACGTCCGCGTCTCCCTTTGTGCCCGCGACCCTGGAGTCGATGGTCCGCGGCTCGGACGGCACCTCATCCGACCGGGACCTGGACCCGGCCGAGCTGGCGACCGTGCGCGTCTTCCGGCTCGCCACTCCGTCCGTTGTCAACGTTGCGAACTTGGCCGCCTTCCGCACAGGGTATGGTTCGGCCGACGTGGCTGTCGCGCCCCAGGGCACGGGGTCCGGCTTCATCTGGGACAAGGAGGGTCACATTGTCACCAACTTCCACGTCATCCGCGGGGCGGCCGCCATCAAGGTCGCCCTCATTGACGCCTCCGTCTACGATGCGGTGCTGATCGCGGGCGACCCGGCCAAGGATGTCGCTGTCCTGCAACTGCAGGCGCCCAAGGCCGTGCTGGCCCAGCTGAAGCCGGTGACCCTGGGCTCGTCGGCCAACCTGCAGGTCGGCCAGCGCGTGTACGCCATCGGCAACCCGTACGGCTTGGACCACACGCTGACGGAGGGCGTCATCAGCGGCCTGAACCGGGAGCTGCCCACGCCCGACCCCCGGGGCGTGCCCATCCGGGGCGTCGTCCAAGTCTCCGCGGTCATCGCTCCCGGGTCCAGCGGCGGGGTCGCCCTGGACTCGAAGGGGCGGGTCGTCGGCATCAACACCGCCATCGCGGACCCGTCGGGGAAGGGCGTGTCCAGCGGAACAGGTTTTGCGATCCCCATTGACACCGCGCGGGGTTTGGTGGAACAGATTCTGCTGTACGGCAAGGTCGTGCGCCCGGTCCTGGGCGTGAGCGTGGCGCCGCCTCAGATCCTGAAGCAGCTGGGCGAGAGCGGGGTCTTGGTGCTGGACGTGCCGGCGGGGACTCCCGCGGCAGCCGCGGGGATCAGGGGCACCACGCGCGACGCGGCGGGACGGCTGGACATGGGCGACATCATCGTGTCCCTGGACGGGAAGGCCGTCGCCCGCCAGGGCGACCTATTTGAGGCCCTGGACGCCCGCCGCCCGGGGGACGCCGTCCGCGTGGGCATCCTGCGGGGCGGCAAGAGCCTGGAGGTCAGCGTGACCCTGGGCGGGCGGGAGCTGGTGAAGGGCGAGTGATTGACGAGGTGGCGTGTGAGGCGTGTGCGTGAGCGTGAGCGTGTGCCCCGCGGGCGTGAGCGTGTGAGGCGAGAGGTGGCAGGGTGGGAGATCGTGCGCGCGGTGGTGGAGGATTTTTGGTTTTTGTTACGGGGTCGAGATTTGTTTTCTGTCCTTCTACACGCCTCCTCCCTCCACCTCCACCCCTCCACCCGTCAGTAGCGCCACCTCCGCCGGCCCCACCAGCACCGCCCGGGCCGCGGCTTCCGTCTCCGTCGCGACGGCCGCCTTGTAGGCGGCGTACGAGGCGAGCGTCGGCCCCGGCGTCGGGCCGCCCACGCTTGGGTCGAGGGCTGGAGGCGGGCGGGTGAGGGCCGCCAACGCGCCCGGCGTGTCCCACTCGCCCCGGGCCTCATGCAGGCGGGCGGTGTGGGTGCGCATGGAGGCCAGGAGCTGTTGTGCGCGAGGAGAGTGGTGTGAGAGTAGTGTGAGAGTGGTGTGTGTGCGTATGTATTCTGAGGGGAGGTTGGTGGATGGTGGTGTGTGGATGTCCTCTCACACCTCAACACACACACTCACACCTTGCGCGCCTCCGTGTGTTCGGGCCCCGCCAGCCCCGCCACCCGGGCTTCAAAGGCGGCCAGGGCGGCGTCCAGGGCGGCGCTGGGGAGGGGTGACGAGGGAGGGGGAGGAGGAGAAGGCATGGGTGCGTATACAATAAAAGTAGCTGGTGTGTAACTCCCATTCATTGCCCAGATCCTCTTCTCTCCCTCAGGACGGGTCGATCGCCAGCACGCGCCACGCCAGCTGCGTGTCCCGCACGGGCAGCCCGGACGGCAGCGGCCCCCGCTCAAATACCCAGGTCCGCACGCGCCGGTCAGTCACTTCAAGCACTGTCGAGGAGTCTGGGTCGGGCGGGGCTGCTAACCCTGCGGCCGCGGCCGTCGCGGCCGCCCCTCGCCCTGCCGCCAGGCGCAGGATGACCGCCCCGCCCGAGAAGCGCACGTACAGCCCCTGGTGCCGCCCCACCAGCTCCGGGCTCCAGGGCACCTGCCTGTGTGATGAGCCGCTGTCGTTGGCGGTGGTGGTGTCGGACGACGGCGCCCGGTCCATGAAAGCCTGGACCACCTCCGCCTCGCCCTCATCGTCATCCTCAGTCCACCCCGCGGCTGTGCGGTCCACCAGGCCGGGGCTCATGAGGAACATGGTGTCGATCTCAGCCTGGACCGACCCTTCCACCTCCAAGGACACCGCCAGGCCCTCCGCGGCCGCGGCGGCGGTCAGGCGCTGGGCGGCTTCGGTGATGGCCGGGGTGGTCATCGCGCGTAAGGCGTCCCAGTCCTGGGCGGCGGCGGCCGCGTGGACGGCGTGGTAGGCCCCGAGCGCGCCCTCCAAAAAGGCCGGGCCCTCAAACCCCTTTTCAATGGCCTTCTTCGTGAGGGACACTGACAGGTACGCGCGGAGGTGGCGCACGCCCGCCTCGAGTAGGTCCAGCAAGCCTGCCCGGTCGGCTGCAGACCGCCTGGTAAGGGTCTTGGCGACGCCCAGGCGGCGGAGAAGGGTGGAGACCGAGTCGTCGTCAGGAGGTGAGGGGGAGGGCCCAGCAGCAGGGTCCGGGTCGGGCCCGACGGCCGTGGACCAATCACGCCGTGCGGCGCTCGCGTGGCGGGCTGCGCTCACGGCCGCGTCTGCGGGTGTCACCCTGGAGAGCGCGGCTAGGGCTTGCGCCCGTAGCATGGTGTGTGTGTGTGCGTGTGTGTGTGCGTGTGCCAGCGAAACAAAGGAAAAATGAATTCAACAAAACCTTTCAACCTCACCCTCTCCCACGCCGCCCACCATTCACAAACCAGTTCTCGCGGAGCACCTCTCCGAACCGGGCGTCTCCCACGGCCAGGCGGGCCAACAAGTCGTACCCTGCGCCCCCGCCCGCGCTCAGTAGAGCGTCTGCGACAGCAAAAGACGGGTCGGACCGGACGGCCGCGGCCAGGCCGGCCGCGTCGCCCGCGTGGCTGGACACCAAGGCTGCGCCCGCCGCCCGGATGACAGGGGAGGGCACCCCGCCGCGCGTCATGGTCCCATCCTCATCGTCCGACGAGGAGGTCGACAGGCCGGGCGCCTCCACCGGCAGGCTGGCCAGGACGGCCTCCAGCAGCAGGCGCCCCGCAGCGACCGCGTCCGCCGCCTGGGCCGCGCTGACGGGGTCGTCGGCCGCAGTGGAGGAGGCGGGAGGAGGCACGTACCCCGGGCTGCCCGGCCCGAACGACAGGATGGGCGGGCGGGTGGCGGGGGGGCGTCGGGCGCCGGCCTCGTCCTCGCTGTCGCTGCTGCTGCTCATGCCGCCGTCCTCGCCCATCTCGCCCTCCTCCAGCGCAGGCCCGGCCACGCGCCGCACCTGGGCAAACCCAAAGTTGTCCAGGCACACCCGCAGCGTGCCCGCCCGGGCGTCGTCGTAGGTGGAGAGGAGGACGCCGCCCCCGCCCAGCGAGCCGTGTGCGACGCCGGCCGCGTGCACCGAGGCCAGGGCGCGCAGGGTTCCGGCCGCGACCGCCCGCAGGAACAGGCAACGCCGGGCCAGGGCGGGGGTGGTCAAATCGATGGGCCTCCCCTGGTCGCCCACCCCCCGACCACTCCCAGACAGCATGCGTGTTAGCTGGGCCAGCGGGCTGGGCGGGATGATCTCCTGGGCGGACGCCGGGTAGAAGGAGAGCGGCTGGACGGCCTCCCACCGGAAGACCAGCCACAGGGAGGAGGCCGGGTCGGATGACCCGTCGGCCGCTGCGCCGGACCCGCCCGCCCGGGGGCCGGCCGTCAGCCAGCCGACCGCGGCGGCCGCGGCGTCCGGATCGGCGGGGGCCGCCCGGAACCAGCCCAGCAGGGGCGCGGTGGGGGGGGGGGGGGACGCGGGCGACGCCCCGCCGCCCCCCCGCCCCGCCATCGCGGCGTGCCACTTCCTCAGCGGCAGCCGCCCCCCGCTCAACCGCGCCCCGACCTGCAACTCATTCGCGGCCAGGGGCGCAGCGTGGGGCAGGTACTCCTTCACCAGGACGGGGGTCGGAGACTGAAAAGGCGTGGGCGGGGCGTAGCGGGCGGCATACACGACAGCCGCCGTGGTCGGGCGCGACCCACCAGGCACGCCGCCGCCGCCGCCGCTGCCACCACCGCTGTTTTCGCCGACCACCCACGCCACCCGCCCCAGCTCTTGGACCAGTTCAATGTCTTCCGGCACGAAGCCGCCGTCGCCGCCCAGCTCGGCCAGGACTTCCGCGACCCGGGCGGCCGTGCCGGCGCCGAAGGGGCCGTCGGCGGAGGTTGGAGGCGCTGTGTGTGTGTGACATGGGGACATGGTGAGAAAGAGCGAGGAGAGCGACGTGCAGGGGGCGGGGGGGGGGGGGGGCACAACCCCATGCTGCTTCCCTTTTTTCTCCTGTCTCTCTCCCTCTCTCTATCCTTACCTGAGGATGAGGCCTCCGCGTCCCGGCTGCTGCTCTCGGCCCGCCGTCGAATCTCGGCCTCCGCGGACAGGCGGCGGGCTAGGTCGTCGATGTCAAAGGCGGGCGAGTCGTCGTCATCACTGGCAGGCGGCACCGCTCGAGTGAGGTGGTCGGACGAGGGGGCCGACCGGCCCGGCACTCCCCTCGGCCGCCGGGCGCCGAGGGCGGAGCGTTCAGGCACATGAGCCTGCCGCCCAACGGCCAGATGATTGGCCCATCTGGTGGAGCATGCACTGATGCGACCCAATGGCCCCGCCAGGGCGGAGGGCGGCCGCATATGTGCGGGCGGAGAGGGATGATGAGTGAAACTCTCAATCACCGAGTGTTTCAGAGAAAAGATGGGCGAGCGCTCGCTCCGCCTTTTTGACGCGCATTGCCACTTACAGTCCCCGCGCTTGGCCCCGCACCTGGATGCCGCCCTGGCCGCCGCAGTGGAGGCGGGCGTCGTCGCCTGCGCCGTGAATGCGACTTGCGAAGATGATTGGCAGGACGTCCTCGACCTAGCCGCCCGCCAGTCGACCCCCGCCCTCCGCCCCTCCCTGGGCGTCCACCCATGGCACCTCCACACCTTGACGCCCGGATGGGAGGGGCGCCTGCGAGCGGCCTTGATCACCAACCCCTCCGCCGGCGTGGGCGAGTCCGGCCTGGACCGCGCGCCCAAGGGCCTGGCGTCGGCCGACGAGGCTCTCCAGGCGGCCGCCCTGTCCACGCACATCGCCCTCGCCCTGGACCTCCACCGCCCGCTCAGCCTGCACTGCGTCCGGGCGACGGGCGCGCTGACGGAGCTGCTGACCGCGCGGGCGCCCTTCCCGGCGGGCGTGGTGCTGCACGCGTGGCACGGATCGGCGGACGCGACGAGGAGGCTGGCGCAGTTGGAGGGCGTTCACTTCTCAGTCGGCGCCCGCCAGCTGCTGGCCGCCCCCCCACGAGTTGGGGAAGGGGTGGCCCAACCGGTGTCTGAGAAGGCGCGGGCCATGCTGGCCGCAATCCCGGCGGGGCGGCTGCTGGTGGAGACGGACGCGCCGGACGGGTGGGTGCCGGGGGTGGGTTTGCCAGTGGTGGGTGGTGCACCAACACCGGTCAACCAAACGCCGGTCAACCATCCCGCTACCGTTGCACGGGTGGTGGATCTGGTGGCGGAGGCGACGGGGTGGGAGGTGGCCGCGGTGGCGGCGGCATCGTTCCGGGCGGCGGAGCGGGTGTTTGGTCCGAGTTAGAGAGAGGGAGGTTTGTTTGTAGGGTAGGCGCACACTGGCGCGCCACCGCCTGTTATTTTTAGGATCACACACTCCCTCTTGTTCACGACGTGTAGAAAGAAAAACGACGATGGTCAGCCCTCTGTGTCGTTGTTGTTTCAAAGGAGAAAGCGGGGGATGCGACATTCATGAAAAGAGGAAAACACAGGGGAGAAAAGAAATGAAAAACACTTCAAGAGGTCGAGAGGGGCGCGCGCGCGGGCTGCTGGGAGCTCGCGCGTGGCCGCTCACGCCATCACGCACACACTTACACACACACACACGCACGCATTTCAGGCCTTGGTCACCTTGGTCGCCTTCTTGGTGGGGGCGGGCTTGGACTTGGACTTGGGCTTGGCCGAGGCGGGGGCGGCCTGGAGTGGAATGGGAGGGGTGAGGGAAGGGTGGGTGGGGAGGTTCCCTGCGGCCCCGCCGCGGCCGTCGAGTCGCGCTCGAGTGCGCTTTTCCCTCACCTTTTTCTTGGGCACCGCTTTGGCCTTGGCCGGCGCCTTCTTCACTTTCGCGGGCGCCTTGGCCTTGGCCACAGGCTTCTTGGATGACGAGGCAGGCTTGGCCTTCTTCGCCTGGACGGCCTTGGCTTTGGCGGGCTGTGGAGAGGAGATGGAAGCGTGAAAGGTTGAGAGCAAAAAAAAAAGGCGCACCTCGTCTCCCCGTCCATAGCACTCACCTTGGCGGCCTTGCCCCGCTTCTTCGCGGCCACCTTTTTGGCAGTCGCTTTAGCGGGCTTAGTCGACGCGCCTGTGTGGGCAAGTGGGGTGTCCGAGGTGAGGGGCGTGAGCTAAATTGAGGGCCGCCGCCAAAACAAAATACCTGTCGTTCGAACCGCGAGTCGAATGGGGGTGAGGCCCCTCCTCCCACGCCCCCTCGTCTCACCCTTGCGCGCGGCCTTGCTGGCCTTCCCGCCCGTGGTGACCTGGCCGCTAGTCTTAGCGTCGGCTGGGCTGGTCGGCGGGGCCGTGGTGGCGGTGGTGGCGGCGCCGTCGGCGTCGGCGTCAGCGCCACCGTCCCCGCCGTCGGCGGCGAGGGCGGCCGCGTCCAAAACGGCGGGCTGGGAGGGCGTCCCCTCACCGGCGGCGGCGGCGGCGGCGGCGGCGGCGGCAGCGGTGGCCGCGCCGGCGTCCTCTCCCTCACCGGAGGTCAGCTTGGCGGTGGGGAAGCGGCGTAAGGGTGAAGTCATGGCGGCGGCGAGTTTTTGGCGGCGGGTCTGGAAAGGCGGAAAAAGTGGTGTGGGGAGCGAACCGTTTTTCTTCTCTTTCGAATTCGACTTTTTTTTTTCTTTGCACCTCTACCTAGAACCCCCCTCCCACCACCCTCGTCAGCTCCTCCACCCGCAACCCCGCCCGGCACAGCGGGCACTCCGCCTTCTGCACCCCCCACGCCCCGATACATCCCCAACAGAAGACGTGGCCACAGGAAGTGGCGGTCGGCGCGATGCGGGGGCCCAGGCAGAGCGGGCAGCGCGAGGTGGAGCGGGGTGGACAGGACGCTGCGTCCGCCCGCGCGTCCGCCTCCGCCTCGCCCGGCGCCAGGGGGACGCCGTCGTCCCGTAGGACGACCGCCGGCCCTGTCCCCGCCCTAGCAGCCGCCGCGGCAGCCACGGCGGCCTGGGACAGGGACACACCGGGAGGGAGGGCAGACGCGAGCGACCGCGCGGCCGCCGCCTGGGCGGCCGCAGCAGCAGCAGTCGCGGCGGCGGCGGCGGCCGCGCCCGCACCCTCGCCCACCTCCTCTCCACCGCCCCCTCCCCACGCATTTTTAGCTGCCAGGGCCCCACTCACGCCCAGCTGGACCAGGAGGAAGACACCCAGCGTACTGAAAGAGGGGCGCCCCTCTCCCAAGGGGCGCCCAATGAAGATGTGCCGCACGCCGGCCGCCCGGTGCGCCGCGGAATAGTACGCGCCCGTCAGGTAAAAAGCCGCCAGGTGGGCGCGGGATAAGGAAGGGAGGGTGGGGGCCAGGGCGCGGTAGGTGGACAGGGCGGCCGTGCGCGCGCGGTCGAGGGGAGGAGGCCGGGGGCCGGGTTGAGGGTGGCCGTCGGCCGGAGAGATCTCGCCCGTCGGCCGCCGGTCCTCCTCTCCTGCCTCCTCCGCATCGCCTGCCGCGGCTTCAAGGGCCGCCGCCCGGGCCGCCGCCGCGCCCGCCCGACCGACCGCGTACGGGCCGACCGCTTTCAACAAGGCCAGCACACCCCGCCTGACCGCTGCGGGCGGGGGGCCCGCGACGACGGACGCAGACCCGCTGCCCCCCGCCGTCGCCTGGAGGAGGTCGCAATACTCCTCGCCCAGGGTGGCCAGCCCCCGCCCGGTGGTCAGGCCGTGGTAGAGGAGGTCGGCGGCCAGGCGGGTCTCCCGCGCCCAGGCGAGCGCCGCGGCGGGGCCCAGCAGGCGCCGCACCGCATCCGCCACGCCCTCCGCCAGGGCGCCCGCGTAGGCGTCATCCTTTTGGGCCGCCCGGACCAGGTCGGGCTGGGCGGCGGGCGGGAAGAAGAGGCTAGAGATGTGGGGAGGGGCGTGTGGGCGTGAAAAGGAAAAGCGGGTTGGCAAGAGTGGCACCGCTGGTGCGGGCAGGGGGGGGTCGAGAGGGTTTGGCCGTTTTTTGCATCGCTTCTGCAGCCTCTCACGCACCTCGGCTCCGATGTAGAGGCCTCCATAGTAGAGAGCCTGGCCCGGCCGGGGCTGGGTCGCGCCTCGGGCGGGCAGGCGGGCAGCCCTTCACCGCACGCAGCGAATGTGAATGAGTTGCTTTGCCTCGCTCCACTCTCTCTTTTCGCTCACACCTGCGACTGGGAGAGAGAGAGAGCACGCTCGCGCGCCCACACGTGGAGCACGCGCACCACACCCCACACCAGGAGAGCCATGTCCTCTGCCCACATCCACCTCCTCTCCCGGGGCGGCCAGGCCTCTGCCTCCCGCGCAGCTCAATGGGCGCCCCCGCCCGCACACCGCCCGCCGTCGGCGGCCACCGTCCGCCCCTCCCGCCGCTCCGGCGGCTGCGGCGTCGTCGCCGTCATCCCCATGCTGGGCGCCAACGGGCGGCGGGCGCCGCCGGACTTGGCGTCCTTCCTGCTGAAGGAGCGCATCGTGTACCTGGTGAGTAACGCGGAGAGGGGATGTCCTTTGCCGGCCGACGCGACCACGCACGCTCGCTCGCTTGCCCTCGCTTGCTCTCTTTCCGTCGCACACCCACCCGCTCCACTCACCATTCTCCCCGCCTTTCATCAGGGCATGGCCCTCGTCCCCTCCGTAACCGAGCTGCTGGTCGCGGAAATGCTTTACCTCCAGTATGACCAGCCGACAAAGGTAAATTTCTTGCACGCCCGCTCGGGCTCCCGTCGATCTGCTCGCACTCCACACACTCACGCTCCTCCTTACCCCCCCACACAGCCTATCTACCTCTACATTAACTCGGCCGGCGTCTCCAAGGGCGGCGGCAAGCTGGGTTTCGAGGCGGAGGCCCTGGCCATCTATGACACGATGTGCCACGTCAAGCCGCCGGTGAGTAGGAAGAAAGAACTGCGTGTCCGCCCATCCAACCTCCATCAACCGTCCATCCGTCTCTCACTCATGTTCTGCTCATCTCCTTCCCTCTCTTCTCCACAGGTTCGCACCCTCTGCGTGGGCACCGCCTACGGCGAGGCCGCCATCCTCCTGGCCGCCGGCGAAAAGGGCACCCGGGCCGCGCTGCCCTCCGCCTCCATCCAGCTGCGCCAGCCCATGCAGCGCTTTGCGCAGATGCAGGCGTCCGACGTCGACATTTACCGCCAGGAACTGCGCAAGACCAAGGCCAAGCTGTTTGGGCTCCTAGCCCAGCACACGGGCAAGACGACCCAGATGCTGGAGGTGGATGTGGCGCGCCCCAAGTACCTCAACCCGTACGAGGCCGTGAACTATGGCGTGATTGACCGTGTCCTCGCTCCCGGGGTCGTGCCCGGCATCAAGGGCGTGGGCCGGGACGCGGACACGGCGGCCGCGGCCGGGGAGGTGACCAAGGAGATGGTCATGCGGTCTAGTTACTCGACGGGGCTGTTTGATGAGGAGGAGGCGTGAGAGAGGAAGGGAATGGAGAGAGGCAGGAGAGAGAGAGGTTGGGATGTGATGAGATGGATATTTTTTTGTTTTTCATTTGCAGGCACCGCCTCTCTCTTGCACTCCATTTCACAGTCTCTCATCACACCACCCGATGATGCGGCGCAACAGGTCCTCATTGCCCGGCTCACGAATGAGTACGTGCCAGCGGCCGGGCAGGGAGACGAAGGTCTTGTCAGAGGACCCGGCGGCCGCAGCGAAACCCGCGGTCCCGGCTGGGTCGGTCAGCGTGTCCGCCTCGCCGTGGAAGGCCAGGAAAGGGAATGTCATGGCGGGGGCGCGGGCGGAGAGCAAGCGGGTGACGCGCAAGTACTCCATGCCATTGCGGGCGCGCGTGGGGTGGTGCCAGCAGAGCGGGTCTGAATCCCAAAGAGCCTGCAGCTCGGGGTGGAGCATGTTTTTGGGCATGCGCGCGACCTTGGCTTTGGGAGCCAGGACGGAAATGGCGGCCCCGACGGTCGTGAGGAGACGATTCCAGCCGCGCCGGGAGACAGAGTCCAGGGCGAGCATGGGGGCCAGGAGGACGGCACCCCTCAGAAAAGGCGCCGGGGTGGGCGGCGGCGGGCGCGCGAGGGCCGGGTCGAGGCACAAGTCGGCCGGCAGCCGTGGCGCCACCCACCCGCCTTCCAGGGCGTGGACCGCGATGCACCCGCCCAGGCTGACACCCACAAGGAAGATCGGTAAGCCAGCGAAGGCTGGGCCCCCAGATGCGTGGATAAAGGCCGCGAAGGCGGTGGTGTCGGCCACGTAATCGTCAAAGGCCTCACAGAAACAGCGCGTGCCTTCTGAGAAGCCGGCGCCGCGCGCGTCCAGGGCGGCCACTGAGAAGCCCGCCCGGTTCCAGCCCTCCGCCCAGGACCCTGAATAAACAGGTGCCGTCCCCGGGGCCATGATGGCCAGGCACTCGTGCATGGCGTACGAGCCGTGGCCGTGGACAAACAGGATGACAGCTTTTGGTGGTGGTGAGGTGGTTGGCGAGGAAGCGGCAGCCGGCCACCAATAGGACGCCAGCTCCGTGTGCTTGCAGCCTGCGAAGCGGCCGACCTTGCCGGACAGGCCCATCTGGGCGGCCAGGGGCTGGCCGGTGAAGAGGTGGGGGGTGGCGGCCGGGAAGGAGGGCGGGACGACGGAGGGAGAGGGCGAGGAGGTCGAGGTCGCGCCGCCGCCGCCGCCGTTGACGGGCGCGACGGAGGGGGTCGCGGCCATACTATCCTCTGCGTGCGTGTTATGAATGCGGGGTCGTGTACTATAGGTGGCTCCTGATCACGCGCCTGGATGGTGGCAAGGTCTGAGGCGGGGCGAGCCGAGTGGAGGGCGCGGACGTGCAGAGTGAAAAAAGAAGCAGTGGGAGAGGCAACCTTTTCTCCAGTTTGCCAAATCAACTCGCTCCGCCCCCCCCCCCGCGGCTCTCTCCGTGCCAGGACTGCTCCGCACCACACACCGTCCTCCGTCCACAGTCATGCGCGCCGCCGCCCTGGCCGCCGCCCGCGCGGCCCGCCGGGCCTCCGCCTCGTCGGCGGTCGGCCAGCGCGCCCCCTACTCCGCCGCCGCCGCCCCGGCGCTTGCTGAGGCGTCCTCGCCCTTCCTCCGTTTCGCCTCGCCCATCCCGCAGGACGTCGACTTCACGGCCGCTCTGGCCAGCGTGCCGGAGACCAAGGTATGGACGGAGGAGGTGGTGAGAGAGGAGAGATGTGGGGCGTGCGAGCACCCAGCCCGCCGTTCGAGGATAAAAAAAGGTCATCGCGCGCCCTCCCCGCTCGACGTCTCTCTGGAGGGGCAGGGGCGGCGCAGGAGACCCGCCCTCACCCGCCAGGGGTGTTGTGCGACTTCTGGCCTGTGCAGGAGGAGGGTGGCCATGTTCATTTCCCGACCGAATGGGCGCTTGGTCACCCGCCTCGCGACAGGGTTCGGGTGCCGTCGCGGGCGCCCTCTCCGTCTGCTCCATCCCACCGCCTTCTCCTTCCGCCTGGAACCACACATCGCTCACACTCACGCACCGCCCTCTCACCCCCCCACCCCCCACCCCCCACCCCCACCCCCCTCTTCCCCCCGTCAGGTCACCACCCTTCCCAACGGCCTGCGCGTCGCGTCGGAGACCACACCGCACGCGGCGACCGCGACCGTGGGCGTGTGGATTGACGCGGGGTCGCGCTACGAGTCGGCCTCCGACAACGGGGCCGCCCACTTCCTGGAGCACATGGCCTTCAAGGGGACGACGACCCGGGACGCGCGGGCCCTGGAGACGGAGGTCGAGAACATGGGCGGCCACCTGAACGCCTACACCTCGCGCGAGCAGACCTGCTACTACGCGCGCGTCTTCTCAAAGGACGTCCCCGCGGCCCTGGACATCCTGGGCGATATCCTGCAGCGCTCCCTGCTGGACGTGGCCGCCGTAGAGCGGGAGCGGGACGTCATCCTTCGCGAGATGCAGGAGGTGGAGGGCGTGCCTGAGGAGGTCGTATTTGACCACCTCCACGCGACCGCGTTCCAGCGCACGCCGCTCGGGCGGACCATTTTGGGGCCGGCGTCCAACGTCAAGTCCTTGACCCGGGACGACCTGGCCCGCTACATCCGCACTAACTACACGGCCCCGCGCATGGTGGTCGCCGCCGCGGGCGGGGTCGACCACGCCAAACTGGTGGAGCTGTCCAAGAAAGCGCTCGGCGGCCTGCCCAGCGACGGGGCGACCACGGCGGCCATGGTCAAGGCGTCGCCCGCCCACTTCACGGGCTCGGAAGTCCGCGTCCGCGACCCGGACGCCGAGAAGCTGCACTTTGCCCTCGCCTTCAAGGGCGCGGCCTGGACGGACCCGGACGCGGTGCCCCTGATGGTCATCCAGGCGCTCCTGGGGTCGTGGGACAAGCACGGCGGCGCGGGCGCGGCGTCGTCCTCGCCCATCGCGCCCGTCGCGGCCCTCAACGGCGTCGCCGACTCGTTCATGGCCTTCAACACCAACTACCATGACACCGGCCTGTTTGGTCTGTACGCGGTCGCCGACCCCAACGCGGGCGTGGACGACCTGGGCTGGGCGATGATGAAGGCCGTCAGTGGTCTGGCGTACGGGGCCGACCCGGCCGCGGTCACGCGCGCCAAGACCGCGTTGAAGTCGTCCCTCCTCTTCGCCCAGGACGGCCCCGCCGGCGTCGCCGAAGACATCGGCCGCCAGCTGCTGGTGTACGGGCGCCGCATCCCCAAAGCCGAGCTCTTTGCGCGCATCGACGCGGTCACGCCGGCCGTCCTGCAGTCGGTGGCTGGGCGCTACATTTTCGACCAGGACCACGCGATGGCGGCCGTGGGCGACACCGCCAACCTGCCGGACTACACCTGGTTCCGGCGCCGCACCTACATGCTGCGGTACTGAGAGGTAAAGAAGGGAGAGCGGGCGTGTGCGTGTGCGGTGCGAGAGAAGGGGAGAGGAGAGAGGCGGGGCGGGCGCTAAAGAGGGAGAGGAGATGGGTAACAACCAAAGAGCGGGCGCGGTTGGCCTTTTTCACACACTCTTTCAAGCCACCGAATGGTTGACGCCCCGCGCTCACGCTGACCGCGCGCAAGGCCCCTCCTACAGCGCCTCCCGCAGCCGCTTTCCGTGAGCCACGCTGGCGGGCGCCCGGTCCCTTTTGGGGGGCCTGTCCACGCCGTGCGTCAGGCCCGCGTGCGCGGCGGCCCGGCGCACCTTGGCCGACCCCCCGCCCGCGCCTCCCAGGGGCACCACCTTTTGCGCCCGCCCCAGCGCGTCTGTCTCCCGTTTTTCGGACGGCAGGGCCGCAAAGGCCGCGTCCGCCGCGCCCGGGTCGGTGTAGACCGCCCACGCCTTGGCTGGGCCGGCGGTCTCGACGGCGGTGGGAGGCGTCGCGGCGGTCGACAGCAGGGCGGCCGCCAGGCGGGCGGCCGCCGCCGAGAGCGCCGCGTCCTCGTCCCCTGCAACAACCCCGGCGGCCGCCCCTCCTCCGTCACGCCCCGCCCTCATCTCCTGAACGACGGCCGACCGGGGCAGGCCGTGGACTAGCAGCCGGCACAGCGCCTCCCGGGGCGCCTTCCGGGCCGGGGGCGGGAGCGGGGCCGGCGCGCCGGCGTGGGCCGGCCCCGCAGCGAGGGCCGCGAGGGCCAGCGCCGCAGCCGCGTCGGCCACGCAGCAGTGGGGCGGGGCGGCAGGGGGCGCCGCGGCCGTCGACGGGGCTTCCCCCTCCTCGGGAGCAGAGCCAGGGGAGCTAGGCGCCTCAGCGGCAGGTGCGGCAGGCGGTGCCGGCCGCAGGGGCAGGCCCGGGCAGAGCGCGTCATGCAGGTCAGCCAGCCCGGGCGCGCACCGGGGCAAGCCTGCGTACGAAAAGACGAGCGCCGTGTCGATGACGGGGCCCGCGTCCAGGCGCAGCGCCCGGAGATCGTGGTGCAGGGCGTGTCCGACCAGAATGGGGGGCAGGAGGTGGGAGGTGTCGGTGATGCCGGCGGCGGCGGCGGCGGCGAGGGACGCGGTGTGCGCGTTGGCCAGCGCGGCCGCGACCGCGCGCGCGGCGCCCGCCCGGCTGAGGGGCGCCCCGTCAAGGGCGCCGGGGCCCAAGCCCGTGATGCCCGTCCGCCAGTCCGTGACGAGACCTTCCGGGCGGACCAAGGCCGCCAGGAGGACGTCCACCGCGCCGTAGCCTAGGGCGGCGAGGGCGGACGCAGCGGCGGGGCCGGGCGCGCCTGGGGACGCGTGGTGGGGCGCTGGGGGTGCCCCCTGCCCACTCTCAACCACCCCCGTCGGCCGGGCCCGGACCAGGGCCAGCCGCACCAGCGCGCTCCCGTCTTCCGCCGTCCCCACCATCTCGCAATCCAGGGCCAGCAGCGGCGGGGGCGGCGTTCCCGGCGGCGGCGGGCAGGAGGCCGGCCGCACGGGCGCGGGGCGGCGCGCTCTCAACCACCCTTTCCCACCGGACGGCAGGGCGCCGTACGCCTCGCCGTAGCGCGGGTGGTCCGCCGTCCGGTGGATTAGGGCGTGAAGGGACGCCGCGGTCAGGGTGACGGGCGGGTGCGGGGTGGCATGGTGGTGGGGCTTTGAGGAGCGGCGGGCGGGGAGGGGGGAATCGGCCGGTGCGGTCGCGCCTTTTGGCGCGGCCGCCGCCGCCTTCTCTGCACTCCCCCGCTCGTGCGCCGCCGCGTGGCGGGCGATGAGGCCCGTGCCGGCGGCCCCGGACCGCCACAGGTCGACGGCAAAGGCGACCAGGGCGGCGGGGCGGGCGCGGGCGGGGTCGGCGTGGAGGAGGCGGTGGGTCTACAAGGGGGAGGGAGGGAAAGGTTGAGAGGGACGTCGGGTCGGAAAAAAAGAAAGGAGGCAAGCCGCCGCCGTAATGCTTTGCTCTCCCATCGTCTCTCGCTTACCTTGGCATGCGCCTTCCAGTCGCCCAGGCCTTCCCGCTGGGCGGACTTAACAATGGACACCAGCAGGTCCCGGGGAAAGGCGGCGACGTCGAGGGCGGGCAGGGTGGTGGAGGTGGAGGGAGGCGGCGGCGGCGGGCTGGCCTCTTCGTCGCCGGAAGAAGAAGCACTTGTGGTCGCCGTCGCCTCCGTCTCTTCCTCCGAGGAGGACGAGGGTGATGAGGGTGGGGGGTCGGTGGACATGGCTGCTTGACCTCACACGTGCTCCAGATGTGGACTGTGTGTGCGTGCGGCGGACATAACCGGCCTAGTACAAAAAAAATGGAGAGAGAGAGAAACAAACGCCATCTCGCTCCCCCATTCCTTCGTCCGGCGCGGCGCCCGCGCTCTCTTTTCTCGCCGCCATGGCGGAGCCGTTCGGCACCCCGCTCTTCCAGGCCCTGGCCGGCGTTTGTGCGTGGAGCGCCCTGCTGGTGGCGCTGTTCCAGGTAGGTAGAGGAGGAGCGCGGCAGCAGAGCAGACGCGGGGGGAGACGAGAAGACCCCCCTCGGCATCAGCGTCGCCCGGGGTCGCGCAGGGGCCCTCCAAAAACCTCATGACGCGCCCTTTCCCCCCATCTCTTGTCAGATCGCCGCCCACCTCCGCAACTACACGCAGCCGACGTACCAGCGCTACATCGTCCGCATCATCTTCATAGTCCCTTTCTACGCGGTCTCCTCCTTCTTCTCCCTGGTCTTCCAGTCCAAGGCCCTCTACTTTGCGACGGTGCGCGACTGTTATGAGGCGTGGGTCATCTACAACTTCCTGGCCCTCTGCCTGGCGTACGTGGGTGGCCCCGGCCGGGTGGAGGTCGCGATGGCCGGGTACTCCTTGTCCCCGTCCTTGCGCCAGTGCACCTGCTGCCTGCCGCCCATGCCTGTCAACGGGAGGTTTGTGCGGGCGTGCAAGCGAGGGGCCCTGCAGTTCGTCCTCCTCAAGCCTGTCCTGGCGGTGGCGACCATCGTGGCCGCGGCCAAAGGAGGGTACGAGGAGGGCGACTGGCGCCCCGGCAAAGCGTTCCTGTGGCTGACCCTGGCCTACAACGCGACCTACACCCTTGCCCTGTACGCGCTCCTCCTCTTCTACATGGGCACCGCCGACCTCTTGGCCCCCTTCCGCCCCGTCGCCAAGTTTGTGCTGGTCAAGGCGGTCGTATTCGCCACCTTCTGGCAGGGGCTGGCCATCTCGATCGCGGTGGCGGCGGGGGGGCTACCGTCCCCGGGCGCGGGCCAGAATCTGCAGAACTTCATCATCTGCCTGGAGATGCTGCCGGCATCGCTGGGAATGCTGGCCGCCTTCCCCGCGTCCGAGTACGGCCCGCCGGGTGGGGGTGGGGGCGGGCTGCGGGAGAGCGCGGCCGCGCTGTGGGGTGCGGTGACCGGGAGGCGAGGCGCGGCGACGGCACCTGGTGGCGCCGGGGCCGCCACCACCCTCCCCACCCCCTCCTCGCACGCGCGAGCGGGCGGCGGCGGCGCCATCGGCCTCCAATCCATGCGCCACGCCTTTTCCATCCGGGACGTCGTCGCCGACACGCTCCACCAGTTCGCGCCCGCCTACCAGGACTACGTCCTGTACGCGGGTGGCGGCGAAGGCGTGAATGGAGGAGGAGGAGGAGGAGGAGGAGGAGGAGGAGGGCGGGGTGGGAGCGCTGGAGCGGCTGAAGCAGGTATCAGCCCCAAAGCCGGCAGACATCCCACCACATCCGGCACCCCGCGCACCGTCGTACGGACGACCACCTTCCTGGCGGTCGGCGCGGAGACGGCCGCCCGCATCGGGCGGCCGGGCGGGGCGCCGGTCAGCCCGCCCACGCCCGCCGACGCGCCGCGCGCGGGCTTGCTGGCTGGCAGCGGAAACGGGGGCGCAGCTGGGGCCGGGGGGGCGGCCCTCCCGCGCTCCGACGCGCCGGTCTGGGCAGGCAACGATGATGCAGCCGTCCCCGCCGTCGCGGACGCGGATGAGGAGGACCCCGTCTTCTCCGCACGGGCGCGGGGCGGGCTGGATGCGCTCGACCTCATTGCCGCGGGTGGTGGGGCCGCCGCCTCGCCGTCCGCTGCCTCTGCATCAGTCCCAGCCGTCGCCGTGGAGGCGGCGTCCGCGTCCACCCGATTGGCCCCACCGCGCGGCTCACGGGCGGCAGCGCTCGTGGCGTCCAACCTGGTCAGGGAGGCGAGCGACGACTTGGTGGTGGCTGAGGCCGGCGGGTGCGAAGACAGCGGCGATGGAAATGGCGGGAATGGAGGCGGGTCGAGAGGGGGCCCCGCCTGGAAGGACGTCGTACTGTGAAGAAGGGACGGTGAAGGACACGCGACACGCGCGCTGTGGAATGGAATGCAAGCACAATTTTGCATACGCGCCCCCGCTCTCTCCCCGCCAAAAAGGGGGACCCCCCCATCTCCCTTTCTCTCTCCTTCCCATCAACGCCAGTCCCAAATCTTTCACATTTTTCTCACTCCGGCCCGTCCAGCTTCAGGTCGCGCAGGGCCCCGTAGTTCAGCCGCACGCCCGGGCCCATGGTCGAGCACAGGGACGCCGTCTTCCAGAACACGCCCTTGGCGCCCGCCGGCCGGTTGGTGTCGATGGAGTCCTGGACAGCCTTGAGGTTCGAGACCAGGGCGGCCGCGGTGAAGGAGGCCCGCCCCATGGCCACGTGCACGTTGCCCGCCTTGTCCGCCCGGTACTCGACCTTGCCGCCCTTGAAATCGCGGACGGCGGCCGCGACGTCCGGGGTGACGGTGCCGGCCTTGGGGTTGGGCATCAGCCCGCGCGGCCCGAGCGCCCGGCCCAGGCGGGCGACCTTGGGCATGAGGTCGGGCGTCGCGACCAGCTTGTCAAAGTCCATCATCCCGCCCGCGATCTCGTCGATCAGGTCGTCCTCGCCCACAAAGTCGGCGCCCGCCTCTTTGGCGGCGGCCGCGTCGTCGGCCTTGCACAGGACGGCCACCCGGAGCTCCTTGCCCGTGCCGGCGGGCAGGGACACCGTCGCCCGCAGCTGCTGGTCCGCGTACTTGGGGTCAATGTTCAGGCGGGCGTGGAACTCGATGGACTCGTTGAACTTGGCGGACGCGGTCGCGAGGACGGCCTCCACGGCGGCGGCCGGGTCGAGGGAGACCTCCTTGCCCGGGGTCTGTGTGAAGGAAGAGAGAGGAGAGAGGGAGAGAGAGGAAGCACGCGGTGAATGTGGGTGGGGTTGTTGTGAGAGCCGAGCGGCGGCTAGGGGCCACGTCGGCGGGGGAATCGGGGGGGGAGGGAGTGGCCGCCCCCTCCAGGCCCGCCGCCCCGCTGAATGTCGAGCCCAGCCCCACGCCAGGGTGGGCTCAGCCGGCTGATCTACCCTGCCGGCGTGCGGCGGAGGTGAACCCGGCCTCTTTTCACACACAGCCTCCCTCCACATGGGCGGGGACCCTCCGACTGCCACAAAAAAAAAAAAAAAAAAAAAAAAAACGCGCGGGCGCGTTAGGCCGCCACTCTCTCAAAGCACGCGGCCAGGCCGCACGGTCCACGCCATCTGCACCTCGCCAGGCATAGCACAATCATCATTCTCATACCTTGGCCTTGGCCTCCTTGAACCGGCGGGACCGCTTCTTCTCCAGGACGGCGGCCGCGGAGGGCGCAGCGGCGACCTGGGCGGCGGCGGCGGTCTCGGCCTCGGCGGTCGCCGCCTCGGCGCGAGGGGCGACGGTGGACGCCCGGCGCCGGGCGGCGGGGTGCGGGGCGATCGCGCCCACGCTGGCGGTGGGGGCGCGCAAGGAGAACATGACGGCGGCGAAGGGGTGGCGTGGAGATGGACGGGCCGCCGGCAAAAAACAAATGAGTGAGAGCAATGATTTTTTTCTAGCAACAACTCTCTCTCTTTCTCTCTCGCTCTACCCATCATGGGCCTCCCCGTCCAGACGACCGCCTGCGCCGCACCCGTAGCCAGCGGCCCACTCGACCCCCTGGATGAGCTGGTCGAATTTTTAGGCAGCGACCGGGCAGAGGTAAGAAGGAGGAAGAAGGGGGAAGCGGCTAGCTTTTTTGTTTTATCGTATGCTCTCCCTAATCGGCTGCTCCCGCCCTGCTACTCCGCCCTCTCCACAGCTCGCCTCCGGCGCGGCGGACGCGGTCCTGGGCCTATCGTCCACAACCGACGGCGCTCAGACAGTGCTGGCCAAATCGGTCACGCTCTTGCCGGCCCTGCTCCGCCTGGCGACGACGACCCCGCCCGTCGCGGCCACCGACGCCGCACTGGGCGGTCTCGTCAACCTGTCCCACGACCCGGCCGCCGCGGCGGGCTTGCGGTCCCTGGGCGCCATCCCGCGCCTCATGGACGCGTTGAGAGATGACGATGGGGAGGACACCGCGGCGCCCTCCTCGCTGAGGGCGGAGCGGCGCCTGGGGCTGTTGGCCAACCTCACAGCCGAGGAGGCCGGGGCAGAGGCTTTGCTGGGCGGGCCGGCCGCCTCGCCCGCCGGCACCGCCAACCTGGCCCGCCTCCTGGGCGCCTTTTTGAGTGGGGGTGCGTCCACAGACGCCGTCGCCCCCCTCCTGACCAACCTCACCCGCACCCCCGCCGGCCGGGCCCTGCTGCTGGACAGCGGGGGGGAAGCCGGCGGGCTGGCGGGCGGCCTGGCCGCCGCCGCCTCCCAGCTCCTGGCCGGCGGCGCCTCCACCACCCGCCGGGCCGGGTGTGCGGCCGCCCTACGGAATTGCTGCCTGGCGGCGGCGCAAGCGCAGGCCGCTGTGGAGGAGGAGGAGGAGGCGGACGAAGAGGAGGAGGAGGAGGAAAAAGTGTGCGACCCGGCCACAGCCGCGGCTGCCGCTGCCGCCCTCCGCGAAGGCACCGCCCGCATGGGGGCCGTCCTCTCGCCGGCCGTCCTCCGCCCCGCTCTCATCGCCCTGTGCGGCAACATCGCCGCCCTGAACCCGGGAGCGGAGGAGGGCGGGCCCGCCAACCCCGCCCCAATCCCCCCACCCGACGCGGACGAGGACGTGCGGGAGGCGCTGGCCGAGGCGGTCCTCTCCCTGGCAGGGACGGCGCCCGGCCGGGCGGCGCTGTGGGACGTGGCCGCGCCCGAGGCGTTGCGAGTGGCGTATGTGGAGGAGGAGGGTCCCTACGTGTGTGAGGCCATGGAGAAGACGGCGCGCCTGTTTCTGGAGAACGCGACGGGCGGCGTGGAAGACGAGGTGGTGGTGGAATGAGAATGATGAAAAAAAAAAAAAGAGAGAGGTCACAATTTTCACTTTTCACACTCTTTTTCTCGGACCGTCCGGACGGCGCGCCCCGTCCTGCTCTGCTGATTGAGCAGCTGGAGAGAGCGCCAGGCTAGAACACGCCCCCATGCAGGCGCCCGGCCCGCCCCCGCAAGGCGGCGAGCAGCACCCGGCAGCTCCCTCACATCCGCCGCCGCCGCCGCCGCAGCCGCAAAAGCCCAGCCTGCTCGCCGCTGACCTCGCGTCCCTGGCCGCGCCGGACGTGGGCCGCCCCTTCTCCTCGGTCAGCGATGCGGTGGACCGGCTGATGCCGTACCATGTAAGTACGGTGCGGGGCAGGCCGGATAGAGGGAAGGGCCGACAGACTCGTAAGAGGAGGGCGAGAGAGTTTTGCACCCCTACCCC